>Ga0181520_10000552_pt1 | contig 81293 bp, 60 predicted proteins | sample PEATcosm2014_Bin_29_FD_132451 | JGI IMG/M metagenome (GOLD analysis project Ga0181520, IMG submission 132451) | Peatland microbial communities from MTU Mesocosm Facility, Houghton, MI, USA - PEATcosm2014_Bin02_30_metaG | ecosystem: Environmental > Terrestrial > Soil > Wetlands > Peat | place... | reverse complement strand
GGCCGGCATCCAGTGGGTTTGGCGATCATGCTGCGCACCTACTTTTTGCAGCAGTGGTTCAGCCTGTCGGATCCAGGCATGGAGGAAGCTTTCTATGAGTCGCCCGTGCTGCGTCGCGTTGCCGGAGTCGATCTTCCACCCCACGGACGAAGACCTGTCCGAGGGGCCCCGGTTGGTGTGGCTGCCGCGCCGGATGAGACGACGATCCTTCGCTTCCGCAGTTGGGCAAGATTTCGACCAGGTTTTGGACAGGGCGCGGAGACGGGTTGACGGCTAGAATCAAGGGTAGCTATGAGCGAATTTACGCATTTGCATTTGCATACGGAGTACTCACTGCTGGACGGGGCTTGCGACGTTCACAAGCTTGTGGACCGGGTGGCGGCGCTGGGGCAGACTTCTGTCGCGATGACGGACCACGGGAATATCTATGGGGCGGTGCATTTTTTCAATGCGGCGAAGGCGCAGGGGATCAAGCCTATTCTGGGCTGCGAGCTTTATATCTGCAAGCATGAGGACCATCGGGTTGACCGCGTTCCCGGCGACGGGGACGAGAACAATCATCTGCTGGTGCTGGCGGAGAACGAGGAGGGGTATCGCAACCTGGTGCGGATTACTTCAGAGGCCTCGCTGCATGGTTTCTATCGCAAGCCTCGTGTGAGCAAGAAATACCTGGCGGAGAACGCGAAGGGACTGATTGGCTTTTCCGGCTGCCTGAGTGGCGAGTTATGTGAGGAGCTGCTGGATGGCCGTTACGAGAAGGCCAAGAACGTAGCGCAGCAGTATGAAGATATTTTTGGCAAGGGTAACTTCTATTTAGAGATTCAAGATCAGGGATTGAAGCAGGAGAAGAAGATTCACGAGGCGCTCTTCCGCATGGAGCGCGAGTCTGGGATTCCGATGGCGTTGACCAATGACTCGCATTACTTGTGCGGCGAGGATAGTCATGCGCATGATGTGATGCTCTGTGTGCAGACGGGCGCGAAGATTCACGATCGCGAGCGCTTCCGCTTTGATTCGGACCAGTTCTTTGTGAAGAGCGCCGAGGAGATGGAGCGGATTTTTCCTGACTCGCCGGGAGTTACGCAGCGGACGATGGAGATCGCCGAGCGGTGTAACTTGAAGCTGAATCCGGTGGAGAATCCCTTTCCGGAGTTTGCCGTGCCGGAAGGGCATACGATTGACAGTTACTTCGAGCAGGTTTGCCGGGAGGGCTACAAGAAGCGGCTGGAGACGGGCGTGCGTGCTTTGGAGGCGCGCGGCACGCAGCGGGCAACTCTGAGCGAGTATGATGCGCGACTGGAATTTGAAATCGGAATCATCAAACAGATGAGTTACTCGGGATATTTTCTGATCGTGTGGGACTTTATCAAGTACGCGCGGGACCATGGAATACCGGTTGGCCCGGGGCGCGGATCGGCGGCGGGATCGCTGGTGGCATACGCGATGGAAATTACCAACATCGACCCGATGCAGAACGTGCTGCTCTTTGAGCGGTTTTTGAATCCGGAGCGAGTGTCGATGCCAGATATCGACGTGGACTTCTGCATGAACAGGCGAGGCGAGGTGATCGACTATGTGACGCGCAAATATGGGCGCGAGCAGGTGGCGCAGATTATCACCTTCAACACCATGGCGGCCAAGGCATCGATCAAGGATTGCGGGCGCGCGATGGATATGCCGTATGGTGACGTGGACCGGATTGCCAAGCTGATTCCGGCGACGATTGGCATGACGATCAGCCAGGCTTTGGAGGAAGTTCTGGAACTTAGCAAAGCATACGAGAATGATGCGCAGATTCGCGAGCTAATTGACACGGCGAAGAAGCTGGAGGGGTTGGTGCGCGGATCGGGGGTTCATGCCTCGGCGGTGGTGATTGCGCCACGGCCTCTGACGGAGCTGGTGCCCTTGGCGAAGACCAAGAACGACGAAATTGTCACTGCCTATGACATGAAGGCCATCGAGAAGATGGGCCTGCTGAAGATGGACTTCCTGGGTCTGACGACGCTGACGGTGATTAGTGACTGCCTGGAGCTGATCGAAAAGCATCGCGGAGAGAAAGTCGACATAGAAGCTATACCGTTGGACGATGAAGATACTTATAAAAAGGTATTTCAATCGGCGCTAACATCGGGAGTCTTTCAGTTTGAGTCGAATGGAATGCGGGATATGCTCAGGCGATACAAGCCGGAGAAGATCGAGGATCTGACGGCATTGACGGCGCTCTTCCGGCCCGGGCCAATCCAGGGCGGAATGACGGACGATTTCATCGAGCGCAAATGGGGGCGGCGCAAGGTGGAGTATATGCTGCCGCAGATGGAGACGATGCTGAAGGAGACGCTGGGCGTGATCGTCTACCAGGAACAGGTGATGCAGATTGCCAACGTACTTGCGAGTTATACGCTGGGCGAGGCGGATCTGCTGCGCCGGGCAATGGGGAAAAAACAGCCCGAAGAGATGGCCAAGCAACGCGACCGGTTTATGAGCGGCGCCGAAGCGTTAGGTCATCCGAAGAGAATCGCTGGCGAAATCTTCGACCAGATGGAAAAGTTTGCCGGGTATGGATTCAATAAGTCGCACTCCGCGGCATATGGGTTGGTGTCTTACCAGACGGCATATTTGAAGACACATTATCCGATGGAGTTTATGGCGGCGCTGCTGACTTCAGAGACCTCGAAACCGGAGAATGTGGTGAAGTATATCGGCGAGTGCAAGGAGATGGGCATCAGCGTGGAGCCACCGGACGTACAGGTTTCCGGCGCGCAGTTCACTCCGCATGGGGAGGCGATTCGCTTTGGGCTGGCGGCGGTGAAGAACGTGGGCGGGAATGCGATTGAGTCGATCATGAAGGCGCGTGAGGAGGCGGGCGGGCGCTTCAAGAGCCTCTGGGAATTCTGCGAGAAGGTCGATCTCCGGGTGATGAACAAGCGGGTGATCGAGTCGCTGATCAAGGCCGGGGCGCTGGACTCGCTAGGCAAGCGAGCATCGCTGATGAAGGCCGTGGACAAGGCGATGGAGCGCGCGCAGAAGGCGCAGCGCGACGCGGCGCAAGGGCAGAGCGGGCTGTTCGGGCTTTTTGATGAGGGGCCCAAGTCGGGCCACGATGCGGACGAGCTGCCGCAGGTGGCCGACTGGGAAGAGGGCGAGCGGCTGGCCAATGAGAAAGAGGTACTGGGATTTTTTGTCTCCGGTCATCCGCTGGATAAGTATGCGGAGAAGCTGCGCAACTTGACGGGCGTGATCTCTGCCGCAGAGGCGCTGGAGCGCAAGCCGCCGGAGAAGCGCTGGGGAGCGCAATCGGACCCGGCCGATGAGATTCAAGTGGCGGGGATGATTCTGGGACTGCGGGTGCAGAAGACCAAGCGAGAGGGCAAGCCGTATGCGCAAGGGGCGCTGGAAGATGCGACAGGTAAGATCGAGCTGGTTTGCTTTCCGCGGGATTATGAAAGACTTGCAGCTTCGTTGAAGATCGAGGCGCCGGTGGTGGTACGCGGCGTGCTGACGGGCGACGAGGATGCCGCCCCGAAGATTGCGATCAGCTCGATTCAGGCATTGGAAGAGATGCAGGTGAAGCTGCCGACGATGCTGCGGATTCGCATCAACCTGGAGCGCACGACGGAAGAGATGCTGGCTGGCCTGAAGAGCGCGGCGGACGCGGCTCCGGGACCGGGCAAGGTTATGCTGCACATGGAAAAGAAGGGCGAGTACGCGGTGATTCTGGAGCCGGAGGGGATGAGCGTAATGGCGGATCGGGAATGGGTCGAGCGAGTCGAGGAGTTAGTGGGCAAAGGCTCGGTGCAGGCTGTGGGATAAGAGAATGCCGCGAAATCTAGTGACCTGTCTCTGAAGTTCATTGCGTTACTATCAGCTGAAAACGAGGATTCTTCGCTCACCACCCCCCAAACTGAAAAGCGTTTGGGGCCCCGTTCGCTCAGAATGACAGCAACAAGCCTAAGAGGTACATCGAAGACAGGACACTGGAACAGAAGGCCAGGGCGCTATGCTCCGGTCTTTTGTTTTGGCTACTCCACCGCTGTCACGCTGACGCCCCAGCCTCCAGTTGCGAAGGCGTCAGTGAGGGAGACAACTTTCAATTGTGCCTTCAACGCATCGAGAGTGGCCGCGCCGGTAGCCGTGATCTCGACTGTCTCATTGGGGAGCAGGTCAAAGTAGTTATCCGAGAGCTGCAGGTCAAGATTGCCGAAGGAGAGAGAGACGCTGCGCGCAAGGACAGGAGAAGTGATGCGAATCTTATAACTCGATTTTGCGCCGCTAACTTCGACCTTCAGTTGCGCCGATTTCAGATGCACTTCCTTGACCGGAGCGAGATAGACGATGTTGCGCGAGATTGGCGCGCCAGCGGCGGTCAGCTCTGCAACGACAAAGACACGCGATGTATCCTGCGCTCCCGCGTCAGCCAGTTTCTTGAGCGGCCAGTCGAGATAGACCTTGCTCGCCAGCGGCGCAACACTCACATCGTGCGACTCCTCCAGCAGCACTTTACCACTGAAGTCCATCAGGCGAAGGCGCAGTGAGACGGACTCGGCCTTGGTCTTGTCGCTGACAATGTAGACCTTCAGCGCGCCGTCCTCGACGTGCGGCGAAACCAGAACCGGCGCATAAAAGCGGCGCGCATAGTATTGCAGCGCCTTCCAGCGGCCGTAGTAATCAATCGAGGACCACGAGGCCACCGGCCAGCAATCGTTCAATTGCCAGAAGAGGGATCCCATGGTCTCTGGGCGCGAGCGGCGAAAGTGCTCTGCGCCGATCTTGATGCCTTCGGCCTGCAAGACCTGGCTGACATAAAGAAAGCTGGGGAAATCCTTCGGTTCGGGATAATCCTTCAGCAGATAGTCGTGAATGATGGAGTTGCCTTCATTGTTTTTCTGATGCGCGAGCATCACCGGCGTGAAGATATTGGCGCGGTCTTCGGGTTGCGTGAAGGCCTCGATGGTCTTCATCTCCGGGAAGGATTGGAATCCATATTCGGTGACAAAGCGCGAGTGATGGGTTTCGTAGGTGGAGAAGGGCACACGACCGTGCCACACATCCCAGACGTGGTCGTCACCGGTGTGATAATCGGCCGATACCGCCTCGTAATCGGAGCTGGGCGAGCTGGGCCAGTAAGGCGTCTCCGCGTCGAGCCGCGCCACTACGCGAGGCAGGATGCCGCTGAACTCGGTGAGATAGTCCTGCCACATTTGAAAGCGAACATCGGGCGGATAATTGGGACGCCCGACCCAGTTCATCGCGCTCTCGGTCTCGTTGTTGCCGCACCAGACGACGATGCTGGGATGATTGCGCAGGCGGCGCACCTGGTCTTCGGCCTCGGCCTCGATGTTCAGCTTAAAGGCGTAGGTGCCTGGCTGCCAGTCGTTGCCGAACATGAAGTCCTGCCAGACCATGATGCCCAGTTCATCGCAGATCGCGTAGAACTCGTCGCTCTCATAGTAGCCACCGCCCCAGTGGCGAATCATGTTCATATTGGCGTCGCGCGCTGATTGCAGAATGCGGCGATAGTTAGCGGTGGTAACGCGATTGGGAAAGCTGTCGAAGGGGATCACGTCGGCGCCTTTGGCGAAGACGGGAATGCCGTTGACGACCAGCTCGAAGGAGCGGCCCCATTTATCGAGTTCGCGATGGAGGACGATAGAGCGGAGGCCGGCTTTGACCTTGCGAGAGTCAAACGGCTGTTCGTCCAGTCCCACCTTCGCAATGAATTCGTAGAGCGGCTGTTCGCCGTAGCCGGTGGGGTACCAGAGCTTCGGCTTTTGAATCTCTATAGGCAGATCGATAACGTTGAGTCCGGCATATAGATTGACCGTCTCAATCACTGTGACGGGCTTGCCGGCATCAGAGAACTGCACGCTCACCTTGGCCGGACCAGCGCTGGCAGCCTCGATCTCCACCTCGGCGTCGAGATGCGCCACATCCTTGCTCACGTCGCGCTGACGGATGTGAAAGTCGGCAATACGCGCTTTATCCCAGGCCTCGATGCACACCGGCTTCCAGATGCCGCTGGTGACAAAACGCGGACCCCAGTCCCAGCCGTATTCATAGGCGGGCTTGCGCAGGTAGGTCTTGGCTTCGGTCTTGGTCTTGGGCTGCCAGGGATCGGTGGCAGCGGCCTCGACTGCGGCCTTCAGCGGCGAAGGAAAGACAACGCGCAGCAGGTTTTTGCCGGCGTGCAGATGGCTCTTGGCGGGAATGCGCCAAATGCGAAAGCTGTTGTTGGCGCTGAGCGCCTGGACGCCGTTCACATAGACTTCGGCGGGTCCATCGAGGCCGTCAAAGACCAAATCTACATGGGAGCGGGCAAGCTGGGCCGACGTAACCTCAAAGCTCAGCCGGTACTCCCAGCTCGCTTGCTCGATCCATTGCAGCTTGGCCTCGTTGTCGCGAAAGAAGGGGTCGGGGATCTTCTTGTTGGCAATCAAATCGAGATGCACGTCGCCCGGAACAGTGGCGGGAAGCCAGCCGCTCTCGGCCTCCTGCGCGCCCGGTGCAATCTGCCGGAACTGCCAGCCGCGATCGAGCGCAAGAACGGCATTTTGCGAAACCAACCTCTCTGCTCCCATGCCAACCACCGCGCCCAACAGAGCGCAACAGACTATCCGACGTGCATTTGCAACTCGCATCCAACTTCCTCCAGGCCTTTCGCTGACCAATTGCGCGGACTTGAAGGGCAATTGATGAGATCGCTGATAAGGGTATCATCTGGCGCTGGCAGGGTGTCCCAATACAATCGGTTACATAAATTTCCAATCAATGATGTGACCGCAGAAGCTAAAGCGGTTATCTCTTTTCGGTCAATACCGATCGATAAAGCGCCTCCCACTCATCAGCTTTGGCGTCGATGCTGAAGTGGGTCGCAATTCGTTCGCGCGCCGCGCGGCCGAGCGTGCCACGCGTTTCGGGGGTAGTCTGCATCACGGCGAGCATCTCCTCGGCCAGCCGCTCCGCGTTCTTAGCGGGAACAATCACGCCTGAGCCGCCGACCAACTCACGTACTCCGCCGACGTCAGTGGCGACGAGCGGCTTCTCCATCGCCATGGCTTCGCCGACGGCCAATGGCATACCCTCCCAGGCCGAGGCCAGCACAAAGCCGTCGGCGGCGTCGAAGAGGGCGGGCATATCGCGGCGCAAACCGAGCCAACGGACGCACTCAACCAAACCGAGCAGCTTGGCCAAGTTGCTGGCGCGATCAAATTCAGCGCCAGCGGCTTCTCCGGCAATCCAGAGGCGAGCAGCGGGAAAAGCGACGCGAACAAGGGCAAAAGCGCGCAGCATATTTGGATAGTCTTTGGCGGGCGCGATGCGTCCTGCCGCCAGCCAAATGAACTCCTCTCGCACACCCATCTGCTCCCTTGTAAGAGCGCGGCGCTCGGAGCTGGGCGCGAACTCCGTGGTGTCGATGCCATTGGTGAGAACCGAAGACTTGCGAGCAGGAACGGCTTGCAGGCGCATATAGCGGTCGGCGGCGGCTTGGCTGACGGCTGTGGTGCGGCGGCTAAGGGGATCGGTAAGCCGATAGGCCAGCATACGCGGCCATGGACCTTCATAGACGTTGTGAACCGTAGAGAGAACAGCAGCCGCGGGAGACGAAATCTTGAGCAGCCGCGCCGCCATGTTGGCCGGAAAGGTGTGGCTGTGAATCAAGTCGGGCTGGAATACGCGCAAAAAGCGGCGGGCGCTGAGCAAACCGGCGAGGAGGCTGGCGGGATTGCTGCGCATATCGAGACGGACGGGGACAAGAGTGGCGGGCCACTCCTCGGGTTGACGGCCGCGAAGCACAACGAGCGCGACCGTGTGGCCGCGCGCCGCCATGCGCTCAGCCAGCGCCAACACCTGCCGTTCCGCTCCGCCGATGCCGAGCGAGGTAAGCATATACACGATCCGCATTGCACCCAATCCTGCGTGAGTCAGGTGGGACGATGATAACGCGCGTGGACGGTCTTTGGCAGCCTCCCGATTTGAACCGGCGCTTGGCGCGAGTTTCATTGCGCACCACATGAAGCTGGGCCGCCTTCCTCCCGCTGTTTGGCGATCTGGTAAACTTGGTATGCTGTCAAGGAAAACGAGGAGGTTCCATGAGTTTGGGCGAGTGGGTGAAATCCAATGCCGAATATGGCCGGCGGCTAGTAGGCTCCGGAATCGAAGGGGCGCGCTCCGGCCAGGAAGAATTCCTGGATGGAGAACCTCTTGCTCCTTTTCTTGGCGAGTCTGTCAAGGGCGCTCTGGTGCCCGCCGCGATTGGCGCCTGCGTCGGCGTGCTGGTGGGCTACCCAATCTGTAAGCGGAGATCCACGTCTTCCTCGGTAGCGCTGGTTTATGGATTGCTGGGTTGCGCGATCGGTCTGGGCGCAGGCTTCGCCTGGCAAAGCCGCCATCTGGGCGCGAGCGTCGCTGAAGGCGCGTTGAAGAATATCGGAAAGACGCGCGATGAGCGGTGGCTGACCAAGAATCCCATCGACTACGCGTAGATCTTATCAATTAATAATTTGAGCATCTCGCTGATCTTATGGATCGAGGGGCGAGTGCGTGGAATTAGAGCTTATTCGGAAATTGTGTAGACCGGGATTTTGCCGGTATCCCACCCACTCCGCAAAAAACTCGGAATGGATGGGGCACGGAAGTTTAAAGCAAAAGCTAAAATGCTATAGTGTTGCCGCAATGTCGATGGCGCGAGAGCGAATCGGCGATTCACTCCCGCGCCACCTTGGTCAAGCTATTTCACATTGACTACCTTGCCATCCTTGAAGACGACCTTCATGTCGTTGTAGTAATAGATGACGCGCTCACCCAAGTTGGCCACCCGAGTCGGCGTTCCCATAGACGCCTGTACCTGGCCGGTGGTCTGGCCGAGTGAAACGGAAATAGCCGGGGCCGCGGCAGCAGCATCTGGCACAGCCGCATTTGCATCCGGCCCAGCCGCTGTTGCAACTTCATTTGAGCCAGGAGCAGCCGGAGCAGCATCAGCAGCGCCAGAAGGAGGTGTGCTGCTGTCCTGCGTTGCTTCGGATGTTACATCCTTCTCTGCCTGGTCAGCCTGCTGACCCTGCTGCTGGATATCGGCTGCGTCAGCGGGATCGGCAGGAGGCGCAATCTGGGCATACGCGGTCTGCGTCGGCGGAGCCTGGGCCGAAGGAGGCGCCGGCGGCAAACCGCCGTTGCCCTGCTTGGCTTGCAGATCCTGGAGGCCTTGGTCGATGGTCGCCCGCAGCTGGTTCTGCATCTCCTGCAAGTCGGTCAACTGGACCGTGACGGTGTCGGATTTCGCGCACTCATTGCCGCCCTTGCTGGCCAGCACAACCAGATTCGCGTTGGTTGCGTTGGCATCCGGAGGAGTCTGGAGCAGCAGCACATCGCCATCGCTGACCGCGCACTCCTGCCCGTTGACATCCGTCAGGTCAAGAGGGCTTCCGGCCACAAAGACGTGCGGATGGCCGTCGCTCAACATACGCGCAATTCCGCTGGAACCGGGGTCGACATCCTGACCCTGGGCGGTCTGTGCCGCCTCGGAGTTTTCCAAGGCCAACTGAGCTTTCACCTCGTCGGCAATCTGCTGTTTCACGTCAGGTGTCAGAATCGGTGTGCCACCGGCGGCCGAGGGAGCGCCATCCACTTCGCCAGCTTCCTGATGCGCCGCATAGGCGGCCTGGAGATCCTGCGAGATCAGATAGTCTGTCAGCCAGAAAGCGGCGCTGGGATAGACCGGGTAGGGGGCGAAGTAGCCGCCGTAGTAGCCGTACCAGGGGCTGCCTCCCCATCCCCAGCCGAAGACGATCGGAGCGCGCCAGGGGTTGTATGCCCACCCGTAGAAGCCGGGGGCAAAGAAGACTCCCGGAGCATAAACGCTCAACGCTAACCCGCGGTAGCCATAGCCGCGGTAATAGCGGTTGTATTCATGGCCATGGTAGTAGTAGGCGCGGCGGCCAAAATCGTGGCCGTGGTAGCTGTACCCGCGCTGCACGTATCCGGGGCGGCCGCGCTGTGCATAAAGCCGGCTGCCATCATGGCGCTGCACCATGACACTGCGGTTGCCGTTCAGTCCGTGATGGACGTCCATTCCGCGTCTGGCGTCATGCACGTCGCTCACTCTGCCGTTGGGCCGGGTGCGCACCGCGCTGCCGCTCTTGGTGACTTGTTCATGGCTGCCCTTGGGCGCGGGACCACTATGAATTGCCGAAGGGTGTGCGCCTCCTGCGCCTCCTGGGTGCCCACCGCCGGTGGTAGTAGTATGACCAGCAGCTCCTCCGGTCGTAGTAGTGTGCGTTCCGGTGGTGGTGGTTGTGTGAGTGCTGGTAGTCGTGGTCGTATGAGTGCCGCCACCGTTCGCGGTTGGGCCATGGCTGCCAGCACCGCCGGTCGTCGGTCCATGCGTGGTAGCCCCGCCAGTGGTTGGGCCGTGCGATGCTCCGCCGCCAGAGGGTTTAGCGACTGGATGAGCTGCAGGCGCCGGCTTGGGAGCAGCCGACTTCGTTGATGCTGAACAGGCTACGCCGCCAAGCCCCACGAACACGGCAAGAATAAGTGCTACCGAGCCATTTCGGATGGCCCTATGGAGAAGTTGCGTTGTCATTGAATCCCCTTTTCCCTTTCAATCCTTTGGTCCCGCGCCCGGTTTCTGAGCAAGGAAGCCGCTCCGTGAACCTCGCCACGCGAAGAAGCTACTCAACGTTACTGACTTTTCCATTGGTGAAGGTCACCTTCATGTCCTTGTAGTAGAAGATCTCCTTCACTCCCAGCTTGGCAACTCTCACCGGCTGTCCGAAGCCAGCGATCACCTGATCCTTGGTCTGGCCCAATTCGATTGTTGGCGGCGGAGCATCGGCCGGAGGAGGCGGTGGAGCAATGGCCTGGATCACGGCAGGAGGCGGAGGCTGTTCAGGCGCCGGAGTGGGAGCCTGCTGGCCGCCCTGATCGTCACCACCCGCCGCCGTCAGCACCTCAGCCACCATTTTCATGACATCATCCACGGGTGGCACAACCTTCTTGTTGGGAAACGGAATCTTGAGGTTCGCGTAGTAGCGGACGTCGTCGTAGGGATCGCTGTAAAGCTGGAAGAGCACCCCGTCCGGCTGGACCTGAATACTGGTAACCCAGCACTTCTCCCCCACCACGAACGGGCGATGCGGGTAATCGTTGGAGGTTGTGCCTTCCGCCGAGCGCATTGAAATCAGCACATCTTTTCCGAAGCCGCGCATACCTTGCGAAATGCTCCCATTCTTATAGGTATTCGACGGCGGCAGCGGAGAAGCCACGGCATACATTATCAGTCCTGGTTTTTGGATCTCGACAACATCTCCGGCCTTCACGATGTCCGATCTATCAGCGGTCGTTCTGGTCAATTTGAACTGAGAGTTGAGCTTAAGCTGAATCGCCGCCGGGTCGCCGGCCTGCGCGGCCATCGAGAGAGAGAGCATCCATGGAATAACACCTAGCCCTATTGCGCTAATGCCCCGTAACTGAACCATAAGCTGTTTTTACCTCTCATAAGAAGTGTCAAAACCACCCCATGATTGCATGAAGTCTAAGGTGCGCGCCCAGCGTTGTCAAGCGCACCAAGTCCGGCAATTTCTGTTGATTGAAACACGGATTGTGGCAGAAAGTAGCACACACTGCTACATATCTTTTTGAATATCCGATGAATCACCGGACTCGTCGCTGGAGCTATCCAGCTCGGCCAATCCCACGGTGTCCAACGCATGTTCGCGGTTATAGTCTTCGACCGGCATCTTGCCATCCCACCAGGCCCAGTTCATCGGATAGACATCGGGATCGAGAAAGACCTGATAGAAGTGCCAGACCACAATCGCCAGCGTGGCGAGGATGGCCTCGTAGAAATGGACGGCGGTCGCCACGTCCACCCACCAGCGCGCCAGCAAATTGCCGGTTGCGACGTTGGCCCATAGCATCACTCCGGTCACGGCCATCAGCACCGAGCCCCAGACTAGCGCCCAGTACTCCGCCTTCTCCGCATAACTGAAGCGGCCAAACTTAGGCTTCTCGTTGCTCAGGCCCAGGTAATATCGCATCGTTCCCCAGGCATCAAAGGCATCTTTGGGGCGCGGCGCTACGTCCGAGATCAGCCGCCTCCCTTCCCTGCTGATCGCCAGATAGAAGAGGTGATAGATTCCGGCGCTGATCAGGATAACTCCGGCGAGACGATGAGTTATGCTGCGCACTCTCTCGCTCATGGCCAGCACGTCGGCCAGCCATGAGTTGGGAAACTTGAGGGCGAAGCCGGTAATGACAAGGATTATGAAGCTGGAAAGCAAAATCAGGTGCTGCCAGCGCTGGTTGACGCTCATGCGCGTCATCTTCGGATTCTGCATCGCGCGGCGCGCAACGGCTTTGCTCCGCCAGATAATCGCGTTGTGCAGGAACATCGCGCCAATCACGGCAAAGATCAACACTAGATAGAACCAACGCACCCAGCGAACGGCAACCGAGCCGATATCTTTCGACCGGCTGCCGCCCATGTGCACCTTGGTCAGAGTGAACTTGCGAGTCACTCCCTGGTGGCACTTGCCGCAGGTCGCATCGAGATTGGCGGCATTGATGGTGGAGCGGGGATCGCTCGAGGGCAGGATATTATGCACGCCGTGGCAACTGGCGCAGTTGGCCGCAACCAGTGAGCCGCCTTTTGCGGCCAACCCATGATAACTATCAAAGTAAGTTGTAACTCGGTTTCCAGGCACGCCGAACTCCTGCGAGAGACGCACGCCTTCATGGCAGCGCGCGCAAGTAGTACGCGCGATGTTCTGCTCTGAAACAGATGAGTTAGGATCGAGGTGCGCTTTGATAGAGTGGATTCCGTGGCAGTCTGTGCAGACCGGGGCAAGCCCGTTTCCACGCGCGATAGCCTGTCCGTGAATGCTTGCGGTAAAGGTCTGCGTAATCTCGGCATGACATTTGCCACAGGTGGCGGGAACATTGAATTTGTAGATTGGAGACTTGGCGTCGTTGGCGGGCAGAATCTCGTGCGCGCCGTGGCAATCGGTGCAGACCGCGGCCTTCTTCGATCCCTTTTCAATCGCCAATCCGTGAACGCTTTGCTGATAAGAGACGAAGGGCTGTCCGCTCTCGCCATTGGATTCCATCAGAAATGTTTGCCCATGACACCGGCCACAGGTGGCGGGAATCTTTGCATGGTTGACCGGCGACTCAGGGTCATCAGCGGCGAGAATCTGGTGCGCGCCTCCGTGGCAGTCTTCGCAATTAGCCGCCGCCGCACCGCCTTTGGCCGCCTTGGTGTGCTGACTGTGCTGATAGGCGGTCTGTTCGTCGGCATGGCAATCGGCACAGGTGATCTTCTTGGGCATGGTCTCATGAATCAAGCCCTTCACATCCTTGTGGCAATCCACGCAGGCGAACAAACCGCCGTGGATCGAATGCTTCAGCTTGTTCTCATCCACGTACAGGCTGACATCCCTGCCGTTCACTACCTTGGACAAGGTAGTGTCCGAGTGGCAGGCGAGGCAATCCTTGTCCTTGGGCTTGTGCTCAGCGCTGGCTGCGCAGGCGCAAGCAAGCAATGATAAAAAGATAAGCAGGGTAAAAGCTATCTTGCTCTTGTCCCCATTCAACTTATACAACCAGGACATACATTCCTCATTACTCTCTGAGATAGGCGCTCAGCGTCAGGACAAGAAGTACTAGTCCGATAAGAATTGCAGAAAAACCAACGACTTTACTGAAGTTAACCAACCAGAGCGCTGGCTTTGCAGAAATTCGCGCCTCGAGTTTTCCTTGGGCGGCAAGCCTTTGATACTCTTGCGGGCGCTTGGTCTTGAACTCTTCTTCGCTCTCGACGCCGGTGAATACCACCATATCCATGGGAAAACTGTCAGGGCGCAGATGGGTGTTGACGAAGTGGATGGAGAAGATGAAAAGAATGGCAAGCAGACCTTCTTCGGAGTGAATGACCAGCACGGCATTCAACGCCCATCCCGGCAGAAAGCGCGCGAAGAAGGGAGCAAACCACATCGCATAGCCGGAAAAGCCGATCACGATCATGCCCCAGAAGACGGCCCAGTAATCGAATTTCTCCCAATAGGCGTAACGGTCGAATTGCGGTTTTTCCCCGAAACCAAGAAACCAGCGAAGGTGTCCCAACAGGTCCTTCACGTCCTTCCAGTTAGCCACCATCGAGGACGATCCCCAGAAGATTCCCTTCTCGCGATGAACCAGCGCGCGCGCGAAAATATCTCTCACGTGCAAGGCAAAGGCCAACGTCAGGACCACGGCGAATAGCTTATGAAAGAAGATGATCGCGCCGAATCCGCCCACGCCGCTGGCGAACTTGCGCGCCCAGTAACTCTCGCTGAAGCGCATCGGCAGTCCCGTGCCGGCGAGTCCCAGAAAGGTGGTGAAAAGGACGGCATGAAGGTATCTCTGCCCGCGCGTGAAGCGCATGAAGTAGCGGCCATCCGTGCGGCTCTTTTCAAGATCAGGCATGCTTGCCTCCTTCCGCCACTCTTCTCTTCACCTGGTCGTATCGTGAGCGGATCAGCCACAGAATGGTGTGAATCAAGAAGAACGTCAGCGTGCCGGCCAGCAGCAGATTCATGAACAGACGGACAAAGTAGAGAGCCGGATTCAGCTTGCGATTGCGCGCGTTGGCATGAGGCTGATATTGCACGAAGCTGAGATTTGCGCCCTGGTGGCAGCGTCCGCAGGTGGCCACCAGATTGGCTTTGGCGACCGGGGAGCGGGGATCGGATGCGGGCAAGATCTCGTGCGCTCCGTGACAGTCCCAACAGCGCGCCGTTTCCACATAGCCGCCCAGCGAGCCTAACTGCGAGTGAAAGGTATCTCGATAAGTCGAGAACTTATCTTTGTGGCACGAACCGCAGATGGGAGTGGACTGCATTCGGAAGGCCGCGGCCGTGGGCTGCTCGATGGCGTGCGCGGTGTGGCAATCAGAGCAGACCGGCGCGTTCAGATGGCCGGCCGCAACCGCCTTGCCATGCACGCCACCCATATAACTTGCGGTAATTCCCGCATGGCAGTTACCGCATGTATTGGGGATATTTGCCTTGTAAGTGGGGCTTAGCGGGTCCTTGTGACTCAATATGTGGTGCGAGCCATGGCAACTATTGCAATTAGCCGCTACCAGCAGACCTTCTTTGCTGAGCGCGAATCCGTGGATGGAGTCGATGTACAACGGATAGACATTGGGCAGGCCATGCTTTTTTGCCAGCGCATCGTTGCCGTGGCAGGCTCCGCAGGTGCGCGGAACATTGAGCGGATAGACCGCCGAGCGGGCATCGCTCTTGGGAAAGATGGCGTGTGCGTCTCCGTGGCAACTGGTGCAGGGATGCTCGGCCTTGACGGAGTGAACGCTTCCGGCGAGTCCCGCGGCTTGATCGGCATGGCAGCTCTCGCACTTGACCGGTGTGATCTGATCCGGATGCGGATACTCCTTGATGGTGGCGTGGCAATCACCGCACTTCAAGCCGCCGTGAATGCTCGAGCCAAACTTTACCGCATCCACGCCGATGCTGTGTCCGGAGGCGTCTTGAAGGCTTGGGTCTGCGTGGCAGGCGAGACAGTCGGTCTGCGCTGTTGCGGCGCATGGCGCTGCAACCACCAGTAGCATCGCTGCGAACGCAACCAGTATAAACGCGATCGAGGAAGCAATCTTCATGTTGGTTCCGATTGATCCTTACCAGCCCGCGGAGAAAGTCCGAATTGCAGTGAAAACTTCCCTCAGGGGCTAAAGCCCAGCAGATTCTATTGGCGTTATCGGAACGGCTGAAGCCGTGCCCTTTCAAAACCCGATTTTAACCACGAGCTGTTACGCTTTAGCTTGCGAAGGTTCGCGATCCCATCCGTAGCTGTTGCTTAGGATTTTCCGGCTAACATCCTGTCATATAGCCTGCGTTGCGTGATCGGAAGTGACGCCGGTCACAGAGCAAATGGCGTCTTCCAATACAGCAGGCAAACAATCGCGTTATCTTCACAATTGATTAGCTGCAACTTCCGATTTTGCGAAGCAGAGCGGCGAATACGCGAAAGTGATACAAGTCACATCCTGTGATGAGCTTGGTCAGGCACAATATGACCGCTGCTTGAGGACACATAAATGGCTACCGATACCCTACCGGAAATGAAAACTATGCTTACCCTTCCTGGCGACGCGGTGCGCCAGATTCAATGGCGTTTTGCGGACCGATTTGATTTGCAGATGCTGGTGCAGTCGGCGCGCGGCGTGGCGCGGGGAACCGTGGCGCGCCTGGTGGCCGCTGGCGAGCGCAACACCCACGAATGGACGCCGGGCAAGAACGGCATGATGGAGGCTTTTGACCGCGCAGGCGTGACAGCGGCCTTCATGGAGCCGGAAGAAGGCGGCTTCATCACAGGGCCCAAGAATCTGGCGTTGGCGCTGGCGGCCTTCGAGCTGGCCTGGGTGGACGGCGGCGCGGCCACGGCCAGCCTGGCTGGTTTTCTGGCTCTCTCGCCGATCCACGAGCGCGGCACGCCGGAGCAGGTCAACCGCTACAAGAGCCTGTCAGCGCCGCCGCAGCCGGGCGAGAATCGTGTACCCTGGCGCGGGGCATTCGTGCTGACCGAACCCATTCCCTATGTGGGCGTGGACACCGGAATGCTGAGCGGCAAGATGCGCATCGCCGAGTGGAAAGACGGCGAAGAGCCATGGCTCCAAGTAGACAAGCGCGGCCGCTTCATCACCAACATCGCCTTCGCCAACTTCGTCACCGCCGCGGTCGGCTCCGACGACCCGCGCATCAAGGGCAGTTGCATGGTGATTCTGGAAGAGACGGACGAAGGCATCTTCGATCACGGCACGCCGACGAAAAAACTGGTTCATCAACTCTCTTCGACCGGCGACCCGATCTTCAATTTGAAGGTGCCGGCCAGCCGCATTGTGGGCGGATACACCGTCAAGGACGGCGTCATTGTTCCCAACTTCAACCACGGCGAAGTGATCGAGTCGGTCTTTCGGCGCACTCGCGTGCCGGTGGGCATCATGTCGGCGGCCAAGCTGTTGTCTGCCATTGAGCCGGTCATCCGCTACCAGCGCGGGCGCTTCCGCGGAGCCGAGGGAACCAAGCCCGGCTCGGTGCGCTACGAGCAAGGCATTCAGCAGCGCGAGGACGCTCTGCACAGGCTGGTGGATGTTTGGGCGACTGGCGAAGCAGCCACCTCGCTGGGCTTTGCCACCGCGCGGCTCTTCGACGAGTTGGACCCTATCGAGAAGCAGAAGAACGCCATCCTGCAGGAGCGCGGCATCGGCGGCGGACGCGCTGAGCTGAAGGCGCTAAAGGAGAGCGAGCAGCACGCTATCGAGCTTCTCTCACTGAAGGCCGACGATCCCCGCCGCGCCGAGCTGGAAGCCGATCCGCTGGTGCAGTTTGTCTTGATGGACGCCGAGGCCAATGTGACCTGCCCGGCCACCAAGCTATGGAATACCGGCCACGGCACCAACCTGCTGCGCGAGGCCGTCAGCCTGATGGGCGGCTACGGCATCACCGAGGACTGCCCCGGCTTCCTGGGCAACAAATGGATGGACGCGCAACTGGAAGCCACCTATGAAGGCCCGGAGGCCGTGCAGCGCCGCCAGTTGACGGTGACCATGACTTCGGAGGTCTTTCTGGCCGAGTTCCGCGCCTGGACGGCCCAGATGCGACGCATTGCCTCCGAGAGGCCCGGAACCGGCGCTTGTACGCTGGCCTCGGCGATGCAGATGTGGCTGTGGACGCTGAACCATCTGCAAAAGGCCACCGATCCAGCGGGCGGCAAGCTCTATCACGGGCAGCGCCAGGGCGTGACCTTTATGCTGGCCGATGCGCTCTGCTGGCTGGTGGCTTCGCGCGCGCAGATTCTGGACGTTTTGGAATTGGAAGCTCGCGGCGCGGACGATCCGGTGGCAAGCGAAGGCCTGGAAGGCACCGTGCAGTTCCTCAGCGACCTTTGCCATACGCAAGCGGCGTCGGCGGCAGGCGAAATCTCGCGCATCTGCGCCGAGCTGGTTTTTGGTTACAACCCGCATCCCTGCTGGAGCGAGGAGAAAAACACCAACTGCTTCCTGGCTGGAGAATTGGACGAACTGGAAGTGACCATGCCGGGAATTTCGGCGATGGCTCTCGATGTGATGACCGATGATGGCGGCCACCCGATGAAGGCTGGACCCTGCGCCGCCTGCGCCGGCAACGACGAGTTCCTGCGCCTGCAAAACAAGCTGGCGAATTGCCTGAGCGGCTCGCGCCTGGCCAAGGACCGCGCCGCCGAGACAGTCGCCAAGGTGATGATCCCGGAGGCGCTGGATTATCCGGCATGAGAGCAGCTTCTAGCTGTTAGCTTTCAGCTTGTCCTTCGCAACAAATTGGGTGCTCCAGGTCTCGATTTTGAGACCTGGGAAACGATACAGTTCATATGCCCCTCCCTCACCGCGTCTTTGTTTTAGCGGCTAGGTTGGGATACAAAGAACCGAAATCGGCAACATCAAGACACTGGGATGCCACTCTATCCGCATTGATCCAGCGCTATTATCCAGGAGGCCCGCATGAGCGTTGCAGAATCGACAGCCCCGCAGATCGACCGCCAGACGATGGAAGTGGACATCGCCTGCGCAGGTTTTGGTCCAGCGATGGGCGGCTTTCTCTCCACGCTCACCCAGGCCTGGACTGCCAATCCCGCCGATCCGGCTTTTGAGAGCAATGTCACGCCGGGAATGCCGCTACAGGTTCTCTGCTACGAGCGGGCTGACGATATCAGCTCCGGCGTCAGCGGCGTGGTGACGCGCGGCCAGGCAATCCGCGCGAGCTTCCCTGCCCTCGATCCCGCCGAGATTCCCATGGCCGTCCCGGTCAAGAACGAGCGCGTGATGTACCTGCTCGACCCGATCGGCGCCAGCCGGCGCTCCTCGCTCTTGCGTCTGGGCGATTTCTTTCTTCGTTTCGGAGGGCGGCTCATCGGCGTCAAAGACTATGCCTTCACGCTGCCATGGACGCCGGCATTTCTCAACAAACATGGCGGGCTGGTGATGTCCATTGGTCAGTTCAACCAGTGGGTTGGATCGCAGTTGATGGCGGCGGGCCTGGTGCAGATTTGGCCGGGAACTCCAGTCAGCGAGCCGCTGATCACCGGTAAAAAAGTCGAAGGCGTGCGCTTGGCCGATCAGGGAGTGGACAAGGCCGGAAAGCCGACCGACGGATTCATGGCCGGAATGGAGATCAAGGCGCAACTCACAGTGGTCGGCGACGGCCCGGTCGGCGCGGTTTCGCAAGCGATCGACGAGCGCCTTGGAATGCCGAAGGGCCACGCCCGCCGCGAGTGGGCCTTGGGCATGAAGTTCGTGATCGAGCTGCCGGAGGACCACTCGAACCCAGAGACTCTCGACAAAAAGGCGCTGGCCAGGGATGCCATCATCAAGGACGTGGGCGAGAAGCCTTCGCCGCTGCAGCCCGGAACCGTCTGGCACAGCTTCGGCTACCCGGAGCCGGAGATCTTCGGCTTCCTCTACGTGCATCCAGAGCGGCTCGTTTCGGTGGGAATCTTTGTGCCCTCGTGGCTGCACAACCCCTCACGCACCGCGTATCGTTACTTGCAGCATTACATTCAGCACCCGGCTTTGTGGAAGTACCTGAAGGATGGAAGGCTGCGCTCGTGGGGCGCGAAGTCACTGGAAGAGAGCGGCAAGCACGGCGAACCGTATCTTTGCGGCGACGGCTATGCGCGCATCGGCGAAGGCTCCGGTTCAACGAATATGCTGACCGGCTCGGGTGTCGATGAGGCCTGGGCGACAGGCACGCAGCTGGGCGAGGCGGTGATCGAGCTGCTGCGCGCGGGCAAGCCCTTCACGCAGGAGAATCTGAATGCCACTTACGAAAAACGCCGCCGCGCAAGCTGGGTCGAGCATGGCGCACGCGAGGCTGAAAACGCACGGAACGGCTTTCAGGACGGCATCATAAAGGGCATGATCGGCATGGCTCTGGCCGGCCTTACGCATGGAAAACTCTCTCTGAGCTCGCAGCCACCCGCGGCGCACAAGCAGATTCACCCCACTGCTGCAAACTCCGCCGATGCGATCCAGTCAAAAGACGCAGCGAAACTGGCCTTTGCCGAGCGCCGCTCCTTCCATGATGCGTTGCTCACGGTGCGCGGCTGGCCGGAGATTCCCCTCGATGGCCGTTTACTGATCACGCAGCAGGATGCGCTGCTGATGGGCGGCAAGGTACAGGCCAATCCTGGCTTTGCCGATCACGTCACCTTCCGCAATGCGGGCCTCTGCCTGGCTTGCGGCCAGAAGACTTGCATTGCGATGTGCAGCGGCCAGGCGATCACGCTAGGCGAAAACGGCGCGCCCGCCTTCGAGCGGGAAAAGTGCGTCCACTGCGGCGCGTGCCTGTGGAACTGCGGCCAGTCGCCGGATGGAGAAGAATCCAACATCGAATTCCGCGCCGGCGCAGGCGGCCTGCACTCGGCGGAAAACTGAGCATCCTCGACTCATCGGCATGGCAGAATTATTCGTTCCCCATTCATTTTCTCAATGAGGATTGTGTGCCGTCAGTCTCGCAATGCGGAACATAAAAAACTAGAATATTTCTTGGAAAAACTATCTATGTCGTTGGTTAAATGATGGTTATGTTTGATTTGTGTCGCGGTTTATTGGCTCACTGATTCACGGCTCCACAGTAAAGAGGGGGGTGGGGGGTCCGTCGAGGCCACCGTCGTAGAAGGCGAGACCCGGGCAGTCGCTTTCGTTCAGGGTTTCGAGGAATCTCTCGACGAGCGCGGAGACCGAGGCGCCGCGCCGAAGCGCCCAGATTCGCGCCTCGATATAAATTTCATCGTGGATGGAAACGGTGAGGTTTTTCATGCTTCCCCTTCAATTCCAATTGTGCGCCAGCGGAGGATAATTTTCTGCAAATCGGGTTGTATGTTGTTTGCCGGTTGCTGCCGAGACAGGAATTGAGCAAGATGCTGCGAGGCTGGAAGTCCTTTACGGCCAGAAGGGCAAACGAGATCCTCGGTCGCGGCGGCGCGTTCTGGCAGCGGGAGTATTATGACCGGCTCATTCGCGATGGGGACGAGTTGCGGCGTGCCGTCCGGTATGTGGTGAATAATCCGGAACGAGCATGGTTGAAGGGGTGGAAGAGGGTTTGGACTATTGCCGGGGATAAATTCCCGGCCTGGGCTATTTTTGTTTTCTCCGGTCGGAAAAATTGGCAACTGGAGGTTCGTGGTCTCCCGCACTTCGCCAGAAACAAGCGAAGGATGGGGCACCGCAGGTCTTTCGACTCGCTGCGCTCGCTCAGGATGACAGGCAGTTATGTTGATCAGAATAAGGCCGGGCCTGAAGGCCCTACCAACGATCCACTGTATTCAGTGGCCTGAAGGCGACTGCTTCCTCCGTCAAAGCTGCGAAAAACAAACGCCGCTTGGGTCTTGCAATTCGCCTCAGGAGCTATATAATTCGCTGGAACCGTGCGGAGAAGAGATTCCGGTTCAGAGCAACCATTCCATCCTGCGAGCAAGTTCATTTGTTTCCACAATTTGCCCGCTTTCCACTCCCCCCACCGAACGATGTACAGGAGATTTCGTAATGAAATTCAATCTCAGGATTAATCTCTGTCGCTTCATCTTTGCCATTGCCGCGCTGCTGGTTGCGGCTTCTCCAATGCTTGAAGCACAAACAATTTCGGAGAGCCTTAGCTTGGCCAACGGCACGCTCAATTGGAGTCAAAAGCTTGAATCCGTCAATGCGCGCTGCGCCACCGAAGTTTACCTGGATTCCAACTTCACCTTCATCTACAACGGCGTTACGCAGTATCTTCCCGGCTCCGCAACCTACACGCAATCTCCCTATACCAGCACCTCGACGGCTAACGGCTGTCCTCTGATGAACCAGTCTCCGGCAAATCTTATGCTGAACGTGGTTGAAGGCGCTGTTGTCTGTTCGATTGACTTCCGCAATGGCGGAAATATCCCGGCTCCTACCATGGCTCCCACCTGGAGCTGCTCTTATCCCGGAATCATCGAGCCGAAGTATCAGATCGTCGGAGTCACCTATGCGCCGCCGGGCACCAGCAGCTATGTCAATTACAGCAACACACAGAGCGTGGGCAACACCTCAACCATCTCGCAGACCTTCAGCGACGATTTGGGATTCTCGATCTCCACTACCAACGGAGTCCAAATCCCCGCCGCCGTCGGCACCACCGCCGGTGTCAAGCTGACCTACACGCTCTCCACGGACTATACCCAGGGGTGGAACAACTCCAACACAGGAACCATCACCAAGTCCACCTCGATCGCCTACCAGACGGGGGGCACCCCGACAGAAAGTCCAGTCAACCATGACTACGATGTCATCTGGATCTGGCTGAACCCAGAGGTGCTGCTGACCTACGTGCAAAATAGCAACGGTGCGGCCAACGTTGTCTGGAATGGCTACGGCTTCGATCCCTCCGATCCGGCCTCCGGCCAACCCCCGGCCTCGGGCCCATATTATGGCAATCCGGATGTTGAACAGGTTATTGTTGGCTGCCTCAACGGCGACTTCCAGTGCCCCAGCACGCTGACCTGGCAGAACGGCGTGCAGGCTCCCGGCTCGTATGTGGTCTCAGGATCGCTTGCGCGCGGCTGGCAGTCCAGCGCCAACGGCTACGCTTGGCCTGCCGGCGAGTCCGCCGGACTCAGCTTCAATGAGGTCTGCGAGATTCTGAATACCGATCCGCTGGCCACAACGCCCAAGCAGTGCCCCGTGCAGAATAACTACACCGGGTTTGCCGGATACCCCTACAACACGGCCGATGGACGGTATTCCTGGGAACCGGAGATCAATCCTTTGAACTATCCCGTCGGCGGCGGAACCACAATCGACACATTGCAGCAGGTCGTTACGAATTCAAGCTCCAGCGGCGGTTCCTACTCCGTCAAGGTGGGATTTACCGCTTCGCAACAGTTTGGTGGTTCGATCTTCTTTGGATTAGGCAGTTCCAATACCACACTCACCGAGTCCAACACTTTCATCTGGACCCACACCTGGCTGAACACCCTCACCACAATTACTACTCTGTCCGATGCTCTTCACGTCTCCGGCCCGCCCATCACGCCGGCCTACTCCGGACCGGTGGAGTTTGACGTATACCAGGATAACCTCTTCGGTACTTTCGTCTTTGTGCCGGCCAACTAACCACCAGGCAAGCCGCAGCGGCGCATCGATCCGACTTCGGCTCGATGCGCCGCTGCCCTTCAGCAGCGCGCAAGTTCTTGTTCGTGAGTTTCTAAGAACTTATCCGTTCTGGGTATAGACGGCGAAGATGAGCCGCGATGAACGGCACAGCTTTTCGAGGTTCAGGGTGATACTTCAGTGCTGATGAACGGGCCAACTACCTGGAGGTTCGTGGTCTCCCACCCTTCGCCAGAAAGAAGCGAAGGATGGGGCACCCGGCCATACGCTAGGAAACGGGTATACCGAATGTTGCGCCCTTATCGCTTCCCTCGTTTAATTATGCTTGCCTTTCCACTCGGCGTAGGGGCCTTGGAAGTCTTCGATGGCGTCTTCGTGGAAGACCCAGAGGCGCGTGGCTACTTCGTCGATCAGGTCGTGATCGTGAGTTACTAACAGCACCGTGCCTTCGTAGCGCTGTAGGGCTATGTTGAGGGCGTTGATGGCTTCGAGGTCGAGGTGGTTGGTTGGCTCGTCGAAGATCAGGATGTTGGGCTTGGTGAGGATTAGCTTGCAGAAAGCCAAACGGGCTTGTTCGCCGCCGCTCAGAGCCTTGGTTTGCTTGTCGCCTTCTTCGCCGCTGAAGAGCATCTGGCCTAAAATGCCTCGGATGTCTTCAACGTGCGCGGCGGGGTTCCAGCGATGGAGCCACTCGGCCACGGTGAGGCCGTGTTCGATAGTTGCGCCGACGTCTTGCGGGAAGTAGCCGATCTGCGCTTCGTGGCCCCAGAAGACGGCGCCGTTGTCTAACTCGAATTCCTTGTCGGCGAGGCCGGGATAGTTATTCAGCAGGCTCTTGAGCAGCGTGGTCTTGCCGGCGCCGTTGCGGCCCATCAGGCAGATGCGCTCGCCGCGCAGGACATTGGCTGTGAATCCGTCTATGACTGTGCGGTCGCCATAAATTTTAGTGATGTGCTTGAATTCGAGGGCGTGCTTGCCACTGGGGCGGAGCTGATCGAAGCGGATGTAAGGGCGGGCGATGTTGGAGCGGGCGAGGTCGTTGGTTTGCAGGCGCTCGACCTCCTTGCGGCGGCTGGTGACCTGCGAGGAGCGGGTTCCGGCGGAGAAACGGGCGATGAAGTCGTTGAGCTGGGCGATTTTCTTTTCGCGCTGGGCGTTTTGCGATTCGAGGGTGGAGCGGATTTGCGTCTTGGCCATCACCATCTCGTCGTAGCCGCCGGTATAGGTAATGATGGTCTGGTAGTCGATGTCGGCGGTGTGGGTGGTGACCGAGTTGAGGAAGTGACGGTCGTGGCTAATGGCTATCAGGGTGCCGTCGTAGTTGTTGAGGAAGTCCTGGAGCCAGTGGACGGAATCGAGATCGAGGTAGTTGGTAGGCTCGTCGAGCAGCAGGGCCTGAGGCTTACCGAAGAGCGCCTGGGCAAGCAGGACGCGGACCTTTTGGCCGCCTTGCAACTCGCCCATCTTGCGCTCGTGGAGGGGTTCAGCGATGTCGAGGCCGTCGAGCAGGACGGCGGCGTCGGACTCTGCGGTGTAGCCGTCCTCGTCGCCAATGACGCCTTCCAGCTCGCCGAGACGCATACCGTCGGCGTCGGTCAGCTCGGGTTTCTCGTAAATCCGGTCGCGCTCTTCCATGGCCGCCCAGAGGGGCTTGTTGCCCATGATGACGGTATCGATGACACGGTAGGCGTCGAAGGCAAACTGGTCCTGGCGCAGTACGCCGAGCTTGCGCGGGCGAACGACACTGCCCTTTTGCGCTTCCAGCTCGCCGGTGAGGATTTTCATGAAAGTAGTTTTGCCGGAGCCGTTGGGACCGGTGAGTCCGTAGCGGCGGCCGGGAACAAATGCTACGCTCACGTCCTCGAAGAGCACCTTCGCTCCGTAGCGCATGGTTACATTGCTGACACTGATCATTCTGGTCGAATTCCTAATATGCGAGCCGCAGTGGGAGTAAGTTCCGCGCTGTCGCCCCACGGGCGAGAACCTGTCCGCGGGAACATTGGCGTGCCAGGTGAGGCTGGGGGTTCAATCAAGTTTTGGGGTACGCGTCTTCGCGAGCCCCGGAGATTTGCTGTACATTCAGTTTCTCATAAGCGCAGCCTCTCGTCCCGATTGCCCGAGTTCGATACAAAATTGAGTCCGAGAGAAGAGGATCAACATTGGAACCGATGAATAATCATGGAGTTTGAAGATTTGAATAGGCCAAGCGGCATTAATTTCGGGAATTGAAAAGCATACGTCGTTCCCGGAACGAATGCGCCACGAACAATGGTAGAGATCGACAGTCGGTCGAGCGAATCGTTGTGGACCAAGGTATGAGCTTGTCAGAGCAGATGACCGAGCAAGAACGGTGGGATCGAGCTGAGAACAGGCGCGCACACCCGCGCTTGCGCTGCTCCGGAACCGCCGAGGTGCATCTTTTTCCCGCCGGAATCAGGACCCTGGGCAAGGTGGTTGATCTCAGCCTGGGTGGCTGCTGCATCGAGGTGGAAGACCCCCTTGAAGAACCTTCCGGAACCCGCGTCGAGGTCTATCTGCGGGTGATGGGATCTACGGTGCAGGTGCCGGGCGTTCTCTGCTGTGTGCGCAATCAGGTTTGGGCCGGCATCCAATTCTCAGGCGTGAGTCCGCGCAAGGCTGGTCAGATTCAAGAACTGATTGATGATCTCTTCTCGGATGTGACGCCCGGCTAGCGCCGGTGATATGCGACTCTTTTAGATTGGGTGCGTCTATAGGGATAAGGCGGACGAGAAGTACCAACCAGACGGGATTGCCCGCCACTGGCTATACTGAGTAGGTTGCTGCTTTGAACAGACTGAACAGATCTGAACAAGCTGAATAACCCAGCCGCGAGGCTGGTTACCCGATGAGGTCAACGAACTCTATGAAATCACTCTTGGAACGGCTGCGCACGCGCCGTCTCGCTTCAGCGTTTATCTTGCTTGCCACACTCTCGGTTGCGATTGTGGCGGGTTCCTATGCCGCGCACGGCGTACGCGGAGAGGAGAAACAGAGCGACAGCACCGACGCCACGCCCCTCAAGGCGGTCAATTCGACAGTGGCTCCCAACGAATTTGTGAGGATTGCGCAGAAGGTTGGGCCAGCGGTGGTGAACATCAACACTCAGACGCTTCCCAAGCAGGGTGTGGGCAAGAATCGCCGCAATTTTCACGGCCGCATTCAGCCCACTCCCCAGCAACCCGGCGACGACGACGAGGATCAGGATCAGCCGCAACAGCAAGGGCCGGGGCAGGGACAAGGACAGGGGCAGGGAAACTGGGGCGACATCTTCCGTTTCTTCGGCGGGCAGATGCCTGACCTGGATGGCGGCGATGATGGGCGGGTGCGCGAGTCGCTCGGCTCGGGCTTCATCGTCGATCCCAAGGGCTACATCATCACCAACTATCACGTGGTGGAGAAGGCCGACAAGATTTACGTCAAGCTCTCGACTGACCCTGATAACCAGGATGAGGGGCGTCCGGCGCGCGTGATTGGCACGGACAAGGCCACGGACCTGGCGGTCATCAAGATCGAGACCGGCACGCCGCTGCCCACGGTCAAGCTGGGCAACTCGGACGCGCCGCAGGTGGGCGATTGGGTGGTGGCAATTGGGAGTCCGTTCGGACAGGCGCAGACTGTGACCGCGGGGATCATCTCGGCCAAGAACCGGACGATCGAGCCGGGGGCCGGCGGGCAGTTTCAACACTTCATCCAGACCGACGCGGCCATCAATCCTGGCAACTCCGGGGGACCATTAGTGGACATGAACGGCAACGTAATCGGGGTGAATACGGCGATCTTGACGCAGTCGGGCGGGTACCAGGGCCTGGGCTTCGCCATGCCCTCGAATACCGTGGTCGATACCTACAATGAACTGATCGGAGCCAGCCACAAGGTGACGCGGGGATCAATTGGGATCTATTTCAGCCAGGAGTTGCCCGGCGCGGTCAATCGCGTCTACGGCATCAAGAACGGCGTTCTGGTGAACAGGATAGAGCCGGGCGGACCGGCAGAGAAGGCGGGTCTCAAGGCTGGGGACATCATCACCAGCGTCGATGGCCGCTCGATCAAGGACGGCGACGATCTGGTGAATGAGATTGCCAGCCGCCGTCCCGGCTCGACGGTCCGACTGGGATTTGTCAGCGAGGGCAAACAGGCCGATACGTCGGTAACCATCGCCGACCGCGACAAGCTTTTCGACAAGAGCGGCAATCCGCAGGCTGAATCCAACCCAAGCGACAGTGGCGACCCAGGCGAGAGCAAGCTGGGCATCGTGGTCCGCGAGGCTTCACCGGCAACCGTCGCCAAGCTGCACGCATCTGGCGTCGTCATCCAATCGGTGCGTTCCGGCTCCTTCGCTGACTTGCAGGGACTCGAGCCGGGCCTGGTGATCATTCGGGTCAACAGGCATCCAACCGCCACCAAGGAGCAATTCGACGCGGTGGTCAGCAAGCTGAAAACCGGCGATGACGTGGTCTTCGAAATCATGGATCCACGCCATCCTGACGCAGGGATCAACTATATGGGCGGGACGCTCGAGTAACGCCTGAAAGAGCGCCGGCGGCGAATACCGCTGTCGGCGCTCTTTTCCTCTTTGCGGCGGCGAAGCGTGAATTCGCTTGCCGAGATGCACTGAATTCACTGAACTTTTGTTATAGGCTTCCAGGGATACGATCTTTCCAGAGGTGAAACGCGTGCTATGTTTTCGAGTAAACTTGGCATGTGTATTGTTTGCGGCTCTGGCCGCATCGCCGGCCTTGGCAACCACTACTCATCACGCTTCCAGCAGTAAATCCGCAGCCCACAGCAGCCACAAGGGCAAGTCCAAAGCTCGCCGCCCGCGCGGCCAGCAGGCCATTGATTCAGAACGAGTTACTGAGATTCAGCAGGCGCTGATCCGGGTACACTATCTGAGCAGCGAGGCCAACGGCCAATGGAACGAAAGCACCCAGGCAGCCATGCGGAAGTACCAGGCCGACCAGGGATGGCAGACGAAATTACTGCCCGATGCCCGGGCGTTGAAGAAGCTCGGTCTTGGCCCCGATTACTCGAATGCGATCAACGCGAAAAACTCCACTTTCGCCGATCCACCTCCGGTGAGTACGATTCCTCAATCGGTTTCGGCGGGTTTTGCCGAAGCCGCGGGCGTCAAATAGACTCACTTCTATCCACGCAAGAATGGCCGCCTCCGGGCGGCCATTCTTTGTTTCGCGATAACTTCAGAAGCGCATCTCCGGCATCCCCTTCAACAGGAACTCATAGCGCGGACGCAGCGTGTCCGGGCCGGAGGTTATGGTGCTGTCGAGGTGAATCAGCGAGTCGTCCTTGTCGTACTTGGGCCACGCGGGCAGGCCTGGTCCGTTGGGGTCGCCGGTGCGGGCAAAGTTGGTCCAGTAGCTCATCATCTGATCGCTGAGTTTGCGATCCTCGGGCCGCCACTCGGCTCCGGGTCGAGTGTCGAGCGTGCCGAAGACGTATTCGATGTCGTCGGAGTGGAAGGCGTAAGTGCCAGTGTGGAATTTGCTGGACGGCGCGCCCAACTCGAAGTGATAACGGTACACCGGAGAGTCGCCAGTCTTCCGATGGGCCTCGAGCCACTTCCAAGTGCTGAAGGCGATAAAGGTGTCGCCGCCGAAATCGATGGCCGAACGCAGCGCTTGCGCATCGGTATCGCAGGGATAGAGGGTGAGAAACTCCGCGGCGCGATCCTTGAAGAAGCCCGTAGCGTATCCTTTGCACTGCTCAGCGGTTATTGGACGCATCGCCACGAAACTTCCCTCGTCGCGATTCCATCCGGCCAAAAGAGGCACATGAGCCTGCTTGCCTGCGGCGTAGGTGTCGGGAACCGGCTCAGTAAGGAAGCTGCCGTCGACGACTGGAGAAAAGCCGCCATGCGTGGTTTTGACTGCGTCGAGAATCTTGTCGGTGGGAACGGCCCGCAGTTCTTCAAGCGACTTGACGCCGAGCGAGGCTACCCATTCGCCGTCTTTCTTTTCGCGCGCCTCCAGGGTGTCGGTCACGAGTGTGTTGCCGAAGGCGCCGCCGCTTTCGCCAATGCCTTTTTCAAAGAGTCCGCGCGCCTGCGGCGAGGCCATCAGTGTGCTGACGGCAAAGGAGCCGGCACTTTCGCCGAAGATGGTCACATTATTCGGATCACCGCCGAAGTTGCCGATGTTGGCCTTGACCCACTGAAGCGCCGCGACCATATCCTCCATGCCGTAGTTGCCCGCCGAGCCGTTCGCCTCTTTGGCTAGATCGGCTGTCGCCAGAAAACCAAAGACTCCCAGCCGATAATTGATCGTCACCAGCACCACGTCTTTAAGTGGGAGAAAGTCGCCGTTGTGCCGCGGCTCCGAGCTGGCTCCGCCGGAGTAGCCGCCGCCGTGAATCCAGAACATCACCGGCAGCTTGCTCTTGGCCTTGGCGCTGGCGGGCGCATAGACGTTCAGGAAGAGGCAATCCTCGCTGCCCGCGCCGTCCTGGAAGATCATGTCGTCGAAGACGTGGCCCTGGGCGCAGTGCGCGCCAAACTTGGTGGCATCGCGTTCGCCCTGCCATTTGGCCGGCGGCTGAGGCGTCTTCCAGCGCAGATCGCCCACCGGAGCGGCCGCGTAGGGCAGACCTAAAAATGCCTTGACCTTGCCATCGTTGATGCTCTTGCCGTGCGCCTTGCCTTGTTCAGTTTTGACCTTCAATGAATCCGCATGAAGCGGAAGAGAAACCGCTGCCGTCAGAGTCGCAATTGCCAGCGCACATACCACTCCCATTCCCATTCGCATCAAATAATCCTCCGCATAACACCTTATCAGGACGGGATGACAGGGACGCGAGTTTCAACCGATGGGGCAGGCTCGACGCCTTTATCACAACCGGGGAAACCCCTGCTCTGCCGGGACGACAATCGATGTTTGACAGTTACGGGAGCCGCTCCCGGTTTTGTGTTTTTACCTTCATTTTTGCGAAAGAGTCAAAAGGATGTGAGCGATGAGAATGCGCCGTCCCTCCGGGACTCCGGTTCTGTCAAGGTGGGGACGCTTTCCCCACGCTGAAGCGCGGGACTAACCAACACTGCGCCTGCGGCGCGGATTTCAATCTGTCGTGAACAATCCGCTTCCTTTGGCATTGCAGACAGCCATGCCTCTTTGAGGGGCCGCAAACCGCAAAGCCCCCGGCACTGCCGAGGGATATTTTCTTGGCCGCCTGGTCGATGAAGGATGTACAACTGAAATGGATGGCCCCGGAAACGGCAGGATGCGCGCCTGGATTACAGTGAATTCCCTTCCCTGGGCTCTCAATCATAGCGCGATCTAACCAGAACAGTCCGACTTATCTTCGGAACTGGCCATCGAGCATCGCCCAAAAAACATTCGCAGACAAAAACGCCCCATCCTTTCGGAGAGGGCGTTTACGTTTGCGACCAACGGGAGCGTCTGCCTGCATGGCAAATGCTCAGTCGTAGTATTCCAGGCCGAGGTGGGTGATCAGGTCCGCGCCCATGATGTGGCGCAGTGTGTTCTTCAGCTTCATCGACTGGATAAACAGATCGTGCTCGGGATACAGCCCGGGGGCCGATTGCGGAGACTTCAGATAGAAGCTCAGCCACTCCTGAATGCCAATCGAGCGCAGCGACGGCGTGCGCTTGGCCAGGTCGAGAAAGAGCACCAAGTCGAGTGCAATCGGCGCGGCCAGAATCGAGTCGCGGCAGAGGAAGTTCACCTTGATCTGCATCGGATACCCGAGCCAACCGAAGATGTCGATGTTATCCCACGCCTCTTTGTCATCGCCGCGCGGTGGATAGTAGTTGATGCGAATCTTGTGGTAGAGATCCTTGTAGAGGTCGGGATAAAGCTCGGGCTGGAAGATGTAATCAAGCGAACCCAGCTTGGACTCTTCCTTGGTTTTGAAGGATTGCGGATCATCCAGCACTTCGCCGTCGCGATTGCCCAGAATGTTGGTCGAGAACCAGCCGCGAACGCCCAGCATACGCGCCTTGAAGGCCGGCGCCAGCACCGTCTTCATCAGCGTCTGGCCGGTCTTGAAGTCCTTGCCGCAGATCGGCGCTGCGTTGCGCTTGGACAATTCGACCATCGCCGGAAAGTCCACCGTCAGATTCGGCGCGCCGTTGGCAAAGGGAACGCCTTCGCTCAGCGCCGCATAAGCATAAATCTGCGAAGGCGCAATGGCGATGTCGTCGTTATCGAGTCCCTTCTCGAAGGCTTCTATGCTCTCGTGAACAGCCGTCGGAACAATAAAGATTTCCGTCGACGCGGCCCAGATCACCACCACTCTGTCCACGGTCTTCTTGAAGGCGCGGATGTCGGCGATCACCTGATTGGCGAGGTCGCGCTTGTTCTTGCCCTTCTTCACATGAGTGCCGTTGAGGCGCTTCACATAGTACTGGTCAAAGACCGCCGGCAGCGGCTTGATCGTCTCCAGGTAGGGCTTCAGTTGCAGCAGCGTCTTCTCGTCCAGCACCTTGGCGTGCGCGGCAGACTCATAGACGTTGTCCTCGAAGATGTCCCAGCCGGTAAAGACCACGTCGTTCAAATTGGCCAGAGGCACAAAGTCCTTGATCAGCGGAGAGGTGTTATCCGTGCGCTTGCCCAGGCGGATGGTGCCCATCTGCGTCAACGAGCCGATGGGCTTGGCCAATCCCTTGCGCACCGCCTCGACTCCGGCGATCATCGTGGTGGAGACGGCGCCCAGGCCGACCACCATCACACCTAGTTTTCCCTTGGCGGGCTCAATCTTGCCTGCTGCCTTCTGGCCGCCTTGCTCTTCAGTTCCCATCGTTTCTCCTAACTCCATATTGCTTGCTCCGGATCTCCGGGCTGTTCAAAATTGTCATGCGGCAACCGCAACAGTGTACGCCTTGCCAGGCACTCTCGTCCCACACTGTCTCATATGCTGCGCTAGGCGGCCTGTGCCTGCCTGCCGCGCTTCAAGTGCGACCACACAAACCACACGATTCCGGCCAGCAGAGCCAACTCGACCACCAAATGGAAGCGATGAAAGGCCACGTGAAAGCGCGGGTCCGTATGCCACGCCTCACCCAGCCGCATGCCCGCATAAGCCAGCGCAAAGCACCACGGCCAAGAACCCAAAAACGTATAAATGTGAAAGCGAAGCTGGGGCATCCGGGCAATTCCCGCCGGAAACGCGATGAACGTCCGCACGACCGGAAGGAGCCGCGCCAGCAGCACTGTGATCGAACCATAGCGACTGAAAAACTCCGTCATCCGGTCCAGATCGTGGTGGCTCATCAGCACCCATCTGCCGTAGCGCTCGACCAGCGGCCTTCCGCCCTTGGCGCCGATCCAGTAGGCGACCACCGAGCCGAGGTTACAACCCAGCGCGCCCGCCGTAGCCACCCAAAAGAGGTTGAAGTGACCAGCATTCGCCAGAAAGCCGGCAAACGGCATGATGATCTCCGAGGGCAAAGGGATGCAGGCCGATTCGATCCCCATCAGCGCAACAATGCCGGCATAGCCGCCCATATCAATCACGTGGGTTACAAAATGAACCAGAAGGGCAATAATCTTTTCGCTCATGGGCACATACAGTATATAGGGCCAAGGCCGGGGCCGTCTGCCTGGACCCCAAGTCCTGTTAGGATGATGGGGTATTCAAAGGAGATCATCCCGGTGACCGACTTTCCTCCTGTGCCGCTCACGCTTGAAGGCTCGTTCCTCCTCCACCAGTTCTTCCGCTTCGATTGGAAGGCCTGGCGCTCCTGCGCGGAGGGCGAACGCGGCAAGATTGCCGCCGAGGCCGTCGAACTGCTGAATCGTTTAGAACGAAAAAGCGCCGACGGAGCCATCCAGACTGCGCTCTTCTCCCAACTCGGCCACAAAGGCGATCTGGTCCTGATCCACTTTCGCGAGTCGCTCGAAGCCCTCAACCAGGTTGAACTCGATCTGGCGCAGACCAGGCTCTACGATTTTCTGAAGCTGCGCCACTCCTACGTCTCGGTCGTCGAACTCGGCCTTTACGAATCCACCCGAAAGAGCTACGAAGCCGCCGCCGCCCAGGGCTTCGCCGAGTTCACGCCGGAGTGGACCGCCGAAATCAAAGCCGCGCTCGCCCGCTCCTCCGCCGCCATGGCCCCGCGCCTCTTCCCATCCGTCCCCGAGGCAAAGTATCTCTGCTTCTATCCCATGGATCGCAAGCGCGGCGAACAGGTGAACTGGTACACCGTGCCCTTCACCGAGCGCCAGCGCATGATGCACGAGCACGGGCTGATCGGCCGCCGATACGGCGATGTGGTGAAGCAGATCATCTCCGGCTCGATTGGCATGGATGATTGGGAGTGGGGCGTAGACCTGTTTGCCGACGATCCGGTCGTCTTCAAAAAGCTGATCTACGAGATGAGGTTCGACGAAGTCAGCGCGGTGTATGCGCTCTTCGGGCAGTTTTATATCGGTGTTCGGCTGCCGATTGAGAAGCTCAGCGGCTGGCTGGATGGAAAGCTATAGACGGGATTCAGTTACCGAAGACCCTGGACAGTAATGAATATTTGCCTTACTATCAAGAAAGAGGGACTATGCCTACATTAACGATTACCGCCAAAGGCCAGATCACTTTGAAGCAGGAACTGCTCCGGCATCTGAATGTCGCTCCAGGACAGAGAATCGATGCCGACAAATTGCCGGATGGCAGACTCGTGCTACAGCCCGCCAAGCGGACCGGCTCGATCAACGATTTCATCGGCTGCCTCGAACAAAAGGGTGGCCCCAGGCTCACCATCGCACAAATCAAGAAGATCACAGAAGACGCCTGGGCGGGAAAACGATGAGAATCGCAGCGGATACGAACGTTCTGCTGCGAGCCGCGGTGCGCGATGATCCAACCCAGACTCTGCCTGCGGTTCATGCATTGAGGGCAGCAGAACTCGTCGCCATCCCGGTGGCGGCTCTTTGTGAATTTGTTTGGGTCTTGCGAAACGGTTACAAAATGCCAGCCGCGCAGGTGGCTCACTCTATTCGCGCTCTGATAGACAGCAGGAACGTCGTGACGAACCACCCTGCCGTCGAAGCAGGCTTGGCGGTCCTGGATAAGGGCGGAGACTTTGCCGATGGAGCCATCGCCTACGAAGGCGAGTGGTTAGGCGCGCACGAATTTGTCAGCTTCGATAAAAAGGCTATCTCCTTGCTCAAGGCGCAAGGCAAGCGAGCGCGGCTGCTCGCCTGAGCCATGACTCCGGCTGGGTAACGCTTGAATTTTTCTTCGGAGGGAGCAGTGCCTTCAGGCCACTGAAGTAGGCTGTCCAATCAGTGTGACTATAGCCACGGCATTACGCTCATACTGCCGAGATGCGTATTGACTCGCAGGTTGGCTAGAATGAAAATTGTATTTCGTAAGGAGAACGCAGAATGCAGATTACAGACGAACTTTTGATCCGAATGAATCGAGTCGAATATCTCTTTCTACGTTCACTTCACGAATTTGGAATCTGTCAGCTTGAAATGGTTGTAGATGAGGCGGTTGTGAACGAGGGGAGTCGGGGAAAACTTAACAATTCCTATTTACCTCCTGACTTGGAATTTATCTATAAGGACGCTGCTCCTATTGAAACTGTGGAAGGTTGTATGGCTTTTCGCTTATATTGGAAGCGTTTTGCAGCTTATCTTGTGACTGAAGAATGCGTCGGGAGTTGTGGCAATTACCAAGACGAGGTCTATGAAGGAAAGAGGTTTCGTTTGTATTCCAAGTCGCATTTTCTGGAGCATCTTGCACGCGACACTGGAGCACACACCAAGCCGCTGCTTCATTTCAAGATTGTCTGCGAACACCAGATGATCGATGTAGCTTCCGAAGAACCGCCAACCATCGAAATCATTTCACTGCAAGCTGAAATGCATTCACGATTATGACAACCAATAAAACAGCGACGCACAAACCATCGTCAGCGAAACGAATAACCGCCAAAGAGTCCGGCCGCATCGCCGCGATCCTCTCCGCGCTCGACGAAGCCTATCCTCGCGCTGAGTGCGCGCTCACGCATCACTCACCGTGGGAGCTGCTGGTGGCGACGATCCTCTCCGCGCAATGTACCGACGTGCGCGTAAACATGGTGACGCCGGAATTGTTTCGCCGCTTCCCTACCCCGCAAAAGATGGCCAAGGCGACTCTGCCGCAACTCGAAGCTCTGATCCGCACGACGGGATTTTTTCGCAACAAAGCCAAATCGATTCAGGGAGCGGCGCGCAAGATCGTCGCCGACTTCAACGGTCAAGTTCCGCAGACGCTCGCGGAGCTAATCACCATTCCCGGCGCGGCCCGCAAGACGGCCAACGTCGTTCTCGGCGTCGCCTTCCACAAAGCCGAAGGAGTGGTCGTGGACACGCACGTCCTGCGCATCGCCCGCCGCCTCGGCCTGGCCAAATCAGAGACGCCGGAGAAGGTCGAGCAGGAGTTGATGCGCATTTTGCCTGAGAGCCGCTGGATCGATTTTTCTCATCAGATCATTCATCACGGCCGCGCAGTTTGCGAGGCTCGCAAGCCAAAGTGCGACCGCTGCAATCTCGAGCAGATCTGCACCTCAAAGGATAAGAGTTGGCACTCTTGAATCCTCGCAGGCAATTTCACCGCCGCTACTTTCAGATAATTACTTTTCTTGGCGCACATTACTCGGAGTTTCACAGCGATCTCTCCAACTTCAATCCGGCAAGGGGAATTATGCAGACGTTCACCCCATGCTGGCAATCAACGCACGCAACGCGATGTTTACCTCGGCGGACAACCCGCCTTTCGCCGCTGGCGAAGTAAGTCCTCCATCCGTCACAAGCCGGTGGCTTGCTCCAAAGCGTCAAAGGTATTCTCGCTGGGCGACCTTGTCATGCTGACCAGCGATGCTTTGGAACCCGCCTCGCCGGAGCGCTGTTTCTGGTCGTCGCCGGCAATTGCCTCGGTGCTGAGCAGGTATTCAATGACAGAGTGATCCCAGCGTCTCAGCGCGCTTTTGAAGAGGACTCGAAGATCGGAAAGGAACGTTGCCTGAGCCATGTAGTCCACGTCGAGCTTGCGCTTGGCGGGAAGGATAACGGTGTAAAAACAGGCATACAAGCGCTGCCTGGGCACACGGTCCAACAGCACTTCTTCGAGCGCGAAGGCGATGGTGGCCGCGCCCGTGATTCCCGGACGACAGGGCAAATCGGCAATCATATGTTCCGGTATCTTGGGACGCGGACCTACCAGGCTCATATCGCCGCGAAGGACATTCAATAACTGCGGTAACTCATCGAGCTTCCAGCGGCGCAAGAAGGGGCCGATCGAGGTAAACTGCTGGTTCCCGGCCGTGGTAACCGCATGATGCTCCTCATCCGTGTCGTGGGTCATGGACCTGAATTTGAGGATGGTGAAGGTGCGTCCGTGGAGGCCCACGCGCATCTGCTGGAAGAGCACTGGACCGCGCGAAGTCAGCCGCACCGCCAGAGCGATCACCAACAGTACAGGGAGCAACAGAGGCAGCGCGAACAGAACGCAAGCGCAGTCGAAGAAGCGCTTGGCGCGCGAGCTCGTCCAGCGACTCGGACGTTTTTCGCACAGAGTGAGTGCGGGACGTGCAACCATCCCAATGCCGAGATCCGTATCCGGCTTGTTGACCCAATCCGCACCGGCGCCGGCGTAACTCTGAGCAAGTTGATGTATGGCTTTCTGTTCGCCAATTGCAGTGACGCGTGAATTAGCGTTCAATTAGGCCTCCTGGGGATGAAGACTCAACAAAGCACTAGATTCATTGGATCAAGAATCTTCCTCATCGTTTGATCGACCAACGATGTTCTCGACCGACCAGCATTCCGAGGTAACCAAGGACGAACAACGAAATATCAATCTTCTCGCGATTGCATCAGGGCAAACAGTAATTCAGCAATGCTAACACGCTCCCATTTTGCCCACCAGACCGAACCACAATTTACTTGTTCATTTGACACAAAAGGTCTGCAATAGTTTCGCTTCATCTCATGAATTTTCCTTGACAAATGCGGATTACCGATCCGACACCCCCTGAGAGTTGAAGCTGATTGTTCGACTCCAGTCCGGATAGTGGCCAGGTTTTCTCGACAGCACTTGAATACAGGGGAATCGCATGATGGAAGCCCTCCGCGGCCTCGTTACTACTTAATTACCCGCAAGGTTTCAAGAATCATCAGGGGGGTGGGGGGAGGGGGGCGAAAGAGCAGCGAACAAGGCATAAGGAATAGGAACGGCCCGTGGCTCTTATCGTAGTTCATGCTTCCATTGTGCGCTCAGTGCGGGAAATGATCTGCACAAATCCTTCACGCGATTGTCATTCATTTGTATTAAGTGTTTACAGGCGGAGAAAGACTCATGCTAATATTCCAGTGTATGGATATTCTAATGAACAAGTTGGGAGTTGTATCCAACCTTACCAGTCCTAGCTGTGATCGGCTGATTGAGTTGAGTCGCACAGCTGGGCGATTCGCAACTCTGCTTCTGACCCTCTCGCTGCCTGTGGCGCTCGATGCTCAGTTGTCCTCCCCGAGCGGCGATATGAACGGGACGCAGAGTGGGAGTTCTGTGGACTGCGCTGATCCCTTACTAGCGGGTTCCTCCCGCTGCTCGAATCAAGCCGAAGGGGACTCCATACCGTCATTGGCTTCTCAAACGCGCACCACGTTGCCGGGAGGGTTTTCTGAGGAATCCGGTGATCAGTCACAAAATCATAATCACAATTATTCAGATACAGAGCAACTATCCCGACAGGCATCGGCGCGGAGCCAATTGCGGCCGGTCAAGCTGCTTCCGGAGCCATTGACCGAATTTCAAAAGTTCATTGCCTCGACAGCCGGTCAGATACTTCCCATTTACGGCGCAAGCCTGTTCAGCACCGTGCCCTCCACCTTTGCGCCGCTCGATATGGCTCCTGTCCCCCCCGAATATGTTGTCGGGCCGGGCGACGAACTTCGCATCCGGGTTTGGGGTCAGGTGAGCTTCCAAAGCAATCTGCGCGTGGACCGTTCGGGGGAGATATTTCTTCCCCAGGTTGGTCCAGTGCATGTGGCGGGAATTCCCTTTTCGGCGCTCGAGGAACATTTGCGCAGCGCTGTGGGGCGGGTGTATCACAACTTCAATCTCACTGCGGATGTGGGGCAGATTCGCGCCATTCAGGTTTATGTCTCCGGGCAGGCGCGACGACCCGGCCTGTATACGGTCAGTTCGCTGAGCACACTAGTGGACGCGTTCTTTGCCAGTGGGGGGCCCTCCCTGCAAGGTTCGATACGGGATATTCAATTGCGCCGCGGCAGCGAGTTGATCACCGACTTCGATCTGTATGAGTTGCTGGTCAACGGTGATAAGTCGAAGGACGTAAAACTGGAGTCGGGCGACGTAATCTTCATTCCCCCGGCTGGACCCCAGGTGGCGATTACGGGCAGTGTCCGCAATCCCGCGATCTACGAACTTCGGGCAGGTGAGTCGCTTGCGAATCTTCTCACAGATGCCGGTGGCGTGACTTCAGTTGCCGCCGAGGCGCGCGTCTCGATTGAACGCGTAGATGAACACCGCGAACGTCATGCAATGGAAGTGGCCTACGATGCAGCCGGCCTGTCCACTTCGCTTGCCGACGGTGACCTGGTGCGTGTCGATTCCATCGTTCCCATCTACCGCAAGACGGTGATCCTGCGCGGCAACATCGCGACCCCTGGCCGCTTTGCATGGCGCCCCGGTATGCGTATCAGCGATCTGATCCCAGACAAGGAGTCGCTGATCACGCGGAACTACTGGTGGAAGCGGGCGCAACTCGGACTGCCCGCACCCGAGTTTGAACCGACGGCAGGCTTTGATAATCTGCGCCAGCCCGCGGAGAATCGCGCCATACCCATGAAAGCCTTCCCGGTAGAAGGACGGTACAACTCGAATCAACCTGGAGATCAGCAGGGACAGCCTTCGGACCGACAAGGTCAGTCTGCAAACCAACAAGGACAGCCTGTCTACCAACAAAGCCAACCTTCGGAGCAACAAGGACAGTATGGATACCAGCAGGGACAACTTGGATATACGCAGAACGACAATCTGAGTGCGCAACAGCGATCTAGCAACGCTTCTTTGGCAGCCACGCAGTCTTCTTCCGCCGGTCGATTGCTTCCTCCGTCGCAACGAACAGAGGTTCGCGCGCTGGCGCCGGAGATAGATTGGGATTATGCTGTCATCGAGCGTCTCGACCCGGAGACTCTCAAGACCGTGCTAATACCGTTTGATCTGGGCAAGGTGGTGCTGCAACATGACGCCAGCCAGGATCTTGATCTGCAGGCTGGAGACGTAGTCTCGATCTTCTCAGAGGCGGATATTCGCGTGCCTCTGGCGCGTCAAACGAAAACCATCACACTGGACGGTGAATTTGTTCATGCCGGCGTCTACACAGTTCAACCGGGAGAGACATTGCGCGATCTTGTGGAGCGCGCCGGGGGGCTTACACCCAGCGCGTACCTGTACGGTTCGGAGTTCACGCGCGAGTCGACACGCGCGGTGCAGCAGGCCAGAATCGATGAATATGTACAAAGCTTGAGTATGGGAATCCAGCGAAGCAACCTGGCCGTGGTATCGTCGGCGTCGAGTTCGGCACAGGATATGGCGAGCGTGGCCACGGCCCAGAACAGCGAGCGGGATCTTCTAGCAAGCCTGCGGCAACTTCGCGCCACTGGTCGTGTTGTACTGAGATTCGCGCCCAGCAGCAACGGCACGAACAGCATTCCCACGATCAAGATGGAAGACGGCGACCGCTTTGTTATTCCGCCCGTTCCGGATACAGTTAATGTGGTCGGCGCGGTCTATGATCAAAATTCCTTCCTGTACGCGCGTGGGGGAAGAGTTGAAATGTACTTGCGACAAGCCGGCGGGCCCAACAGAGATGCCGACCAGAGGCATGAATTTGTCATTCGCGCCGACGGCGAGGTGGTAAGCCGCGACAGGAGCAAAGAACTCTGGAACAGCGAGTTCAACAATCTCCGAATCAATCCGGGCGACACGATTATGGTCCCCGAGAAGACCTTCAAGCTTTCCGCGATGCGCGGTATTCTGGACTGGTCGCAATTGTTCTCGCAGTTCGCACTGGGCGCCGCGGCGCTGAGCGTGTTGAAGTAGTCCAAATTGGAGCCCCCTCGTTGTTGAAAACAGGGAGGGAAGCATACCAGTCCCAACCAAGAACAAATCAATGACGAATGAAGCTTCACATACCGATACGGAAAAACACGCTGTCGTTGTTTCCGCTCCGGAGGTAGCAATGCACGACTCAAAGCAGAGCGATGAAATCTCCCTGCTCGATATTCTGATCGTTCTTGCCGAGCGGAAGCGCATTATCTTCTATGTCACCGTAATCTTCGCTGCTCTTGCAATTATGATCACGTTGCTTTTGCCAGTGCGCTACACGGCAACCGCGACGCTTCTTACTCCGCAGCAAAACTCTTCACTAGGTAGCGCGCTGTCCTCGCAACTTGGCAATCTGGGAGGAATGGCTGCTTTGGCCGGGGGAAGTTTCGGACTCAAGAGTTCCAACGATATTTTTGTCGGTATGCTAAAAAGCCGCACCGTTGAGGATGCCATGGTGCAACATTTCGGCCTGATGCAGGAATACCACAAGCGGTATCTCTCCGATGCGCGGAAGAAATTTGAGAATAATGCAACTATCGATGGCAGCGGCAAAGATGGCCTGATCCATATCTCGGTGGAGGATCGCGACCCACGGCGCGCGGCAGAACTTGCCAACGGGTATGTCGACCAATTTCGCAGTCTCAGTCAACATCTGGCCGTCACGGAAGCTTCCCAGCGCAGACTTTTCTTCGAGCAGGAGTTGGAGCAGGCAAAGAACAACCTTGCCAACGCCGAAGAAGCCTTGAAGCAGACCGAGCAGACCACCGGGCTGATTGAACTCAGCAGCCAGGCGAAGGCACTTATCGAATCGGCCGCAACCCTGCGCGCGCAGATTACAGCCCGGGAAGTGCAAATTCAGGGGATGCAGACGTATGCAACCGGAGAAAACGCACAGTTGGTACAAGCTCAGCAGGAATTGGCAGGCCTACGCGCGCAGCTGGCAAAACTGGGAGGCTCAGAAGACAGCGCCAACAGTGGACTGATCGTTCCCAAAGGCCGGGTTCCGGAAGCGGGCCTCGAGTACGTTCGCAAACTGCGCGACGTAAAGTACAACGAGACCATCTTTGAAATTCTTGCGCGGCAGTACGAGATCGCCAAACTCGACGAAGCCAAGGAGGGCGCGCTCATTCAGGTCGTCGATCCCGCGATTCCTCCCGACAGGCGATCCTTCCCGAAGCGCGGCTTGATCGTCATCGCGTCTACCGTTGTGGGATTCTTTTTCGGAGTCTTCACAGCTTTCTTCCTTGCCGTCTTCCGGCGCTTGGAGGACGATGCCGATTCAAATGAAAAGATTGCACTGCTGAAACGAGCCTTGTCCTGGAAGAAATCGAGCATTTCCTGAAAATGCTTGGTCTCTTATTGAAAGATAAAAAGTCCGGGATACATTACGAAAGATGCAAAGGCGGCAATGTGATAGATACGTCTACCGAGATGCCTGTCGTTCCGAGTGAAGGGTTCAAGGACGCCAAGGTCAGGAAGCTGACTGGCGGTTCGTTGCTTGCTCGCAATACGGTTTGGAATGTAATTGGACAGGTCGCGCCGATGGGCGTGGCATTGTATGCCATTCCTATGCTGATTCGCCATATTGGGACAGATCGTTTCGGGATTCTTACTATTGCATGGATGGTGGTCGGTTATTTCAGCCTTTTCGATCTTGGACTTGGCCGCGCAATGACAAATTTGGTTGCTCAACAACTTGGAGGAAACCGGCAGGATGAGTTGCCTGCAATTGTTTGGACGGCCAATGGTGTCATGGCGGTTATGGGGATTGTCGGGGCAATGGCGCTGGCCGCGATCTCTCCGCTTCTTACGCACTCCCTCTTGAAGATTCCGCCCAACCTGCAACTGGAGACGCTGCACTCCCTGTTGCTTCTCAGCATCTCGGTGCCGCTGGTGATCAGCACAGCTGGTTTCAGGGGGATTCTGGAAGCACAGCAAAAGTTTGGATTGCTCAATATCGTCAAGATCCCTATGGGCGTAGCCGCATTTCTCGCCCCTGTTGCGCTACTGCCGTTCACCAACAGCCTTACGGCTCTTATTGGCGCACTGGTAGTCAGCCGGTTGGCCTTTCTCGTCGCCTGCATTGTCCTGGCATTGCGCGAGATGCCTGTTCTGCGTCATCGGATTGCTTTCGATCAAGCGCTGCTGCGTCCACTGTTCAGCTTTGGCGGATGGATGACGGTATCGAATGTCGTTTCTCCTATGATGGTCTATGTGGATCGGTTCTTAATAGGGAGCCTGCTTTCCATCACAGCCGTTGCCTACTATGCGACTCCCTACGAAGTTGCCACCAAGCTGTTGATCGTGCCGCTTGCGTTGGTCGGCGTAATGTTTCCCGCATTTTCGGCTGCCATGGTGGCGGACCGGCTTCGCGCTGCAATGCTTTACCGCCGGGCGGCAAAATATGTGGGGCTATTTCTATTCCCCGTGTGCTTCGTCATCATCATCTTTAGCAAGGATTTTCTCCAAGTGTGGCTCGGCTACGAGTTTGCCGTTCATAGTGCGCGGGTGTTGCAAATCCTCAGTCTCGGGGTATTGGCAAATGGGTTGGCAGCCGTCCCCTGTGCTTTGATTCAAGGCACAGGCCGCGCTGATATAACCGGAAAACTGCACCTGATGGAATTACCGTTTTACCTGGCCGCGGTGTGGTATTTGACTGTGCATTACGGGATAATAGGCACGGCTATTGCCTGGCTGTTGCGCGTCGTTGCCGACGGCATCCTGCTTTTTGTGCTGGCGGACAATGTCATGTGCACCCGGAATCGCATCTTGTGGCCCTTTTGCGCTTCCATTGGAGTGGGGGCGACCGCAGTTGCGACTGTCCCGATGCTAAGAGGCCTGCCGCTCAAAGTGGTTTTTGCGCTATGCGTCATCGCTGCCTTTGTCCTGGTTGCTTGGCGCTATATTCTTTCTATTGAAGAGCGGCAGGTGGCCCAGGGCGCTCTGAAGAGCGCCCTGCTTTTCCTGAGGTATTCGACCTTATGAATTGCGGCTTAGCGTTCACATTGCTCGCCATCTTGACCATCGCCAACTTCTTTGCGGGTGGGCGCAGGGTTTTGTACCCGCCTTTCATCTACTCGGGCGTCTGGGCTATCGACGTAGCTATATTTGCCATATCTCCGATTGAGATCAACCCGGTTCACTCGGTCACTTGGTGGGTCATTACATTGGGCGCTCTTGCGTTCAGCGCCGGGGGCTGGATCACAGGCGCTCTCCGGTTGCCCATCATTTGGCGAAAGCCTCCGCGCGATGACGATGATCATCCGGACTTTCCATTGGGACGCACGCTGCTTGTGACGCTATGTGTGGTGTGCCTGCCCTATCTGGCTTTGCAGATGTTCCACCCAGGGGCCTCTGGGGGAATGATCGGATCGCGTGACGCAGCGGTGGAACTGGCCGAAGGCCGGCAAAGCTCGGTCATGCACAACCCCATCACGACTTACCTGCCTTCCTTTTCAATTTGGGTAGCTGTTCTCTGCCTCATTGAGAAAAGAGACTGGCGGTTCTGGATCGCACTGGCGACCTCGTTCGCATGCTGCTTCCTGGCAACGGGAAGAACCCTCTTCCTGCTATTGCTGTCTGCTGTGACGGCGGTGGAGATGATCAAGCATCGCAAGGACACTATCGTGGGGATGATCCGCGTCGCCACTCTGCCGTTCATCTGTTTCGTTGCGATCTTTGTCGCCGTCATCTTTTTGAACAAGGATACATCGGGATTTCGCGGCGACAATGTTGCCATTCTGTCGAATTTCTTTCTAGCCTATGTGGTTGTTCCCATCCCCGCGCTCGACGGCGTTCTCATGCACATGGCAGATTACTCCAACGCCGCTCACCACACCTTCGAATTCCTTCTGAAAACGTTGAACGCATTTGGATGTTCTTTCCAGACACCGCCTACCTTTGACGAGTGGGTACTGGTGCCGCTGCCCACAAATGTCTATACCATATACAAGTTCTATCTGACAGATTTTGGGCTTCTGGGTATGTATCTCGCGATATTGGTGATTGGGCTGCTCCAGACAATTGTCTACCGCATTGCCATCGCGGGCAGCCGAATCGCATTGTTTTTCTGCGCTCTACTGGTGTTTCCGGCTGTCATGTCGATCTTTGACGACAGCTATTCTCAATTCGTATTGATTGCCATGGAGGGTACCCTGGCCATCACCTATTTTTACTTCTTGCATCGCCTGACTTTAGGAATCTCCTTGCCGCGCCTTCGGCCGGCCAAGGGTCTGCCGCACATCGGCTTCCTTCCCAGTCACCGCGCTGGGCTGGCAAAAGCTATCGATCGGCGTGCGTCCAGCGAAGGGAGCCGCGGGTGATTGCAGCGGTTGTGGTTTTCTATCGTCCCGACCTGAACGTGGCCAAAAGGGTTCTGTCGAGTCTTGCCGCCCAAGTAGACACTATCTTCGCGGTTGACAATACTCCCGGCTCTTCCGAGGACCTTTCTGTTCTGGTTGCGGAATTCGCGGGTGCATCGTATCTTCCTTTGGAGGACAACAAAGGCATCGCAACTGCACAGAATGCTGGCATACGGCAGAGTGCGGCTACGGGCCACTCGCACGTGCTGCTGCTCGACCAGGATAGTGCCGTGCCTCCGGGCATGGTGGGCGCGCTGCTGAAGGCGGAGACCAAACTGCTTCGCGCTGGCGCAAGGGTGGCCGCGGTCGGCCCCCTCTATGTAGACAAGAAGACAAACACGCTTTCCTATGCGATCCGGTATAGGTGGTTTCGGGTGAATAAGGTACTTATCGATCCTTCCGCGATCTATCCGGTCGAGTCGGATTGGCTTATCTCGTCCGGCTCCTTGATTCGAACCTCAGTTCTCGAAGAAGTTGGACCAATGCTGGACGAATTGTTTATCGACTGGGTTGACGCCGAGTGGGGCATGAGAGCGCGGAAGCTAGGCCTGCGCAGCTTCGTTGTGCCCAACGCCAGCATGGACCATAGCGTCGGAGACAGCTCGGGACGCGTACTGGGCCATACCATCAACTTTCATAATCTGACGCGCAACTACTATATCGTTCGCAACGCAACTTACCTGCTCCGTCCCAGGGAGATGGGATGGAGGTGGGTAACCGTGATGCTCTTGAAGATACCGCGGCACATAGCAGTTCATTCATGGTATTCAGAGCGAAAGTTGCGAAGCTTGGCGGTGCTCGTTGGCGCGGTGTTTGCCGGTGCACTGGGCAGGATTGGCCGGACCACAGAGAAATGAGCCGTTGAACAAGAATAAACGACACGATACTTGCAGGACTGGCGACGTTGCGCTGCGAGACGGCATTGCTTCATCCGCTGGCTGCAACACGGGAGAGCTTTAACATGAAGATTGCCATTCTTGGCACGCGCGGAATTCCGGCACGCTACGGCGGCTTCGAGACCTTTGCGGAAAAACTTGCGGTCGGACTTTCCGCGCGCGGCTTCGATGTAACTGTATTTTGCGAATCCAGCGAGTCATCCGCGCCTGCTGTTTTTCAGGGCGTAAAACTACGCTACGTCTCCGCTCCTTCGCTTGGCTCTCTGCGGACCATCCTCTTTGACATAAGGTGCCTATGGGTGGCACGCAAGGGATACAACGTTGTGTATATGCTTGGCTATGGGGCCGCTCTTTTCTGCGTGATTCCGCGCCTATGGAATACCGAGGTGTGGATCAATCCGGATGGACTGGAATGGGCTCGCGCCAAGTGGGGACTACTGGCGAAAGCCTACTTTCATTTGATGGAGTGGACAACTCTTCGCGTCGCGAGTCGTGTGGTCGCGGATGCGGAAGCTATCGCGACGAGCCTTGTTGGACGTCACGGCAAACTACCTGCATGCACAGTTATTCCCTATGGCTGCGAGGTGATTGAAACGCCTCCTCCGCCCGGGCCGCTATCCGAATGGGGCCTTGTGCCGGGAGACTATTACCTTATCGTCTGCCGGCTCGAGCCTGAAAACCACGTGCTGGAGATTCTCCAAGCGTTTCAACGATGCCGGAGTAATCGCGAACTTGTAGTGGTGGGCGACCATTGCACGGGGACTCGATATGTCTTACAAATTCGTGCGGTGCAGGATTCTCGGATACGGCTGATTGGAACCATGTATGACCAGGCCAAGCTGACCAGCCTGCGATACCATTGCTTTGCCTATATGCACGGTCACAGTGTGGGAGGGACAAACCCGTCGCTGCTCGAGGCGATGGGATGTGGCAATCTTATCTTTGCCCACGATAACCCCTTCAACCGCGAGACACTGGGAGGTTGCGGTTTCTATTTCGCAAATGCCCTTGAACTTACACAGGCCCTCGACCGAGTGGAGCAGGACGATTCCAAACTGGCGGGACTGAAAGATGCTTCCAGATCACGCGCCCGCGCAAGTTATAGCTGGCCAGATATTATTTCCAGCTATGCGGCGCTGCTGGAGCGGACTCGGTGCTCTTGAGTGGTGCAGGTTGTGGCGGCCCGCGAAATTCAAGCCAGCCGCTGCGCCATAGTCAGTCTACGCACAACCTCATCCAGAGCAGCTTCCCAAGTGGCAAGACGGACGCCGAAGCACGCGTTGAGTTTCTCATTGGAGAGTACTGAGTTCTGAGGACGTCTGGCTGGAGTAGGATACTCGCTGGACGGAATCGGATTTACCGCTGGCGATTTCCCTTCCAGGAGAGCTTGCGCGCGCGTGAAGATGGTTCGCGCAAAACCGCACCAGGAGACAGACCCGCCGCAGGTCATATGGTAGAGCCCGGCCCAGCTCGAGTCGACGCCGAATTGACCGGCCAGAACGCCGCTGACAATTGCGCGCGTGGCATTCGCTAGTTCGATGGAGCTTGTTGGCGCGCCAAACTGATCATCCACAATATCAAGACTCTTGCGTTCCCGGCAGAGACGTAGCATGGTCAGCAGGAAGTTATGCCCGTAGGGACCATAGATCCAGCTCGACCGGAAGATCAGATATTTTCCTCCCACCTGTTGTATGGCTTCATCCCCGGCCAGCTTGCTCGCTCCATAAACATTCAGCGGGTTTGGCTCGTCTGTCTCAACCCATGGACCTGCCTTCAAGCCATCATAGACATAATCGGTGGAGTAATGTACCAGCAGCGCGCCTGAGCGCAACGCTTCTTCAGCCAGAATTCGGGGAGCTCGTGCATTGACCGCCATTGCCTCTTCCGGCTCGGTTTCGGCGCGGTCCACGGCAGTGTATGCGGCGGCGTTGAGGATGATGTCCGGCGCGGCGCTGCGAACCATGGCGCGCACTTGATCTGGCACGGCAAGGTCAACCGTATCGCGGTCGTGGCAGATGATGCCAGCGGCATCGGAGAAGCTGCGTTGTAACTCGACGCCAAGCTGCCCCGCGTATCCGACTATAAGAACACGCGGGAAGCTAGTCATGCAAACACCTCGGCTTCGCGCAGCGTGGCGCCTTGGCGGTCTTTGCCGGAGAGGATGGCGCACTCCGGGTCAAGGGGCCAAGGAATGGCCAGATCGGGATCGTCCCACACGATGGTTCGTTCGCCCGCACGGGAGTAGTAGTCCGTTACCTTGTAGGCAATGCCGACGACATCGGTGAGGGCAAGAAAGGCGTGGCCGAAGCCTTCGGGAATCCATAGCATTTGGCCGTTCTCTCCGGTGAGTTCTACCGCAATATGTTTTGCAAAGGTGGAAGATCCGCGGCGCAGATCCACAGCGACATCGAGCGCCGCACCGTGTGTAACCCGCACCAGTTTTCCCTGCGGCTGGATCAACTGGTAGTGAATGCCCCGAACAACATTCTTCTTTGAGAGAGAGAAGTTATCCTGTACCCAGTTTGACGGCAGTCCAGCCTCAGCCATGCAGCGCTGATTCCATGTCTCACAGAATGCGCCGCGGCCATCCTTGTAGATGTCCGGTGTAAGCGCCAGAACGCCGAGCAACGAGGTTTCAGCGATCTTCATAGCACGTCCGCCTCAATCGTAAATAGTGGCTCGTTTTTGAGAGCAAGCAGATACTGCCCATATCCACTCTTGCATACTGGCTGGGCCAGTTCTTCCAATTGGCCGGCGGTGATGTAACGGAGACGATAGGCTATCTCTTCCGGAGAGGCGATCTTCAACCCTTGGCGCCTTTCAATCGTCTGAACAAAAAGCCCTGCATCAAGAAGCGAATCGTGCGTTCCGGTATCGAGCCACGCCATGCCCCGGCTCATCACCTGCACTTTCAGGCTACCTGCCTCCAGATAGAGCCGATTCAGGTCGGTTATCTCCAGTTCGTTGCGCGTCGATGGTTTGAGCGAAGCAGCGAGGTTCACCGCTTCGTTGTCGTAGAAATAGAGCCCAGTGACAGCATATCTGGACTTGGGAGCTTTGGGCTTCTCTTCGATACTGATCGCATGGCCCAGCTGATCGAATTCCACAACGCCATAGCGTCCAGGATCCTGCACGGGATATGCGAAAACCACCGCTCCATGCTTTACAGCCGCCGCACGTTGCAATCGAACGGACAATGATTGCCCATAGAAGATGTTATCGCCCAGAATCAACGCACTCGTGTCTCCGGCGATGAAATCGCGTCCAATCAGCAATGCCTGCGCCAACCCGTCGGGGCTCGGCTGAACGGCGTAACTCAGGTTGATGCCCCATTGCGTTCCGTCGCCCAATAACTCCGCAAACCGGCCAGCATCCTGAGGGGTAGAGATGACAAGAATATCGCGCAGTCCCGCTAGCATCAAAGTAGTGAGCGGGTAATAAATCATAGGCTTGTCATACACCGGTAAAAGCTGTTTTGAAATGACATTCGTCACCGGATATAACCGGGTTCCCGATCCGCCTGCAAGAATGATTCCCTTCATTGTGGAATCCTCTCCTGATAATTCTGCCGAACCCAATCCAGATATGCGCAAGTGCGGACATTCTCGATCCAAACGGGGTGTTCCAGATACCACACAACCGTTTTACGCAGACCGCTTTCAAACTGCTCGGCCGGCCGCCACCCCAGCTCACGACTGATCTTCGAAGCATCGATGGCATAGCGGCGGTCATGCCCAGCGCGGTCGGTCACTGAAGTGATGAGATTCCTGCGTGGCCGGAGCACGGCATCGGGGCGCAACTCGTCGACAAGATCGCAAATCGCAGTCACCACGTCCATATTTCTCCGTTCGCTGTTGCCGCCAATGTTGTACGTTTCTCCCACGCGGCCCTGGTTGAGCACGGCGCGAATTGCAGCGCAGTGATCTTCCACAAACAGCCAGTCGCGGACGTTACATCCGTCGCCATAAACGGGCAGCGGCTTTCCTTCGAGTGCATTCAGGATCATCAAAGGAATCAGTTTTTCAGGGAACTGATACGACCCATAGTTGTTTGAGCAGTTGGTAGTGAGCACCGGCAAGCCATACGTATGATGGTACGCACGCGTTAGATGATCGGCGGCCGCTTTTGATGCCGCATAAGGGCTATTGGGGGCATAAGGCGCAATTTCAGAAAAGGGAGGGTCATCCGGCGTCAGAGAACCATAGACTTCGTCGGTAGAGACCTGCAAAAAGCGAAAGGCTTTCCGACTGGCGGTGTCCAGCGCTGACCAAAAGAGCCTGGCCTGTTCTAACAACGTAAAGGAGCCTTGCACGTTGGTGCGGACAAAAGCACCGGGATCGACAATCGAGCGGTCAACGTGGCTTTCCGCGGCGAAATGGACGATTGCTCTGGGCCGATGCTCGCGCAACAGGGCGGCCACCAGTTCCGCATCGCAGATATCGCCGCGCACCAACAGATGGCGGGGATCGCCTTGGAGCGCTGCAAGATTTTCTGGATTTCCAGCATAAGTGAGCAGATCGAGATTGATCACGGCGGCGCCGGAATTCTTGATCCACTGCAGCACAAAGTTGGAGCCGATAAACCCCGCACCGCCTGTGACGAGGATGGTTTCCCTGATGTTTGTCATCGTTCCAGAGGTCCTTCAAACGCCTAGATTCGGGCGAGTACGGCGGCCCGCGGGATCGTGCATTCGTACGATGTTGCCCAGTACCAACCAAAACCTGGACGACCGTTGATACTCGTCCCTCGTGTCGACGAAAGGCTCATACACCGCGAGTCTACCATGGCCGATGAGCTTAACGTACGTGGACGGAAGAATGATCCCCAGAGGGCGAGCCGAGCAACCCCAATCTTGAAACTGCAGTGATGATTTATATCTCCTAGGTATCGCATTGCCACCGAACTGGAATTACTCGCGCTGCAGAATACGCCACCGGAATCCTCGCGCAAGAGTCATCAGATCACTATAAACCCAAGCCGTTGACCGTGAGAATAAATATTGCACATATAGCTGCCAAAGCGGCCGGCCAGCAATAGGAAGAAACCGCCGGTTACGGGAAGTAACCCCGGGGGATCGAGGGGAGCCGATGAATGCAGGAACCAATACTGTCTGGATAACCCTCCACTTATCCCTGCGAGAGGAGAGCAAGTTAAGGTGCAACCACATATAGTCTTTGTTCAGATAAAACATTGATTCAAGAGCCGAGCCGGCAAATAAGTGCAGCCATCTCTGAAGAGTTACCGGGATCCTGTCAATCTCGGCAGCGGCCAGAGGATGGAGGCGGCAATCGAACCAGGCGCGGGCATAGTAAATAGCAATTGCCTGCAAGGATCTTAGTGAGGGCGAATGGGCCTGTTGCCAGTTACACCAAAAGGTCTCGTCTTCCGCATGAGAATGGAGGAAGGCGGCCAGTTCGCGAACGTGATGGACGATCCAGTCCGAGCCAATCAGATTGCGAAGAATGTGAAGCGTGAAATAAGCCAGATGGTCAGCAGGGTTCAGGCAAGGAAACGACAAGCCATCCACCTCGCGCGTTGTACGCCGCTCCCAAAAGAGAGCAGCATCTGGCACGCGAATCCGTGAGACGCGCTCGTTCCAGAGACAGAAATGCAATTCAATTGAAAGCGGCATCTCGGGGTCGAAGGGATTGCCTCTCCATTGCCAGTCTCCTAACCGAACAAGAGTTGGCAGATGGTCGGCTCGGGCGAAACTGATCTCGGCTGTAGAGGGAGAATAACCGATAGCCTGCAGGGCGCGGTTCGCTGCATCGATGCTTTCAGCTGGGCAGAATATGTCAATATCTGATTGTGATCGGAAACGCGGGTCCGCAACATAATCCGGAGACTGCGTGAAGCCTTTGATAACGACGTGTCTTACTCCGGCGTTGTCGAGTGCTTTAGCGGCTTCTCGATAAGTAGCCTTGACACGCTCGAAGCGGAGCGCATTATCGGCAATGTTAGTCTTGAGACGTTCGACGACCCAGAGTGGAAATATCTCCATTGGGAGTTGTGCAAGCTGTAGAGTAAGATGAGCAACGTCGCAAACAGCGAGCAAGCTAGTCCACTCGTTATCCGACAATCTTCTCAGCCGCGTGGTATCGGGGTTGCTCAGTTGAAGCGCAGAGAGCAGAGACGAGAACTCTGATGGAATTCGCCGCTCAAGTTTCGTGACTTCAAATGCGAGAGCGTTCATCGAGGGCTGGCCTCCTGTATGATTCTGAGCACCACAAAGTTTTTTGACTCGGGCAAGATTAGAGGAGCCAGATGCTAGTGAGAATACATCTCTGGTTCGCCCTGACTGCCGGCCGGAGGCAGGTGGCGAAGGTAAAGCACAATCGACCATATCTCGTCATCGCTTAGAGTGTCCTTCGACCCCGGCATTCCCGATGGCCGAATACCGTAGTCGATAATCCACTTCAACTGTCCATCGGTATAGGATTGCACTCCTTTCCCCGCCAGCGAAGGCACCGGTGGCGACATACGGTCGGCAAAGGGCACGCCGGTGTTCTGGCCATCTAATCCGTGGCATGCTACGCAATAGTGCGAGAACGCAACCTTGCCATCGGCTATCCCTTCGGCATTATCCTTGACCGGATTCTTCTGTGACTTGTTATGCACGAATACCTTATGCTTTGCCCAGTTCATGAACGCCGTCTCAGCTTTTCCGGGCGGATCAGCCTTGCAGCCGACGAACTCAAGGGTGAGCAGTGACGCGACGACAACAACAATTACGAGGATCGAAAGCAGAGTCCGCGGCATGAAGTTACTCCACGACGTGCAGGGTCAGGGTCATCTGCCCGTGGCCTGATCCGCAGAAGACAGAGCAGTGCCCGACAAAGGTCCCGGTTTTATCAGGAGTGAAGGCAAGTTCGCTGGTCTGGCCCGAATTCACCTTGGTCTGGATACCGAGTTCCTTGAAGCGAATACCATGTGTCACATCTGCGCTCTTCAGCACAAGGACAACAGGTTCACCCATTTTCAACGTGATCTCGTTGGGGACGAATTCAAATCGCTTCGCTGTCACTTCTATACGGCGCGGAGCAAGTTGCGCAGGAGTTGCGAAAACAAAGAATTGCGATACAGCCACTCCTGCGGCCAAGGCTATAGGCAAAGCAAATTTCACTCTCATAAAGAATATCCTCGAAACCGTCTGAGATAGCGCGGCGCGACGCCACGCAACTTAAGGCACTCCCTCTCAACTCAAACGCCATACTCGCTCCAGGGGCTCTGGCATAAACGTAGTATAGCGACTCAATTTTACTTTAGTTAGGCATAAAAGTGAATTGTCATTCACCGGAAAGGAAATTGTCATCTTATTGTTGAAGTATGAGTTCGCGAATGAGTTGCCTCAGAGTCGCTACAAACTGCCCGATGTTTACGTCCTTGACACAGAGAAAGAGCGAATTATGGCCTGCACTGAGAATGTGACAACCTCTTGACATCCAGCAGACGATCTAGCGACATATGTATTGGCATTATTCGTTAGCATTATTTGTATGCCGCGTACGACCACCCACTCAAGATCACGGTTACAAGCACGATCAATCATCTGTTTCGTGATGACGGTGGGAGTGTTTGCGCCCGCGCAATCCGGGTTCGCGCAGCAGACACCCCTTATCTCTGGAGGCGCGGGCTTTCTCACCTATACCAGTGGCGGGAACACCACGTATTATCCCATCCTCGAGCCGTTGCTCGCGGCTCCTCTCGGCAAGAAGATCCTCGTTGAGTCGCGTGCTGATCTACTGGAGAGCTTCTCGCCAAAAGGCGCGGGTCAGTCCGGTTACGACCATAGCCACTTCGTCGGTCTAACGTTTCTCCAAGGCGATTACGATGTTTCACCCCACCTCACTATAGTAGGCGGCGAATATCTGCTTCCGTTTAACACCTACAACGAGCGCCTTACTCCAATATGGATCGGCAATTTTCAAGATGCGCCGTTGATTTTTTCACTCGGACTCTTGTCCAGTAGCAGTGGCCTCGGTGGCATGGTGCGCGGGAATGCGATTGAACGCAACAAATACTCGATCAGCTATAACTATTTCTATTCAACCCGCAGCGCAACCGAGCAGTTTACCTCTCATCGCGGCAATGGCGGACGAGTCAGCCTCTACTTGCCTGAGCAGCGTCTTGAAGCGGGATTCTCTTTCGACCGTCTTCTGCAAGGAACTCACGAAAATTTCTTTGGCGCCCACGTCTGGTGGGAGCCCAAGGATACAGCATTCCGGCTGCGCTCGGAGTTCGGACATGGCCAACATGCCGAGGGCTATTGGGTTGAGGCCGACTACCGGACACTTGCATTCGGAGGTCTCGACAGCATAATTGGCCGAATTGAACCTGTTCTCCGCATCCAGCAGACTTTTCGCCTTGACACCATCGCCAGCGATGGCTTGCCGCTGACGAATACGGAACGGGCCGACTTTGGCTTCGACTACAATCTGCCGCACAATACCAGGATCATTACCAGCTACGCGAGGCAGTTCTCTTCTACTGGGAATCAGAATGTCTGGGAGACAGGTATCGTGTATCACTTCCTCTTCCCAGCCTGGAAAGGGAAAGAATGATGACATCAAAGCATTGGCTCATTGTCCTACTCGTTCTGGCTTCGGTATCAGTGCTTGCATTTGCCGCGCAAAAAGGCAACGCGCCGGCAACCGCGCCAACCACAAAGACATTAGCCGCTGCAAAACACCCCCTCGAGCAACAGGATGAAGGCCAGCGCGTATTTCAGCAACACTGTTCTCGATGCCATGCGTCGCCGGAGGGTTTTTCGCCTCGCATATCCGGCACAATCCTGCGCCATATGCGTGTTCGCGCATCGCTTAGCCAGCACGATGAAGAAGCGTTACTGCATTTCTTCAATCCCTAGCGGAGGTCGAGGGCATTCCCTGGTCAGTAAGTGGGGCGAGTATCAGGTTCGTACGACCGGCCAAACTTGTTCAAATGCTGTCTCTTTTCCGGGAATTTGATGTGAATGTCTCCGAGATCTGAGACACCCGCTGCAACGTGAACACGGCGAGTGAGTCCGTCCAACACGCTCTGCTTCTCGCCTTCAATCCAAACGTGCAAGTCGTAATCGCCGCCGGGAACATCTTTGACGTGAAATACGCCTTGCGAATCAGGCAAGCCCGAATACGGGGTCGACAGTGCGATAACAACCGCGCTCATTTCCGAATGAATGTTACAGAAGATGTAAGAAACGCCCTCGCGTGAAAACACAACACTGCGCGTCGATCCCGCCTCATAAAGACCAAGGTCGAAACGCTTTCCATTAAACAGCGAAAATACATTGTGAAAGAACGGATCGGCATTTGGAAATGCGACGCTGCTACCCACAGGTACCACCAGCAGATGCGGCACAAACATCTTGTTCTTCTGCAAGAGCGTGAAATTGGCTGGCGGAGCTATATGTTGCACCGTGTCGGGGTGCAAAGAATTTAACCAAATCACAGCCGGGGGAATCTTCTCCGCCGCCGGTGCTGTAGCGCTTTTGATTTGTGCAAGTCTGGCGATGACCTCGGGTTCCTGAGCCCAGCCAGCGGGTGCCTGCACACTGATGAGCCCAGCGCAACCAGCCAGCATCACCAGCCTATGCGACCATCTATTACTTGCAGGCAGCATCAGAATCTGTACCCCGCGCCAATGCCTATTACATCACTGAATTGCGTTGGACCAGTATTGAAATTGCTCCACAGCCGCCTGTATTCCAGCGAGAAGAGCAGATATGCATTCGGACTGAAGATCGCGTTCGAGAAAAAGGAACGGTTCCGCGCCAATCCTGAATAGGATAATGTGGCGGAATGAATCTCTTTGGCGAATGGGTTGTCAGTACCGTAGCCGGTGTTTATTTCCACTCTTTGACCCATTCTTGCTTTCAATTGCGCCCATCCGCCAACATCGCTCAGCGCCCGGGCAATCTCATTCGAGCGGATGGTTTGATAGAGGTAATTCACATATCCACCTCCGCCAAGTCCTGCGAGAGCTTGCCCGCGATATGCATTGGCAGTAATCTCAAATTGCCTGTTCAGAGGCAGCCGAAGGTCTACTGTGCCTGCCCATGCATCAAAGCGATCACCCTCGACTGTTCGATGCGGGCTGAAATACCCTCCAGCGCCTATCTCCGGACCAACGCCGTTATCTCCATGCTGGAATGCAATTCGCGCCTCTGTTCCCGGCCAGCGACTAAGCTCTGTTTGTGAGGCAGGCGAGGACGTTGGAGAGTACCCCAGTGGCTGTGGGTCGGAGGTGTCAATCAGGGCCGCTTGCGCCTTGAGACGCGAAACATCCGAAAGGGCGAACTGATGTGACACGCCGATCTGCGGATTCCAACTCCACAGGTTGCCTGCCCACGCCAACTCCGGCTGGCCGACGGCGACCAGCGATGATGGGGCATTGGGTTCAAGAATGGTTCGATCCAACTCTACAAATGCCTCTGTATTCTGCCAATTCAGTTTCGCGTGCGCAGTTCGCAGACGCATGACTCCGCTGGCCGCATAGTTTGACTGCGCGCCATACGCGAAAAAGTCCACTCGGAGATCTGCGTGGCTGGTCGCGCCAAATAAGTGCGGCCCACGCGCATCCAGTCCCAGCATCGTCTGCCGTAATGAAAGCCCTGTACTGCCGGAACCATCGAGCGCGTAAGCCGGCGAGGCGGCAATGTCGACCTGGCGCGTGTTAACGAAAGCATTGAAGAGAAGCAGTCCACTCACCTTCAGTGGATACTTTGATTCCGTCTCCACTTTTGTCATGTCAAGCGTTGCGATCTGTGAATCCTCAATTGCTTGCTGTTCTCTAATTTCATTCAGTGCGTCAGATTCAGAAGACGAATCCTTGGCAGTATAAGAATTCGCGATTTCAGCCTGTGATGCAGGTGTTGGCGCCGTTTTTTGTTCGGCTATTTCCTTTTGCAATGCCTGGAGTTGCTGGCGCAGCTCAAGCAGTTGTTTTTGATCAGCCTCGATCTGTGCTTGAGCCTGGGTCATGGCAGCGGTCAGGCGCTCAACCTTCTGTTCTAAAGTCAGCGGCGTGGTAGTTTGTTCAGATCCGCGTTGCGCGCATACGAATGCGCTTGAACAACTGAGGAGCAAGAACACTCCGACGAAAACGAACGATGCCCACGGTAGAGGCTTTCCGATGACACGGAGTTGCCAACCGCTAATTGAATTGACTCTCATGACATCACCACCCTGCTTACTTGATGATTTATTTCGTTTATAGATTCCGGCATTTGCCGCGCTACTGTAAGGCGAAAGATTGTCTCACCTGCCCGGCTACACAGCAGGTTTACGTCGCCATCATGTTCGCGCGCCACGCTCCATGCCAGTGTCAGGCCCAAACCTGTACCACTGTGTTTTCCCTGGCTCACAAACGGATCGAACAGACTATCGCGAATCTCCTCGGCAACACCGGGGCCGCTATCACTTATGGTCACGCTAACAGTCTTAGTGTCTACGCTGAGCGATACTTTCACCTCGCGCCGCTCCGTGTTTTCGCGTGCGGACTGGCAGGCATTCAGCAATAGGTTATAGATAGCTCTTTCCACCTGCTTTCTGTCAACTACGGCAGTGCTGTCAGCAACTTTGTTCTCGAGCAGCACGGTGACTTTCTGTGCGTCTGGATGGGTCTTCACCAGAGCGATCGCACGTTCCACAAGTGAAGACATGGTTGCTGGAACTCGATGCAGAGCATCGCCGGTCCTCCCGAAAATCAATAGGGAGTCCAACATATCTGTCGTTCCGTTCACTGCAATCCGGATTTCCTCGAATAACTCCGCCCTCTCACTCGAGGGTAGTGCCGGCGACGCCAAAAACTCAGCATTGGCATAGACTGCAGCCAGGTAATGCCGCAAATCATGCGAAACTGAACTTGCCATGCGGCCAATCGTAGCGAGCCGCTCGGCTTCCAGCAATGCGCGATTCGTCTTCTGAATCTCATCACGCATCTGTGCGAATACCGCGCTAAGGTATTGCACTTCAAGAGTGCCACTCGTAGGCAACGAGTGCTGCCGGTCCCCCTCGCCGAATGCCTGCACGCCGGCCGTCAGTATCTCCAGGGGCCGTGTAACCGTGCGTGCCAGCAATATCATCAGCACCGACCCGGCAACCACCGCCAGCAAGCCCACCCAAAGGGCCGACCGGTTGATCTCACGCTCCGCGCGGTCAGCCCGATCAAAGGATTTCATCACCATAAGCTGCAGAGGTTTATCTGCTCCGTTGGTCAAGTTCTTGGTTGCCGCCAGGTATCTCTCCTGGCCAACAAGTTCGAGTGGTGAAGAGTCGCCATGTTGCAGAGCGCTAGCCATGTTTTGCAGAGCATACTGCTTCTCTGCTGGCAACGTGCTTACGACAACCGCATGGTTAGCGAAAAAGGCTGCTTCAGCACCCGCTCCACGCCCCACTTCGCGAAGAAATCCCGGATCAATGGCAAACCCGCTGATCACGTATCCGAGCAGCGTTCCATCTGACGGGCTACCAAAATAAAGCGGACGCACGGAATATTCAAAGAGCCGGCCGTCACTCAATAGATAATGTTTTGACGGGTCGCCGATCGCATCCTCGATATTGCGCCGCAAGTCACCGGTATTCGCTGCGCCCGCCGTATATGCGGCCTGCACGCTGTGGCCTGCGTCAGCCAGAGCGAACAGGTCGTTCCCACTTATCTTCCAGAAATCGACCGCATCATCCGCAATGGTACGCGGATCATTTGTCGTCATCAGCGCCTTGAGACTCGGCAGAGCAGCCATCAGAGCATTTTCTCGTTCAAGCGCCGCTAATCGTCTCGCCTCCAAATCCTGGAAAGTTTCAACGGAGTGGCCCAGGTCAGCCTCGAGATTTGAGTGCACCTGATCACGCAACCGATTGCGAATAATAAACAAGCTGGAAGCGGTAGTCCCAGCGATAATCAGCACCAGAGAGGTCAATAACAGTGCGCGTGTCCGAATTCCTCGACTGCGTTTATCTTTAGGCACCGGATGCACTCCTCTACGGAACAAATCGGTATCCCGCGCCATATACAGTCTGCAGATAGCGCGGATTGTCCAAGTCCGTCTCCAGTATCTGCCGCAGCTTCAGAATTTGATTATCGACTGTGCGCGTAGTCGGATACGAGTTATATCCCCATACATTGATAAGTAGCTCTTCGCGGCTCAGGACGCGCTCGGGATTCTGAACAAAATACTTCAGCAGTTTGAATCCGTGCGCTGTAAGTATTATCGGCTTACCAGAGCGGCGCGCGGTCATCTTGGCAAAATCTATCTCGCAATCGCCAAAGCTGTATATAGTGGTTTCAACCACGGCCTTCTGAAGCCTTCGCAAAGCCGCCTGCACCCGAGCCAGCAGCTCGCGCGGGCTGAATGGCTTTGTAACATAATCATCCGCGCCCAATTCCAGCAGCAGAACCTTGTCCGCGACCTCGCTGATCGCGCTCACCACAATCACCGGTACGCGTGGCCGCTCCGCCTTCATGATCTCGCAAAGCTCACGCCCATATATGTTCGGCAGCACGAGGTCCAATATCACCGCCGACGGATTGCCTCTGCGGAAGCCTTCCAGGCCAGACTGGCCATCGCCACACACGATTACAGAATAGCCCTGATCGCGGAATGTTCTTTGCAAGATCTTCTGCATCTGCGGGTCGTCTTCGACAACCAGAATACGAGTTTGTGTTCCAACGGACGGTGAGTCCGTTACGCCAAAAGCGATCTCTGATTTCTCGCTGTGCAACATACCCTCATTGTTGCGCATTTCTACCTCGCTGAAACAGAAGGTCTTTTAGAATGACAACATAGTGACAAATTGCTGACAAGATTGTCAACCGTATTTAATCGCATATGCTTACAGAGCTCTGCCAGGGAGTATCCTTGCAGCTCTCTTCCTCACCCAGGCGATACTGCCAGAAAGAGGCAGTGCAGGCTCTCGATCCTCTAACTTGCGGCGTGTTTTACGTACTTTTCCGGTTGCACTGGCGCACAACTATCATCTGACCTGACCAGTGACCTAAAGAGCAACGCCACTAACAGCGCCAGCGTCGCAATTCCCACCAGCACGCGGGGGTACCCAAAATGTACAAAGAGTATTCCCGCGCCCGCCGTAGCGCAGGACTGAAACAGCGCATTGCAGAATAACGTCATTGCCGCCGCCGAACTGCGTTCCTCGTCCGGTGTTCTGCTCATTAGAAGGTTGTACAAGCCTGGAGAGCTCATCCATTGCGCCGCTGAGAAACTCAGGTAAAGCGCTACCGCCAGCCTTCGGTCGTGAGTTACCGCCAGGCAGCCCATAGCCACTGCGGTGGCAAACTGTGTCGCAACGATTCCATTTATCAGGCCCAGACAGCGAAATACCAACGGCGTCAAGAGAATCACTGACAACTGAAGCACCTGCGCAGCGGAGTAGATCAGCCCGATCTTCGCGAAGGGAATATGGACATACCTGGACAGGTACACATTGGCAAATGGCGTAAACGAAGCCAGCACAGCCGCCCACAACGCCATAGCTGGCAAGAAGCGCAACAGAAATGGATTCATCCTCCAGGGTCGTTTCCCGGTCTTGTCCTGGGTCTGAGAGACGCTCTCGTCCAACGGCAGTCGCAGGCGCAGCATAGGAATCAGTCCAATGGCTGCAATACCGCATGAGACGATCAGAATGAGACGCTTTACGTCCATGGCTTGCATCTCATGCCCCGCCATCTTCAGCCACTGGGGCAGATAGCCGCATACCAAGCCACCGAGTGCGGCTGTGCCAATGCTGGACGAGAAATTAAGGCTGAATGCAAATGCGCGGTTCTCCTCCGTCGTAAGCCTAGCCAGAGCTGGCAGGAAGCAGACTCCCCAGATGCACATGGCCATCCCGGCCAGAAACGCGAGGCCGATCTGAGCCATTTCCCACATCACCGTCGCGCGCGCTATTCCGAGGAGCGGGGCAGCGATCATGCAGATCACCAGCAGCGGACGCAAGCCGGTTTTGCGCGCAAGCCAACCAACAGGCAGCGTTCCCACCATCGATCCCAAGGTCAGCGCACCGCCCACCAAACCAATGCTTCGCTCATTGAAGTGAAACTCCAGCAGGTAGAGATTGAACAGGAAAAAATAGACCGAGAATCCGAAGTCAAAAAAGAACGCGACCGCAAAGAACACCCAGAAGCTTTTGCTCAGCTTTTTCTCGAGCAGCCAGGCAGCCGGGATCTTCCAAATAGAGCCCCCATTCCCACCGCTTGCCTCAACGGCTTCAGCCTGTAGCAACTGCTCCACTAGCGCCCCTCCCGCACCAGCGTCTCCAGCCGGTGCACCGCCCAATCCAAATCGCTGTACCGCAATTCAAAGACTTCTGCAGTCAGCAATCGCTCCAGTGCAGCGTACTGCGCGGCCAGCAACTCCGCCGGCCCAAACAATACTTGCCGCATAAAATACCGCGCAACTTCCTTGCGATAGGGGACCAATTCCGGAGGGCCGGGGACGCGCCGGTTAAGGAAGACCAGGAAGTCCACCTGCGCGCTAGGCGCACAGCATATTCCGGTCATCGGCGCCGTCGGTAGCTCGATGGAAGGCTTGCCGGCAGCCCGTGGCGTAATCTCGAGACCGTTCAACTCCGGGAATAGTTCCGCCGCAGAAGGGCGAAAACGCACCTGATGGCAGTTGCCCATTATGAGACGATCTACCCGGGCATTGAAAAGGGCGCTTGCGTCGTCCGAGATATACGTCCATCCGGCGCGCGCGCACGCATACGAAAGAGACGATTTGCCTGCGCCTGAGTCGCCACATAGGAGCACCCCCCGGCCGTTGAGCGCAACGCATCCGGCATGCACAGGTGTCATATACTTGGATTCAATGTGGGTATGCGGCGCGTATCCCAGGAAAAAATATGCCAGATAGCTGCGGTGCTTCTCGGCGGCCCGCGAGATCGTAATTTGTGTCCTGTTCTGGCCCAGATGGGCGATGCTGTAATTGTCTCTATCCGCTACGCTAACCAGCAGCGGGTACATGATTCGGCAAACCGGCGTTGGAGGACACTCTGTCGAGTCGCTCTCCAACATATGCACGTCTACGCGGATAACTTCAGTGTCGAATTGCTTCTCGAAAATGGACCACAGACTGCTAGCTTGCGTCAGGATCTCTGGTGAATTCGTTCTCAGCTCCGTAGGAAACCCGAGTGGATAAAACATCTCCCTATGTGAAAGCTTTGGGACCTCAACTTCATGCCTGGAGAAGTCGAGCGCTTCGGATGCATCGCATGCGGACTCTATCTCTTCGATCGTCATCTTTGAGTCTCCCTCCGGATAGTTTGTGTGAACCGCGCAGTGGCAGCTCAGAACAGGAACTTCGCCGCGAACTGGATAATCCTGGGATTGGCCACAGTCGCATTGATGATGCCAAACGAAGGATTCTGGTTGGCGGGACCAGTGGGACTCAGGATGAAGTTGACGTTGTTAAATGGGTTGGCGAATTGCGGAGTATTTGTCAGGTTGAAGAACTCGGCACGGAAGCGAAAGCTGCTCGATTCAGTAACCGGGAAGATACGCTCGACGGCCAGGTCTAAATTGTGCTGGCCTGGACCGCGCGCAATGCCGACGCCACTGTCGCCAAAGTCAGTGTCCCCCGGCCCGCTACCATTGGGCGCCTCTGGAGCAATAGTAAATGCGTTTTGGCTGAGATAACCGTTGAGCACTCGTGAATGCAATGAACCATGCGTGGAGGGATTCAATCCGGTGCGCTGAGCTCTATTCAGAAAATTACCGTAGACCGCGCCGGCGTTGCCGTCGAGCACCGTGATGGGACTGCCGGACTGAATGACCGCGATGCCGGAGAACTCCCAGTCAGAGAGCGCGCGCCGGGTCAGCATCGGCATCTGATGTAACTTCGGCAAAGTCCATGTAAAGTTCACGACGGCCCTCTGGTCGCGGTCGAAGTCCGTCAGCCCGTATGCCTGCCGCGGATTTCTCTGGTTATTAGTCAGTAACCATATCTCGAAAATGTCGGCACCCCCGGAACCACTGGTCTCGTCCAGAGCCTTCGACCAAGTGTAACTGCCGAGAAATTGAAGTCCATGGCTTAGCCGCTTCGTAATGCTGCTCTGCAGCGCGTTATAGTTTGCTTCGAACTCTGTAATGGCCTGGAGCGATCCCGTAGAGATGCCGGCGAAGGGCAGCCGTTGGAGGACATTGGCCGCAGTATTCGTGGTGGCGCCGTTGACCGGACTCTGCGTACTCGCCAACAGGGCCTGGTTGAATTCAATCCTTCCGGGCGAATGAGTAGTGTGAGCGCCTACGTATCCGACCTCAAGCAGAAATGAATTTGCAAAGGCGTACTGAAGGTTCAGGTTGTACTCCTGTGTATAAGGGTCGATGACGTGCGGCGAAACGGCGGATGTATACGCGCCCGCGCCGGGCATCCGCGGCTGATATACGGGAAAGCTTGAAGCGAGCGGCAGTAATGGAACGAAAGGATTTTGCAGTGACGAGGTTGCATTCTCTGTGCCAAAAGACAGCTCTTGCAGCGAGAATGGCTGCCCACCCGACTGCCCTTCGACAAAACCGCCCGAGGGGCGATCGTAGTAGATGCCATATCCGCCGCGTAGCACGATAGTAGGCTTCTCCTTCAACTGAAGCGCGAAGCCCAGACGCGGCGAAAGATCGTGATAGTCGGAATACCATAATCCGGCGGTCGAGGTCTTGGTTACACCGGCGGGAACGGCCCCCGGAAAATTCGCCGGCAAAGTATACCCGCTGAGCGATCCCGTACTCGGGACCTGCGCCACCGCAATCGACGGATCGAAGTTACTCAGCCGGCCATGGATTTCCATCGGCGCACCGAATATCTCATAACGCAGACCGGCGTTCACGGTCAGCCGTCGCGTCATTCTAATGTCGTCCTGAATAAATGCCGCCAGGTCTGTGTAGCGCTCGTCTTCTCGGAAAAGGCCCGAGGCGCCGTCAATCCCTGCAATATTGCTTGCACCGATAGGACTGCCATTTTGCGCCGCGCTCTGGCCAAGCAGAAAATCTTCGAAGGTGTTGAACATCACTAGTCCGTCAACGCCGTAGGGCGGGTTTACGTCGACTTCGTGACGTTTCACCTCGACGCCGAATTGCATTTCCTGGCGGTTGCGCGTACGCGAGACGGTATCCTGCCAGATGAAGCTGTTGGTGTTCTGCCACTGTGATGGCGTGCCTGCATCTCCAGTGGTAAACAAGCCGTTGATGCTCAAGCCCGGCGCCACGCCTGACATACCTGTGGGAGTGCTCATTCCAAGCTCCGAAGCCTGTATCGGATTCGCGACAGTGGCGAGACCGCTAAAGCGCATGAAGCCGAAGCGTGCCAGGTTGATGAGGTCGGAGTTGAAAACGTGTGTATCCGCCAAAACGAACATCGTATTCTGGTCGAGTTGATTGGTGCTCCATCCGGGAACATTGGCACCACCACTCTGCGAAAAGGGAAAGAGGATCGGTGCTCGCAAGTAAAAGAACCTTCCTGCGAGCGTATTCTTTTTTGTCATCACCTGATCGATGTTCACGCTGAACTGGTCCTCATTGTAATGAGCGGGGATGGAGAAGGTTGACTGACCGATGGGAAGATCCCCTGGGGATGTAGGCAGATTGATCTGAGGATTAGGAACTGCATATTGGCCATTACTCAACTTGAAGTTGAGCAGTGCCAGCGCGACCGGATTGATGTTGGAGCCGTCGCAGGCAACCTGCGTTCCCAGCGCATTAGTCAGATAGCCGGGAGCATTCGCGAAGTTGGCAGGACAAAACTGCGCTCCCAGTGCGGCGGCAGAACGGTCGGAGGTTAGCTGCGGCAGATCGGTAGTTGACTCGGATCCGACTGCCCCGCCATTCACCTCTCGAATTCCTTGATATTCGACGAATAGGAAGCTCTTGTCTCTCCGAATCGGACCGCCTAAGGATGCTCCAAAGATATTCTTCTTCAGTGTGGGGCGCGGCTGATTGTTGTCCAACTTGGAAAAGAAGTCGTTTGCGTTAAAGATGGTATTGCGCACAAACTCCCACGCGCTTCCGTGGTAATTGTTTGTTCCACTCTTGCTTATGAAATCGATGTTGGCTCCTGCGCCTCTTCCGTAGGAGGCATCGTAATTGGCAGTTTGCGCCTTGAACTCCTGAATGGCGTCGGGTGCGGGAATGGCTGTACCCACTTCCTCTCCGTCACCCTTCATGGAGTTCTGCGAGAGGTTATTGGCATCGATGCCATTGAACTGGACGTTATTCGAGGTTGTCTTGGCGCCATTCGAGGTAACATTCTGCGAGTTTCGACCCAGGGTTCTGACATCCGGAAGAGCCACACCCACGCCCGGCGAAAGCGCGAGAATCTGCGTGTAATTCCGGCTGGCCAGGGGCAGAGCCTGAATCGCTTCCTGTTCCACGGCGCGTCCCAGCGTTGAGCTTTCCAATTCGGCCATCTCTGCATCACTCGTCACTTGAATGTTTGCGCTCACTCCTGCTAACGCCATCGTCACGTGCAACGAACTCGTCTCGCTCGCCGTCACGAGAATCGATTGTGAAATGTGTTCGGCGAACCCTGTTGCCCTCACTGTTACCGTGTAGCTCCCCGAGGGTAGCAATGGCACGCGAAAGACGCCCTCTGGCGTGGTGATCGCTGCGCGCGACGTATTGGTCGCCTCATTCACAGTCAGTACCACGGCACCGGCGATAACTCTGTTCGAGGGGTCATACACCACGCCGGAGATGGCACCTGTACCGGGTGTCTGCCCAAACGCCTTCGCCAACAGGGCGAGCGCGAATATCATCGAAACAGAGAATTGGAGTACGAACGAACCGGTCTTGATGTAGTTGTCTCGCAAATGTTTCCTCCAATAGATACACGCCACATAGACATAAGTATGAAGACAATGCGTAGGAAGCTTGTAAGCGATTTGTCATTCATTTGTACCTTTTCTTACGCGCTAGACACCTCAAATCGGAACGCGCATCGCAATATATCAGTTGGGCATATCCGATTGTGCGATTAAATATGCGAGGAATCTTTACAATAGACATTTTTCCGGAGCGATTTACTGGAAGGCGATCTTACGCCAACAGCACAATCTGGAAGTGACATCCCTATGCCATGACCCCGACCATGCGCCCCGTCGCGGAGGCTCGGCGACAATTGGGAACGACAAGCAGAGACGGAGGATACCCGTGCGATGGAGGATAAGATTAGGATCAACTTTAGAGGAGCCGCCGCATACCATCGCTTCGAATGAACTTGAGCCAAGTTGCAAACTCTATATGCCGATGACATCGCGCATATACTTGCGTCCCATCGTGGCATAGTGGAGCGGGTTTGCATTTGCGGGGTTTTGTTCCGCTTCAACGACGAGCCAGCCTGCGTAGTCTTTATCGGCCAACGCCTGCAGGATAGGGGCAAACTCGAGGCCGCCATCAGGATCGCCGGGAACTGTAAAAATACCGGCGAGAATTGCTTCCTTGAAGGAGAGTTGCTCGGCCAAAGCCTTCTTGAGAATTGGCAGGCGAATGTTCTTGAGGTGAACGTGCTTGATGCGCGTGGCATAGTCGCGGGCCAGTGCGAGCGGATCGCCGCCGGCATAGTAGATGTGGCCCGTATCGAGCAGCAGATGAACCAGTTTGGGATCGGTTGATGCCATCAGGCGATCCACATCAGAGCGAATCATTACGCCGGTTCCCATGTGGTGGTGGTAACAGAGACGCATTCCTGCATCCGCAGCGATCTGGCCTATTTCATTCAGGCCATTGGTCAGCAAATCCCATTGCTGATCGGTGAAGATGGGACGATTCGGAATCAGCGCAATGGGCTGCTGATGACTCGACCCTCCCATCTCTGCAACCACAACGTCAGTTCCCTTCATGGCTTTGATGAAGGCTAACGAGGTGCGGAAGTTGGCGATGGTCTTGCCGTGCATCTCATGGATGGTGAAGTATGTGCTGGTCCATGGTTCGCTGACGCGCAGGCCGCGCTGGTCAAGCTCTTTGGTCAACACCGCCGTATCGGTTGGGTATTTGTGACCGACGCTGCATCCCGCGTAGCCTGCCAGCGCCATCTCACTGACGCATTGACCGAAGGGAATGCCGATGTCGATGTCAAGGAAGTCGTCATTCCACCATGAGGTCGGGGTAATGCCGACCCAAACTTTATCCGGATTGAATGGTTTTGCATTTGTATTTGTCATCCTTCACCTCTCGTTAATTTGCGCGTAAGAGTTCGGCCACGAGTCCGGTCCAGCCAGTTTGGTGATTGGCGCCAAGCCCAGCCGCATTGTCGCCTTGAAAGTATTCGTAGAAGAAAAGCAGATCGTGCCAATTGGGATCCTGCTGAAAGGTCGCGTTGCCGCCAAAGACAGGACGAGTTCCATCTGTGCCGCGTTCAAAGATTGAGACCAGGCGATTCGAGAGGTCATCGGCGACCTCTTCGAGCGTGTGCTGGACGCCAGAGTGAGTGGGATACTCGACCGTGAATGCAGGGCCGAGATAGCTGTGATAGCTTCGCAGCGCATCGATCAACAGGAAGTTGATGGGGAACCAGACGGGGCCGCGCCAATTCGAGTTTCCGCCAAACAATCCGTTGGAGGATTCGGCTGGCTCGTACTGTTCGGTGAGCGTCGCTGAGTCGATCTGAAGCGAGTAGGGATTTTGGAAGTAGACGCGAGAGAGTCCGCGAATTCCATGAGGACTGAGGAACTCTGATTCATCTAATACTCTGGTCAGTATTTGTTTCAGACGATCCTGCTGAACAAATGTCAGCATCAGTTGATTGGGCGTGCCGCCGGCGGTCGTCATCACATGCACGAGCAGTTCGGGGTGTTCGGATGCGAACCATTGAATGTGCGATTGCAGTAAGTTTGCCTGCGAATTACCACTTAGAACTGAGAGGTCAAGACTGGCAACGGGAAACAGCGGAATGATGCCGACCAGCGACCTCAGCTGGATGCTGAGATATTGGTCGGTAATGCCGGGACTGCTTACTCTAAGCGCGTCGTAGTAGAAGTTGTCGGTATCGCTCCAGAGTTTGACTTGGCCGCCGGAGATCTGTTCCAGGCTGTTCAGCGCGTCGGCGATAAAAACAAAATGCTGGAAGAATTTGCTGGCCAGTCGATCCATCTCGCTTATTCCTGCCGCCGCTAAGGTAATGGCCATCTGCATCATGTTGAGGCAGAACATACCCATCCAACTGGTTCCGTCCGACTGGTATAACTCGACCTGCTTGCTGATCTGTTGTTCCAGTGAATCGAGATTGCTTCGGTCAATGATGGAGATATTGTCGAGACCGAGAAATCCTCCCTCGAAGAGATTGTTCTCGTCTGAATCCTTGCGATTACTCCACCAGGTGAAGTACATCAGACAGTAGTTGAAGATGTCAGCCAGGAACTGCGTATCGCCCTTGCCATTCAGTTCCTGTTCTATCGCGAAGATCTTCAAGGCAGCCCAAGCATGCAGCGGGGGATTCACGTCGCCGAAGGCCCATTCATACGCGGGAACGGCTCCCGAGGGCGACATATACCACTCTCGCGCCAGAGTCAGAAGTTGTTGCTTGGCGAAGTTCAAATCCAACCGCGCAAAGACTACGGTTTGAAAGCAGAGATCCCAGGAGGCAAACCAAGGATACTCCCACACGTCCGGCATGGTGAGTACATTGGCGGCGTAAAGGTGTGTCCAATCTTCATTGCGCGTGCGCCCATTGGGCGGCGGTGGACCTACCGGATCGCCTTTCAGCCAGTCGCAGACGATGTAGTAATAGAACTGCTTGCTCCAAAGCATTCCCGCATAGGCTTGACGTTGAATGGCGAGCCGATCCGCGCTGAGACCAGCGGGGCCAAGGTTGGCATAAAACTCATCCGCATCGCTGATTCTGTTTGCAAAGATGGTGTCAAAGCCGGCACCGAAGGGGTCCGACATTGCCTGATCCGCGCTCAGTCGAAGGCGCACCTCGACCGTTTGCTGGGAGGCAATAGTCAGATGGTATGCGGCCGAGGCCTTGGTGCCATTCAGCGCAGGATTGACGGTGTTCGTTTTGGCGATCAAATAATCATTGATTCCATCCTTGGGATAGGGCGTTGCCGCCGCGGTATTCCATAGACGAACGGTATTGGTTTCATTTTCACAGAACAGCAACTCATCCGGCGCATTGCAATAGAGCATCATCTGCTCAAGGTCGACAGCGCTGAGGCCGGTCGTGCCCGTAGTACAAGTTGCCTGGATGGTTGCAACGCCATTCGGAGCCGGAGATAGCTTTCCCACCAGCGTAGGCCGAACCGGATTGACGACCCAGGACCAGGTATTACGAAACAGAAGCGTAGGCAGCAGATGCAGCGGCGCGGAATCGGGTCCGTGGTTGGTGATGCGAATCTTGATGAGAATATCGCAAACATCATTCTTGGCGTACTCGACCTGCACATCAAAGTAGCGCTGATCTGCGAATACGCCAGTATCGATCAACTCGTATTCGAAGGCGTGCGGATCGGTCTGCTTGCGGCGGGCATTCTCCTGGACTAGAGAAGCGTAGGGATAAGGATGTTGCGTGTATTTGTAAAGCCACTTCATGTAGCTATGAGTGGGTGTGTTATCGAGATAGTAATAGTATTCCTTGACATCTTCGCCGTGATTGCCCTCGCCGTTGGTGAGTCCAAAGAGCCGCTCTTTTAGAATCGGGTCCTGTCCATTCCAAAGCGCAATCGAAAAGCAAAGCTTTTGCATATCATCACAGATTCCAGCCAAACCGTCCTCGCCCCAGCGGTAGGCCCGGGAGCGCGCCTGATCGTGCGGGAAGTAATCCCAGGCATCGCCGCCAGCGCTGTAGTCCTCGCGAACTGTTCCCCACTGGCGTTCCGAAAGATAGGGCCCCCAGTGCAACCAGTCAACTGGCAGCTTCGGATCATAGTTCTGTGCGAGGCGACTGGCTTCTTTTCCTTGCGTCATGATAGCGATTCCTTTCTTTCTGGGCTGAGCGTTGCTTAGGCCTTCGGTTGGAAGCGCTCGATCTGGTCAAAGGACCGAATCGCTTCGGCGACGCTCCAGGCCTGCGCAATGCAGCCCTTGGGCGCGAAGGGCGCATCGCCATCAAAGATCTCGCTTACTGTTTTAAGGCCCACGCCGCTCAGATGATCGCCAATGGGAGTGAGTATCTGCATCGCCGCATCCTTATCTTGAAAAACTCGCAGGTGAGCGTCGATAAAGGCTCCCAGCAGCCATGCCCAAACAGTTCCCTGATGGTAGGCGCCGTCGCGATGCGCTTGATCGCCTCCATAGAATCCCTGATAAGCCGCTTCTGTTGGCGCCAATGATCGCAATCCATACGATGTCAAAAGTGCATGGGAACAGGACTCAACGACGGCGCGCTGGCGGTCGGCGCTGAGCGGACTATCAGGCAGCGAGACAGCAAAGAGCTGGTTGGGGCGGAGCAAGTCCTCGTTCCCATTTGGCCCGTCGAGCACGTCAAAGCAGTAGCCTTTTGCTGGATTCCAGAACCGGTCAAAGCCTGTCAGGGCCGCCGATGCCAGCGATTGATACTTGCCGGCAGGCTTGGCGAGCTTTTTTGAGAAGGCGACCATCGCAGTCAGAGCGTTATACCAAAGCGCGTTGACCTCGACGGGCTTGCCGATGCGCGGAGTGATGACGACGTTGTTGACGATCGCATCCATCCAGGTCAACTGCACACCTTGCTGGCCGCCACGCAGCAAACCGTCGGCTGGATCAACCTTGATCTGAAAGCGAGTGCCTTGCATATGCCAGTCGATGATCCCGGCCAGGACTGGATATAGGTCGTTGAGGATGCTGTCGTCGCCAGTCGCATTGTGATAGCTGCGAATCGCCTGAAAATACCATAGGGTTGCATCGATAGTGTTATAGAGGGGCTGATCAGGTCCATCAGGAAAGCGATTTGGCAGCATTCCCTGACTGACAAACCGGGCAAAGGTGCGAAGGATCGGCGCGGCATCAGAAGCTCGTCCGGGCACCAGTGCAAGGCCCGGAAGACTTACCATCGTATCCCGGCCCCAGTCGTCAAACCAATGATAGCCGGCGATCACGCTCTTGCCGTTGGGCTGATTCGCAGAGGGTCGATTCACCACAAACTGATCTGCGGCGAGTATGAGTTGCTCGATCCAATCAGGCGCTGGGGCAGCTCCGGCGATGCGATTCTTTTGCCAGTTATCGAGTAGGCTCTTGTCCTGCGCCTTGCGTTGGTCGAGAGATAGATCTGCAAAGGAAGGGGCGTCTTCGGCGCTGGCCAGGAAATTGAGCGTCGCGCCGGGGGCAAGCATGGCTGTGAAAGTTGCTGCATGCACATGGTCATCGCTGTCGCGCAAGCCACGCACGGTCTCGGCAGGCAAATAGAAGTTCGTATAAAGATCAGGCCCGGTAACAATCGATCCAGACGAGGCTTGTAGAATCAGAGGGCGCGCATCGGCCGGGCCGGATATCACGCGGATCTGATCACCTTGGCTGACGATATTCGCTGGCCATGCCACCTGGCCCGTGTTATGAAAGATGCGATTATCGACGATGGCGCTGATTGAGAGAGTTACAGGCTCGGTTGCGGAGAAAAGCTTGTAACTCACAAAGGTCGTGTTCTTGCCTTGCTGCATCCAGATCCGCTTTTCAATCAGCGCATCACCGCAGGCAAAGGTCCACAGAGGAACAGAACCTTCCAACTCGAAGCTTTGAATGTTTTTGTAGCCCTCTGGAGAGATGCTCCCGCCAACCCAGCGATTGGTGCCAAGATCATAGACTATGCCGCGATAGCTCACCTGCTCATCAACTTTGACCAGCATCACTCGCCGGTCGACCGGGGGAGATAGCGCGGCCACCAGCAAGCCATGATAGCCTCTTGTCAGCGAGCCGGCAGCAGAGCCGGAGCCGTAGCCTCCAATTCCATTGGTTACAAGCCACTCCCGGCTCTCCAGAACGGAGAGATCCTCGGCAATCTCACGACCAAAGCGAATCGGCATCGGGCAGCCTGCCCTCCCAGCAAAGTAACCCAGAGTTATCTGCGCATATTGCCTTCTGAGCTAGAAGGCTTTGACCAGAGTTCCAACGGTGACGTGCGGGAAGCTCATTCCGCGAAAATTCAGCATTGCGGTCTGCGAATACTGAAGCTGCAAAAACTCATCGCCGAAATCGGTACGAACAGTTTCTATAGCAAAGACGGATTCCAAAACGGGAGCATCGGCATTGGATTGAATAAATGGTATGTTGCTGATCCCTCCAGTGGCCGGAGTCGATGTAATCAGACGTATGATTTTTGTCAGCTTCTGGTTTTGAATTGCGGCCCTGAGCATCACGTTGGGATCGTTGATGAGTTGCTGCGTAATTGCGGCGGGCAGCGTGTTGGTGCGAAAGTTGTTAGCGACGCTGAGGTCATACTCCGGGAAGGGGTTCTTTGTTCCCGGCGGCGGCGGCGTCCCGCCAATCTTGAATGGAATTGTATTGGCCGGGGGGATCTCCGGCAGCCCTTGAAAGACCACATTCTCCGAGTGTCCAACGGTGCAGATAGCATTTCCGTGAGGGATGGTGGCCAGTCGCGCGATACTTGCCTCGGATGCGGGTTCCGTAGTCGCGGGAATATTCAGCCACATACCGGGTTCGATGTGGAGCGCGCCGCCAGTAATCTCATCGGTAACCCGATGGAGATAGGTCAGTCCGAAGATGGAAATATCGCCCTGTAGGCTGCCGCGGTTGAAGACAGGGGAGCCTATGGGAGTAAACTCCATCGACTCGCGTAGCAGGTTCAACTCAAGAAAGATTCCGTTTGGGTTGCCACCGGAAAAGTTCGGGCGTGCGATCAGGCTGAATCCGGGGCCTTCCCAGAAGCCAGCGAGATCCTGAAGCGGACCTAACAACTCCGCCGCTGCCTGGTAAGTGGATGCTGGGCGGTAGGAATCCAGATTATTTTGCGTGGTCATGGCTTATCCTTTCTTAGAACTTCTCTGAATTTTGAATTCATTCGTGATCGGTCTTTATGCTCCACCCGCCTCAGCTATCTCCCGACGGAGCACCTTGATCGCATCTTTGGCCACTGCATACGCATCCGGCCAGCCATCGACGGGCGCATCTTCAGCTGGTATCCAAAACTTACGCCGGGTCAGATGCAGAGAGTTCAGGAAGGCGGGGATGGCATTGAAAACCTCGATCAAAAACGGCCCGTCGTAATCTTCAAGAATCGGTTTCAGAAAGGGCTTCCAGGGAATCCAACTATCCCGCACCGCGCCACGGTCAGGCGCCGAAATATGCACATAGTTCAGGCGATCAGTCTTGGAGGCAAGCCTCACATCGCGGACAAAGGCCGATGGCCCATCGCTACCCAGTACAACGTGAGCGCTGTCGATGCAGACTCCAACCTGCTTGCTTTTCACGCCGTTGAGAAAGCGCATCACGTCGGCCACCATATTCGGCGAAGGAGTCTCCCAATGATCCACCGGCTCGATTGCCAGCCTGACACCCTGACTGGCCGCATACTCGCCCAACTCTTCGATGATCGGCAGCGCATTCTGGTAGCGCGGTATCAGCCACTGCTGCAATGCGTCGCTCCAGATCGGCTGGTTATCATCTGTTATGGGATAGACACCATATGGAAGAATGATCGGACCAGCCATAATCTCTCCACCTAGAGCCTTGGTAATATCGACGCGTGACTTGAGATAACTCAATCCGGCCTGGCGTTGTGCCGCATCCATCGACGATGGATCAAAGACTTTGGTAGCTCCGACATTCGTAGTAAACTTCACATCCTTCAAACCGGCATCATCCAATGCTTTCTTCAGCCCTTTGTAGCTCTCGACCTCACTCTGGTGATCTACAGTATTGGCCGGCGCGATGGGAAGGTCAAAGCCAACATATCCCAGATCAAGTAACGCGCGAATATGGCGGACTATCACCTTCGTGTACTCCCGATCATTCGGCTGAAGATCGACGGTGAACATGAAGAAGCTAAAGTAAATCTCCCGGTTTTCAGCGTTTGTCATAGCAATCATCCTGACGTTTTCCAAGCTGCATTGTTCATTACTCAAAACGAGGGAATCTGCGGCGGATTAGCCCAGGACCCGTATCCAGGCGCTTTGGCTCCTGCGGGGTTGGCGCCAATTGCAGGCCAAATTAATCCCTCGGTATAGGCATTCGCCGATACTGCGAAGGTGACGTTTCTCTCGCGCGCACCAAATGCCTCGGTCCACGCACGCGGCAATTCGTACCACATTCCCACGTACCACAGCTTGATAATGTTCCTTGCAATCGGACCGAGCTTCTCGTCACCGAATATCTCGCGGCGCAATCGCTCCTCGCGCACTGATTGTTCTTCATGGCGCAGTTGATCGTAGGCATCAAGCAATTGGTCCAGAACCTCCTGACCTACGGCCTCGGAAACAGCATTCAGATACGCACCCGCCTGCCCGGTTCCCAGTAACTCGAAGACCGTGAATGCGGTGACATCTGATGAGAAGGCAAGAAATCTCTGTGTCATGACGCAACCTCTGAGGGAGCATTCGAGATCTCGAAGGTGGGTGCCGCATTCACGCCATCCAGACCTGGAATCGGATTGTGAATCAGTTGATTGATCTTGTTGCGAAGAGTGAACATCTTTGGCACTGCATCCAACAGCAGCTTGGGGTTTCCGTTATAGGCAGCTGTGAGAAGAGCCAGGAACTCCGCATAGCCTTGGTTAAAGGCGACCGCAGCATCATGAAGCTCAGATGAGCCAGCGTAATCCGCCAAACGTGCATTGGTCTTCATCGGATAGACGGCATCCCAATCGACGTTGACGGGCGGACCGGTCGGCGCATCCGGCTTGTCTCCGGCCTGATAGTACTTGCCCAACTGCAGCTGCTGGAAGCGAAAATAATGCGCTAGCTCATTCTCGGTGTTATAGATCTCCCAGCCAATGCCTTCGCCTTGTCCGATGATCAGATGAATTGCCGCGCGCGCCGTTTCGATATCCGTCACGGCAAACAACTCTCCGCCACCGGAGTAATAAAACTCAGGAGTGACCTGCCGTGCGGGATCACCTATAAATAGCTCTTTGCCCTCTTTCTTGTACTGCGCACTCAGATACTCCAGGCCACGCTCGATCTCTTCGTAAAACTCACCGATGCTGTAAAAATGCAGATCGGCCACACCTGGACAAACGCCTAGCGGAGTGGCTCCGGCACGCTTCCGGGAGACAATTCTGTGTCCTTCGTCGGGCGCTTTTCCGGGTCGCTCGATCTTCAGGCAGGTATCGACCGCACTCTTTGAGAACTTTTGCAAATCAACCTTGAAGTCCTCTTCCCCATCCGGTAGACCCGCAGGATACAGTGGTACAAAGCCCTTGGTCGTGAGATCAGGCGTGCTGCCCGATGGATACTTCTTGGTTGGATCGCTGACCGCATTCAGAATATTGGCGGCAAAGGTAAGATGCAGCATCTCTTCGACGACAACAACGCGAAATACATGGACTGCATCCGAGTTGGTCCCTGGATGGATCGAGTACATTGCAAGCAGATAAGGTGGAATCGTCGCGTGCTCGAGTTGCATCGCGAGATAGAGATACTGTCGAAGCTGTTCAACCGTGGTGATCCTGGGCGAAGGCATAGTATTTCTCCGATCGGTAGATTCAGTCGTGCTTTCTAGGCAAGTTGCGCAAGCATGGTTTTCGCGCTCCGATAACAGAGCGCAACGATGGTATTGGTTACATTGGCCGTGCCGATCGAGGGCATACTACCACCGCCGATCAGATACAGGTTTTCGTGATCCCATGAGCACAGCTGGGAATTCACAACCGAGTTATGCTTGTTTGTCCCCATGATATGAGTGCCAGCCAAATGGTTTCCGCCGCGAATGGCATAGCCCTCGCCCTCGTAGGTCACATAGCCATAGTCGGCAGAATCGTAGGAGGTGTAATCGGCTGCGCCCAGCCGCTGAAAGATCAAGCGAGCGAACTGGCGCGCGTATGCCACCCCCCGCAACGTGTATTCGGGAATCGAGTAAGAGATGACCGGGCGCATGTTTCCAAGCTGGTCCTGATAACTTGGATCGACGCTGACCCGGTTGCTTGGACTCGGCAGCACCTCGATCATAAAGGCGAACAGAAGCTGCCGCGTAATTCGGTCGACCAGGTCGCTCCGCAGTGTGCGGCCAAACTTGTTCTGCGCGTCGACCATGTTCATGAGATCAGAGTACGGCGAACCCACCGCCCATCCCCAGCCGTCGTTGTGAATGTCCACGCTGAAGGCAGCCTGCTTGCGGCGGAATGACCCGCCGCGAAGTTCGACAATCCCTCCGGTGCAGTTGGTGCCCCTCATGGTGCCACAGACCTGCGGCATCAGTGCCCAATTCAGCAGATAAGCGTGATCCATCAGATTGCGTCCCATCAGGCCGCTGGTGCTCGCCAGTCCCGAGGCCAGCATCAAGCGCGGATTCTCGATTGCGTTGGCGCCCAATACAAAGATTCGTCCGCGCACCGTCCCCACAGTGTATTCAGGCGATGCTGCATCCTTGTAAGTTTTTACTTCGATGTGAGTAACTCGCCCGCTTGCGCGATCTATGTGAACTTTGGAGGCAACCGACTGCGCCAGAATCTCGACCCGCCCTGTTTGCAGCGCCTTGGCCAATGTTTTATTGGCGTTGTACTTGGCCTGCACCGGGCAGAGCGGCACACAGTTGTTGTTACCTTGACAGCGCCCTCCCTCTTCGACCTGACTCGTGCTGACTGCGCCGACGGGAACAAAGCCTTTGCCGCCGTCATACTTGGAATTCGGAATCCCGTTTCTGCCTTGCGGAAAGCTGCGTATCTTCAGCTCATAGTTCTCCCCGTCCAACTCAACTTTGGTTCCGCGAATGCCCTTATCGACCATCTGGTCGAGATAAGAGAGCGGCATCTTATGCATCGGAAAGACATAATCATCCGGATAAGTCATGCCCAGAAACTTCTGCTCTTCCACGTCGGCAGATACACCAATCTCGCGTTCAGCCATCTCATAGTACGGAGCAAGCTCTTCATAGTTGACCGGCCAATCCTCGGCCTGGCCAAACTGAGTGCGCATCTGAAAGTCTTGAGGCAGCATACGCAGGACTTTGGCCTCCCAGTGCATCGTTGTTCCGCCTAGCACTCGGGTGTAAGTCGTATCTGTAGCAAATGGACCGGTCTGCACAATGTACGTCGATGCATCCGTCTGCCCTGGCGTGATCTTGTGAACATCGGTGCTTCGTGGCATCGGTGCATTGGCATTCAATGGATAGGGCGATTGATTGTCCTTGGATGAGGCCGCATAAAACTGGGCCAGATAGTTCTCATAACCGCTCAGTGTGCGGTCCTCGCCAGATCCAGCCTCGATCATCAATACTCGCTTGCCCGCTCGACTCAGTTCGTTCGCAATGATTGAACCGGAGATCCCGGTGCCTACAATGACTGCGTCATAGGTCTCTTTGGACGCTGCCAGCACATTCGTTCGTTGCGCGGAACCAGATGGAAAAATCATATTTCCTCTCTTGTCAGCCTTATCGTTCAGATAACTTCTAATAGCGCAGGAATCAGTCGCATATTGATTAATCGTCACCCTTTCAACTCTGCGATCAGATGCTCTGCGGTACGTATCGCCAGCGCTGATAAAGTCAGTGTTGGATTCGAGGTACCCATGGTTGGGAAGGTTCCCGATCCAATCAGATATAGATTCCGGTGCTCCCATGAACGCTGTTCTGTATTGACAACTGAGTTACTCGGATTGTTCCCCATCGCGTGCGTTCCTGAGAAGTGTCCCATGCCGTGGTAATGGAAGATGCTGTCTCCGTACGCAACCGAAGGAAACCAGCCGCTCTCGCCTGTTGAGCAATCGGTGATGCGCGCTTGACGAAACATCTGCTGGTAAACTTTGGTGGCCGCTGCCATGCCTGCCAGTGTGTACTCATCAATGCGGTAGTTAATGACCGGACGCGGGTTGCCAAGCGGATCGAGATAACGCGGATCAATGCTCACGCTGTTTGCGGGGTCGGGCAGTTGTTCGACAGCCAGCGAGAAACGAACCTGACGCGATAGTTGCGATGCCAGTTGGTCATAGAGCTTCTTGCCAAATAGATTGTGCTTGATTACTGCGTCGGCGACGGTGGTATCGGGAGCACCCGTCGAAGCTCTCCATCCATCGTTGCCAATATCAAAGCGAAAAGCTGCGTGCCGAGCCCGGAATTGTCCAGCCCTCAGCTCCTCGATACCTGCCGTTGACAGCGGCCCTCGATACGCGCCAATTGGCTCTGCTGTTAATCCCCATGCGTAGAGCGCCGGATGATCCATCAGCGTCTTGCCAACTAGATTGCTTTGCCCATGCAATCCAGAAGCCAGCATAAGTTTGGCATTTTCTACTGCGTGTGCCGCCAGAACGTAGACTCGCGCCTTGGCCTGGTGAGTCGTGTGGCTGGTTCCATCGTAGCGTTGATAAGTGATGCTTTGAACCGTTCCGCTTGCTTTGTCGATATTGATCTTCGAGGCTACGGCCTGCGCCAGAACTTGCAGCTTGCCGCGATCGGCCTGTGCCAGAGTCTTTCCTGCGTTGTATTTGGCCTGAATCGGGCAGACGGGCGTACAAGAGGTATTTCCCGCACATCGCTGTCCGAAGGTCAATTCATTCACACGACCATCTGCTTGCACTTCCACTGCGCCAACGGGCTTGTAGTCACCGCGTGGAATCGAGTTGCGCGCTGCCGGATAGCTGCGAATCTTCAACGCGACCGGCTCTTCGCCGAGAATCACGCTCATACCATCAACTGCAGTTGCGAGCTGCTGGTCGGAGTAACTCAAGGGCACCCTCTGCATCGGGTAGTCGTAGCCATTGGGGAAGCTGAGTTCGTGGTAATGCTGATCGGCCACATCGGCTGAGACGCCAATCTCTCGCTCCGCCTTGCGATAGTAAGGCTCAAGATCGTCGTAGCTCAGAGGCCAATCCCGCCCAACTCCATACCGCGTACGCAACATAAAGTCCTCGGGAAGCATACGCAACGAAACGCCAAGCCAGTGCAGAGTCGAGCCGCCTTGCACGCGGGAGTAGCTGCTTCCGTACAAATTCGGTCCATTCTGCACAAAGTAACCATTATTGTTGCGGAGGTCGCTCGTATCCGGCTGAGGCGCGTTGGCATCGGGCGGCCAGGCCGACTCCGGACCTTTGCTGTTGGCCGCGTAGAAGTGCTCGATGTGCTTCGTGTAACCGCTATAGCTTTCTGCCGTCGCCGGTCCGGCCTCAAGCACGAGCACGCGGAAGCCAGCACGCGTGAGATACTTCGCCGTCAGCGCACCGGCAACCCCAGCGCCGACGATTACTGCATCGTAGAGTTCATCGGCGCTCATAGAACCCCTCTCTCGGGCGCCAACGACCACGCCCCAAAGCCCTGTTGTTGCGCACCCGCAGGATGCGCTCCTGCCACTACCCACTGCAAGCCCGCCTGATAAGACTCAGCCGATATTACGCGGCTGATATCAAGTACCGAGGCTCCATAGGCTGCTCGCCATGCATCGGGAAGCGCGCTCCAACTGCCTGTGTACCAAAGCAGAATCAAATTACGAGCTACTGGTCCCAGCTTCGCGTCGCCCAGTATCTGTCCCGCAACTGCCGCATCATGGCTATTCCCTGTGGGTACGCGATCATAGGCGACGAGCAGCTCTTCGAGCACACCTTCGGGCAGCAGGTCGCTCAATGTACGCAGGTATTCGCTGGCCATCGACGTGCCGAGCAGTTGCAATCGGCCAAAGCCGGTCAGTGCCATCGACAGGCCGATAAAACTCTCTGTACGTTCCATAATCACCTCGCACCTTTTTCAACCGAGATAATTACCTGCGCGGAAAGAGAGCGCAAATGACATACTGCTTCCTTCAGCGATCTCAAGATGCGTCTCGCGCGCTACTTGAATAACCACTTATGAAGCAATTCGCTCAGCCCAACTCCAACTCAACTTCTGACACATTCTTGCCAGAGTGGATCTGAGCACAGGGTCGCGAAAGTCCAGTTTTCTGAGCCGTCACGAACCGGGAATTGTTGGTTGTCGCCATTGGGCAAATCTGCCGGAATGGCGTTGTGGATGTTGGGGAAGTTGAAACGCCGGCTTGATTGGCGCTTAGCTATTATTTGCAGATGCCAGTCTTATCCAGGAAATCTCATTCACGACAGATACACCAGCGCTTTCGACCGGCGGCGTGCTTAACACCAATACTGTACCATCATAGGCAAATGGCCGTGCCTGCATCGTAGCCGACCAATTCGGAAACAGACTTCCATCGACCTGATGGATTATCTTGTCACCCTGCACCACATAGCTTCCGAAGTATGCAAGGCACGTAGAATAAGCCGCTGCTCGCTGCTGAACATCTCCGCCGAGTGCATCGCTGGAATCGATCCGGGGACGGTTCGCAGATAACATCTGCACCGCCATCTTGAGATCTTCGGTGTAGATGAGAATTCCAATCGCATCCTCTCCAAACGGAAATGTGATCGTACTACCGTTTGTTATTCTGCGCCAAGCCAGCAATCTCCAAGATCCTGCAATCTTGATCGACATGCAGGATTATTTGCACATCCATGTATTGAAGTCAAGCGGAAAAATACAAACTTTGCAGCCGGTCGAAGCAAGATTAAGAATTGGCCGGGAATTTGGCTGCCATGCACCCTATCTGAATGGATTAATTTTACAATCCCTGATTGGATGGCCGAAGCTATTGAAAATCCGCACAATAGCTACCTCCGCTCTACTGAAAGCAACTGCACGACTTGCCCTCAGACAAAACCGTGTGCAAAAGCGCTCCTCGACCGAAAGCATTTATTCGTCTGTGAAACGGAATTTCGCTTGCCGCGCACTGGGAAGAACACTGGATACACAATCCCGCCATGCTCTCCTGTCTGGCCTTGCAGTCAACCTAGCTATATTGCAGCGGGAGTATCTTTCGATGGTGGCTCCCCAGCGCGCCAAAGGGATCTGATCCTCGCGCAGTCTCCCGAGCAAGTATCCCAAGATGGCCCACACGGATTAGCGCCGAAGTCAGTCAATTTGACCGATTCAGCCATCACATCGAGCGGCGTAAGCACATAACACCAGGCTCACGGCGAGCGATTCAGACACAGGCTACCAGTTAACAGTTAACGTGACGCGGAACTCAGGGAGCAAGTCCGCAGCGACAATTCCAGCCCCAGGTTCCTCCTTCAAGATGGGACCGCAGACGCGCACAATTTCCTTTACGCCGTTGCCGGCAACTCAGGTTTATGGTGCCGGGATACGGGTTCTGGAGGCGGGGCGGTCGCGTGCTGGTGCAGGGTCGATTCCAGCGCGAACTGGGAGTTGTCGCCGGAGTGGCCGGCATACACACCGCCAACGTCAACTCTTCGGAGTCAGGCCCTGTTAACCCACAGCTTTGACCCGCGCTGCATTTAGTCAACTGACCCCTTGGGTCAGGCTAGCGCATTGCAATCGCCATACGTTTGCCAGTAGACTGGTTATGGCGGAGTGTATTTCGGCGAACGGTTGCACAGTTGCTCGGGCATAGGACGCTGCAGATGGTCATGAGGTACGCGTATTTCGCTCCGGAACATCGGGCGTCAGAGGTTGATCGTCTGGCTCCTACCGAGGGACGGATGGTGACTAAATCGGCGACTGGAGAATCTGAAGTGAAATGACCCAAACAGATCACACGATTTACTCGTTGAATATAAAAGAGTTATAGTGCGGAGAGGTGGCAGAGCCCGGTTGAATGCACCTGACTCGAAATCAGACATAGTCGCAAGGCTATCGGGGGTTCGAATCCCTCCCTCTCCGCCAAGACTTTTCATATCTTTTTGATTCTACTCG
>Ga0181520_10000551_pt1 | contig 81377 bp, 46 predicted proteins | sample PEATcosm2014_Bin_29_FD_132451 | JGI IMG/M metagenome (GOLD analysis project Ga0181520, IMG submission 132451) | Peatland microbial communities from MTU Mesocosm Facility, Houghton, MI, USA - PEATcosm2014_Bin02_30_metaG | ecosystem: Environmental > Terrestrial > Soil > Wetlands > Peat | place... | reverse complement strand
CCGCGATGCCACACCGCCCCCCAAGAAGCCGCACCTCGCGCCCACCGCAACGTCCCGTCGCCTTGCCACCAACGCAGGCACGTGACAAACTCATGGGTTGGGAAGCTATACTGTTACCCTTTTTTCTCATCCCTCAGCTCCCTCAGCGTCGGCAATATGTCGAATAAGTGGCTGACATTTGGACTGAGCGGTGAACAGGAAGACCGGTACAGGAACTCCTGCCTTCCGGCCGACCTGGCCCAGGCCAGAATCTGCATCTGGTTGCTCCTGTTGACCTTGATGGTCTTCGCGGTCAACGACTACCGCTTCTTTGGCCTGTGCTGGCCATTCTACGGGCTTCAGGCATTCCGGTTCGCCCTCTTGGCGTACACTCTGTTGTTGCTCAAGGGCCTGCGAGGATTGACCAGCTACCGCTCCTATGACAGGGCTGAGTTCGCCTGGGGTCTCGCCGTCGCAATCTTCGCGATCGCCGTGGCGGCGACGCGGCCGGAGGAATTCGTCGCCCACACCATCATCGTGGTGGTCGCCGTATTCGTTACGGTGCTGGCCGTCCCGAATCGGTTCGTCAACCAACTCATGGTGTCGCTTGTCTACACGGTCGGCGAGACGCTGGTGGTTGCGCCCAGCCTGTGGACGCTGCGGCCGGGCTCCGTGACGGTGCTGCTGAGCATGTGCTTGGCAAACTCCATTGCTATTGCCTGTGCCTGGCAGCTTCACTCCTGGCGGCGGCGGGAATTCCTGGCCCGCGAGGCCGGACAAAACGCCGAGGCGGAAGCCCAGCGGCTGCTTGCCGAGCGGCAACGGGCCACGCAGGCCCTCCGCGACAGCGAAGAACGCTTCCGCACCGCCTTCGAGAACGGGGCCGTCCCCATGGCCTTGACGGCCCTGGACAACAAACTGCTGAAGGTCAATGCGGCCTTCTGCCAAATGATGGGCTACGGCGAAGCGGAGCTGGTCGGCCGCACCTTCCTGGACATCACGCATCCCGACGACCGGGCCGTGAACCAGGAAGGCCAGCAGCGCGTGGTCCGCAACGAGCAGCCCTCTTTCCGCATGGAGAAACGCTACCTCCGCAAAGACGGCCGCGTGATCTGGGGCGACTTGAGCGTGGGCTCCGTGCGCGATGCCGACGGCCGGCCCCTCTACATCGTGGCCCACATTCAGGACATCACCGATCGTAAACGAGCGGAACAAGAACACGAAGCCACCATCGAACTCTTGCGAAAGGCACATGGGGACCTGGAGACCCGGGTGCAACAACGCACGGCCGAACTGAACGGAGCGATGCGGCCGGTCGAAGCGCAGCACCAGCGTTTCCAGGAGGTGCTGGACCGCATGCCGGCCTACGTGATCCTCCTCTCGCCGGATTATCACGTCCCTTTTGCCAACTCCTTCTTCGAGCAGCGCTTCGGCAAGTCCCACGGACAGCGCTGCTACGAGTATCTGTTCCACCGCAACGAGCCGTGCGAGAATTGCGAGACTTACCGGGTCATGAAGACGGGCGCACCGCACCGCTGGGAGTGGACCGGCCCGGACGAGCGCAATTACGACATCTACGATTTCCCCTTCACCGATACCGACGGCTCCATGCTCATCATGGAGGTAGGGCTCGACATTACCGAGCGCAAGCAGGCCGAGGGGGCACTGCGCCTGTCGAGCACCTACAACCGCAGCCTGCTGGAAGCCAGCCTCGATCCGCTGGTCACGATCGGGCCGGACGGGAAGATCACCGATGTCAACGCCGCAACCGAAGCCGCCACCGGCCGCTCGCACGGCGAGCTGATCGGCACGGATTTTTCCGACTACTTCACCGATCCGGCCAAGGCCCGCGCCGGCTACGAGCAGGTCTTCCGCGAAGGCGCGGTGCGGGACTATGCCTTGGAGCTCCGCCGCCGCGACGGCCACGTCGCCTCCGTTCTCTACAACGCCTCGGTCTACCGTGACGAACGGGGAAAGGTGGTCGGCATCTTTGCCGCGGCCCGCGACATCACCGAGCGAAAGCGGGCCGAAGCGGCGCTGAAGGAGTTGAACGAGAACCTGGAACAGCGCGTCGCCGACCGCACTGCGGCGCTGGCCGAAAGCGAGCGCCGGCTGCGCACGCTCGGCGACCAGATTCCCAGCGGTGCCATCTACCAGCATGTGCTGCGGCCGGATGGGCGGATGGCTTACGCCTACATGAGCGCCGGCATCGAGGGTCTCCTGGGCATCTCGGCCGAGCGCCTGATGGCCGATCCGGACTCGTTGCGACAGCTCATTGTTGAGGAAGACCGCGAGCGCATCGCCGCCGCCGAAGAGCAGTCAGCCCGGAAGTTGGTGCCTTTTGACTGCGAGTTTCGCCAGCGCACGCTTACTGGTGAAGTCAAATGGGTTCAGTGCCGTTCGATGCCGCGCCGATTGGAGGATGGCTCGATCCGGTGGGACGGGATTGTCATGGACATTACCGAGCGCAAAGAGACGGAAGAATCGCTGCGGACCACCATGCACCGGTTCTACTCCACCCTTTCCAGCATGTATGGCAGCATCTTGCTGGTCACTGATGAAGGAAATGTGGAGTTTGCCAACCAGTCGTTCTGCGAGCTGTTCAAGCTGCAAGTTTCGCCCGAGGAGTTGATTGGGCTCACGGCCGACGAGATGATTGCCAAGATCGAAACCGGTTATGAGAACCCCGAAAAGGCGGTGCTCCGCATCCGCGAAATCGTCAGCCGTGGACAGCCGGTCAAAGGCGAAGAAGTTACCATGCGCGACGGCCGCACCTGCCTGCGGGACTTTATTCCCATGGACTTGGGGGGGAAGTCCTATGGAAGGCTATGGCATCATATCGACATCACCGATCGCAAGCGGGCCGAGGAGGCCCTGATCGCCGCCAAGGCGGCTGCCGAGGCCGCCAACGTCGCCAAGAGCCAATTCCTGGCCAGCATGAGCCACGAGCTGCGCACGCCGATGAACGCCATCCTGGGCATGACGGACCTGGCCTTGGCCGAGCAACTGCCCGTTGCGGTGCGGGACTACCTGCAAACGTCCAAGGAATCGGCCAATCTGCTCTTGGAGCTCCTGAACGAAATTCTCGATTTCTCCCGGATCGAGGCGGGACGGTTCGAGTTGGAGACGACGACCTTCGGCCTTCGCCAAGCTGTGGAGCAGGTCGTCAAGACGTTGGGGATGCGGGCTTACGAGAAGGGCCTCGAGCTGGCGTACCAGATCGCCGACGAGCTGCCCGATGCGGTGGTCGGCGACCCCTTGCGCCTGCGCCAGGTGCTGATGAACCTGGTCAACAACGCGATCAAGTTCACGCCCAAGGGCGAAGTGGTCGTCCAGGTCGCGGTCGAGCAGCAGACGGCCGGCGCGGTGTCGCTAAGGTTCTCCGTATCGGACACGGGGATCGGCATCGCGCCGGAGAAGCTGAAAGCCATCTTCGCCCCCTTTATTCAGGCCGATTCGTCGACCACGCGGCGGTTCGGCGGCACCGGTCTTGGTTTGGCCATTTCCCAACGGCTGGTCAACCTGATGGGTGGGCAGATTCACGTGGAAAGCCGGCTCGGCAAGGGCAGCACCTTCTATTTCACCGTGACGCTTCCGGTGGGCGAGCCGATCGATGAAGAAGACGCGACTGCCGCCGATCAGGACGTCTTCCGCGATCTGCCGGCCATCGTGATCGGCGAGAGCGCCACCAGCCGGAAAATCCTGCAGCAAACGCTCGCCAGTTGGTTGATGCGGGTGGACGAAGCCTCCGACGTGCCCAGCGGCCTGGCGAAAATTCATGAGGCGGCGGCAGCCGGCCGCGCCTACCGGCTGGTGCTGGCCGATGCGGTCATTTCCGGCATCGACGGCTTCACCCTGGTCGACTGGCTGGCTCAGGACGCAAGGCTAGCCGGAGCGGTGATCCTCATGCTTTCGGCCACGGATCGACAGAACTTCCCGGACAAGTGCCGCGAAGTGACGGCGCCCTGCCTGGAGAAGCCCGTCGCGCGGTCGGCCTTGTTCAATGCGATTGCCAGGGTGTTAGGAGTCGAAGGCCGGGTATCGCCGGCAGGTCAAGCAGGCGGTGCCTCGCCCGCCCCCGGTCGCCTTCTGCGGGTATTGCTGGCCGAAGACACCCCGGCCAACCGGAAGCTGGTGCGGCACATTCTCACTAGCCGGGGCCACTCGGTCGCGATCGCCGAGAACGGCCGGCAGGCGCTCGAATTGCTCGGGCGGCAGGAATTCGACGTGGTGCTCATGGACGTGCAGATGCCGGAGATGGACGGTTTTCAGGCCACGGCCGAAATCCGTAAGCTGAACGATCCCCGGAAGTCCCGCCTGCCCATCATCGCCATGACCGCCCACGCCTTGAAAGGAGACCGCGAGCGATGTCTGGCCGCCGGCATGAATTGCTATCTGAGCAAGCCGATCAAGGGTGAGGAGTTGATCGAGGTGGTCGAGCGGCTGGGAGAAGACGGCTTCGGGATTGAGGACCGGGAATTGGAAAATGACGAGGGGCAGGGGACAAGCGGCGCGTCAGGCGACGGCAATGGTCCCCCGCCAGTCTCTAATCCCCAATCCCCGATCCCTGTCTTCGATCTCGACGAAGCGCTGGGCAAGTGTCTCGATCAGTATGACCTGTTTCAAGAAATGGCCGGCTGCCTGTTCTGTGAGGCGGACGCGCTCCTGGAACAAATGCGGGCCGCCTTGAGCAATGGCGCGGCGACCGAGCTTGCCAATGCGGCGCACCGGCTGAAAGGCACCGTGGCCTACCTCGGTGCCGCGCCCGCCATGGAGGCGACGCAACACGTGGAAGCGATCGGCCGGTCAGGCGATTTGTCCGCAGCGGCGGCCGCCATCGAGACACTGGCCCACGAGTTGGAGCGGCTCAAGGAAGCCCTCGGCGAGCATTGGCCAAAATGAATTGACTACCGCAAGCCGCAGTGGGCCCGTGCGGCCTTTCCGGCGATTTCAGAGGAGCTGAAATGAGCGAGCAAACGGATTCTGTCGGCGAGACCTTGAAGGCGATCGTGGGACTGGGGGCTTCCGCCGGAGGCGTGGCCGCGCTAAAGCAGTTCTTCTCGGCGATGCCCGCCCGGACCGGCATTGCCTCAGTCGTGGTGATGCATCTCGACCCGGACAGCCCGAGCATGCTTCCCGACCTGCTCGCCAACCTGACGGGCTTCGTCGTCCTGGAAGCATCGGAAAACCAGGCAATCGAGCCCGATCACGTCTACGTCATTCCGCCGGGTAAGTATCTGCTGCTCGACGAGGGGCGCGTGCGGTTGGAGCCGCGGGCGTCTTCCCTGCCCACGGCCATCGACGTCTTCTTCCGCTCGCTGGCCGAGGACCGGCAAGAGCGGGCGGTGGCCGTGGTGCTCTCCGGCGGCGGCTCGGACGGCGCGCTGGGCATCCGCGAGATCAAGTCCCACGGCGGCCTGGTGTTGGTCCAAGACCCGGCCACGGCCGAACACTGCGACATGCCGAGCAGTGCCATCGCCACCGAAATGGTCGATTTCGTGCTCCCTCCGGCCGAGATGCCGGAGTTCGTGTTGCGCTACGCGAAGCAGCCCTACGTGGCGGCCAATGCCGCGACCGCCGCGCCGGCCGCGTCGACGGCCGATTTCCTCCAGGAAGTGCTGACGCTGGTGGACCAGCGCATCGGCCACGACTTCCGCAGCTATAAGGAGTCCACCTTGCGCCGCCGCATCTGGCGGCGGATGAGCCTGCGGCAAATGCAACAGCCGATGGAGTACGTGCAACTGCTCAGCGACAACGCCGCGGAGTTGGACGCCTTGGCCCGCGATCTGGTCATCAGCGTCACCTATTTCTTCCGCGACCCGGACGCCTGGAGGGTCGTGGAAGAGCAGGTGCTGCCGGAATTGATTGCCGGGCGGCGGCCGGATGCGCCGCTAAGGATTTGGGTGCCCGGCTGTTCTACCGGCGAAGAGGCCTATTCGCTGGCGATTCTGCTGTTGGAGCAAATCGAGGCCCAGGCCGCGCAACGGAAGGTTCAAATCTTCGCCACCGACATCAACGAACAGGCCTTGGAAAAGGCCCGCGCCGGCCTCTATCCCGAGACCATCGCCGCCGACGTGTCGCCCGAGCGGCTGCTGCGGTTCTTCATCAAAGAGGGGGCGAACTACCGGGTGAGTAAGAAGATCCGCGAATGCATCGTTTTCGCCGCCCACAACGTGGTCAGCGACCCCGCCTTCTCCCGCCTGGACCTGGTCAGTTGCCGGAACCTGCTGATCTATCTGGACCATGAAGCCCAAGAACGCGTGATGCCGGTCTTTCACTATGCCTTGCGGGAAGGCGGCTTTCTCCTCCTCGGCGGCGCGGAAAGCGTCGTCAACCTGGAGCGGCAGTTTCAGGCCGTTTCGCCCAAGTGGCGCATCTACCGGCGGGCGGCGGCGTCGCGGTTGGAACGCGTGCCGCCCCCCTTTCCCTTGGAACCATCGATCAGGAGCCGCGTCCGGCCGCCGGTCGGCCTCCATCCTCCCGCGCGGAGCATCACCGAGACCACGCAGCAACTTGCGCTGGATCGTCTGGGCCCCGCCGCGGCCCTGGTCGACCGGCAGTACCGCGTGCTGGTGCTCTGCGGTCCCGCGGATCGCTTCTTGAAGGTGCCGCTGGGCGAGATTGACGCCGAGCTGTTGGGCATGGTCCGCGAGGGGCTGCGGGCGAAGGTCCGCTCGGCGCTGCACCAGGCGGCCAAGGACGGCGGCGAAGTCACCCAGGCCGGCCGCGTGAAGCGGAACGGCGATTACTACCAGGTCCGGATCGTGGTCACGCCGGTCAATGTGCCCGACTTTCAGGAAGCCCTGTTCCTGGTGTTGTTTCAGGGAGGGACGGAAATTCAGGAACCGGCCCCCGAGCCGGCCGGCCCCACGTCGACCGAGGAACAGTACGTCCGGCAGTTGGAGCGCGAACTCCAGGACACTCGGCTGGAGCTCAATAGCACCATCGAGCAATTGGAAGGCTCGAACGAGGAACTCAAGGCTTCCCACGAGGAGGCCGTGTCGATGAACGAGGAGCTGCAATCGAGCAACGAGGAGTTGGAGACCTCGAAAGAAGAGCTTCAGTCGCTGAACGAGGAGCTGACCACGCTCAACAACCAACTGGAAGAGAAGGTCTCGCAGTTGGAGGCCACGACCAACGATCTGGACAACCTCCTGACCAGCACCGACATCGCCACGCTGTTTCTCGACACGACGTTCCACATCCGGCAGTTTACCCCCGCGGCCGTCGAGCTGTTTCACCTGATGCCGGCCGACTTGGGGCGGCCGATCCATCACTTCGCGGCCCAGTTCAACGTCGCCGACCTGTTGGCCGACGGCAAGGACGTGCTGGAGAAGCTGGTCCCGAAAGATCAGCAAGTGCAGTCGCAGGGCGGGCGGTGGTTCTTGCGGCGGATCCTTCCCTACCGCACGCGCGACAACCGGATCGAAGGCGTCGTGGTCACCTTCCACGACATTACCGAGCTGAAGCGCGCCGAGCAGGCCGTGCGCCGCACCGTCGAGCGTCTGGAATTGCTAGGCGAGGTGGGCAATCAACTGCTGGCCAGCGACCGGCCGCAGGAGATCGTCGATTCGCTGTGCCGCCGCGTCATGGAGCATCTCGACTGCCAGGTCTTCTTCAACTACCTGGTCGACCAGCAGCAGAACAAGCTGCGCTTGAATTCGTATCACGGCGTTTCTGCGGAAACCGCCCGGCAGATCGAGTGGCTCGAGTTTGGTTCGGACGTGTGCGGGTGCACGGCTTGTGATCCCTCCGGCGTGGCGGCCAAGCACATCGAAGCCACGAGCCAGCCGCGCGCGGAGTTGGTCCGCAGGCTTGGCATGCAGGCCTACGCCTGCCTTCCGCTCTTGAACCAAGGCCGCGTGATCGGCACCCTTTCCTTCGGCTCCCTGAAGCGGCAGGCGTTCTCGGACGAGGACTTGGGGCTGATCCACGCCGTGGCCGACCAGGTGGCGATTGCCATGCAGCGCATCCGCCTGATGCGTTCGTTGGAGCAAAGGGCCGCCGAGGCCCAATCGGCCAACGTCGCCAAGAGCCAGTTCCTGGCCAGCATGAGCCACGAGTTGCGCACGCCCATGAACGCGGTCCTGGGAATGACGGACCTGGCGCTCAGCGAAGACTTGACCCCCGCCGTGCGCGACTACATCGACACGGCCCGCGAGTCGGCCAGCGTGCTGCTGGAGCTGCTCAACGACATCCTCGATCTGTCGCGGATCGAGGCCGGCAAGCTCAAAGTGGAAGCGGCTCCTTTTCACCTGCGGTCGCTCTTGGACAAGACGGTGAAGTCGCTGGGAGTACGCGCCTACGAGAAGGGCATCGAGTTGCTCTACAACGTTGCCGACGACGTGCCCGATCACCTGGTGGGCGATGCGCTCCGCGTCCGGCAAGTGCTCACCAATCTCGTCGGCAATGCCATCAAGTTCACCCACAAGGGCGAGATTGCGGTCCGCGTGGCCGTGCGTTCCCGCAGCGACGGCGAGGTGTGCCTGGAGTTCTCCGTGCAGGACACCGGCATCGGCATCTCGCCGGAAGATCAGCAAACGCTCTTCGTACCGTTCGAGCAGGCGGAAGCCGATCGGGCGCGGCAACGCGGCGGCTCGGGAATGGGACTGTCGATCTCGGCCCGGCTGGTGGCGCTCATGGGAGGCCGCATCTGGGTCGAGAGCCAGGTCGGCCAGGGAACGGTATTCCATTTTACCGTGTGCACGCTATTGGCGAGCGACGCCGGTGCCGAAGAGCAGGACAACCGGCAATTGCTGGAAGCGATCCGCGGCGTGTCGGCCCTGGTGGTGACCGACAACGCCACGAACCGCCTCATCCTCGAGCAGACCTTGCTCCGCTGGTCCATGCAGGCGGAGACCGCGACCAGCGTTCCCGAGGCCCTCACGAAAATCCACCAGGCGGTCGGCAAGGGCCAGATGTTCCAGGTCGTGATCGCCGACGCGATCCTTCCCGAGATCGACGGTTTTACGCTGGCCAATTGGGTGAAGAGCGGCTCGTTGGCCGGCCCGATCATCCTCATGCTTTCGGCCATCGAGCGGCATACGGCGGCCGCGCGGTGCCGGGAGGCGGGAGTCCTCTGTCTGGAAAAACCCGTGACGCCCGGCGACCTCCTCACGGCCATCGGCCGGGTGTTGGAAATCAACGGCGCGGCCGCTCCGGGCGAGACCGCGCCCTTGCCCGACGTGCAACTGCCGCCTCCCCGGCGCACGCTGCGCATCCTCCTGGCAGAGGACACGCCGGGCAATCAGAAGGTGATTCTCTATGCTCTGGGAAATCGCGGGCATCAGGTCGAGGTGGCAAACAATGGGGCCGAGGCCGTTGATCTGGTTCAGCGTCAGGACTTCGACCTGGTGTTGATGGACGTGCAGATGCCGATCTTGGACGGACTGGAAGCCACCGCGGCCATCCGCAAGCTGGCCGACCCGGCGAAGGCCAGGCTGCCCATCATCGCCATGACCGCTCACGCTTACCAGCGCGACCAGGAGCAGTGCCTGGCCGCCGGCATGGATGCGTACATCGCCAAGCCCATCAACCGGCAGGAACTCATCACCATGGTGGAACAACTCGGCCAGGGCGGGAACGAGTGAGATGCGGCGGGCGGCGTCCCGGAGGGACGTTTGATAGTAGCCCAGCGATTCATCGCTGGGTCCGCAGGTCGAGAAAGAGCAATTTGTCCCGGAGGGACAATTGACAACCGGGCTTCGCAATCGCGTTTCAATCGTCCCTCCGGGACGAAAAACCGCCCTGTGTCGCCAGTCTTCCCAGCACTGAAGTGCTGGGCTACTATCAAGCGTCCCTCTGGGACGGAGGACCGCATACAACTTATGTGTAACGACGAGTGGCAACCTCGTCGTACCAACAGGGACCTCAGTTGAACGCGCGGTGCGGACCTTTGCCGGCCAGCGGCGGCGGCACCCTGCCATGGCGGTGCTCGGCAATCCGCTCGATATGCCCGTCGCGCAGGTGTACGGTGCGATGCGCCCGGGCGGCGATCTCGGGCTCGTGCGTGACCATCACGATCGTACGGCCGGCGCCGTTCAGCGCTTCCAGCAGCTCCATGATTTCGGCGCCGGTCGCCGAGTCCAGGTTTCCGGTCGGCTCGTCGGCCAGGATGAGTTGCGGATTGTTCACCAGCGCCCGGGCGATGGCGACCCGCTGCTGCTGGCCGCCCGAAAGCTCCGCCGGACGGTGATGCACGCGCTCGGCCAAGCCCACCAGATGCGCCAGCCGCAGACAGCGGTCGCGGTCGCCGGGCAAGATCTGCCGCTGGTAGCTCAACGGCATCTCGATATTCTCCACCACGCTCAATTGGGGAATCAGATTGTAGGACTGGAAAATGAAACCCACGTAGCGGCCGCGGATGTGCGAATGGGCCTCGTCGTCCAAACCGGCCACGTCGCGGCCGGCCAGGATGTATTGCCCCGAGGTGGGCCGATCCAGGCATCCCAACAGGTTCAACAGCGTGCTCTTGCCCGAGCCCGAAGCGCCCATGATGGCCACGAAGTCGCCGCGGGCGAAATCCAGCGATATCTCCCGGAGCGCGTAAACTTGCACGCGATTGCCGAGCTGGTAGGTCTTCGTGAGCCGCACGATGCGGGCGACCAGCTCCCGCGGCGGAACGGTTTCATTCATGGCGCAAGGCCTCGATGGGGTCCATGTTGGCGGCGCGGCGGGCCGGATACAGCCCGAACACGATGCCCACGGCCAGTGAGATCACCAGGGAGACGAAGATCGACCAGGGCGCGATGCGCGGTTCCAGGTTCTTGATGTTCGGCGGCAGGGCGGCGGTCAGGTGTGGAAACATGGCCATGATGGCCGAGCGGACGGCCGCCAGCGTCGGCCGGCAGAGAAATCCCAGCCCGATTCCCAAGACCCCGCCGGTGCCGGAAAGGACGATCGTTTCCCAGAGGAACTGTTGGATGATGTCGCGGCGCGTCGCGCCCAGGGCGCGGCGGATGCCGATTTCGCGGGTGCGTTCGGTCACCGTGGCCAGCATGATGTTCATGATGCCGATGCCGCCCACCAGCAGCGAAACCCCGGCAATCAGCAGCAGGAGCACGTTGAACATGGCTCGCATCGTCTCGGCCTGCTGCAAAAGCTCCTTGGGCACGACCACGCTGTAGTCGAGCGTCTTGTGGTACTTGGCCAACAGGGCGCGGATGACGTCGGCCGTCTGGTCGACCTCGCCGATCTCGTCCACGGTGGCCGTGATCTGGCTGAGCTGCACGCTTTCGGCCTCCCAACTGCCGGCCCGCTCGGTGAAGACGGTGTCGCCGATCCGCCGCCGGAAAGTGGTCAAGGGGATGTACACGTCGCTATCGTATTGGCGGGCCTCCAGGCTGCCGCCGATGGCCGCCGACGCCCCCCGCTCGGCCGCCACGCCGATCACCACGTAGAGGTTTCGATCAATGAGCACCGCCCGCCCGATCGGGTCCTCGATGGGAAAGAGGAGTTGAGCCGCGGCGTGGGCCAGCACGGCGACGTTGTCGTACCGCTTCAGGTCGTAGTCGGCCAGCGCCCGGCCGCGCTCCATGCGGAGGTGGTTGAGGACAATGTAGTCCGCGGTGCAGCCGATCAGCTTGGCATCGACCACGTGGTCGCGGTTGTGGACCTCGCGGCTGATCTCGCGCATGGGAATCGCCGTACGGATGGCGGGAACGTTGGCCAACATGCGGTCGTAATCGTCGCGCAGCAGGCCGTAGGTAAGGATGAACTCGTCCTGGTTGCGGGTCTTCTCCTGCGGCGGCTTGATGCTCCGCACGATGATGCTCGTGGCCCCCAGTTCCTTGATCTGTTGCTGTGCCTGATAGCTGACGCCTTCGCCCATGGCCACCAGCCAGATGACGGCCGTAACGCCGATGAGAATGCCCAGCACGGCCAGGGCCGAGCGCAACTTGTGCAGCAGAAGGCTGCCGACGCCGAGCCGGAGTCGCTGGAAAACTCTCGCGCCTATACCGCGAAAATGCGGACGGGACTGCATGGAACCGTGCCTCGGGCGGCTTGGTCTTCAATCGGCTCCTGCACCAACGCAGGACTCCGTAGTGGCGATCGGATTAGTTTCTGTTGCGGAAGGGTTTACCGGGGATCGGTCATTCTGAGCGCAGCGAAGAATCTCCGTGGTTTTCGAGATCCTTCGCTGCGCTCAGGATGACAAAACGGCTTTCCGCAACAGAAACGAATTAGTGGTTGCCCTTGGCGCCGACTGGCTTTCCGGCTTTGTCCGCGTTTTCCGCTTTCTCGGCCTTGGGTTTGGCGTTCTGCGTCGAGGGGGCCGGGGCATCGTGGGCGCTACGCTTCTTCGATGCTTCGGATTGCTTCGCGCCGGCGGCCGATTTGGCGGCGCCAAACTTGTGCTTGACGTCGACGTCGGTCTGTTTGCGAGGCTCGTCGCCGGTTTCGCCCAGGGCCGCGCGGGGATTGAGAACCACTTCCTCGCCGACGCCGATGCCTTGCTTGATCTCGACGAACTTGTCGTTCCCCGCGCCGAACGTCACGTTCCGCCGCTCCAACGCCGTCCCCTTCTTCACGCAACAATAGGTCTGCCCGGCTTTTTCGGCCAAGGCGGCCACGGGCAGTGAGATCACGTTCTGCAGATGGTCCACCAGGATTTCCACTTCGGCGGTCATTCCCGGCCGCAGGTCCTTCGACTTTCCGTCGATGTCGACCTTGACCGGATATTTCTTGGACGTGGCCATGAACCAACTCGTTTCCGGCCGATTGGCGACCGAGACCACCGCCCCCTGGAACTCGTGATCCTGGACGCGGATCCTGGCCCGCATGCCGGCGCGGAGCTGATCGATTTTCGCTTCGTGCACGGCGACCTTCGCCCGCATCCTGCTCAAATCGGGCAGGCGGAGGATCGTTTGCTCCTCGTAAACCTTCATGCCGGCCTTGATTTCGCTGTCGCGGTTGCCCCAGTACATCTGTTCGTTGGCATAGATCACCAAGCCGGCCTTGGGGGCCAGCACCGTGCATTTTTCCCATTGTGTGGTGAGCCGCTTCAGCTTGGCCTCTTGCAAATCCAGCGAAGCCTTCTCCGAGTCGCGTTTGGCGGCGGCCGCGTCGCGCTTGCTTTCCAGCTCCTGCATCATCTTGGGCCGGGTGAACTTCTGCAGCACGTCGCGGGCGATCTCGGCCGTGCTCAAGTCGAGCTTCGCATGCTCGACCGCCGTCTTCAGCGCCTCCAGTTGCAACGGCGAGATGTACCCCTTGCGGAACATCCGCTCGCCGTGCTGAAGGCTGTTCTCGGCGCTCCGCAGGGCTCCCCGGGCGACAGTCGCCTTCGACTCCGCTTCGCTAAAGTCCTTCTTGAAGGTGCCCTGGGCGTATTCCTCCACCGCGATCTTGGCGGCGTCATAATCCTTGGCCGCCTGAATCTTGGCGGCCACGGCCTTCTCATATTCGATCTTTTGCTGGCTAACGTCCTCCTTCAGCTTCGATCCGTCGAGCCGCAGAAGCTCCGTCCCCTTGCTCACCTCCTTGCCGTCTTCAATGATCCAGACGATCGAGGTGCCGCCGGCCACCTCACACTTGATCTCCACGTTCTCGGCGCTCTCCAGGCTCCCCTCCTCGGTCACGGTCACCAGCAACTCGCCGCGTTTGACCTTGTAGGTCGTCAGGGGGCCGGTGGACGTGGGCTGCGTGCCCGCGCGGTAGACGACCCAGCCGGCCCACGCCAATCCCGCGAGCCCGGCGACCACGGCGGCCGCCATGAGCCATTTCAGCCACGACCGGCGTCGGGCGGGGGCTTCGTACGGGGGCTCCCACGGTTTCAGGTCGCCCAATAGGTCATCGACCACCAGGGGATTTGCGTGGGTCAGCGTTTTCATGACGTCTCCGATAGGGGGAAACGGTCTCCCGGCGTCCGGTCAAGTCATTTCTTCCGCCCCACGCCCGCGAATTGCAGCGCAACCCCCTTAAGCTAGGGGGTAACCCGCTGTCCCGTGACGGGCTACCCCCTTAGTTTAACCAGATATGCACGGCATGGGAATCACTTTCTCGCCGTTTGGCAGCCAGCCAACCAAAGATGTGTCTGGCGGGGGGCGAAACGCCGCGTCTTGCCCGCCCCGTGAGGCAGGCAACTGGAATGTCACGCCGCACTTGGCTAACATGAGGCACAGTTGCCGCTCGGAACGTATCTCCCAGCGAAATCCCCATCAGAAATGTCGGCCAACTGCCGCGGAGTTTCTCCTTCCTATCCCGCCACGAACCATCGATCCTCGCAAGGAACCCACGCCATGTCCAAGCAAAGCCCATCCGTCAGCAAGACCGCCGATAGCGACGGCGCCACGCGGCGCGAATTCCTCGGCCATCTCGCGATGACCGCTGCCTCGACCACGATTCTCGGAACCGCCGCGCAGGCACTGGCCGACCCGGTCGCGCCGGCGAAGCGGAAGATCAAGCTGGGAGTGATCGGCTGCGGCGGTCGCGGCGCCTGGATCGCCGGCCTCTTCCAAAAGCACGGCGGCTACGAAATGCATGCCCTGGCCGACTACTTCCAGGACGCCGTAGACCGATGCGGCGACGCCCTGGCCGTCGACAAGCGGCGGCGATTTACCGGTCTGTCGGGCTACAAGAAGGTGCTGGAGAGCGGGGTCGAAGCCCTGGCCATCGAGGACATTCCCTACTTCTATCCCGAACAGGCCCAGGCTGCGGTCAACGCCGGTTGTCACGTCTACATGGCCAAGCCCGTGGCCGTCGACGTCCCCGGTTGCCTGGCCGTCGAAGAGGCCGCCCGACAGGCCACGAAAAGGAAGCTCTGCTTCCATATCGATTACCAGATGCCGACCGACCCGGTGAACATCGAGATCGCCCAACGCATCTGGGACGGCGGGCTGGGAAAGATGCTAGCGGTCACGAGCTGGGGCGCGGGTGGAGGAACGGCGATGGGAGTGGATCCTCCCCGCGAAAAGACGCTCGAAAACGTCTTCCGCGGGCTGCTCTGGATGCGCGACATCGCCCTCGGTTGCGACCTGATCGGCAACTTCGACATCCATTCGATCGACGCGGCGATGTGGGTAACGCGGCAGGTTCCCATCGCCGCTATGGGCCAGGCCCGCATCTGCCGTCACAATCCGCACGGCGATCGCCACGACATGTACGGGCTCATCTACGAGTGCCCCAACGGCATGACCTGGGTCCACCAGAGCTTCCAGATCCCGGACCACGGACGGTCGTTGTATTGCGACTTTCGCGGCGAATTGGGCAGCGCCCAGATCGCCTACTGGGGCCAATCGTTCCTTCGCGGCGGCCCCAAGCAGTACGACGTCCGGGAAGTGGTAAATCTCTACGAGGAGGGCGCCAAGCGGAACATCGCCACGTTCCACCGGCAGGTGACCGAAGGGCGGCACGACAACCCGACGGTCCGTCGCACCATCGACGGCACCTTGACCACGATTCTCGGCCGCGAGGCCGGCCACCGTGGCGTGCGGTTGACGATGGCCGACCTCTTGAAGGAAAACAAGCGGCTCACCGTGGACCTCACCGGTTTGAAGACTTAGTGCGAGCTGGACGAATTGATTACCGGTGCCAAACGCCCCGCCATTGCGATGGCGGGGGAGTTGGGACGGCAAGAAACCAGGCCGCTTGCGGCTTCGAAAGGACTTGTCGATGGTCCTGCTATTTGCCGGCGTCGGTAAACGAGAACCCGGCGGTGCGAATCACGGTCACCGGCCGCCCGCCCACCAGCGACAGCGATTGCTCGATGGCCGGGCCCTTGACCGCAAAACCGTTCTGCGGCAAGAGATATTCGCGGCCGGCCAGGCGGGCGCGATAGGGGCGCGGGCCAAAATTGACGATCGCCTCCGTGCCGTCGGAAAAACGCGTGCGTTGCACGGCCCGATCCGGCGTGACAAACTCGTGCGTTAGCAGCTCGGCCGTGGCAATGGCCTCGTGCATCTTGCAGGTGTTGCGGTAGGTGCGCAGGAACGCCTGGCGATCCTTGTGCCACGCCCCCTCGCCGTTGGCCCAGAGCAAGGGGATCGTGCCGTAGAGCACGTTGAAGGCGTCCTTCTTGGGCGTGATCTCGGGCGCGGCATCCAGTAGGAAATCGCTCGCGTCGCCCCAGTACCAGGTCGACGCGATGCAGTCGTGGAAGACGAGTTCCCAGAGCGGCACGCGATACTCGTGGCCGATGCCCCAGCGCGCGTAGCTATCCCACTTCGACGATCGGGTGCCGTGCGGGCTGGTGAACTCCTGATCTTTGGTCTTCGGGCGCACCAGATACCCGGCCGGCCAAGAGGCATGGCCGCCGCTCATCATCCCTTCGATATAGTCGACGTGAGGCACGCACCACCAGATGCCGTGCTCACCGCCCACCACCAGATGCTGCGAGCGCATGTAGGCAAGCAAATCCACGCCGCACTGCCGCTTTTGTCCGCGGGTGAGCGGGTGCGCGGGATCGTAGCATTCGTACAGGTCCTCGGCCGTGGTCACGTCGACAAAGCGGGCCAAGAACGGCCGCGCCACCAGCACTCGCGGCACCGTCACCTGGGCCGCCGGCAGCCACTTGGCCGGGCAGCGCTTCATGAACTGCTTCTTGTCGAGCGTGAGCCACGCCTTCATCCGCTGCCCATCCGAGCAAAGCACGGCATTCTCCGGAATCCGATCATGGTTTGAGTCGAGCGGCGTCTTGGCCGTGATCGGCAAAATGTCGGTATAGTTGTCGTACTCGCTGGTGAGGTAGCCCAACGCGTTGACGGCCTTCATGTCCTTGGGCTTGGAAGCGCCATGGATGAGCATCTTCTCCACGCCCGCCCGCTTGGCCTGCTCGGCAAACTTCAGCGACGCGTCGCCCCACACGTCCGGTGCGCCAAACAGCCGTCGCAGGTTCGGGTTCTTCTTCAGCTTTTCGCGGAAGGGCACCACCAGCCCCTGCTCCGCGGCGTAGGCCCGGTAGCGCTTGGCCAAGGCCACGTAGCCGCCGCGGGCGGTGAAGTGATAAAGCAGCCGGCGCGGATAGGCGAACTTGCCCAGTGAGCCGCTCCAACCGATCTGCGGCGCCACGACATTGCGGCCGTTCGCCTTCACCGGCCGGCAGGCGACAAACCCGTCGTCGCTGGTCTCGATGATGACCGCGTATCCGATTCCCATTTTCATGTCACACAGCCCGACCCACGGCATGTCGAGCCGCGACGCGGCCCAATGGCCGGCGGGGAAAGGCCTTTCGGCCACCGGATAGGCATGGCCGTTGCAGTAGTCGGCCACGATCAACGCCGCGTCGGGCGTATCCAGAAAGAACGGTTCCAGAAACGGCGTGTCGACGAACTTCGTCTGCCGGTCGGGCATGTCGGCCGTCACCAACAGATCGACGCCCGCGTCGGGCAGTCGTAGCGTGACGGCAAGCCGGACGGCCTGCCCGCTCGCCGAGGCGAAATCGGCCGCAAAGGTAATCCCGTGCGGCGTTGCCATCACCTCTCGGACATCACGGAACCGCGGTTTCTTTGTGGCGGCGACGGGCGCTTGCCGCCACTCGTGGGCGGCCGTCTTGTCGGTCACGGCCAACGTGCCCGCCTGGGCATCGAGCGTCACCCGCAAGGCGGCATTCTCCAACGTCCAGATCTGGCGATCCGAGGCGACGCGTGTCTCCGCCCGAGCGGATGCGGCGATCGCGCCCGCGACCAAGATCGCTACCAGCGGTGCGTTACGATCCATGCGCATGGCGGAAGTCCTTTTAGCGGAGAGGGGCAATTCAAGGAGGGCGTTCGAGGCCCGGTAGGCATCGTCTAGCATAACATGGCGCAGGCGCAACAACATCCCCTGACCCCTGACGAACCGGCAATCCGCCATGTTCTTGGGAAGCCAGGGCCATGCCCAGCCCCATCGGCGGCAACTACGTGAAGCGGTTGGCCGAAACCTCGCTGGTCACCGGCGAGTTGTCCGATCCGGGGTGGGTGTCCGCGAGTGCTTGGCCGGGTTATGCTGAAGCGTAACCCACTACAACCACAGCCACGGTCGTGCCACGGTGCGATGATGAGATTACTCGTGCCGTGTCCAGGCGGCCGTCGATCTCTATGGGCCGATCGATCTGACAACCTTCCACTTGGGCCGCCAGCCGGCTCTGGAGATGTTGCCGGGCACGCGCGAGGAAAACGCGGAGCTTTACCGGCTCGCCTCGCCGGGCACCCATGCCGATAAAGCCAGCCCGCCAATCCTGATCATTCGTGGAACGGCCGACACGATCGTGCCCTGGGAGCAATCGCGGCAATTCTCCGAGCAGCTAAAGAAGGTTGGTGCGCCGTATCAATTCATCACCGTCAAGGATGCGCCGCACAGTTTCCATCTGCAACCGAAGCAGCGCGACTTGCGGCCCGCCGTGCTGGGCTTCTTCGACCGGTACCTGAAGACCTCGACGAAGAAATAGACGACGGTTTAGCAAGATCTCACGCCGACAGTCGTGAGAGCTACCATCGCTCGCCATTTGAAAAACGGCCTTCCCTCGCCCAGTTCCTCGGTATCCCAACTCGCCCGCTGTATTAGTCCGTCAGTTGCGGGCAGTGTCGCACGGGCCGCGTTCGCCAAATCCGTTCCCGGCCCCTAGGAAAAAGGGAACGCGAACGATCAGCTTAGCCGAGAGTGTTCGCTCAGGGATTTTCCTAGCTGCGGTTTTTCGCTACAGAGTTTCTCGGGAATCGAGGCATCTCCCGTCAAGGTTCAGGGCGATGGTGCGCAGATGCTATCAAGTCGTGGCCCTTGTCCACGATCGCACGATCGCTATCCTTCTTCCGCGTCGTGATCGTTCACCCCGATTTCAGCATGGAAGGGCAGAATGATGCTAGCACAGCTACCGGAAGCAATTTTGAACGTACTGAAGGAGGACCGGCTGTTTCCGCCGTCGCAGGAATTCACCAGCCAAGCGAGAATTGGCTCCCTTGCCGAATACCAAAGGCTTTGGAACGAGGCGGCCACCGATCCCGCAGCGTTTTGGGGCAAACTGGCCGCCGAGTTGCATTGGTTCCGACCGTTCACGGATGTGCTCCAGTGGCGCGAGCCGTTCGTCGAGTGGTTTAGCGGCGGTCGGACGAACGTCGCGTACAATTGCCTCGACATCCATCTCGTCGGCCCGCGGCGCAATAAGGCGGCCTTGGTGTGGGAAGGCGAGCCGGGCGACACCCGGGTCATGACCTACCAGATGCTCCACACCGAAGTGTGCAAGTTTGCCAACGTGCTCAAGTCGCTCGGCATCCGCCAGGGCGACGTGGTTTCGATCTATCTGCCCATGGTGCCCGAAGCGGTGGTGGCCATGCTGGCTTGCGCCCGCATCGGGGCCGTCCATTCGGTCATCTTCGCCGGTTTCTCGGCCGAGGCCATTGCCGAGCGGAACAACGATGCGCGGGCGAAGCTCCAGATCACGGCCGACGCCGGCTGGCGGCGCGGCCGGCAATTGCCGCTGAAGCAAAACGTCGACCAGGCGCTCGTGAAATCGCCCACCGTCGAGAAATGCATCGTGTTGCGGCGCACCGGGGCGGACGTATCGATGCAGGAGGGACGCGACCTGTGGTGGCACGAGCTGATGGCCGCGTCTGCGCCCGATTGCCCCGCCGAGCCGCTGGACAGCGAGGCCCCGCTGTTCATCCTTTACACGAGCGGATCGACCGGCAAGCCGAAAGGCATCAAGCACACCACGGCCGGCTACAATCTGTATGCCAAGAAGACCACCGAGTGGGTGTTCGATATCCGCGACGAGGACATTTACTGGTGTACGGCCGACATCGGCTGGATCACGGGGCACAGCTACGTGGTCTACGGGCCGCTGGCGGCGGGCGCCACGGTTTTCCTGTACGAGGGCGCCCCCGATTGGCCCGACTGCTCCCGTTGGTGGGAAATGATCGAACGTTACCGGATCAACATTCTGTACACGGCCCCGACCGCCATCCGCTCGTTCATCAAGTGGGGTGACCAGCATGTCGATGAGCACGATCTCAGCAGCCTGCGGCTGTTGGGCAGCGTGGGCGAGGGAATCAATCCCGAGGCCTGGATGTGGTACTACGAGAAGATCGGCGGCGGGCGATGCCCGATCGTCGATACCTGGTGGCAGACGGAAACCGGCGGCATCATGATGAGCCCGCTGCCCGGCTGCGTGGCCTTGAAACCGGGCAGTTGCACCAAGCCCTTGCCGGGGATTGTCCCCGAAATCGTCGACGACCAAGGGCGCTCCGTCGCCCCGGGCAGCGGCGGCTGGTTGGTGGTCGCCAAGCCCTGGCCGGGGATGTTGCGCGGCATTTGGGGCGACGACGATCGCTATCGCAGCCAGTATTGGAGCAAAGTGCCGCACAAGTATTTGACCGGTGACAATGCCCGTTGCGACGAACACGGCTATTACTGGATCATGGGCCGCATCGACGACGTGCTGAACGTGGCGGGGCACCGCCTCAGCACGATCGAGATCGAAAGCGCGTTGGTCAGCCATCCCGCGGTGGCCGAGGCCGCGGTGGTCGGCCGCCCGCACGAGATCAAAGGCGAGGCCATCGCGGCGTTCGTCACCCTGACGCGCGATTACCACCCGAGTGACGAGTTGCGGGAGGAACTGAAAGACCACATCCGGAAAGAGATCGGATCGCTGGCCGTGCCCGATGACATCCGCTTCGCCACCGTGCTTCCCAAGACCCGCAGCGGCAAGATCATGCGGCGTTTGCAGCGCGACATCGTGGCCGGCAAGGAGACGGTGGGAGACACCACGACCTTGGAAGACGAGGGCGTGCTGGCGCTCATGCGGCAAGAAACGGATTATTAGCGAGAAGCGGTGCATGCCGGAGCCTGGCACGCTGATCGCCGCGGTGACCGTAGGCGGCTACGCACGGCGAACTTGGAAGCCGTAGGGTCGGGGGGGCAGGGTTCAGAGGTCGGGAATCAGAGATTCCGAGACAACCGACACGACATCGAGTTCGCCACAAGATGTAGGGGTGCCGCTTGCGGCTTCGCCGCGCGATTTCAACTCTTCCTCTCTTTCTCGGGATCTCAGGGGTCAGAATTTACGGAAGCGGCAAGACGAGAAACCCTGAGAGCTGAACCCTGAATCCTGACCCCTATCTCAGTCCGTCGCATCTGCCAAAACGGCTGCCGGCCGCTGACGGTGGCAGGCGGTGACGCCCCTGGCGGCAAGAACCGCCCGGCGGCGGCAACCTTCCATCAGGGCATCAACGCACGGAACGAAACGGTGTGGCGACATAACCTTTTAGGGACAAAAGGTTAACAGCGATCGGCCTTGTTCGGCGGGCGGAAGCTCTCGATTTGTTCTGTTAGGCCCACAAATTGCCCTCCCTAGGAAAACGCCGTATCTGTGTCCGACAATGTCCTATGCCCAAAACGGCGGGGTTCGCTATACCGGCTTGCTTGCTTCGCGTAGAATGGCGGCGTCCGAGGCGGCGAAGCAGGGAACCCTTCTGCTGGGCAAATGAACCCTTGCGCAGGTGGATGCGTAGTCTTTTATGAGCAGTGTGACTGAGGAACTGCGAACGCGCTTGCCCGACGGCCCGAGCCCATGGGGTTCGTGGAGCGATGAGAGGCTGTTGCTAGCCTATCGGGCCGAGCGGAATAGCGGGGCCTTTGCAGAACTCCTCCGCCGCTACGAGAAGGAACTGTTTGGCTATCTGCGGCACTACCTTGGCAACGCCGAAATGGCTGAGGACGTTTTTCAGCAGACGTTTCTCCAGGTGCATTTGAAGTGCGATCAGTTCGAGCCGGGGCGGAAAGTGCGCCCCTGGCTCTACGCGGTCGCTACCAATCAGGCAATCGACTATCGGCGGCGGAACCGCCGCCATCGCCTGGGGAGCCTCAGTCGTGCCGTGGAAAACAACGCAGCAGAAGAGGCCGGGGCATTGGCCGAATTACTGGGTGGAGCAGAGAGGGGGCCGGCCGACAATGCCGAGTCGGCCGAACAGTATGACGCGCTGCACCAGGCGATCGACGCCTTGGGGGAGCCGTCGAAGCAGGTGGTGATGCTGGTCTACTTTCAAGGGCTGAAATACCGGGAGGCCGCTCAGATCTTGTCTATTCCCGTGGGGACCGTCAAAAGCCGGCTCCACGCCGCCATGCTGAAGCTCACCGAACAGATGTCACACGTCAATCTGCCCAACTAGTAAGAGTTCGACCCACGGACGGGTCCTTGACCGAGTGCTTCTGCCATGACCGATCCCATGCAGTACGAAATACTCGGGCACCTGCTGGGTGCCCTGGACGATGACGAAGAGCAGAATGTCGATTCCCATTTGGAGCGCGACCCGCAGTGGAGCCAAGCACTGACGGAATGGCGCCAGCGGTTGGCGCCGCTCGAGGCGCTGCGATTGCAGTCGGAGGTTGAGCCGCCGCCGGGCTTGGCGGAACGGACGTGCCGCTACGTGGCCGCTTGCCTGCCGACGCCGGCCCAGCCGCTACGACGGTCGAGAATGAGTCCTCATCCCATGCCTCCCCACCGCGTCCCTCGCTTCCGTGGGCTGGACGTGGCGGTGGTGGTTACGCTGCTGGTGACGCTCGGCGTCATGGTTCCGCCGGCGATCAACAGTAGCCGTTATGGGGCGCGGGTGGCCGTGTGCCAGGAGGATTTGCGGCAGTTCGGGCGGGGATTGACCGACTATAGTCGGCGCCAGGATAAGGACCTTTCCGAGTTGGCCCAGCATGGTCAGTTGACCCGCACGGGCCTGTTTGCCGCCGCCTTGCTTCAGGATGCCTATCTGACGGCCACGCATCGCGAGGTTTGCCCCGACGCCTGGCTTTCCGTTCAAGGTCTCTTGCGGGCCTCGATGCGGGGCACGAATCTCAACGCGGCGGGGCCGGAAACGCCCACCGCCGGACCAAAGGTGACGCAGGTCGCTCTCTCCAGTGCTTTGCCCGGCATGTGGCGCGACGCGGCGACCGACGGCGGGCGTCCCCCCGCGTCGGCCAGCGTTCCGCCGCTCTTGGCGGATGTCCCGTATGCCGGCCGGCCGGGACAGGGATTTCCTAGTCACAGCGGCCGCGGCCGAAACGTCTTGTTCGCCGATGGTCACGCGGCGTTTCTCCCCGTGGCCGCGTCCAGCGGCTTGCCCGATTGGTTCGACGCCGGTACGGACGACGCGGGAGATATCGAGCCGCTCATGCTGTTCGGCGGTCGTTGAGGGGCGCAATGGCGGATCATCGGTAATCGGCGATTCACTCGCGAAAATCCGTGACCGAGCGCGGAAAGCCGCGTGTCTGCGCGCGAAAACCCGCGCCGGGCCGCGAAAATCCGCGATTCTCTCCTCGCCAATGCTTGAATCGCGCGCCCCCCATGTGCTACCATGAGGGTTCTGGTCGTTGCGTTCTCCGACGGACCGTTTAGGAAACAAACTATGCCAATATCCGCAGAAGGCGCCAAGTGTGTCGGCTGCCCGGAGACTACCGAGGAAGATCTCCTTGTACAGCTCGATGACGTGCTGAAGGACTATGCCGAGGTGCCGGGGGCGCTGATCCCCGTGTTGCAGATTGCCCAGGCCATGTTCGGCTACCTGCCCGAGGCGGCCTTGAAGAAGATCGCCTTGGCGCTCGACAAGCCGTACAGCGAGGTGGCGGGCGTGGTGGGATTCTACTCCTTCTTCACCACGGTGCCCCGCGGCAAGCACCTGGTCCGCGTGTGCCTGGGCACGGCCTGTTATGTCCGCGGGGGCAAACAGGTGCTCGCGGCGCTGAGGGACGTCTTGCGGATCGAGGTCGGCGAGACGACCTCCGATCGGCTGTTTTCGCTGGACGTGGGCCGCTGCTTTGGCGCCTGCGGCCTCTCCCCCGTGATTATGATCGACGAAGACGTTCACCAGCGGGTGAAGCCGGCTCGGCTGGCCAAGATCCTCGACCAGTATCGCCAGACCAACGCAACGGCCGGCGACGGAGACACCGAAGCATGACGCAGATCATCGCCAACGCGAAGGACCTCACCATCCTCCGCGACGCTATCCGTACGGAAAAAACCAAGCAGTCGGCCCAGGGCCACAAGCAGATCCGCATTTGTTTGGGCGCCAGTTGTATTGCCTCGGGCGCCTTGAAGGTGCAAGCGGCTTTGGAACGCGAGTTGGCCGACCGCCAGCTCGGGAAACGCGTGTCCATCGTCGGCACCGGCTGCCTCGGCCCATGCTCCGGCGGCCCGGCCTTGATGATCGACGACGTTTTCTATGAAAACCTGTGCCCGCAGGACGCCAAGGAAATCGTCACCGAGCACCTGGGGCGGGGACGGATCGTCGAGCGGCTCACCCACAAGCGGCCCGACGGCCGCGCGGTGGCCAACGCCGTCGACATGGACTTCTTCCGCCGGCAAAAGAAGATCGTGCTCCGCAACTGCGGCCAGATCGACCCGCAGCGCATCGAAGATTATATCGCCCGCGACGGCTACCAGGCGCTGGCCAAAACGTTGACGGAAAACAGCCCGGAAACGGTGATCGAGACGATGCGGGCTTCGGGGCTCCGCGGCCGCGGCGGCGCCGGTTTCCCCACCTGGCGCAAATGGAAGTTCACCCGCGAGGCCCCCGGCCAGCAAAAATACGTGGTCTGCAACGCCGACGAGGGCGATCCCGGCGCGTTCATGGACCGCAGCGTGCTCGAAGGCGATCCGCACAGCGTGATCGAAGGCATGGTCATCGCCGGGCACACGGTCGGGGCGCAGATGGGCTACGTCTACGTCCGCGCCGAATATCCCCTGGCCGTCGAGCGGCTGAAAATCGCCCTGGCCCAGGCCCGCGAGCGCGGCCTGTTGGGCCAGCGCATTCTGGGCACGCCCTTCGATTTTGACGTCGAGATCCGCATGGGTTCCGGGGCCTTCGTCTGCGGCGAAGAAACGGCGCTGTTGACTTCCATCGAGGGCAACCGCGGCGAGCCGCGTCCCCGGCCACCGTTCCCCGCCGTGCAGGGTCTGTGGGGCAAGCCTACCGTGCTCAATAACGTCGAGACATATGCCAACGTCTCGGCGATCATCCTCAACGGCGGCGCGTGGTACGCCGCCCACGGCACCGAGCGCAGCAAGGGAACGAAGGTCTTTGCCTTGGCCGGGGCGATCAAGAACTCCGGCCTGGTCGAAGTGCCGGTGGGCATGTCGCTGGGCGACCTGATCTACGACGTCGGCGGCGGCATCCCCGGCAAGGAGTTCAAGGCGGCGCAGATCGGCGGCCCCTCCGGCGGCTGCATCCCCAAACAGCATCTCAACGTCCCGCTGGATTACGAGTCGCTCTCCGAGCTGGGCGCGATCATGGGCTCCGGCGGCCTCGTGATCATGGACGAGGATAGCTGCATGGTCGACGTCGCCCGCTTCTTCCTTGAATTCGTCGTGGAGGAATCGTGCGGCAAGTGCGTCCCCTGCCGCGTGGGCACCAAGCGGATGCTCGAGATCCTCAATCGCATTTGCGAAGGCCGCGGCGAAGAGGCCGACGTCGAACGGCTGATCGATCTGGGCGAAATGATCAAGGACACGTCGCTGTGCGGGCTGGGGCAGACCGCCTCGAACCCCGTGCTCTCCACGATTCGCCATTTCGGCCAGGAATACGTGGAACACATCCGCGACAAGCATTGCCGGGCGGGCGTTTGCGCCGCGCTGGTCTATGCCCCATGCTCCAGTGCCTGCCCGGCCAACGTCGACATTCCCGGCTACGTCTCCTTGGTGGCCGAGAAGCGCTATGCCGAGGCCTTGCGGCTGCACCGCGAGCGGAATCCCTTCGCCGCGGTCTGCTCGCGCGTCTGCTTCCATACCTGCGAGGACAAGTGCCGCCGCTCGACGGTCGATGCCCCGGTGTCGATTCGCGGCATCAAGCGCTTCATGGTCGACCAGGAAGTGACGGTGCAACTGCCCGAGGTCCGCGAGAACGACCAGAACGCCAAGCGGAAGATCGCTGTCATCGGCGCCGGTCCGGCGGGGCTTTCCTGCGCCTACTTCCTCGCGCGGCTGGGCTACCGGCCGAAGATCTTCGAAAGCGAACCGCGGCCGGGCGGAATGCTGGTGCAGGCCATCCCCGCCTATCGCTTGCCGCGCGAAATCGTGGCCCGCGAGGTCCGCATGATCGAGCACATGGGCGTGGAAGTACTCACCGGCATGGAGTTGGGCAAGAACGTGACGCTCAAGTCGCTGCGGGCCGAAGGCTATGATGCCGTGTTCCTGGGCGTGGGGGCGCCGGCCGGCGTGGGGCTGGGTATGCCCGGCGCCGACGCCGAAGGCATTACCGACGCCCTCTCCTTCCTCCGCACCTACAACCTCCGCGGCTCGGTGCCGGTGGGCAAGAACGTGGTGGTAATCGGCGGCGGCAACTCGGCCATCGACGCCGCCCGCACGGCCCTCCGCCTGGGCGCCGAGAGCGTCACCGTGGTCTACCGCCGCAGCCGCGAGGCCATGCCCGCCTACGAAGAAGAAATCGAAGAGGCCGAGCACGAAGGCGTAACCCTCAAATTGCTGACCGCGCCGGTGGAAGTGGTGCTGGAAGGCAAGCGCGTGGCGGGCATCAAATGCGTGCCCATGCGGCTGGGCGAGTTCGACCGCTCCGGCCGCCGTCGGCCTGAAGAAGGGGGCGATGCCTTCATCATCCGCGCCGACCACGTGCTGGTGGCCATCGGCCAGACGCTCGACTTGCAGAAGATCAGCAACAGCATGCAGCTCGAATCGCGCAACCAGGCGTTCATCGCCATTAACCCGGTCACCGGCCAGACCTCGGAAAAGTGGATTTTCTCCGGCGGCGACGCGGTCACCGGCCCGTCGTCGGTCGTCGAGGCCGTGGCCGCCGGCGAACGTGCGGCGGTGGGCATCGATCTCTATCTCACCGGGAAGAACCATGCCTTCTGGCGGGAAGCGCATGAGGTCGACACGTCGTTCGACCCCGACGCCGAGCCGTCCGACGCCCCGCGCGAGAGGCTGAACCTGATCTCCGTCGAGCGGCGGCGGAACAATTTTGCCGAAGTGGAGCAGCCCTGGGCCGAGGCGGCGGCCGTCCGCCAGGCCGGCCGTTGCTTGCGTTGCGATTACGGGAAACGTTGCGCGACAAACTACGCCGAAGGAGCGACGACGCACTGAGAGTTGGCGGGGCCGCTTGAATGGGAATAACGCAGGGGTTAGTTGAACGAATTGCTCCCGACTGCGTCGTGCGGTGGCAACGCGCCGCGCAGATGCGTCTCGAAGAAGCGGAGACGCTTCTTCGAGGCAAGCATCGTCTTGCGGCGTTATATTGGTATGGTTGTGCCGTGGAAATGTGCCTGGCGGCGGCATATTTTCGGAACGCGGGATTTGGTCTGGTTGATCCGATTGACCGCGACACGAGAATTCGGCGAATGAGCTATGCGCGGCAAATGGGACTGATGGGCTCCGACCCCCATCCCTTGGTCGGGTGGGCGAAGTTTCTTCGTTGGCAGATGGCAGGAAGCGGCGACGAACGGAAGAACCGCCTCTTGGATGAGGCAGTCAACTGGGCGCAGAGAGTTTACCGCCACTGGCGGCCGGAATTGCGATACAAGGTTGTGAACGTCCCGTCGCCTTGCCTTAACGAGGTCCAACAAGCGGCAAAGTGGTTCGTCGACAATCAGGCGCGTTTTTAGGAGAACAGCCATGCCGGTAATACGCGACACCATTCCACTCTCGCACGAGCGCCGCTCGCGTCTCCTCGACGAGCTCGAAAAAGCGGTTGCGGGTTCCGGACCGCTCGGTAATCCCGTTATCTTCGAAAGCGCGCTGCCCGGATCGCGTTGCGACGTTTTGGTGGTCTGGGAGGGCTGGCAAGGAGTGGGGCCAGACGAGCGAACAGACATCATCACCGCTGCCTACGGCGAGCGTTCCCCCAAGATTGTCCAGGCAATGGGCGTCACCTACGACGAAGCCGTCAGGGACCATCTCTTGCCGTATGTAATTCAGCCGTGCGCTCGGGAAGGGGAAGCGGACTTCGATCAATTGCGCGAGGCAATGCTCGCGGAAGGCGCCATTGTTTTCGGCGAAGGCAAGGTTGACCTTCGGTTCCCGTCCATGCGTATGGCGGAGGCCGCGTTCGAGCGCCTGCGGGCAAAACTGCCTCAGGGTTACTGGTCCCTCGCCCGGGAAACCACAGATTTCTGACCGCAAAACACGCGCAGCGGAGTAGAGGCTCTAACACCAAATCGCATTTTAGAAGGCTGTCATGATTCAACTTCTCATCAATAACATCCCGGTCGAAGTGCCTGAGGGCACCACCATCCTGGCGGCCTCCAAGAACGCCGGCATCCGCATCCCCACGCTTTGCTTCGTGGAAGGGCTGCAAGCCATCGGGGCCTGCCGCGTGTGCGTGGTCGAACTCGAGGGAGCCCGGAATCTCGTCGCTTCCTGTTCCATGCCGGCCGCCAAAGGGATGAAGGTCTTCACGAACACCCGCCGGGTGCGCGAGGCCCGTCGCGCCGTGGTCGAACTGCTCCTCTCCGAGCACAACGGCGAGTGCCAGACCTGCGACCGCAACGAAGATTGCGAATTGCAGAGCCTGGCCGCCGAATTGGGCATCCGTCAGGTCTCCTATGACGGCGAGAAGACCCGCAAGCGGATCGACGCCTCGACGCCCGCGCTGGTACGCGACGGCGGCAAGTGCATCAAGTGCCGCCGCTGCGTGAGCGTGTGCCTGGAAACGCAGCACGTCGGCGCGCTATTCCCGCAAAACCGCGGCTTCGAAACCGTGATTGGCCCGGCCTTCAACCATGACCTGCGCACCGTGGCCTGCGTGCAGTGCGGGCAGTGCGCGGCCGTCTGCCCCGTCGGCGCCATCACCGAGAAGGATCAAATCGAGGAGGTCTGGAAGGCCCTCGACAAGCCCGACAACCACGTGATCGTGCAGACCGCGCCGGCCATCCGCGCGGCCCTCGGCGAGTGTTTCAGCTATGCCCCGGGCACGCTGGTGACCGGCAAGATGGTGGCCGCCTTGCGCCGCTTGGGCTTCCGCGCCGTCTTCGACACCAACTTCGCCGCCGACCTGACGATCTTGGAGGAAGGCACCGAACTGCTCGGGCGGCTAAAGAAAGCGCTGGTGGGGGAAAGCGGCGGTTCGAGTCTCCCCTCGCCCGCTCGCGGGAGAGGGGCCGGGGGTGAGGGCAGTTCGCATGCTGACACGCCCGCCACCCGCCCTCACCCTCTCCCAAAGGGAAAGGGGACTCTCGGCCCGCTGCCCATGTTCACCAGTTGCTCGCCCGGCTGGATCAAGTTCATGGAGTATTACCACCCCGACATGCTGGCGAACCTCTCGACCTGCAAGTCGCCGCAGCAGATGTTCGGCGCCGTTGCTAAGACCTATTACGCAAATAAGCTGGGCAAGCGGCCGGAGCAAATCGTGGTGGTCTCCATCATGCCCTGTACGGCGAAGAAGTTCGAATGCCAGCGGCCGGAGATGGACATTAGCGGCACCCGCGACGTAGACATCGTGCTGACGACCCGCGAGCTGGGTAAGATGATCCGGGCCGCGGGGATCGACTTCAACAGCCTCCCCGACGAGCCGATGGACGCCCCGCTGGGCATGTCGAGCGGGGCGGCCGACATCTTCGCCAATACGGGCGGGGTGATGGAAGCCGCCATCCGCACCGCCTACGAAATCGTGACCGGCCGCGAGCTGCCCTTGAAGGGGCTGCACGTGGCCGCCGTCGAAGGCCTCGCCGGCGTGAAGGAAGCGTCGCTCAAGATCGAGAAGACGAAGCCGGAGTGGAAGTTCCTCGACGGCGCCACGCTCAACGTGGCCGTCGCTCATGGACTCGGGAATGCCCAAAAGGTGATCGCTGCCATCCGCTCCGGCGAGAAGCAATATCACTTCGTGGAAGTGATGACCTGCCCCGGCGGCTGCATCGGCGGCGGCGGACAGCCCCGTTACACCAACAACCAGGTCCGTGAAGCGCGGATCGCGGCCATCTACCGCGAGGATGAGGGGAAGAAGCTCCGCAAGTCGCACGAGAATCCCGAGGTCGCTCAGCTCTACGCCGAGTTCCTCGGCCAGCCGCTGGGCGAGAAATCACACCATTTGTTGCACACCAAGTACACGCCCCGCGAGCGCGTGTAGTCGCGTGTTGCACCACGTTTTTGCTGCCCTGTAGCGAGGGGGCGTGCCCGCCGTGTTTGCTCGTTGCACCGCGGGCAAGCCCGCCCGCTACACCACGCCGTTCATCCCAACCTAGAGGCTCCCTGCCATGACTACCAGTGTGCGCAGAATTGTCATCTCCTTGTCGCTCACCATGCTGGCCGCGAGTGCTGTTGGCGGCCAGCCGTCGCAAGGCAACTCGTCCCGGAAACTGGACTGCTTCCCAGTTGCCGCGCAATTCTCGCCCGTTCCGTCAGGCAAAGGATGGGCGGGCCAAAAGGGACCGCTCGATGCCCAAACGATCCGCGATACGATCGACAATCTGCTGGCCCACGGCTTCACCGGCCTGGAAGCCCCCACGCGGCGGCCCGCGGCCGAAGACGCGGCCATCCTCGATTACGCACAATCGCGGGGAATGTTCATCAGCTACCAGCTCGGCCCGCTCGAGCAGTTCGAACGCCCGAGCCCGCCCAAGACGTGCGTCTACTCGCCCGAATATGCCCGGGCGGTTCGCAAAAATGCCGAGCAGGCGCTGGCGGCACTGAAAGGCATCTCGCGCTTGTACAACGTGTTCACCTATCAGGATGAGCCTTTTCACGAGGGAGCAAAATCGTTCGGCTACAACCGCGAGGTCAAGGAGGAGTTCAAGCGGCGCTACGGCTACGATCTGCCGCCCGACATTGCTTCGATCCGCAACGATCCGCGGCGGTGGCTCGACGTGATCAACTTTCGCTCCGACTATTTCCCCGACGGCTGGCGTCAAGTCTATAAGGCGATCAAGGAAATCAATCCCGGTTTCAAGACCGTCTTGACCCACGACAGCCACAACACCCTCGGCGGCGGTTGCGGTTCGCACTCCGAGTTGGCCATCGACGACATCTTTCACTGGGGCGGCGATTTCTCGGACATGTTCGTGTTCGACGTTTATCCCTACATGATGTTCGACTTTCGTTTTGGCGAGCCGGGCCGCCTGCCGCGGCCGCGCATGAGCCAAGCGCACTGTTCTTTCGCACAGATGCGGAATCTGACGCGCAGCTACGGCAAGGAGATGGGATTCTGGGTGGGAACCTACAGTCCGGCCTGGTTCAAAGATTTTCTCGGCCCCGAGCGCCAGGCAACCTACTGGTCGGAACGCGAGATGAGCACCACGGCTGTGGCCCAGGGCGCCGACTACCTGCTCACCGGGTACGAAGTGCCCACGGATGCCCGCCATTGGGAATCGTTTGGCGAGGGGCTGCGTTTGATTCAGCGGGCGGGCCCTCGACTGGTCGGCATGCCCAAGGTCAAGGCCCGGGCTTGCATGCTCTACCCGCGCACGCAGACCGTCCAGATGCAGGAAGAGTATTTCGACGTCGGGTTGTCCTACGAATTGTTCCTTCGCGCCTTTGGCGAACTGGATATCTTGCACGAAGAACAGATCAAGGACGACCGCCTCGACGGCTATCAGGTCCTCGTGCTCTTCGACGTCACTCTGTTGCCGGCCAAGGTCGCCCAGCGGATTGCTTCGTTCGTCGAGCATGGCGGCGTGGTGATCGCGGATTGCGTGCCCAATGCGGATGCCTACAAGCAGCCCATGAAAACCATGGAGGACCTCTTCGGCGTGACACGTGCCAAGACCGACCGCGTGCGTCGCACGGGCCATTGGGTGCCGCGGGTGACCGGCGGTCCTCCCTCTTGGGATATGCGACCGGCCAACGCCCCGGACGAGTCGAAGGCCGCTATGGACGCCGTTCATGGAACCGCCCTAGGCCAGCCGCTCGATCTGACGCTCGTCAGTCCTCGCCCGGCCACGGTGACGACCGGCGAAGTCTTGCTCAAGACGGCCGCCGGGGGGCCGGCAGTTCTCAGCCGCCGCGTGGGCCAGGGCCGCGTCTTTCTGCTCGGATTCTGTTGCCAGGACACGTATTTCAAGACGTGGCAGGACCAGAAACCGGCAGCCCGCGACCAGTTGGCCGGCCTGCTTTACCAAATGACCCAAGCGGCCGGCGTGCGGGCCCATGTCCGTTCGTCCAACCCGGACATCGAGGCTTCGGTGCGGGCCAGTGGCAAGGAAGGCTTTCTCTTCGTCATCAATCACGAGGCCCCGCGGCCCGAGACGACGATTCGCCTCGGCGATCTGGGGTTCGAGATCGATCGAATGATCGATCTGGCCAGCGGCCAGCCGGTTCAGTTCGCGGCAGGGCAGGGGACCGCGGAGTTGTCGCTATCGCTGCCGCTCGGGCAGACGCGGCTCTTTCGCCTAGCGGCGAAAAATAAGTAGGAGTGCGTGAAACGCACCCTACGGCCGCATCGCCGATTCGAACCGATAGCTTCCGCCAGGCACGCTGAACAGATGCGAACCGTTGGCTTGCGAGACTCGCTTCCCGTTTTCCGTGATTGAGGCAATGTCGCTCGCCGGCACGTAAACCTGCGCCGTCGCCCCTAGCGGAACCGTCACGTCCATCCGCAGCCGGCCGTCACGGAGCTGCCAATCGCAAACCGCCGCGCCGCGGATGCTCCGGTAGCAAACCTTGGCATGGGTCAGGCTGCCGAACACGCCGGGATGAATCAGGATGCGATCGAAGCCGACGGCGTCATCCGCGGCCCGGATGCCTCCCACGTCCTCGAAGAACCACTGGCTGATGCTGCCGAACATGGGATGGTTGTGCGAGAACACGTTGTCGGAGAACTCCCAATGCTCCCACAGCGTCGTGGCCCCGCGATCGAGCATATGCCCCCAGCCGGGAAACGTCTTCTGGTTGACGATGCCACAGGCCACCTCGCCGCGGCCGAGGCGGGAAAGCGTGGGCAGCAGGAGCTGCGTGCCGAAAATGCCCGCCGCCACGTGCCCCTTGTGGTGCTCCTGGACCTCGTCGACGAGAACCTTGAGTACCGCCTGGCGCTGTTCGGGCGGAATCAGATCGTAGTGCAGGGCGAACGCCTGGCAGGCCTGCGTGCCGGCGTCGCAGCGGCCCGTGTCGGCATGAAAGAACTTGGCGATGAACGCCGCCCGGATCCGCATGGCCAGCTCGCCGTAGCGGCGGGCGTCATCCTGCTTGCCCAGCAACTTGGCGAAGCGGGAGACCAGCTTCGCTTCATAATAGTAAAACGCCGTGCTCGTCAGCGCGATCGGCTTGGGATCGAGGCTCTCGTGATCGCCGATGCACTCGGTGAAGATGTCATCCTTGGCCTTGGTTCGCAGAAACTCGAGCTGCCGCCGGGTGACCGGATATTGCTCGGCGATGATCCGCCGGTCGCCATAGTAGCGATAGAGCCGGTCCTGGAGTACGGGAAAGGCGATCTGCCAGCCGATCGGGATCGTCTGCCCGCGATACTGGTCCTCGTTCTCGAATCCCACGGTCGGGGCGACCGAGGTGAGGCTGCCGTCGGGCAGGGCCGTGTCGGCAAAGTCCCGCACCATCTTCGTATAGAACGCGGCCATGTCGAAGTTCAACAGGAAGGCGTCGCAGGTGGCCACCGCATCGCCGCCGTAGCCGAAACGCTCGCGGGCTGGGCAATCGGATTGCACGCTGAAGACGTTGCTCAAAAACGTCCAGCGGCACATTTCTTGGATGCGATTCATCTGCTCGTTGGAGCAAGCAAACGTGCCGGCGTCTTGCAGGTCGGCCGACAGACGCAGGCCCTCGATGGCCGCAAGCGGCGGCGTGCCGGGATAGCCGGTCACCTCGACGTAACGAAAACCATGCCAGGTGAAACGTGGCAGATAGACCTCGTCGCCGTGGCCGGAAAGAATGTATGTGTCGCTTTGATAGGCCAACTGCGGGCACTCGTTCTCGCGGTTCTCGGTTCCGCCCTTGATCTGCCCGCAGACGCTGGTCATCACGTTGAGCGTGCCGTTGGGATTCAGTAGCTCGCCAAAGCGGAGCTTGACGCGTGTGCCCGCCGGGCCGCGGACGTGCAGGCGGGCCCAGCCGGCAAAGTTCTGGCCCAGGTCGAAAATGAACACGCCAGGCTTCGGTTCGGTGCGGGCGACCGGCTTGAGCTTGGCCGTCACGCGGATCGGCGGCTGCATCTCGGCTTGCAGCACTCCCATCGGTTCGGTGGCCAGCGCGGCCTTCGTCCACGCCGCATCGCTAAAGTCCGACCGATCCCAGCCGGGCAACTCCCGCCGGGCGTCGTAGACTTCGCCCAAGTACGTGTTGTTGCGGATGATGGCGCCGGAAGCGACATGCCACGTTTCGTCGCTGGCCACCGTTTGCCGCGTGCCGTCGGTGAACTCGATCTCCAACTGGGCGATCGCCCGCGGCCGGCCGATGGTCAGGTTCTTCCGCAAATTGAGAAAGCCCCACATTTTCATGGGCAAGGGGCTGTACCAGCCGTTGCCCACCATGAGCCCCAGGCAGTTTTGCCCCGGCACGATCTGCCCGCTGACGTCGTAGGTGCCATAGAGCACGCGCTTGCCGTACTTGGTCCAGCCGGGATCGAGCACGCGATCGCCGACGGCCGCGCCGTTGAGCCGGGCGTAGCAATAGCCCAGACCGGTGACGTATAGACGGGCCTTTCGCACGGGTTTCTCGACGACGAAACCTTTGCGGAACAGCGGCGCCGGATCATCCTTGTAGAAATCGGCCTCGCGCTTCGGTACGGCCTTGCCGTCGCTGATCCACTTGGCCTTCCAGTCGGCCGGCTGCAAGAGGGCCATTTCCCAGTGGGCCGGCCTGCTCCAGCCAGACGGCCGGCCGTCGCGATCCCATGCCCGCACCTTCCAGTGGCATTGCACCCGGCTCTCCAGCGGCTTTCCCGCGTATTCCACCTGCATTGTGGCGGCGGAAACCACTTTGCCGCTATCCCACAAATCGCCCTCGTCCATGGCCAGCCGATGAGCGCTCGTGGCCACGAGCACCTGATAGGCTGTTTGCCGCTGGCCACGGTCACGGGCATCGTTGGCCTGCAACACCCAGCTCAATCGCGGCACCGCCACGTCGATTCCCAGGGGATCGGCCATGTACTCGCAACGCAGTTGCCCGGGCTTGTTCGCCTCCTGGGCGCAAACTTGACATGTCGTGGTTGCCAAGACGACCACCACAGAAACAACGCTTGCCACAAAGCGAGACTTTCCTAGATTTACCACGGCGAGATGCTCCATTTGCTTGACGTCGGTGGAAGACCACTGCTTTCGGGATTATCGGCCCAAGCATAGCGAACCGCAACCGCTTTGGCTAGCCGCGTCAACCGGACGATGATGCCCACTCCCCAGGATTCACTTGGAATTTGTTGTGAGAACTCCGCCCGTGACCGCCGAATCGTGCATGAGCAGCGTCGCCCCCTTTTCGACTTTGATCGACAGGCCGCAAAGTGTGCTGTGATCGAGCGTCAGACGGTTCGAAGCGCCCGTGACGTGCACCAGATTGGCGCTCCCCGCTTTAGCCAACGTCCCCCCGACAACGACGTTCTCCAACCTTAGTGAGCAGCCGGCCGGTGCGTAGGCGGTCATGGTCTCGACCAGAACAGCAGCGGTGCCCCCGCGGCCTTCGATGCGGCTCTGGGCCACCACGTGCTCGCCCTGGCCGAACAGCAGATCGACGCCATGGATATTCCGCGTCACCACGCCGCGGTTGACCGACGTGCCGCTGGTGGCGATGCCCGTCGAACAGCCCTCGCAGTAGAAGCCGTCGACCCGCACTTCGCAGTCGCCGTGGGCGCTCAGGCCGTCGTCGCAATTGTCGATGGCGCGGATGTTTTCGTAGCGGATGTCGGCGATCTTCTGGCCGGGCTTGGGCACGCGCAGGGCAAAGCCGTCGTTGACGACGTGAGTGACGGTGATATTCCTGAACACCAGGTGGCTGATGCAGCCATCGATCTGCACACCGCTCACCATGACGGGAAGCTCGATCCGGTAGTCAGCCAACGTCCTCGCCGGATCGATTTTGATGTAATAGGCGTCGCCCTGGTCCTGGCGGTAGGTCCACTCGCCCGGCCGCAGCTCCCCAGGCAATTTCCAGGGAACCTTGGGCGCCTTGACCGAATGGTTCATGCGGACGAGCTTGCCGTCGAAGATGAAACTGAAGCGGGCCACGAACTCCCATTTCGAGTGCAGCACCGTCTTGAAGATTTTGACGTTGCGATGCAGTCCCGCCGCCACCGGCGTCCAATCCGCGGGCTCAAGCGGCACGCAACCCGAGATTCTCGCGCCGTGGCCATCGACGGTAATCGGCCGGCCCGGCTCGCCCGACTTGGTGCCATAAAAACCGATCGGCTCGTGAAAGACGGTTTTCGCCAAATCGATGGTGTCCCCCGGCCCGCACAGCCTGACCGCCCGGGCGATCGTCCGCAGCGGCCCGCGGCGGCCGGTGGCCGTGGGCGCCGAGCCGTCGTTGCGATTATCGCCGGTCCGCGGATCGACGTAATAGTGGCGGCCGGCGGGAACGGGCTTCGAGGTTGTTTCGAGGCCGGCCATCCTCACCCCCGGCCCCTCTCCCGCTTGCGGGAGAGGGGAGGGACAATGCTTGAAGGCTTCCTCGTTCTCTTTTTCCGTGACCTCGCTGAAGCTGTGGTTGTCCTGGCGGATATACAGGCTCTTCCAGGCCAGAAAGGCCAAGCGGCGGTCCTGCCGCTGATCGACGAAGGCTTGCAGGATGTGCTCGCCTTCGGGGCCGAGCTTCAAAAGGGCGTTCCCAACCGGCCGATAACCCCACTCGGCATCCGTGCGGCGGCAGCCATCGCCGAACTTGGCGTACAGCTCGCGCAGACCGGCGGAGATCCGCGGCCGCAAGGGCTCCGTTTTCTGCTGGCCGAGGGCCACGATCTTGCCGAGCGACTTGGCGGCCTGATCGGAGACCACGGGATCTTCCTGCCGCAGGGCCGCGAGCGCCACCTCCGCCGCCTCGGCGCTGTGCCGGACATTGCCCAGCCCCTGCGCCGCCGCGAAACGGACAAAGCGGTCGCCGTCGTTCAGCCCGGCGGCGTATGTGACAACCAGCGTCTTATCCGGCATGAGCGCCAAGGCCCGCATGGCCGTGGCCCGCACCGTGGCGTTGGCGTGCGTGGTTGCCGCCCGGCTCAGTTCCGCGCAGGGCAGGGGACGTATTCTGGGCAAGGCTTTGAAGACCACCTCAATCAGCGGATGGTTGGGGAATCGCTCGACAGCCGCCAACATTTTCGCCGTGCTCTCGGGCCGGTTGTTGTCGCGCAGGGCCAAGCCGGCCGCGCACCGCACGCAGTTCTCTTCATCCATGAGCCCCTGCTCGATGATCGGCACTGCGGCCGCGTCCGTCAGCTTGCCCAAGGTCGTCAGCGCCAGCCGGCGAATGATGGGATTCCGATCATGAGCGAGCGGCCCCACCTGCTCGACCGAGGCCTTCGCGCCATGGATGATTTGGGCCAATACCCGCATCCGCAACAACGGATCGGGGCTCGCCAGCGCCGCCGGCGGCTGCTCGGGAACTCCGGTGCGATCGAGATACTGTTCGTCGTTGCCCAAACTCATGGCCACGGCCACGCCTTTTTGCCGATAGGGCCGCCAACGCTCCGCCACCGGCAAGGACGTGAGTGTCCCGATGCGGCAGCCGGTGCTCCGTGTCATCCACAACAGATCGTCGATCGTCCGATTCTGGCTGCTCGGGCTGCAATAGCCGTACACCAGCAGTTGATCCATGATCCGCTCGCGAACCCACGTCTCCAGGTCGCAATCGATGTGGCCGGCGGTCAGCATCAACTCGGGCACGTTCCAGGGCTGGGTGAAATGCGGCTGCTGCGGGTTGACGAAGATGCCCAGCTTCTTGCCGTCGCGCCGCAACTGCTCCTTGAGCTCGCGAAGATACTGCGTCAGGTACTCGCCGCGAAGGGCATACCAATCGTAACGGCTGGCGGAGCGCGTGAAGGGCTGCCTGCGCAGATCGACTCGCGTGCGGCGTTTGAATTCCTGGACGATTGGCTCGTTGAAGCCGAACTCGTCCTGGAACCGCATGCTGTAGTTCTCGGCGTAGGTGATCATTAGCACGCCGTCGTAGCCGTCCTGGCGGACGAATTTCATGTGCAGGTCGACCAACGCCTTGCGGGCGTCGGGGTAGGCGAACTCGATCGGGCCGCCTTGTCGGAGCAGTCCGGAGCGATCCACGGGCACCCACTCGGGATGTTCGATGCGCAAACGCGACTGGAAACCATTGGGAAAGTCGCCAAAGTTGGGAACGTCTGCTTGGCCGCCCCAGTCCACCAACGTGCCGACGCCCCAGATTTCCATGCCGCGGCGATGGGCCGCCGCGACGGCCAGGCGGTCGGGATGCACGTCGCGATAGAGCCGCCGAAACCAGTGGAAGGCCGAGGCGTAGCGGCAATTTTCCTCGCACACCTGCATGGTGTCCATCCAGGTGGCCTCTTCCAGCCCGCGCCAATAGACGCGGCGGACGCCCAGCCGCTGCAAGAGGTCGAAACTGGCCTCGATCGAGGCCGGCGAATCAATGGGCAGCGATTCCCCCAGCCAATGGTTGTCGCCCGTGCTGATGTAGCAGTCGGATTTTGCCTCGCCAGCTTGCGCCTGGGCAAGGGGCAGTAAGGCGAACAGGGCCAACGTCGAGGCCAGGCAGCAGCCGTTCATGGGACGTGTTCTCCGGCCGATGATTGCGTCGCGGACAAACGCCCCGGGATGGCAATCCCGGCGGAGCGTTAAAGAGTTAACCGTCTCACGATCGCGGTTCTTGGTGGGACTTCGCTGCGCTCGTCCCACCCTACGTTGCGAGTTTGCCGGGGAGGGACGCCGGCGAATCAGGCGGAGGGCGGGACGGCGTCCAATTGGTAACGATGGATCTTGCGATCCAGCGTGGAACGTTCGATGCCGAGGATACTGGCCGTCTTGCTCTTGTTCCAACCGGTATGCGTGAGCGTGGCGAAGATGTGGCGGCGTTCCACGTCTTCCAGCGAGACCGGCACGAACTCGCCATTGGTCAGGTCCTTCGGCTCGGTGTCGCCGGCGGTGGCCAGGTTCGTCAGCAGCAGGTCGCCCGAGTCGATCTCCTGGCTGCGGCAGAGAACTACCGCCCGCTCGATCACGTTCTTCAGCTCGCGGACGTTGCCCGGCCACAGGTATCGCAACAGCCGATCTTTGGCCGCCGGGGTGTAACCGCGGATTCTCCGCCCGGTTTCCGCGTTGAACTTCTCCAGGAAATAATCGGCCAAGAGCGGAATGTCCTCCTGACGCTTGCGGAGGGCGGGCACGACGATTTCCAGCACGCGGAGGCGGAAATAAAGGTCGCGGCGGAAATGGCCGTCGGCCACGTCGCGTTCCAAGTCGCGATTGGTGGCGGCGATCACCCGCACGTCGACCTTGATCGGTTTGCTGCCGCCGACGCGTTCGAAGGGATGCCCCTCCAAAACGCGGAGGAACTTGGCCTGGAGGGCCGGGCTCATCTCGCCGATTTCGTCGAGCATGAGCGTGCCCTTGTGGGCGGCCTCGAACTTGCCGATCTTCCGCTCGGTGGCGCCCGTAAAGGCGCCCCGCTCGTGGCCGAACAACTCGCTGGCCAGCAGCTCGGCCGAGAGGGTGGCGCAGTTGAGGCAGATGAAGACGTTTTCGCAGCGGGGCCCGTTGTAATGGACGCCGCGGGCCACCAACTCCTTGCCCACGCCGCTCTCGCCGCGGATCAGCACCGTGGCGTTGCTGGCGGCGGCCTGGGCGATCTCCTCGGTCACCCGGCGAATCGCCGCGCTGCCGCCGATAATCTCGCTGCGGATGCCCAGCCGCTCGCGCAACTCGACGTTTTCGCTGCGCACCCGCGTGAGGTTCTCGGTCAACTCCTGCCGCCGGCGGATGTTCTCTACCGCCACCGCCACCGTGTCGGCCACGGCCAGCGTGAATTCCAGGTCGTCCGGGTCGGGCAAGACCGTGGTGTTAGTCGAATACAGGTGAATCAAACCCAGCACCTGGTCACGATGGCGCACCGGGGCGCAGATCACGCCGGTGGCGAGGATGTCGCCACGGCTGTCGCGGGTGCCCAGGGCGCTGTCGTCCAGCACGTTGCGCGCCAGCACGGCCTCTCCCTCGCGCATCACCGTGGTCGCCAGAAAGTTCGACACGCGATGATAGTAGTGCTGCGAAGCACTCCGCGAGGCAATGATTTCCAGGTCCTCGCCGCGCGGCGGGCCCTGGACGTTTGCAGATAACAGCAACAGCGCGCCGGCGTCGGTCTGTGTCCCTTCGTCCAAGCCGGCCAGCGCCAGGTCGGCCATCGCGGCCAGATCGGGGGCCTTGGCCAGCTCGAAGGCCAGCCGGCACAGCTTGGCCGCGGCCCGGCCGATCTTCGAAACGCCGTCCTCTTCCTCTTCGTCCGGCGTGCCCGGCGTGAGGAACTTCGTCTGTCCGCGCCGATGAGTGATCGTTGCCGGCTCGCTCGCCGCCAGCACGTTGGACGAATCGTCCGGGGGAACTTCGGCCGGTTGCGCCGCCGTCGCCGGGACGGCCGGCGTTGCTCGGCGCGCCGCCGCGCTCGCATCGCCGGAAGAGGCAAACGCGTCGGAGAGCTTATAGACGAAGGCCAGTTGGGTATGCCCGATGCGAATCATCTCGCCGGGCTTCAGCGGCCAGTCGCCGTGAACTACCTCCTGTCCCACCATCGTGCCGTTGCGGCTCTCCAGGTCGCGCAGGGTCCACTGGCCGCTCGACAGGAAAATTTCGGCGTGGTTCCGACTACAACGCTCGTCCTTGACCACGATCTGGTTGGTGGGCGCACGACCGATCGTCACCGATTGGCCGGGCACCAGCCGGAACACGTCGCTCCATTTCGTTCCTTCGCGAATGACTAAATACGCGAGCTGCGACACGAACGATCCCCCCCGGCAAAACGCTGCAAAGAACCAGCGTTCCTTCGGCCCGATCAGCCGTTGTAGCAAAATCGTACATCTCCAGCTTAATTCAGAGACCGTGGGTCTAGCAAGGGCCGAACATCATGCCAAGCCGGCAAAATAGCACCTTTGGGTGGGTTAATCCCTCATTTCCTTGCAATTTCCACGTTGGCGGATTAGTCTAGAAAAGTATGGTGACGCGATAGTTGCGGCAATCTGGCTAAGGTATCCTGGCGTCGGACGCCGCAGGTTCGTAGCGAAGGAGACATCCGTGCGTACGATTCATTTTGTGCTGTTGCGGCGGCTGTGCCACGTGGTTCCGCTTGCCCTCTTCGGTTTCGCTGTCGGCAACATTGCGCAGGGCCAGACCGTTACTACCTCAGCCATCGTACAGCCGGTGGGCGGTGTCTCGATCGACACGGGCGGCGTGCTGAGCAACGCCCGCACCGACGATTTGGGCGTCTTGAGCAAGCTTCGCCAGCGATCGTTGGAGAAGATTCCCGCCGACTTGAATCCGGCCGTGGAGATGAGAAAGATCTCGCTCCGCCGACTGGAGGCGGCCCTGGAAGAGTGTGCCCAGAACAAGAAGCCCATCCCCGATGCCCTGCAATATCTGGCCGGCCTGCAACACATTCGCTATCTGTTCGTTTATCCCGAACAAAAAGACATCGTGCTGGTCGGTCCGGGCGAAGGGTGGAAGGTGGATGCCCGGGGGAACGTGGTCGGTCTGGCCACCGGCCGCCCGGTCATGTTGCTGGACGATCTTCTGGTCGCGCTGCGGACGGCCCATGCGGCCGCGCGCGGAGGCATCACCTGTTCGATCGATCCCACGCCGGAAGGGCTGGCGCGGATCAAGTCGCCGGTTCGCGGCAGTGATCCGCTCTTGGTGGCCCAGGATCTGGAAAGCGCCTTGGGCATGCAGCGAATCAGTGTCGAGGGCGTGCCGGCCACCAGCCATTTCGCCCGCGTGTTGGTGGCGGCCGACTATCGCATGAAACGCATCGCCATGAACTTCGATCCCTCGCCGGTGCGCGGGCTGCCCAGCTATTTGCAGATGGTCAGGCCGGGCGCCCGCAGCGTGCTCTCGCCGCGATTCTGGCTGGAGCCGCGGTACGAGGCCCTCCTGCGCGATGCCGACCATCTGGCGTTCGAGCTGCACAACTCGAGCGTGAAGGCGATGACGGAGGAAGACCACGTCGCCGCCGGCGGCCGTATCGAGCACAGCGGTAAGGCGAGCCCCGCGGCCCAGCGGTGGGCCGATATCATGACGGCCAAATACCCGGAACTGGCCGTGGCCGATCCGATCTTCGGCCAGTTGCAGAACTGCATGGATTTGGCCGTCGTGGGGGCGTTGATCGCCAAAGAACGGTTGGCCGAAAAGGCCGGCTATAGCATGCCCGTGCTGCTGGAATCGTCCGACATTCAGCCGGTCGTGTTCAACGCGCCAAAGCAAGTGCCGAGCAAGGCCAGCACGTTGAAGCGCGGACACACCTGGGTGATTAGCGTCTCCGGCGGCGTGGCCATCTATTCCTGGTCGCTGGCCGACGGCGCCAAGCCAAGCGAGACGGTGAAGGCCGTTCGCACGCAGGCCGCTCCCGACGAAAACGCCAACTGGTGGTGGAACTGAGCGGCCGTCATTCTGAGCGCAGCGAAGAATCTCGTTGAGTCTCAAGAGAGATCCTTCGCTGCGCTCAGGATGACAATGCTGCGTGTTCCGAGCCGCGGCATCCCGCTTAAAATATTCCCAGCTCGTCGCGGGCGGCTTCGCTCATGCGGTCCGGCGTCCAAGGCGGGCTGAGCGTAATCTGCACGTCCACTCGGCCCACGCCTTCCATATCGCCCACCACGTCTTTGACTTCCTGAACCAGCTCCGGTCCAAAGGGACAGGCCGGCGTGGTCATCGTCATGATGATGTGAATGTTCGTCTTGCCGTCCACGTCGCTGACGCCGACGCCGTAGACCAGCCCCAGGTCGACGATATTGACCATCAGTTCCGGATCGCGGACCTGCCGCATGGCGCCCAGGATCGTTTCTTCGCAAAGAGACATGAGAACGCCCGGTGATAGTATCTCGGGGTATCAGCGACAAATTCACAGCAACTTAACGATGATACATCCAGGGCTCCCACGTCTCAAGGTTCGGGTCCGTTTCATGTCGCCCGTAATAGCCGGCATCGTAAGCGCGGAAAAAAGTGTCCGCCGATGAAACCGGGCATATGGCGGCTGGTTGCGGCGCTGAGACGGACTGTGCGGCAAGGCGAACTTGCGGGCCTTGCTCCTGTTGTGCGCTATAGCCGGCCGCCACCAGTTCCGGCTGCTTGCCGCGGGGAACGAATGCGGTCGCCTGCAGCCAGCCCGCCTTCTTCTGGTTCCCGATCGACACATAGACGCCCACCCACGGGTCGCGGACTTCGACCACGACGACTTGCTGCCCCTGCGGGACGGTGGCCGTCACCTGCTCGCCCCGCATCAGCGAAGTGTTTGGGGTAGCAACGGTCAGCACGTCGCCGGCTTTGAATTGCGGTGTTTCTCGCGGCGGGACTGCCGAGCCGCCGGAGTCCGGACTGCCGTTGGCCGCCTGCGCGGCAAAAAGGAAAGTGCCGACGCTCAGGCCCGTCACCAACCATGTCTTCCACAACGCGGTATTCATGTTGGCTCTCCTCGAAAAATGTCTGTCTTGCGGGTTTCCCAATCTCTCACCAGGCAATTCTAGGCAGGCAGGCCGTTCCGGGAAACTTTTTGGCGTGGGAGCAGGGGTCAGGGGGCAAGGGGCAGAGCTTGTGAAACAATCAACACAACGCCGACTTCGCCAAAAGATTTAGTGCTCGGCTTGCGGTTTCGCCGCCCGGCCTTGCGGTCGGGGTCATGTGATTCAAATCCTTCACAAGCCCTGCCCCTGAACCCTGCCTCTAACCCCCGACCCCACCTATTGGGTGGTAAAAGATGGCAACACCCCCCTTGTTTCTAAACCTGACTCGACCGCGAGATGCCTTCCTGGTATACTATGGCGAAAGGAGCCGAGATTAGAGATAGGCTGCGGCCGGGTAGCCGTTTTGCCGCTCAGTTTCGCTCGCCTGCCCAATTTGCGCCACGCCGTTTTGCGTAATCCTCGGTCGATTCGAGCGGCAAGCTCGAATGGCCGTTTGCTGTTGTCCCACCGCCCATAGCCCGATTCAATCGAAGGGGTGTTCCGATGCACATCGGCTACCGAATCGTCTTGCTCGTGGCGGCCGCGTGGCTGGCGCTGGCCAGCGCGGCGTTGGCTCAGTTGTTCGGTTCGCGGACCCTGGGCCAACCCGTTTCACTGCAGCCGGCGCCGTCGGCGGCGCCGCTGTCGGCCACCAGCGATTCCGCTTTGCAGTCCGCGCGGTTCTTGCGGCAGAACCGCTCGCTCGATGACTTCGTGGGCGCGAATGCCCAGGCGAATGCGCAACATTTTGTGGGAGTGCTGAAGAACGGCCAATCGGCCGTGATTCAATCGGCCGTAACCGACCCGCAAGCACGGTTGGCCGTGGCGGCGAGCAACCGGCAGTTGCAAGCGGCCGCGATGACGCCCACTACCAGAACGACAATGAATCCGCCGCAACTGCAGGTCAGTTTCGCGTATTCTGCGCCGCCGGCGGAGAAGCTGCCGGCGCTTCTGCACCAGCGGCTGGCGGATTGTCCGCAGCTTCACGCCACCGGTCCCATCGAGGTGTCGTTGGCAGGGCGGACGGCCATTGTCCGGGGAACGGTTGCCTCCGCACAGGATCAGTTCCTGGCGCAGCAGTTACTTCTCTTCGAGCCGGGAATCTCGGCAGTGCAGAACGAGCTGCGGGTTCAGCCTGCCGCGCCGGATCAGCAGCGTTCGAAGGCGGCTTCGCCGGCTGCCCCGTATGCTCCTTGACCTCGCCGCTTGGCGCGGCGGACGCTGGCGGAGCCGGAGCGGCGCCGTCGCCGTTCTTTACCGGGATGCCCCCGTTGTCGTTCAGGGCGGGGCCGGCCAAGACCAGCGACTGGCGGACAAAATTCGGCGGAAGATCGATCGTGGCGGCGGCCATGCTGTGGTTCGAGGCACCCTCGGGCAGAATCTCCTCATGCGAGACCTGACGCACGTCGCTTGTGGTGGCAGGGCTTGCCATGGCCCTGCCGTTCGGCACCGGTTCTTTACCGGCGTCGGGCCTCGTTCCCGGCAGAATTTGCCGTGAAGGGGCGGCGAACAAGGCCTGGCCGCCTTTGCTTTCGAATCGCGTGGCGAGCACGATCTGTCGCTCGGGCCCCCCCACCTCGTCCCAAGGCAACCAGAAACTGTACGAGTGCCCCAACTTGGATTCGCTGTAGTGCTTCGGCAAATCTCGCGGCAGGAAGACGAACTTGCGTTCCGGCACGGCCTGCGAGGGATTATTGCTGCGGCCGTCGAAGGCATAGACCGTCAGCGTGCCGTCGATCTTCATCGGTTTATCGTCGGCATCGTAGAACGTCAGCCGGCCGCCGTAACCGCGGACTCCCGGCCGCCCCGGTTGCTGCAAGACGGTGAAACTCCACATGTCGGTCATGCGGGTGGGGGCCTTCTTGTGATCGTCGTCCCACGGCCACGCAAAGTCCTTCGGGAGACTGAGCGACGTGCAGCCGGTGAGCGTCGCCAGTGCCAACCCCAAGCAGGCCCACCGCGCCGCCTGGAGGCATGCGGCGGTGTTCCGGCGGGCGATCGGCGGTGACGAACGATATGGCATGGCGCGACGACGAGTGACTGGGTAGTTGATAATCGGTCAGTTACGGGGCGGCATTTCCGGCCCCGGCGGCACCGGCTCCGGCCGCCCATCCTGCCCGGGCGGCGGTCCGCCGGGTTGCGGCCCAGTCGGCGGCCCGTTCAGTTGCAGCGGCGGAGGTATGACCACGCCGCGGGGATTTGCATCCGGATAGACCACCGCCGCCGCCTGCTCGGGTTTGGCGCTGAAACCCGCCGGACCGTGGATTTGGTTCACGTCGCACAGGCACCAGTTCATACGGCTCTCTTCCATTTGCCGGATGCGCTCCGCGTCTTCCGGATTTTTGACGATGTGCGGCGTGAGGATGATGAGCATTTCCGTGCGTTCTTTGTCGTGGGAATCGTAACGAAACAGCAGACCCAACAGCGGAACGTCGCTCAAATAGGGGACGCGGCGGTTGATCGTCGACGTGCTCTTCGTGATCAGCCCGCCGATGACGATGGTCTCCCCATCGATGGCGCTGCAGGTGGTTTGGGCGGTGGCCAGATCGATGGTGGGCGAGTTGATCACGACACCGCCGCTGGTGGTGACGGGGATGCCGTCGGCGATGTTGCCGAGCTGGGATTTCTCGGCGTCTACCTCCATGACGACGCGGCCATCGGGGCTGATGCGCGGCGTGACGCCCAGAATGAGTCCCACGTTCTCCAGCACGATGTTGTTCTGTTGGCCCACTTGGGTCAGCGTCGAGCCGGTAATCCGCGGCACGCGCTGGCCGACCTGAACGAACGCCGGCTGGTTGTCCAAGGTCATCACTTGCGGCCGACTGAGCACTTCGAGCCGGGAAGTTTGCTGCAAGGCGCGGATCAAGGCACTGACCGACTCGCTGCTGGCCGAAAGCACGAGGCCGCCGTAGCCGAGCGTACTATTGGTGCGTCCCAGGCCGAAACTCGACAAGCCTTGGGTGCCCACCTGGCTCGGATTGGCCAGCGCCTGGGTGCCGCCGCTGTTGCCCAACGTCTGGTTGTTAAAGTTGTAACCAGGCTGGTTCGTAGCGCCAATGATGTTCTGCTGGGTTTGGGTCACGACTCCTGATGAGGTGGATGTTTGCGAGGTGGTCGTGGTAGTGACCAGGTTGCCCAGCAGGCTGCGGTCAAAGAGGATCGAGTCTTGCAGTCCCAACTCGATGCCGAATTCGTCCTGATTGCTCAGCGTCACCTGGGCGATGAGCACCTGGATGACCACTTGGGGCGGCTCGGCGTCGAGCTTCTTCACGAGGTCCATGATGTCCTCGAAGAAGCGCGGCGTGGCGCTGACGATCAGCGAGTTGCTCACCACTTCCGGAACGACCACCACTTCGCTTTCGATCTGCTGGAAGGGATTGATCACACCGGGCGCCGTCTGCTGCACCTGCTTTTCGCTGCGTAAGAATTCGTTGACCGAACGGGCGACGTCCTGGGTGCGGTTATTCTTCAGCCGGAAGACGGCGTTCTTGCGCGGCGAGCCCTTGTCCTCATCGAGCCGCAGGAGCAAGGCCTCGATGATGGCCAAATCGCTCTGCGAGCCGGTGGCAATGATGCTGTTGGTCCGCAGATCCACCGAGAACCGCACGGGCACGAGTGTCGTTTCGCCTTCCGCGCCGACCAAGGGCGCGCTGGGCATGGCGCCCGCGCCGGTGGTGCGTGAAAACAACAGCGAGTGCAGCATGGCCACCATGGCCGTGGCATCGCCGTTGACGATGCGGAAGACCTTGATCTGGGCCACCGAGGCGGGCGTGTCGAGCTGCTTGACCAGCGCGTCGAGCAATTCCATGCTCTCGGCCGGGCCGGCGATCACCAGCGAATTGGTGCGCGGATCGGGCGTGATCTGCACGTCGTCCAGCAGGCCCGCCCGCAGCAGTTTTCGCCCCTTCGCGTCCACGGAGAGCAGCTCGAGGGCGGCGTTTTTCTGGGTCGCCGCACCGGTTTTTGCCGCGCCCACGGCCGCCTGCAAAACGCTGGCGACGTCGACCGCCAGCGAATTCCTCAGCTTGAACATGCGGACCTGGCGGACGGCTTCCCCTTGCGTCTGATCGAGCCGCTCGACCAGCGCGCCGACTTCCTCCAAATCGCGCGGGGCCGCTTGCACGATCAGAGAATTGGTGCGAATGTCGGCGATCACTTTCACCTGGGGCCCCAAGCCAGTCTGCTTGGTGTACAAGTTCTGGATCGTGGTCTGGGCCGTGGCGGCTGCCGCATTACGAAGGCGGAACACGCGAAACTGCGTTTCCGCGGCCACGGGCTGATCGAGCTTGTGGACCAACTCCTTGATCGATGCCGCCGCTTCGCCCCAGCCGATCAGCAACAGCGCGTTCGGTTTCACCAGCGCCACGGCGCTGGCACGCCCCTGCCGGCCGCCGGTCAAGTCCGGATCGACCTGCTTGATGATCGCCGCCAGCGCCTCGGAGCTGACATGGGTCAGATAAAGGATGTCGATTTGCGGCTGGGTTTCCGCGCTCAAACGCTCGATTTCCTCGATGATCCGCCGCAGCTCTTCCACGTCGCGGGGCCGACCGCGGAGAATGATCGCGTCCAAGTCGGGCAGCGTCTCCACCTCCAAGTCCGAATCGATCGCCGGCAACCGTGGCCCGATAGGCTGCGGAGGTCCCTTTTCATCCGGTCGGGGCGACGGTGGACCGGCTGGCGCGCCGGGGGGCGGCATGCCCGCTCCGGGCGGCGGCGGCGTCGCCCGGTTGTCCGGACTCTGGCATCGATAGATCGCCTTGGGGGAACTGCCCGCCGGAAGGATGCCGGCCAGCGGCCAGGCCCAACGCGGAATGCCCAGCCGCGACGTGTCGCGCGGGCGCGGCGCGGGGTTATTGGCCGGCGGCGTCTGTGCGTCGCGCGGGCCGCCCCGATACGCTTCAATAATCCGCATGACCTGGCCGGGATTGGCGCGGTGGAGACGAACAATACGCGTAAGCCGCTCGGGCGACGCCGGCGCGCTATCGACGGTGACGATCAGTCGCCTTAATTGCTCCACCAGCCCTAGCGGCCCGCGAAGCGTCACTTCGTTCTGTTGACGGTCGAACACCAGCTCCACTTGCCGGCCGGGGCCAGCGAGAAAGACCCACAGAGAGCGCGGGCCGGCCGCGTTTTCGGTCGCTTTCAGGCGATCGCCCAGCAAATCGCCGAGGATCGCCGCCATTTTGTCTACCGGCAAGTTGATCAGCCGCAAGGCTTGTGCGGCCGGTTGATTGGCCACGTCCGTCTGGGCCTGGCTCGCCTCGGCCCACCACAAGAGCGCCGGCAGGCAAAGCCAACCCAGCCGCACAGCCGGCGGTCGACGGAACAATAGCCTGGGCACGGTTTTATTCATCGAGTGAGGCTATCGACGGCAAACAAACGTTGAGGGAACCAATCCCAATATTCAAAAAGGGCGAAGAGAAGCGGGGGCGATAGTAGCGATGCGGTTTCTGGCAGTCAAGAGAAGCCGGCCGAAGATTAGGGACGACACAGCGGCGAACGGCCCCGCGCAAGGTGAGAAAAGGGGGAATGGGGGAAAAGGGAAAGATCGACGAAGCTCTTGATCAGAACTTTGGCGGCAGGGCCGAGGCCTCCGACAGCGCCTCGCCAATGCTGAGCAGCCGGTGTTGCCCGTCAACGTCGAGAATGACGTCGGCATCCTGGATATCGATGATCGTGCTTCGGAACGAGCCGATTTCGAGCACCTCGCCGACGGCTTTTTGCAGCGTCTCGCCGCGCGTGTCCAGGGTGAACCACGCTTGGGGGCGGCCCTGGCTAGAGGTGATCCCCGTAAGCCGGGTATAGGCGAGCACGTCGGGGTCGGTGCCCGAACCAAAGACGTTCCGCTGGGCAATGACTTGATAGTCGGCCAGCTTGGGCGAGAGCAAACGATCGCCGTGGGCCGAGCCGAGTTGGTCGCCGCGTTTGATGTACGGCAGCGAGAGTGCCTCGATCGCCAAGGAGATGCTGAACTGCTTGCCTTCGGCCGAGGGGGTCAATTCCAGGCTGCGAATCTGGTGCAGATGGCCCGCCCGATAAAACTCGAACAGCAATTGGGTTGCCTGCTCCAGAGTTCCTTCTCCGCGGACCGTGAACGATAGCGTTTGGTAGAGGTCCTTGCGATTGACCGGTTCGCCCGAATCGACGTTGGGTTTCAGCAGGCCCACGTGTTCCACGAGTTGCACGAGCCACGCTTGATAGAGCGAACGGGCCAGGGGGGCCTCGGCGGGCAGCGATTGCGTTTCCCAGACCGCCAGTTGTTCCTCTTCGGCACGGATCTGTTTCAGATCGGCCTTCTTCCGCCGGATATTCTCCCGCAGTTGCTTGGTCTGCGCTTTCGCCCGCTGCATCGGCTCGCGGACCGCGACTTCCAGCAGCCAGTCGCCGCCGAAATAGAGCGACAGCACCGCGAGAATCGTCCCCAGAAAGTATTGGCGATGGACTGGCATGATGATTGAACGCGTGAGAGCTTTGCCGCTTGCGGCTTCGCAACCTTACGGCCGCGGGGTGTCGTTCCGATAATCCTCTTTCTGGCGTTTGCTGATGACGATCGACGCGTCGAACAGATGCGTGTATTCCTCGTTGGGGCGGGAGCCGGATTGGATCCGCCGGCTCTGCACGGCGTGGTAAGCGTCCCGCAGGGCGTATTCCAAGCGGACGATGAGCGACGGATCGCGGACCAGCCCTTGCAGCACCATCAGTCCGCCGCCGGCCGGCTGCGAACTCATCTGCAGGCGCAGCACCAGGGCGTCGCGGGCCGGGAGAAACCGCTCGGAGAACTCGCGCAGCTCTTCGAGCCACACGACGTCGCCGGCCTGCCAGGCCTGGATGGCCGCCGCCAGCCGGCGGGTCTTCGCCGCCTGACGCACGCGGCCGTCGAGATCCTTCAACTGGCCAGACAGTTGCTGGTTGAGCTGCCAAACCCGCGACAGGCTCTGCCAGACATATCCGCCGGCCAGCAGGGCCACGACGAGGACGCCCGCGGCGGCAAAGGCGAACGTCTTGGCTCGCCCCAGCCGCCGCGGCGCGAGATGCGGATGGAGAAAGTCCATCGCCGGCGGCCGATTCTCTCCCTCGTCGGCCAGCATCCCCAGCAGCGCTGCAAAGCGGCCGGGATGCTCGGCCACGACCTCGGACGGACACTCGTATTTTTCCAGCGGGTCCACACCGTGGGCGGGCAGCAAAAGCTCTTGCCGCACCCGGTCGCACAACGCCCGGTATTCCTCGTGACCGCCGAAGACATACACCCCTTCGACGATCGTTGACTCACCAGTCTCCGTGCCGGCCACGGTCAGCGTGCGGTGGATCTCGGACAGCAACCAGGCATCGCGCTCGTCGTCGCCGCTGGCAGACGGCATGCGGGCGGTGCGGGCAAAAACCACCTGGCCCCCGCGAAACACCAGAAAATCCACCTCCTCCGCCCCCGGATGAACCAAGAGATGCCATTCCTCGCTGGGCGGCACCAGCCGCGGGAACAGCGCCGCCGCCGCAAAAATCCGCGGCAGCAATCGCCGCGGTTGCAGCCCGGTGGCCTCCAGCATGGCGTCGATCCGCTCGCGCTGTTCCAATGGCAGCACCGCCGCCAACACCTTGCGCGGCGCCGCCGCATCGGCGCTCATGGCCAGAAAATCGAACGCCGCCCCGTCGGCCACCGAGGCCGACTCGCGAAGCACCTCATTGGCCACCAGTTCCGGCAATTCAGCGTCGGCGGCGGGCGGCAACGTGAGCGGCAGCAGTTCCAATCCCGTTCGCTCGATGCCGACCAGGGCAGGCGTTTGACCGACGTGGTTTCGATCCAAGGCCGCGCGCAGTTGCCCGCCCAGCTCCCGCGTCGTTTCCACGTCGGAACGTTCGTCCGCTTCCGGAATCGCTACGCTCTCGGCGGCCAAAATCTGCAACTGCGCGCCGTGCACCGACGCATAGACGTAGCGTGCTTCGCAACGGTCCCAATCGACGGCGAGCAGTTTCGGCATAGGCTTGTCGCTTACAGTTCCTCGCGGGAAGGCCCGCGGCCGTGGAGGCGAAGATCGGTCCACGACACGGGCCGGGGCGGAGTGACGGTCGCGTCCACAACGACCTCCGCCCGGGCCATCGGTCCGCCTTCCTCAAAATACCCGATAATTTGCGCCCGGTAAACCTGTCCGCCGCAGGTCACGTACGGCAGCAGGGCCTTCATCTGCGCGACGTCCACCAGGCCTTCGGTCAGCAGCCAGATAGGATGCCGGCGGGCGGGATCGTCGCCGGTCATGTGGCGGTTGGCCAAAATCGCTTCTACCACGTGGTCATCCATGCCCGGCACGCCCCGCAGCACCGTCCGCGGCGCCGCGTTGATGTTCACCCGTCCGCGAATCACCGCGTCTTCGACCACGGTCGTCTGGTCGAGCAACACCGGCAGGGAATCCCGCAGAGCCACGCGATCGGTGGAAAAAGGGCTCTCCACGATCCGCCAGGGCGGACTCGGCGGGTTCGACAAGGCGATCGAAACGCCGATCAGGTCCAGAATCGATTCGATGCGGACGCGGCCGGGCCGGCCGAAATCGAGGGTGCCGGCGATCTCTTCCGGCTTGCGCCCGCTGCCGCCGGCGGCCGGCTTGTTGCCGGGCGAAGCGGCCAGACCGGCGACGGGACCAAACTGGCGATAAAGGATGATGAACTCCGCCCAAGCAGGATCGACGACCGCGGTGAGCCGCGTAAAGAGCCGGCGCAGGTCGGGATCGTTGAGCGAGATGCGCGGCTGGCCTTGCGGATTCACGTTCCGCTCGGCGCTGTAGAGCGTCAAAAGTGTTGTCCACGGCGGCGGAGTACCGGCCGATCGGTTTTGCGCCGCCGGGCCGGTTTCCCGCGAAGCGAGCTGATATTCGCGATTGAAGTCGGGGCCCAAGAGCAGATTGCGCGGCACGTCGGGGATCAAGAGCAGTTCCTCGATGCGGGCCGGGCAGCCGTTGCGCGGGGCATAGGGCTTATGCAGGTCGGCGTATTGTTGCCGTTCGGCGCCGCCCGGCCGGGGCGAGTCATCGGCGTCGAGCCAATCGAGGATCTTCGCGGCGGCCGAATCGGTCATCCCCGGCAGGCACATCAGCGCACGGCGGGCCGCGTCGGGGGATTGTTTTTCCCATTGCGGCAGTACGGCCAGATTCAGCCGGGTGGATTCATCGTCCCACCCATAACGCACGCCCACTGCTTCGTCGCGATCCAGCCGGGGCGAGACCACGGTCACGCGCCCGTGGCGCGCGGCCCGCTCGTCGTCGATCACCAGCGCGCCGCGAAACAGGTCGGCATTGTCCTGGACTCCGCCGGCCGCCTGTCGCAGCTCGGGCGATTGTTCGGCCAAGGTGGCCATCAATTCCACGCCCGATTCCAAGAGCTGTTGCAGTCGCAGTTCGTCGCCGTGGACATCGACGGCTTTGTGTTCCGTGCCAAGCGTCAGCACGAAGCTCAGTCCGGCCAGGGTCACCATGATGATCACGACCGTAACCAGGATCAGGACGATGCCGCGGCGCCGGCTTGTGTGGCACCGCCGCCCTCGGCGGTGCCGAGCGGTCTTCACAGCCGAGGGCGGCTGTGCCACATTCTGCAATGGCTTGTGAGCAAAACGAGTCATGGCGGCACGGTTCTCATCCACTGATCGGGCATAGGCAAGTCGGGCTGATCCGACGCTGGACCGTTGGGAGACATCGACGACGGCAGCAGGGCAGGGGAGGGCACCGCGCCAAAGCTTGCCTCCGGCATCGTCGTCGCGGGATTCCCTTCGGCGGACGCAAGCGCTGTCGTGACGACCTTTAGCTCCGGACGATGCTGGGCGACGGGCAAGCGGATCAGAAAACGATAACCCGGTTGCCGATTGCTCAGTGGCCGCCCATTTTCATCAAGCGGCTGTGGCCGTTGGTCGTTGTCCACGGCCGTTTCTGTTGACGACTCCGACGAATCGTCGGCCTGTTGCGGAGTGACGTCCGCCTGTTGCGGAGTCGCGTCGGGCTGTTCCCGTTGCCGCTGCCGTCGCCGGCGGTTCGCCTCCGCGGGATCGCGAAGCCGCAGCCGCACTTCGACTGCCGCCGGCAACGAGCCGCGCATCAGGCTATTCCAGGAATCGCTCCAGGCGTGACCGTCGAAATAGCGGAAGGTCGCCGTGCGGACCTCCGGCAGCCAGGTCGCCGCTTCGGCGGCCGTGGCTTGAGCCACCAGGTCCTCGAAACTCGTGCCGCCGCCCGGGGCAGGGGAGGGGGGCTCGAAATTCGCGTCCTCCGTCGCTTCCGTTGTCGGCAGACTTCGTGCCGCGGTCTTTTCCAGCGGCGTTTCAAAGTCGATTTCCCAGCGTGTCAAGCCCGGACGGGCAAAGGACGCTTCCGTGGACGATTCGCCGCGGTTCTCGGTTGCTTCTTCGCGCTCGGGCTGGCCGGACAAGCGGCGGCGAGAAACGAAACGATAGATCACCGTCTTCAGCTCCGGCACCTGCGGCTTGGACGTCGACGCCCGGCCCAGTGTTGGCGAGTCCTCGCCCGACGGGAGTTGATCGTCGGGCAGCGTTTGCAGCACGTCGAAACGCAGCGTGTGCGGGCCGCCTTGAAGTCCGAAACGCCGCACCGACGAGCCGGCCGTGCTATCATTCGGCCGGGGGCTGTCTTCGATCGCGCTTTGCAGGTCGTCGACGAACTGTCGCTGCAGGGCCGTGACCAGCCGGGCCTGGCGGGCCTCGATGCCGCCGCGTTCGAAAAGCTGCGAATAGACGTGGAACATCTCCCACAGCGTGCCGAGCACTAGCGTCATCAAGACCGAGGAAATGAGCACTTCCAGCAGCGTGAAGCCGCGCGATTTGGCTCCCCTCGCTCGCTTGCGGGAGAGGGGCAGGGGGTGAGGGAGGCGGAGAATTGCCCAATCGGCGGCCATTTCGCCTCCGCCGGCCCTCACCCTAACCCTCTCCCGACCAACCTTCGGTCGGTGCCCGGAGAGAGGACCAATGGTGCGCTCGTGCATCGTCATGGCCGGGGGCCTCGCGAAACGGGACGGCGATCGGGCGACGCGGCAGGACGGGCGCCATCGCGGACCGACTTCTCGCCGGAAGCATAGCGAACCCAGCGGGTCAGCGAAAACGTCTTGCCGGGCTTCGACTCGTCCGACATTTTCACTTCGTCCGACGCTCGTGTCACCGTGACATGAAGCTCGGCCAGCCGCGGTTCCCACTCGAATCGTTCGAGCGGCTTCAGTTCGACCGAAAAAGTCCAGTCCGGCTCGTCCAAGAGCACGGTTTCGGACACGGATTGCAAGGGCCGCGCACCGCAGAGGATCTCGTCGAGGATATTTTGGCAGATGCGCTGCGCGGCGGCAGCCTCTTCGGCGGCGCGGGCGTGTCGCCGGCCCACGTCGGCCAACTCGGTCAACACGCCGACCGCCACCAGCAGGATAGCCGTGGCGACGATCATCTCCATCAGCGAGAATCCGCGGCGTGATCGGGTGACCATGATGGATGGGGCGAGCCCTCTTGATCGGTTTCTTGCCGGCGCGGCTCCGCGACGAGCACCGTGCCCGTCAGACCGCGGAGCATGATCGCGACCGACCAGGGTTTCGAGCCGCAAAGTTTCAGCCGGGCGTTCAGGCTCCGGCCGTTGGGATAAAAGCACAATAGCGTGCCCCAGCGCTCGCCGGTGGCGTTCTCGTCAACCGCCGGGGACTTGGTTTCCGCCGCCGGTTCGAGCGGTTCCACCCGCGCTTCCTCCTGCGGATCGGCGAAGGTGATGCCGTCGGGCAAGACCTCGCTGACGGGCTCCGGCAGGGCGATGTTGGCCGGCTGCGGCGGTGCTCCGGCGCCAGTCGGCAGCGGCGCGGCTCTCGGCAGCGGCGCGGCCGCCGGCAGCGCCGTCGCCATGCCGTCCGCCGCTTGGCCGCGGGCGCGGATTTCGTAGCGCCGGCCGCCGGGCTCGTAGCGGAATTCCTGGACGGCGCCCGATTCTACCGCCCGCGTTCGCGCATCCAGCAGCGCGGCCTCGAGCTGCCGGGCGGCGCCGCGCAGTTCGGCCTTGGCCAGGGGGCGGAACACGGCCGGCATCGCCAGCGCCAGCAGTGCCGCCACCACGCCGAGCACCACGATCATCTCCACCAGTGAATAGCCGCGCCGCCGGCCAGCGCGATGCGCGGAGAGCATCATGGGTGGCCTCGCTTGGTCTACAAAACGGCCGAGCGGTTACTTCGAGCGCGGCCTGGAGGCTGGGGCGGCGGACTTGGCGGCCGGGGCCGACTTCCCGCCACCGGCGCCTGGTCCTTCGTCCGAACCTTCCTGGCTCCAACTGACGATGTCGTCTTCGGTGCCGTCTTCGCCGTCGGGGCCCATCGACCAGATGTCGGGACGATCGGTGGTGCTGTGCTTGGGCGGATATTCATACGAGAAGTCGTTGCCCCACGGATCCTTGGGCAGCTCGCCGCTTTCGATGTACGGCCCCTCCCAGCGCTTGGCCTTGGCCTCGCTCAGATCGGCCGGTTTCTTCACCAGGGCCTTGAGCCCCTGGTCGGTCGAAGGATATTCGTTCATGTCCATGTGATAGTGGGCCAGAATCTCCTGCAAGATCTTGATCTGCGAGGCGGCGGCCGAGATGTTGGCCTTCTTTTGCGTGCCCAGGATGCGGGGAACCGCCAGTGCCAAGAGGATGGCGAGGATACCCAACACCACGAGCATTTCCATCAAGGTAAAGCCGCGTCGGCCGCGAGTTTGTGAACGAGTCATGATTGTGCCTCCTGTGTGTGAGTGCTCTTACAATGTCCGCAATTCCGCTATCGATAGTTGGGGCGGCCGCATGATGCCGCCTAAAAAAAGCCGTAGTACCGTCACGAAGTTCCCAGTGCGGCGCTCATGTCGAACACGGGGAGCAAGAGCGCCGCAATGATAAACATGATTAACCCGCCCATGATCATCAGCATGAGCGGCTCGACCAGGCGAAGCATGGTGTCGATTTGGCGGGAGTTTTGCCGATCGATGGTATCGGCGACGTCCACCAGCACGTGATCGAGGTTGTTCGATTGTTCGGCCACCGTGATGATGGCCATCACGGGGCGGGGAATCAGCCCGCAACTGGCCAGCGGCCGCGACAGCGTGGCACCGGCCGAAACGTTCTCGGCCGACTGGCGAATCGCCTGGGCCAGCACCAGGTTGCCCGCCGATTCGCTGCTGATGTTCAAAGCCTTGAGCAAGGGCACGCCGTTCTTCAGCAGCGTCCCCAGCACGCGGCAGAAGCGGGAAACGGCGTAGCCCAAAAAAATCTTGCCAAACAGCGGCGTCTTGAGTTTCGCGCGATCGAGCACCCGTTTTCCCCAGGCCGTACCCAAAACCTGGCGGAACCCATAGACCGCGGCGGCCACGGCGCCCAGGATCAACACGCCGTAGTGGCGCATCGCGTCGCTCACCGCCAACAGCACGATGGTGGCGCCGGGCAGGCCCTGGCCGGAGCGCTCCAGCCGCTCGAACAGCGTGGAAAACTTGGGCACGAAAAACACCACCAGGGCCACGGTGACCACCGTCCCCACGCCGGCCAGAAAGGCCGGATAGATCATCGCGCCGACGAGCCGGCCTTTCAGCTCCTCCTGCAAATCGAGGAAGCCGGCCGTCCGCCGCAAAGCGTCTTCCAGGAACGCCCCCTCCATGCCCGCGTGCACCATGCTCACGGCCAGTTCGCCGAACACTTGCGGATGGCGGGCGAAGGCCTGATCGAGCGAGATGCCCTCGCCCACGTTCTTGCGGATGTCCAAGAGCACTTCCCGCAGCCCGGCCGAGGTCGCCTGGTCGGCCAAGAGGCCGAGCGATTCGAGCAGGGGCACGCCGTTCTGCAGCAGGTCGGCCAGTTGGGCCAGGTTGGTGGCCAGCGCGCGGGGTTTCACCGCGGCATTGCGCCGGAAGGAGAAAGCGGCCGCCGTTTTCGCCCGCACGCTCACCGCGCAGAGCGACCGTTCGGCCAACGCGGTGAGCACTCCGCGCTTGTCGGCGGCCGTCATCACGCCGGCCACGTTGTGGCCGGTGGTATCTCGGGCGGTAAAAGTAAACTCCGGCATACTCGCTCCGATGTCTTCCGTCGCGTCAATCGGCCTTGGTCACGCGCAGCACTTCCTGCACGGTGGTCATTCCCTGGCGAACCTTGCGCCAACCGTCGTCGCGGAGGGTGTGCATGCCGGCGGTGATGGCAGCTTGCTTCACCAGGTGCGTCGGCGTGCGCTTGCCCGCCAGTTGGCGGATTTCATCGTTGGTTTCCAGCAGCTCGTACAGTCCGGTGCGGCCGTGATAGCCGGTCCCCCGGCATTGGCGGCAACCGACGGCGCGATAAATCCCCCGCCCGCTCTTCAGGCACTCGGCCAGCGGGAAATCCTCGGGCACGTCTTCCACGGTGGGCGTGAACTGCTCGCGGCACTTGCGGCACAGCGTGCGCACCAGCCGTTGGGCCAGCACGCCCTCGACGCAACTGCTCACCAGGAACGGCTCCACGCCCATATCGACCATCCGCAGGAAGGCACCCGCGGCGTCGTTGGTGTGCAGCGTGGAGAACACGAGGTGCCCGGTCAGGGCGGCCTGCACGGCGTTCTCGGCCGTCTCCAGGTCGCGGATTTCGCCCACCAGAATCACGTCCGGGTCGTGCCGCAGAATGCTGCGCAGGCTGGCGGCGAAGGTAAGTCCCACCTTCGACTGCACCTGGATCTGGTTGATGCCGTCCAGATGGTACTCGACCGGGTCTTCGGTAGTGATGATCTTGGTTTCGTCGCTCTTGATTTCGTTCAGCGCGCTGTAGAGCGTGGTGGTCTTGCCCGAGCCGGTCGGCCCGGTGACGAGCACGATGCCGTGGGGCAACTTGATGAGGTGCTGGAATCGCGCGTACATGTCGGCGCCCATGCCGACGCCGCGGAGCGAAAAATTCATGCGGTCCTTGTCGAGGATGCGCATGACGATGCTTTCGCCGTACAGCGTGGGAATGATCGAGACGCGGACGTCCACTTCGCGGCCCGACGTCTTGAGCTTGATGCGGCCGTCCTGCGGCACGCGCTTTTCGGCAATGTTGAGCCGGGCCATGATCTTCAGCCGGCTGATGATCGCCGCATGGAAGCGGTTGATCTCCGGCGGGGTCGACTGCGTGTTCAACACGCCGTCCACGCGATAGCGGATCTTGATGCCGCTGGTCTGCGATTCGAGATGGATATCGCTGGCGCACGCCTCGATCGCCTCGACCAGGATCTCGTTGACCAGGCGGACCACCGAGGCCTCTTGCGAGACCTCGCCGGCATCGCCGCCATCGGGCTCGAAATCGTTCAGAACGTGCACGCCGCCTTCTTGCCCGTCGGCCTGCGCCATCAAGTCGTCGATCGTCTCCGCGCCCACGCCGAGCTGGGCCTTGATGAGCATGGCCAATTCATCGGGCGAGAGGATCACCGGCACGACGCTCAAACCGGTGGCGGCCCCCACGGCGTCGATGGCGTGCAAGTCGAAGGGATTTGCGGTGGCCAGGTACAGGGTCTGCTCCTGCCGCCTGAGCGGATAGACCGAATAGCGATGGACCAGCTTGAGCGGAAAGGTCTTGATCAGGCTGCGATCGAATTTCAAGCCGGCCAACTCGGCGAACTCGTAGCCCATGTTGTCGGCCACGGCGCGGAGCAACTCTTCTTCGCTGGCAAAGCCCAATTCGCCGAAGACGCGGGAAAGCCGCCCGTCGGCGGCCTGGGCCTCGCCCGCGCGAGTCAACACGGTGGGATTGATCGTCCCAAAGTCGGGAAGGTGCATTGTGCCGGACATGTGATCATGGTCCTTATGCCAAGGAGGTTCAGGCACCCATCAACGATTACCTGTCACGATCAAACAACTACGCCCGTCGACCAGCGGCAAAATGCTCGACGACGGTCGTCGTGCCGTGGCGCGGAAAATGTTTCTAAAACAAACTAAAGGGGGGCAACGCGTCGGGTAGGGGAGCGACTTAATCCGCGCAAAATGGGCAGGATCGGCGTGTGGTTGGATCGTTTACGGGTCTTGGGAAGGTCTTGTCCTCATCCCTGGTGACTCAATACTGGACAGCTAACCATTGGCCAGCGCAGGTTATCATAAAATCCGCGGTACGCAAATCCTTTTGCTACGACGGCTTGTTGTAAGACCCGTAAACAGCTACCCCTCATCAAAAGATCGCAAAGCGCGAACTGCTTCGGTTCATCCTCGCGTGAATCGCTCTGCCACGCTTCACACGCCACCAGCGTCGTTTCTGCCATTATACAGGCGGAGAATTCCATGTCAAGCAGTGAATAACACCTTTCGTAGCAACAAATTATGGCGATCGGCCGCGGGGATTTTTCTCTTGACTTACACCGCAAAAAGATAATGACGCATTTGCGGCACCAATGCCGTGTGTTGTCAGACCGGCGTCACCACGGCGATTGACACCGGCAGCCGCCGCTCGCAGAATGAACGTTGTGCACTCCCGCCGATCTGACCATCCTGCCGGCTTATGAACGCTCGTAACCAGTTGCTGTTGATTATCGGATTTGGGATGGCGGCGGCGATGGCCGTCGCCCAGACGCCGCCGGCCGGTCGCCGCGCGGCGACCGGCACCGAGATGCCCGCCCCCGACCCGACGCGAGTCTGGAACAGCGAATCACGGGCAGACGTCTCGTCCATTCCCGCCAAGATTCGCCGCTATGCCGAGCGGGTGGTGAAGAAACTCGACCGCAACGGCAGCGGGGCTTTGGAAGCCGTGGAATGGACGTCGCTCCCCGGCGATCCTCGGCAAATCGATGCCAACCACGATGGCGTGATTACCGTGGACGAGTTGGCCGCATACCTGGCGAGTTACGCGCGTTTGCATCCGTTCCGGGACGAAGCAACCGCCTGGCGGCACTTGCCGCAGCCGCCGCCGATGATTTTCCAGCCGGTCACCCCGGCCGACCATCCCCCGGCCGGCGCCGCGGCGGAGCAGCCGGGGATGCCGGCGGCCGCGGCGGGGTCTTGCGCCGACGGGGATCCTGCGGCCCGCGGCAAGTCTACGGAAAAAGGACAGGTTTTGGAAGATTTGCGTCGGGGGCGAAAATATTACGTTTCGCCCGCCGCGCTTCCGCCCGGGCTGCCCGACTGGTTCATCGAACGCGACAAGAACGGCGACGGGCAGCTCACGCTCGACGAGTTCGCACCCGACGGATCGGCCGCCGAGCGGCGGCGGTTTCACGAACTCGACAAGAACGGCGACGGCGTCATCACGCCGGACGAAGTGTTGGGCCCGGCCAAGACGTCGCCCGCGAAAGAGAACTCCGAAACGAAGAATGCCGCCGAAAAGAAGCAGCCATCTTCGTCCGCGCAGCCGTCAGGCGGTTCGCCCTCACAATCGGTGAAATAGCGGTAGGGAACGCCCTCGGTGGCGTTCCGTGAACCGGGAAGACCGCCGCCGCTCCGCGGAACGCCACAGAGGGCGTTCTCTGCAGCGCTAATGCGTCCGCGTGGCGTGCGTCCGCGTGCCTGACGGCTGCTCCAGAAGTATGTCGAGAATCTTCTGCACCCGGGCGGCGTTGGTCTTTTTCAGCGGGACGATGGCAATTTCCCGCGCGGCGTTGTCTCCCGCCGAAGCATCGAGCGAACGCGCGAACGCGGCGATCCGTTCGGCCATCGCCGGCGGGGCGGTGATAATGAGCGAGTTCGTAACTTCATCGACGGTCACCTCGGCCGAAAACGGGCCCGCCGAGCTGCCGGCAGCGGTGCTCTTTGCTCCCAGTTGCGCCTTGAAGACGGTCCGCAGCATCAGCTCGACCCGCGCGGCCTTGGCGTTGTGCAGGGGAACCGTGAGCGGCTTCGCAGCGCTGGCGTCGGCCGGCGTTTCCTCGGCATCGATCACTTTCAGATAACTCTCGATCGTGGCCCGATCGGCGCGGCCGGCTTGTACCAAAATCGCGTTCATGCGTTCGTCGGCCGTAATCACCACCGGGTGCAATCCGGCGAGCGAACCGCCCCGGCCCGGGCGGAAGAGCTGCTGCAACGTTTCGGCGACCTTCGCGGCCGGGGCATTCTTGAGCACGTGAATGCTGTAATTCCGCCCCGGGGCCAGGCCACCGCTCTGCCGCGCCATGACCCGCAACAGCGATTCCATCTGGTCGAGCGCCTCGCGGTCTTGCGAGGCGATGATGATTTGATCGCCGCTGAGGGACATGATTACCGCCGGCGGGGTTTTTGTATTCGGCGAGGGCGGCGGCGATTTGTGAGCGGGTTTTGCCGGCGGCGAAGCGGGTTTTTCAGCCGGCGGGGCCGGAGCCGCGGCAGTTTTCGGCGCTCCGGCCTCGGGAGCCGCGGCCATCTGGTCGGCCAGCGCCCCGATCAGGCCGCCCGGCAAGAGCCCGAGTGTCCGCGGGTCGAACGAGGACCCCTTGTTCTTATTTTCGGATGCCGGCGGAGCGGTCGGCAGGTTTTTCGGCACCGCGGGCGCCGGCGCAGCTTCCTGCTGTTGCCGCAACAGCGGCGCCACGGCCGATGGCGTTACCACGCGCAACTCGTTCTGCCGCAGTTGCGGCCACAGGCGTTGGATTTCCTCGATGGCGCTCTTGGCATCGCCGTGGAAGGAGATGGTTCGCATCGGCCCCCCCGTCGCCGCGCCGGGCTCCTTGAGCCCCGTTTCGCCCATCTTCACCAGCAACTCTCGAACCTTTTTGATCTGCTCCGGTGTGCCGCGGATGAAGATTTGGTCGGTAGCCGAGTCGCTTTCCACGTCCGGTCCGTGCAAGCTGTCGCCGGCGAAAAGCTGGTGGATGGCTCTCTCGGCCGTCGATAGTTCCAGCGTTTCGAGTTGCAGGATATCCAGACTTCGCTCTCCGCCGCGCAGGCCCTCCAGGGTGGTGCGGATCATGCGATGCTGCTCCGGCTTGGCCAGCGCCACAAGCTGTTTGCTGTAGGGATCGATCGAAAGTTCCGCCTTGCCGCCATGCTTCTCCAGGAGCTTGGAGAGTGCGACGACGATGCCGGTGCCCTCGATGTCCTCGAGCGAATAGATTTCCAGCGTGGCGCCGACTTCGCCCGGCAATCCCTTCTCGACCTGCTGGATCAAGGTGCTGATGGTTTCGTGCTCTTCGGGCGTGGCCACGGCGACAATGGCGTCGTGCTGGGGATCCAGGGAGATTTGCACTTCGGGCCGCGTTTTGAACAGCCCTTGCAACACCAACAGCAGATTCTGCGAATCGGCCGAGACAATGCGGTGCACGCGGAGCTTCGCGTCGGTCGCCGCGTCTTCCCGATCCAGCTCGGCCACGGCGGCGGCAATCTTTTCGTGATCCTCCGGCAGCGCGCTGGCCACGAGCGCCCGACCGTTGGTGTCGGCCGCCAGCTTGGCATGGGGCAGGAGCGCCGTCAGTGCCGTGAGCGCCGCCTTGGCGTCTCCGCGGCGGAACCGATACACCTTGGCTGTCGCCTCCATCGCTTTGGGCAGTTCCTTCTTGAACTCCTCGATCGACTTCTTGATTGCCTTCTGCTGGGCCGGCTCGGCCCACACCATCAACCCGTCGCGGTTGGGGAAGGGCGTGATCCTAGCGTTTTTGAGCGTCGTCAGGTCGAGCGCCTCGGTCAATGCGGCGGCGTCCTTCATGGGCAAGGAATACACCGCCATTACCCGCTTGTCGTCCAGCAGCCCCTCCGTCTCCATCTGCTCGACCGCCGCCTTGATGATGGCCTGTTCGCTGGGCCGGGCGAAGGCGATCAACTGGCTGGGATCGCTGCCCACGGCGAATTGGGCCTCGGGGAAGGCGGCCGTGAAGAGCCGTGAAGCGGCCGCCGCTCCCGTCACCCGCAGAACATACGAGGCGGTGACGGGGGCCGTTTCCGGCGACTCGGCCTCGGAGAGTTTTTCCACCGCCCCGCGGATGGCCTCGTGCTCCTTCGGTGTGGCCAGGGCCAGCACCGTCCGCGATCGCACATCGGCCGTCACCGCGGCGTTGGGCACCAACTGCGTGAGCAGCGTCCGCAACGCGGTCGGATCGACCCTGCCCGCGGGATACGTAACGAGCTTGGCAGCCGTCGCCGGGTCTTCCTGGTCGATTTCTTTTACCGCCGTGGCGATCTTTTCCTGGTCTTGCGGCAGGGCGCTGGCGATCAACGTCCGCGCGGTAACGTCCGCCGTAAGCCGGGCATCCGGCAGTAGCGCCGTCAGAGCCGTCGCCGCCGAGCGGGGATCGGCCCAGCGGAAATGATAGACCTTCGCCGTCGATTCGAGTGCCTTGGGCAGTTCCTTCTTGAACTCTTCGATCGATTTCTTGATCGCCTTCTGCTGGGCCGGCTCGGCCCACACCATCAGCCCGTCGCGGTTGGGGAACGGTGTGATCTTGGCATTCTTCAGCGTCGTCGGATCCAGCGCTAGCGTCAATGCGGCAGCGTCTTTCGCCGGCAGCGAATAAACGGCCATCACCCGCTTGTCGTCCAACAGCCCTTGCGACTCCATCTGTTCGACGGCCGCCTTGATGATGGCCTGTTCGCTGGGCCGCGCGAAGGCGATCAACTGGCTCGGATCGCTGCCCACGCCGAACTGGGCCTCGGGCAGGGCCGCCGTCAAAAGCCGTGAGGCGGCCGCCGCTCCCGTCACCCGCACAACGTACGAAGCGGTGACCGGGGCCGTGTCCGGCGCTTCGGCCTCGGAAAGCTTCTCCACCGCCCCACGAATGGCCTCGTGCTCCTTGGGCGTGGCCAGGGCCAGCACCGTCCGCGATCGCAAATCGGCCGTCACCGTGGCGTTGGGCACCAACTGTATCAGCAACGTCCGCAGCGTCGTGGGATCAACCCTGCCGGCCGAATAGGTGGCCAGCTTGGCCGCCGTTGCCGGGTCTTCTTTGTCAATCTCTTCGACCGCGGCGGCAATCTGCTTGTGTTCGTCGGGCATCGCCGTGGCGATCAGCGTCCGGGCGGTGAAATCCGCCGTCAGCCGGGCCGTGGGCAGTAACGCCGTCAGCGCCGTCGCCGCCGAGCGGGGGTCGGCCCAGCGGAAATGATAGACCTTCGTCGTCGCCTCTAGCGCCTTCGGCAGTTCTTTCTTGAACTCTTCGACTGATTTCTTAATCGCCTTCTGCTGGGCAGGCTCGGCCCAGACCAACAGCCCGTCGCGGTTGGGCAGGGGCGTGATCTTCGCGTTCTTGAGCGTCGTGGGATCCAGCGCTAGCGTCAATGCGGCGGCGTCCTTCGCCGGCAGCGAATAGACCGCCATCACCCGCTTGTCATCCAGCACGCCTTGCGACTCCATCTGTTCGACGGCCGACTTGATGATGGCCTGTTCGCTGGGCCGCGCGAAGGCGATCAACTGGCTCGGATCGCTGCCCACGGTGAACTGAGCCTCGGGCAGGGCGGCCGTCAAGAGGCGAATGGCCGCCGCCGCCCCCGTAGCCCGCAGGATGTACGAAGCGGTGACCGGGGCCGTATCCGGCGCTTCGGCCTCGGAGAGTTTCTCCACCGCCGCGCGGATGGCCTCGTGTTCCTTGGGCGTGGCCAGGGCCAGCACCGTCCGCGATCGCAGATCGGCCGTCACCGTGGCATTGGGCACCAACTGGGTCAGCAATGTCCGCAGCGTGGTGGGATCAACCCTGCCCGTAGGATAGGTGGCCAGTTTTGCGGCCGTCGCCGGGTCTTCCTTGTCAATCTCCTCGACCATGGCGGCAATCTGCTTGTGCTCGTCGGGCAGCGCAGTGGCAATCAACGTTCGCGCGACGTAATCCGCCGTCAGCCGGGCCGTGGGCAAGAGCGCCGTCAGAGCCGCGACCGCGGTGCGGGGATCGGCCCAGCGGAAATGATACACCTTCGCCGTCGATTCGAGCGCCTTGGGCAGTTCCTTCTTGAACTCCTCGATCGATTTCTTGATCGCCTTCTGCTGGGCGGGCTCGGCCCAGACCAACAGCCCGTCGCGGTTGGGCAATGGGGTAACCTTCGCATTCTTGAGCGTCGTCGGGTCGAGCGCTAGCGTCAATGCGGCGGCGTCCTTCGCCGGCAGCGAATAGACCGCCATTACGCGCTTGTCATCCAGCACGCCTTGCGACTCCATCTGTTCGATGGCTGACTTGATGATGACCTGTTCGCTGGGCCGAGCGAAGGCGATCAACTGGCTCGGGTCGCCACCCACGGTCAATTGGGCCTCGGGCAGGGCGGCCGTCAAGAGGCGAATGGCCGCCGCCGCCCCCGTGGCCCGCAGGATGTACGAAGCGGTGACGGGGGCCGTATCCGGGGATTCGACCTCGCACAGTTTTTCCACCGCCGCGCGGATAGCCTCGTGTTCCTTGGGTGTGGCCAGGGCCAGCACCGTTCGCGACCGCAGATCGGCCGTCACCGTGGCGTTGGGCACCAACTGGGTCAACAGTGTCCGCAGCGTGGTCGGATCAACCCTGCCCGTAGGATAGGTGGCCAACTTTGGCCGCAAGCTCGCGTCGGATTGGTTCATCCCCTGAATGATGCCCGTCACGGTTCGCTGCTCAAGCGGGCTGCCCCGGGCGATGATGCCTTGGGTTTTCGGGTCGGCAGTGAACTGCATGTCGGGGAAGATTTCCTGGAGCATGTCGGCCACGGTCTTGGGATCAGCCTGCACGGGGTAGACCATCAGCGACTGAGCGCTGTCATCGCCGTGCTGGCCGTTGTTGAGTTGCTCGATCGCCGCGCGAATCGCCTCATGGTCCTCGACGCGAGCGAGGACCACGATCCGCCGCCCTTTTTTGTCGGGCGTCCATTCCGCGCGGGGAAACATCTTCGCTAGCGTGGTGACCACCGTGGTGGGATCAGCGGTCTTGAGCTGGTAGATGATCAATCGCTCCGGGCCCTGGGCGTCGGCGGCCTGCTCGAAACGCTCGATGTTCGTCTTGATCAGCTCCTGCTCGGCCGGCGGAGCGACGACCATCAGGCGTTGGCCGACGGTGTCGAGCGTGACCTGGGCGGCCGGGGCCAGGGCCTGCAAGCCCGTCGCCAGCGTGGCCGGCGCCGGCTTCTTGAGCGAGTAGGAACGCAGTTCCGGATCGGTGGGACCAGGCTTTTCGGGCTGCAACTGCTCGAGCGTGCCGCGAACCACGTTCTGATCGCTCAGGGTGGCCACCACAATCAGCCGCTGCGTGTGCGAATCCAGTGCCAGCCGGGCCTTGGGGATCAGGGTCTTCAACAAGGCGAGCGTCGCGGTGGGATCGGCCTTGGTGAGCGGATAGACTTCGACTTGTTTCGCCGTTTCCAGCGAGCCGGCCCCGCCGAACTTGCTCACCGCCTCGCGGATGGTCTCGTGCTCTTTCTTCGTACCCCAGACGGCCACGCTGTGGGCGTCGGCATCCACGGCCATCTTGGCTGTGGGGGCGAGCAATTGCAAAAAGGTCAACAGCGGCGTCGCATTTTCCACGTCCACCGGGTAGACCACAAGGTGCGACTGTTGCTCGGGCGGCAGATCCTTGCGCAGTTGTTCCAGAATGCCGCGCAGTATCTCTTGTTGCTCGGGCTTGGCCCACACGGCCACCTGGTTCGGATCCGCGTCGGCGACGACCTTGATGCCCGGCAGGTCGGTCGTCAGCGTGGTCATCACGGCTTGCAAACGCGTCTTCTGCTCGGGCGTGACCGCATAGATCGCCAACTGGTTCTTTTCCTCTGCCGGCGCGATTTTCTCGTACCGCGCCAACAGCGACTCCAGGAAGGTCCGGTCCTCGGCCGTGGCCACGATGGTGAGGCGTTTCCCTTCGGTATCAAGCTTGAGAGTCGCTAGCGGAACCGCGGTGCGGAGAACCGTCACCAGATCGGCCGGCGGCGGCTGCTTGAAGACGTGAAAGCTCAGCTCGGGGGCGTTGGCGCCGGCATTCGCGGCCTGCATCCGGTCGATGGTCTCCTTGATGACTTTGCGATCGTCGGCGTTGGCTACGGCCACGATCGAGTTCGAAGCCGCGTCGAGCGAAACCTTGGCGTGCGGCAGGAGCGTCTGCAGCACTGTCAGGGTCACGGTGGGGCTGGCCTTGGTCAGTTTAAAGACTTCGACCTGCGGCGCCGTTTCCCGGCCGGGCGCCGTGCCGAGCTTGGCCAGCGACGCCGCCAGCCGCTTGTGCTCGGCGGGGGTGGCCCAGGCCAGCAGATCGCCCGAGGTCGGATCGAGCGAGAGCTTGGCCTCGGGCAGCGTGCTTTGCAGCAGTAGCAGCGTGGTCGCATCGGCCCCGGCGAGCCGATAGACTTCCAGCGTTGCGCCGTGCCCCGCTGCCGTTTCGTCACCCATTTTGGCGATCGTTTGCTTGATGATTTCGTGGTCGGCGGCCAGCCCCCAGGCGGCAATCTTGCTCGTCTTCGGATCGAGCGTAAGAATCGCCTTTGGCAGAATGGTCTTCAACACGGTGAGGGCCTGGGGAGCAAGCCCTTCGCCGACGGTGTACAGCTCCAGCCGCGCCTGCTTCTCGGCCGGATTCCCGGTGCGCATGTCCTCGATCAGCTTCTGGACCATGATTTGTTCCGCCGGCGTGGCGACCACGTGCAGTTTGTCGCCCGTTTCGTCATACGCCATCTTGACCAGCGGAAAGAGCACCTTGAAAGTGGTCAGCGCCGCTTGCGGATCGGCCGGCCTCACGGGATAGTGGGCCAAGACCTCGCTCGCCCCAGTTGGGGTCGTTGTGGCCTCCGCGATCGACTGGATCTGGGCCTTCACCGACTGCAGGATGCCCGCCGAATCGGTCACTTGCACCTGGGCCGAGGCCGGCAACGGGACGACCTTCCCATAGGGTCCGAGCAAGGGTGTAATCTCCGTGACCACCGTGGACATTAGCCGGCCGCCCGTCGGAAAACGCACGGTCACCAACTCGAACTTGCCGCGCTTGTCCACGTCGTCCAGCGTGATCTGCGGCACGACCCCTTCCGGCAAGCCGCCTTTGAGATTGATAACCAAGAGCATGCGGCCGCGGCGAATCAGCGTATAGCCCTTCGTTTGCAAAACGCCGTTCAACAGATCGATGGCTTCGGACGGCGTGTACTCGCGGGTATCGGAGTAATTGAACGTGCCTGGCGGCGGCGCATCGAGCACGAGCGACAAATCGGCCTCGCGCGCGAACCATTCCAGCACGTCCGCCCAGCGCTGGAAACGAAACTGGAAGCGCAATCGAGGCTCCGGTTTGCTGGCCGCGGCCGTAGTGGCGGCCGCTGGTGCGGGCGTAGCCACCGGCGCCGGAGGGCTAGCGGGCGGTGGGGGAGTGGTCGCAGCGGGCGCGGCGACAGGCGGCGTCGGCGCAGGGGCGGGCGATTTTGCTACAGGCGCGGCGGCAGGGGGCGTCGGTGCGGGTGCAGCCGGCTTTGCGGCAGGCGGCGCCGCAGGCGGCGTCGGTGTCGGCGCAGGCGCGGGCGCGGCAGCAGGCGGCGTCGGTGCGGGTGTAGCCGGCTTTGCAGCAGGCGGCGCAGGAGGTGGCGCCGGTGTCGGCGCAGGCGCGGGCGACTTCGGCGCGGGCGCGGCGGCAGGCGGCGTCGGTGCGGGAGCAGCCGGCTTCGCGGCAGGCGGCGCCGGTGTGGGCGCAGGTGGCTTTGCGGCAGGCGCCGCAGCAGGCGGCGTCGGTGCGGCCGGCTTTGCAGCAGGTGGCGCCGGTGTCGGCGCAGGCGCGGGCGATTTTGTTGCAGGTGCGGCGGCAGGGGGCGTCGGTGCGGGAGTGCTCGCAGGGGCCTTGGCGGCGGCCGCGGCCGCCGGCGGCGACGCCGCAGGCTTGCCCGCCTCCTTTTGTCCACGCGCCGTTCCCTCGCCGCCGAAAACGACGCTTAACAAAAGAGCGGAGAGAAGGAAGAGCTGCAAGCGGGATAGTTGGCGCATGGCTGGTCCCCCGGGGAAGGGCAACGAAAGGGGCATGGTGAGGTTGTCTCCATTCTATTTGCGGCGTCGGCCGCTGTCAAAACGCGCCCCCACCTCAAGCTACTAACTCCCATGTTTTCGCGGTTTTTTCCTGACTAATGGGTTCAACGCGGCCCCGGCAGCCTGTCTGGCAGGGCGAGCACGGGGTGCGGCCTGAAAAGGCCTCGGCCGCTCTTGTCTCTCGAAGGTGGAGCGCTATGGTTATACGGAGGGTTTGGGTATTTTCGTTGGTCCCTTGAGAAAGGAGTGAGAAACCCATGTATCGGCCAACTCGAAAGCGTTTGCTGATCGGTGCACTGGTAGTGCTGGCCCTGTTGTGCGTGGCTCCTCAGGCAGATGCCCGTTGTTGGGGCTGTGGCGGCTACTATGGGGGCTGGGGCGGCTGGGATGGTTATGGTTGGGGCTGCTCTAGCTGCGGTTGGGGCGGTTGGTATGCTCCCTACTACTCCGGCTGCTACTCGTCCTGTTACGGCGGTTACTACAGCTCGTGTGGCTACAGTTCGTGCGGCTACAGTTCGTGCGGTTACGGCTATGGTTCGTGTTCGAGTTGTGCGCCGACGGCACCCGCCGTTACGCCCACGCCGGCAAGTCCGCCGACCCCCGTCACGCCCACACCGGCTCCCCCCAGTGCCTTGCCCATGCCCAAGAGCACCGACACTTCCAGCGCGAACAGTGTTTCGCTCACGGTTTGGGTGCCCTACGACGCCAAGCTGATTATCAACGGTCGGGAGACCACTAGCACGGGCAGCCGTCGCTTGTTTTACTCGACCGGGCTGACACCGGGGCTCTCGTACACTTATGTGATCCGGGCTCAGGTCGTCCGCAATAACCAGGTGCAGGACGACACGCGGACGGTGAGCTTGACGGCCGGCCAGATCACGGCGGTCGCGTTTGGCTTCAACGCCACGCCGCAACAGGTGGCAGCGGCTCAATAGCCAAGCAACCGTTAACAGGGGGACTGTGCCGATTTTCGCGGCGCGGAGAATGTTGCGGTGTGAATCGGCTTGGCCGCCGCGAAAATGGGAGCGTCCCCCCTTGCGCCGCGAGAAAGGGACGGATCGCCCTTATCGGCCAACCGTTCATCCGAAAAACGTGGCCTTGCGCCGAAAAATGGACCAGGGCGCCGCCGACTCGCGAACGGTTATCGGTGGCAAATGATCTGCCAAGCTCCCACCAGTACGGTCAACACACCCAAAACCCAGGGCGGAACGAGGTAGGGCGGGACGGCCAGAAAGAGCGTGCGGCAGTTGCTGCAATACTGCAAACCCCCCGGCTGCGCACACTTGTCGACCAACTGGAAACAACGAGGGCAATGGCAGCGCATGATCGCCGGGTGCCTTGAGTCGGAGGCATGGAAGAGATAAATTGAAGCGTTTTCGACCCGTCGTCTATACAACTTTACCACATTTCTCGTCCATCCGCGTTGCATCTCGCTGGCGGCCGGCTGGTACGGAGGGGATTCGGCCATGGCCCACTTCGCCATCCTCTGTCCGGAGGACACGTCGCACGTTCTTGCCAACGGGGCGGTGGGTAAAGAACTGGTCGAGCGGGGACATCGGGTAACCGTCGTCGCCCCCGAGGCCGCCGCCCCCGTGGCCGAACAGTTGGGCCTCGCCGTGCATACCATCGACGGATACGACATCCCGTACCATGCGAATCTTCCCCTTTGGCTCCTCTTTCGCCTCGGCGGCGCGCAAGGGTTGATCGAAGTGAGAAGCTGGGTGCAGTGGTATGCCGAGATGATCTTGCGGCTAGTGCCGGCGGCGCTCGAAGAACTGGCGGTGGATGGCGTGTTGATCGACCAGACGATTACGGCCGGCGGGACCGCGGCCGAACATGCCGGGGTGCCCTTCGTCACGCTCTGCGCGGCGATGCCCTGGAACGAGGACCTGAGCGTGCCGCCGCTCTTTACCGCGTGGCCCTGCGGCGTCGATCGCCGGTCCCAGTGGCGGAATCGCCTGGCCTACACGGGCTGGCATTGGTTCATCCGGCCGGTCCTCGATTTGATCAATCGCTATCGCAAGCGGTGGGGGCTGGCCCGGCTTCCCACGATCGACCACACGTTCTCACCGCTGGCCCAGGTGAGCCAGTTGTGCGCGGAGTTCGATTTTGCCCGCCGCCTTCCCGACCTGTTTCACTACGTGGGATCGCTGGCGACGAATCGGCGCATGCAGACCGAGCAGCCGTTCCCCTGGGAGCGGTTGGATGGCCGGCCGCTCATTTTCGCTTCGCTGGGCGCGATTGCCTATAGCGACAACGTGCCGATGTTCCGCAAGATCCTGGCGGCCTGCGCCGGCATCGACGCCCAGCTCGTGTTGACGCTCGGGGGTTCTGACGACGACACGGTGCGGGCCAAGCTGGGCGAGATCCCCGCCAACGCCCTGGTCGTCGATTTCGCGCCGCAGCAAGCGCTGTTGGATCGAGCCGCCTTGCTCGTGACGCACGCCGGCGTGAACAGTGTGCTCGAAGCGCTCAGCCGTGGCGTGCCCATGGTCGCCCTGCCGCGCAATGCCGATCAGCCGGCGATGGCGGCGCGGATCGCGCACGCCGGGGTGGGGCTGTTGGGCTCGTTTCGGCGTACGACGGCCTGGCAGCTTCATGAATTGGTCGAGCGGGTGCTGGCCGAACAGACTTTCCGGCAACGGGCCCAAGACATGCAAAAGGCCTTGGCTGCGGCTGGTGGCGCCCGCCGGGCGGCGGACATCGCCGAGGAAGCCCTGCTCGCGCAGAAGCCGGTGCGACGCCTGGACACCGGCGGCGGGCCAGCGGCCGTTCGCCCGCCTCAAGCCCAATCTGAGCGCGGAAGAAGCCGGCTGGTGAAGAACTGATCGCGGCACGCTGTACCCGACTTGGCGAGGCCCGTCACGGACTAAACATCGGTGCAATTCACGCAAGTGTGGCGCGCCCTGCGCATCCCGAAGGGCATGCCACCCCAAGTCGACGCGCCGTTCTCTTTGCGGACCTGTAGCCGCACAATCAGCCTCTCAACCATTGTGTTCGTCGGCACCAGCTTGTCGCACCCGCGTTGCGAATGCGGAATCTGCGGCATTTACGCGGCGTGCAAGCACGCCGGCTAAACGAATACTTCGGTGAAGATCAATGGACAGGGCATCATTCCCGGTATTTCATTTCTTCTCTCTTGGCCCTTGACACCTAAGGCACATTACCTTACAATGAAGGCAACACGCATTAGGACAAGCAAATCATGCCACACCAACCAAAAGATGTTACGGAAACGGAATTCGCGATCCTCAACGTACTTTGGGACCACGGGCCGACCACGGTGCGCGGGATCGTCGAGGCCATCTACCAAACCCATACGCATTCGCTGCACGCCAGCGTGAAGAGCCTGCTGGAGCGGCTGGCCGCCAAGGATTTCGTCGCCTGCCAGCGGTCGGGGGGCGTCCATTTCTTCACGGCCAGCGTGGCCCGCGAGACCTTCGTCGCCCAGCAGCTCCAATTGCTGGCCGACAGCAATTTTGGCGGTTCCCTGACGCCCTTGCTGAATACCTTGGTCGAAAACGTAAAGCTGAGCCCCAAAGACCGCGAAGCCATTCGCAAGATCATCGAGAAAATCGATTGACCGCGGAGAACAGGAGTGTCCGATGTTCATCGCCCTGTTGTGGAATCTGCTGTTGACCGCCGGGCTGGCGCTGCTGTTGGCCGCGGTGGGGCGTTTCTCTACCCTCCGCCGCCGGCCGGCGCTCAGGCATTGCCTCTGGCTGCTGCTGTTGGTCAAGCTCGTCACGCCGCCGCTGGTGGGCGTGCCGCTCCTGCCCGCGATGGTCAGCCATGAGGCCCCGGCCGTAGTTGTTGCCCCCTCCGCCCAGCCCGCGGATCACAGCGAAGCGGCTTTCGATCCGCGGGCGGCGGAGTTTTCCGCGGTCGCGAAGATGGCCTCAGCCGAGACGATGCATGACGTGGCCCCCGTTGCCGCTCCAAAGGTTTCCCATGACGCCGAGGCGTTTTTCCTCGGCGGGCTGCTGGCCGCCTCGTTACTCGGCACGTGCCTGCTATTGACGATCCATGGCGTTCATGCCGTGAAGCTCTATCGCTGGCTGGGGCGAGCGGCGGTGGAAAACCCTTTGCTGGCAGAAACCTGCGCCGAGGTGGCGGCAAGTCTCGGGGTTCGCGGCCCGCTGCGAAGCTGCGTGGTGGACGCGCGAACCACGCCCTTGCTCTGGGCGTGGCGCGGGCCGTTGGTGGTGGTGCCGCGGCAGTTCCTCGACGACCTCAGCCCGCAGCAACTCCGCAGCGTGGTCGCCCACGAGTTAGCCCACCTCCGGCGCCGCGACCATTGGGCCAACCTGTTCGTATTCCTCGTCAAGGGGCTGCTGTGGTGGAATCCGGTCGTCTGGTGGGCCGATCGCGAGCTTCGTACGGCGCAGGAGCTCTGTTGCGACGCGATGGCTATCGACTGCTGCAAGGCCACGCGCCGCAGCTATGCCACAACCCTGTTGAAAGCACTGGACTTCATCCAGGCCGAGCCCTTGGCGCCTCGGGCGCTGGCGGCGGGGATGGGCTCAAAAACGGCAATCTTAAGGAGATTTGAAATGATCGCCGAAACACGACTTTCGTATCAACTGTCGCGTGGGACGTTTTTCATGCTGCTCCTGCTGGCGATTCCGCTGGTCTGCATGCCCGTGCGCGGCCAGGAGAAGGGCCCGGCGGACGCCGGCGGCAAGAAGGAGGCAGCGGCCAAGCCGGTGCCGGCGAAGCCCGCTGCCGAAACGCCGCTGGATCCGAAGACCAAGGCCCTCGGCGAGGCCGCCTACAAGCGGCTGACCACCTGGTCGGATTCGGCAACGCTGGTACTCAAGAATGGCCAGACGGCCCGCATGAAGGTCAAGAAGAACATCACTCCGGTCGCGGAAATCCAGATTACGCCCCACTTCGTCGAGCATGGCACCGTGTTCGACCTGGAAGGGGTCGACGCTGCGGCCAAAACCATCGAAGGGAGCAAATGCACCTCGATGGTAATTCATGGTCCCGAGGGGGTGAATATGGGCCTGGGCAAAGGCTTCGTCGTCAACGGCGAGTCCATCCTGGCTAAAATCCACCTCTCGCCTACGCGACTGGACCAAAATACCGTTCGCGTTCTGGTCAAGGCCCTCTTTACTCCCCTCGGCACGCCCGAGGAGACCAAAGCGATGCTCCTCACGCAGGGTAAGTCGGGGCAGATGCACCTGAATTTCCAGGCCATTAGCCGTTGGGTCTCGGAATACCGGTGGCAAGAAGGCCACTACCCCAAGACGCTGAAGGAACTCAAGAGAGCCTTGCCGAAGGACGTCTATAGCCCGACCGGCGAAGACTATCACTACGAAGCCCAGGAAAATCGCTTCCTTTTGAGCAGTTGCGGCAAGGATGGCATCTACGGCAATGCCGATGACGAGTTCCTCATCTGCCGCCGCAACGGCTCGACGTCGGGCCAGCGGCACGAATTGTACCCGCTCGATGAAGATAAGGACGTTCAGACGAAAAGCGCTCGCAAGGAAATGGTGATCGGCGCGCGTCCCCAGGGCGATTGCTCGATCGACGGGAAACTCGTCTCGGCGGCGTCCGGCAAACCCATCGCGGGCGTGTCAATGTACTTGCACTATAACGTCACGCACGGCTCGATCTTCGTCAACACCGCCAGCGACGGAACGTTCGTCTTCAAGGACATTCCCCAAGGGCCGTTTTCCCTCGTCACGTCGTACTCCCCCGGTTATCAACCCGCCCGCTACGATCCCGAGGAAAAACACGGGCTCTTTCCGCCGGTTACCCTGAAGAAGGGAGAACATCGCACCGGCATCGTGTTGAAGGCCGAGGATGCCTATCGCATTTCCGGACGCATCCTGGACGAGAGCGGCCAGCCGCTCGAGAGCGTGGGCAGGTTGACAGTGCTGGGCTGGGTCGAGTTCGTCCCGGGCCATTATCGAACCGCGCACGGGTTCGCCAAGCCGGATGGCTCCTATTGGATCGACGGCCTCGACGGCAAACCGGTCTACGTGATGGCGATCAACTGGCGGGCGGCCCGGCTGGGCGAGGCCTCGCCGCCGGTCTACTATCCCGGCACCTTCTCCCGCGACGAAGCCAAGAAGATCACCTTCGAGAAGGGGCAAAAAAAGGTGGACAACATCGATATCCTCCTGAAGAAACACGGCGGCCTGGTGCTCGAGGGGACCGTCCGCGACGAGAGCGGAAAACCGGTGCCGGAAGCCTTCGTCGCCGCGCATCACCAGGACATGTCCTTCGATTTCGTCACCGCCTATACCGACCAGCAGGGGCATTACCGGATCGAAGGCCTGGGCCCCGGCGAACTCCTGGTTCACGTGGACGCCGTGCACCGCGGGCTGGTGAGGAAGCGTACCCCAATCGACCTCGACAAGGCGAAAGCGAAAACGCAACTCGACTTCACCTTGGCCCGCGGGGTCTTGATCACCGGCAAGCTGGTCGACGAGCAAGGCAAACCTTGGCCGATCGGCACCAGCTACGCGTATGCCTACCATAGCGGCGACGAGTGGCCGGAACGGACCCAGTTCGAGCTCAATGAAGGAGACTACAGCCTGACCGACTTCAGCAACAAGTACAGGCCCAAAGGCGTCGAGGAACGTTTCCCCGGCACGTTCCTTCGCGGCAAGGGCGATTACGATTGCGACCAGGCGGTCTTTCCCACCCGCACCACGTTCATTATCCAGGGCGTGATGCCGGGCGACCACACCATGATCGGCATGTCGACCAACAAGGAACGGCAAAAGGTCGTGAAGGTCCTCTATGAGGGGCGGGACATCATGAAGTCAGGCATCGACACCAAGCCCGGCCAGGAGATCAAGGACGTCACCATCGTCGTTGGCCCGGCGAAGGATTAGTGCGTGGCGGCCACCGCCCGTTCTGGCGAGATGCTGTACGGCGCGATACAATCCCGCTTGGTGTTTGTCTCAACCCCAGCGAGGATTATGCCATGAACGCCCGCATCGTCCGTACACTGTTGCTCGGTACCGTCTGTATGCCGCTGCTGCTTGCCGTTGCCCCGCTGGGGGCCAAGGAGCCGTCGCGGCCGTGGCTCAAGCCCGATCCCGCGGCCCTTCGGCGCTGGCAGGACATGCGTTTCGGCATGTTCATCCACTGGGGGCCGGTCAGCCTCACCGGCCGCGAGATCGGCTGGTCGCGCGGCACGCAGACGCCAGTCGAGGAGTACGACAACCTCTATAAGAAGTTCAACCCGACTAGGTTCAACGCCGACCAGTGGGTCGCCATTGCCAAGGCCGCCGGCGTGAAATACATCGTGCTCACGACCAAGCACCACGACGGCTTCTGCCTCTGGGATACGCAGTTCACCGATTACAACATCATGCACAGCCCCTTCCACCGGGACGTCGTGAAAGAACTCTCCGACGCCTGCAAGAGGCAAGGCATCGCTTTCGGCACCTACTACTCGGTCTGCGATTGGCATCACCCCGATTTTCCCCTGACCAGCCCCGGCGGCCAGACGAAACGCAAGAAGTTCGACCTCGACGCCTACAACCGTTACCTGCTCGGCCAGGTCAACGAACTGGTCACCAAGTACGGCCCCTTGGTGACGATGTGGAACGACGTGCCCCAGATGTTCCAGGGTCGGGGTGTGAAAACGATCAAGCTGGTCCGCACCCTGCAGCCCAGCATCCTCGTCAACAACCGCACCGGTGACGACGGTGATTACGACACGCCCGAACAAACAGTCGGCACCTTTCGCATGGATCGCCCCTGGGAATCGTGCATGACGCTTTCGGCGTCCAGTCAGTGGGCATGGGGCGGGCCCCGCGACGGCGCCAAGCCGCTGGCCGCTTGCCTGACGATGCTCGTCCGGTGCGCGGGGGGCGATGGCAACATGCTCTTGAACATCGGCCCCGAGCCGACCGGAGCGATCCCCGATTGCCAGGTCGAGCGGCTCCGGGAGATGGGGGCGTGGCTGGCGAAATACGGCCAGAGCATCTACGCCACCCGCGGCGGCCCCTACAAGCCGGCCAAACACCTCGTCTCCACCCGCAAGGACCGCACCATCTATCTGCACGTTCTTGCCTGGCCCGACGAGTCGCTCACCCTTCCCGCCCTGCCCGCGAAAATCATTGAGAGCAGCCTTCTCAGCGGCGGCCAACTGCGGGTTAGCCAGACCGCCGCCGGCGTTGAGATTAGCGTGCCGAAGTCCGACCGGCAGCCAATCGATACCATCGTCGTGCTTCAGCTCGACAGGCCGGCCATCGACATCGCGCCAATCGCCGTCTCCAGCGTGGGGCAATCGTTGACCGTGGGAAAGACCGCCACGGCATCGAACGTCTTCCAAAACATGGTAGCAGAGTACGGCCCCAAAATGGCCGTGGACGACGACGACGCGACCCGCTGGGCAACCGACGCCGCCACCGGGCAATGCTGGCTCGAGGTGGACCTCGGCACGCCGCAGACCTTCGACCGGGCGATGATCGATGAATGCGTGGCCTACGGCGTGCGCGTGAAGTCCTTCGAACTGCAATACCGGGAAGGCAGCGGCTGGAAGACCTTCTTCCACGGCCAGGCGATGGGCAGAAACCGCGAAGTGAAATTCGCTCCCGTGACCGCCCGGCACGTCCGCCTCAGCATCGACGGCGAGGGTGGTCCGACCATCAACGAATTCCAGTTGTTCGCCCCCGCCAAACGCAAGCCGGCGCCACAGTAGCACTCAGAGCTTGTGAAGCAATCGCCACGACGTCGAATGCGCCGCCTAGAACGAGTATTCCAAGCCCCCGGTGGCTCCGTGATAGAACACGCCGGAGTTGCAGTTGACGCCCAGCGCTTGCACGGTACTGTTGCGCCACTTCGTAGTAATATAAGTTTCCTGAACCTGCTCCGGCGCCAAGGCAACGCCTTCGAGCCAGATCACTTCATAACCGGCCCTTAGCAAAAGACGCTGGGTCACCTGATACTTGCACTGCAAGCCGGTTTCGCCCACGAAGGCGGCGTGGTTGCTCGAATCGGACCCTGAGTACATGCTCTTATGGATCACGCTGACCGCGGTGGTCGCTTCCGCGTCGTTGTCGAAAATCCCGGCCTTCACCAGCCCGTCGATCGAAAAACGACCGCGCTCCCAAAGTTTTCCATCGGCGCCGATCTGGAAACCATAGAGATTGTTGGTCGTCGTTCCATTCCAGAAATACCAGTGAGACAGTTTCGATGGGATGGGATCCAATGTTCCCGCAAGATTCTCACCCAGGTTTACCCAACGGAATCCGGCCAGCATGGTGACTCGGCTGGAAGGATTCCATCGCGCGTTCAGCTCTGCATTCTGAAGTTCGGTCGAATAGTCCCAGACCATTGCCTGGGAGGCCTGTTGATTGGTTTGGATCCAGGGCGACTTGGAAAACAGCCATGTTCCCGGCGCCCTCATGACCAGCCAGGCGTTTGCTGGATCGGGCGCAACGGTTCTGTCGCTGCTCCAGCCGCCGATCTGAAAATACGACACTTCCAGGTCGTAGCCGCTATCGTCGTGGCGAATCAAGTCGATCCTCGGTCCCCCGCTGAAGCCTTGTTGAAGATCGCTGCTGTTAAGGACCTCGGTGCCAGGGGTGGTGAACAGCTTACTGAAGCTCACGCTGCGCGGCACGGTTTCGACGAGCGTTTGGTTTCCGCCGCCGATCCGGTCCAGGAGGATGAAATCGGCCGACGCCGTCCATCGCGGACAACAAGACGACTGCCATCCGCCCATATCGCCGCAACCGGCCCAGGGCGACGGGTCCACCATCGTCTCGGAACAGGGCGGCGGTGAGTCTTCCCCAGTGGCTATAATGCCTGTAAGCAAGCGGTTGTCCGCCGACTCGTTCTGGCCCAGTGCAGCGGAGGAACTTGTCGCCAAGACTAGAATCGCACAAGTCACCGCTGCGAACACGTTGCGCGATCTCATCGGCTTCTCTCATTGCACCATAAGGCATGTCTCATGGGAGTAACCCCAATAATCTGCATCGGCCCCGTAATCGTCAGACATCACTAAACAGGCACATCCGGACGCCTAGAAAGATATTCGCGTCGCCATTGATAGAATCCGCTTCGGAGGAAAGCAGAATGGGTAATGCAGCTTGACTTTGAGGCCGGTTTCCCGGGACCCGATGGGCCGCCGGAAAAGTCAGGGCGTCTTACCTATTCCACAAAAGTGGCCGGAAAAAAGCCAAGTGGGACAGAGATGGACAAAAGACGGTCCTTGTCGGCCTGCCCAAAAAAGCCTGTGGCGAAGCCGCCGGCAGAGCATGAAATCGATGCAAGGTGGCCGAGGCGGGAATCGAACCCGTACGGGGATTTTCCCCGCGGGTTAACGATGGCCTTGGCGCAGCCGGCAGTTCAGTTCCGCTGCGCGAATAACCAGGCCAGCACTGCGGGATTCGCGTAGGTCATGTCACAGCAATTGTGGCCTACGCCCGGATAGATGGTTACCTTGGGCTTGCCGCCGGCCTTGCGAATGGCCTCGATCATCACCAGGGTGCACTGGGGCTCCACGGCAGTGTCCTTGTCGCCGTGAAACGCCCAGATCGGCAGATCCTTCAGTCTTGCCGCCAGGGCGACGTCGCCGCAGCCGCAAATGGGAATCGCGGCGGCGAACAGGTCCGGCCGCCGCTCGATGATTTCCCACGTGCCGTATCCGCCCGCCGAAAGGCCGGTGACGTAGAGCCGGCTCTTGTCGATCGGCAGCTCCACCATGAGCTGGTGGAGCAACTCCAGCACGGACTGCATGGGCACCTACTGCGGCTTGTACCCAAGCTTTTTGGCTTGTGCAAAGTCCTCTTCAGCTTTGGCCTTGTCACCTTTCTTCTCGTATGCCACGCCCCGGTTCTGGTACACCTCGGCGTCTTTCGGATCGAGTCGGATGGCATCATCGAAATCGGCGATAGCATTGTCGAAATCGCCCAGCGATCCGTAGGCAGCGCCCCGGCTGGCGTACACCGTTGCGTTCTTGGGATCAAGCCGAATATACTCCGTGTAGTCGGCGATGGCCTTGCCGGCATCACCTTTCACCTGGTAGCAAGTGCCCCGGCTCCAATAGGCCGGGGCGTATTTCGGGTTGAGCCGGATCGCCTCGGTGCAGTCGGCTATCGCCTTATCATACTCGCCCTTGTTGCTATAGGCGTAGCCGCGTTTGCAGTACGCCGCAGAATCGTCGGGATTAAGCCCGATGGCTTCGGTGAAGTCGGCAATGGCCTTGTCGAGGTCGCCCTTGTTGCCATAGACGAGCCCTCGGCTGCGATACGCATCGGCATATTTCGGGTTGAGCCGGATGGCCTCGGCAAGGTCGGCAAGAGCCTCGTCGAGTCGGTCCGTATTCGCATAGGTAACGGCCCGGTCGAAATGGGTCGTGGCATTGTTGGGATCGAGGCGAATCGCTTCGCTGTAGTCCTCAATCTCCTTGTCGAAGTTGCCCTTCCTCCCGTAGGCCATGCCCCGGCTGTAGTATGCAAAGGCCGAGTTCGGGTCGAGTCGGATTGCTTCGGTGCAGTCCGCGATAGCCCTGTCGTAGTTGCCCTGCTCTAGAAAAACCTTGCTCCGGTTGCAGTAGGCCATCGCTAGCTTCGGGTTGATTTCAATGGCTTTGGCGAAATCGGCGAGGGCCTTGTCGAGGTTGCCCGTATGAGCATAGACAACAGCCCGGTCGCAATACGCCTTAGAATCCTTCGGGTCGAGCCGAGTCGCCTCGGTGTAGGCCGCGATGGCTCCGGCAAAGTCGCCGGCACTCAGAAGTTGCTCGCCTTTCTTCCGTGCCTCGGCCGCCGCTTTAGGCTCGCCCGCTATCGACAAGCCGGGCATCAGCGTCCCGACGAGCAGCACCACCGCCAACCAACTTCGAGCGTTCATGACGAGTTCTCCTGTGGGAAGGTCGAATTGAGTAGGCGTGAGCTTGACGCCTTGCTTGTTCAAGGCCGTAGCGATTTCCCTGCCCATCGCCTTCGGATGGGTCTTCAGGGAGTCACGCACTGCCCGGGTCTTGTTGACTCTCTGTCTTTTCGCCGCGTCTCTATTCCCGATTCTCGCTTACTGACTGAATGAACAATGATTGGTCGGTGAAGCCGAGGGAGCAGCAATTCCCGGCGATCAAGAAAGCCCGTGAAAACGGGGGGGACTGCGGAGGCGTTTTCGTAAACCCGGGCGGTGGACAAACGATCTCCACCTAAGGGCTCGAATCGGCTATCATGGG
>Ga0181520_10000550_pt1 | contig 81494 bp, 64 predicted proteins | sample PEATcosm2014_Bin_29_FD_132451 | JGI IMG/M metagenome (GOLD analysis project Ga0181520, IMG submission 132451) | Peatland microbial communities from MTU Mesocosm Facility, Houghton, MI, USA - PEATcosm2014_Bin02_30_metaG | ecosystem: Environmental > Terrestrial > Soil > Wetlands > Peat | place... | reverse complement strand
GGCGGCGATCATCTCCGCCTGTTTCACGGTATCGACGCCGAGATCGGCTTCGAGATCCAAGTCCAGATCGAGCATGTCCTTGGGATAGCCGGTCTTTTGGGCGACGATCTCCAGTACTTGCTCTTTGATGAATTCATCCGTAATCGCTTCCTGGGCCGGGGCTGGCGCGATGACGGCAGCAGGAGACGCTGGCACTGCCGGGGCTGGCGTGGCAGCAGGAGAAGGAGCCGGCACGGATGCCGCCGCCGGAACTGGCGGCGAAGAAATCGCGCCAGCCAAGTCAGGACGCTTCTCATAGACGAAGCGGATGACGTGCGCCAGCGTCGGATAGTCGCGCAATTTGAGGTTCTGGTCGAGCGGAATGTTGTAGAGTTCGCGGATTGCGGCGATCAATTCCGCCTGCTTGACGGTATCGACGCCGAGGTCAGCTTCCAGATCCAAGTCCAGGTCCAGCATGTCCTGGGGATAGCCTGTCTTCTCAACCACCAGAGCAAGGATGCGCTCCTTTACTGGGTGGCTGGGGTTGGCGGACGCAACGATTGGTTCCGAGGGTTCCGGCACCTTCAGGTCGCTCTCTTTCACCTCTGGTGCGGTCGCTTTCACCTCCGTTGCAGCCGGGGTGGGCGATGAACCAAGATCGGCGCGGCGTTCGTAGACGAAGCGAATGACGTGAGATATGGTGGGGAAATCGCGCAGCCGGATGCTGTCATCCCGGGCGATGCCGTAAGCTTCGCGAATCGTGGCAAAGACCTCCGCCTGCTTGACGGTGTCGACACCTAGATCGGCTTCCAGATCCAAATCGAGATCGAGCATGTCAATCGGATAGCCGGTTATTTTTGCGACCAGAGCCAGTATATGCTCCTTTACTGAATCGCCCGTCGGGATAGCGTTCGGCGTGACGGCCGGTGCCGGGGCGACCGGGGTAGCTTTCGGGTTCGATGGCGCGACGACGACGGATTGCGAGGCGATCGCAGGTTGGGGTTCGGGGGCGGCTACCGGTTGAATGGGCGCGGCCTGGACCGTGGGGATGGGTTGGGAATCCTGAATGGCTTCCGGCACGCTCACCGGCACGTGCCCGTTATGCACGCGCAAGGTGCGCTGGACTACTTCCAGATCGGCGGCCGGAGTGCCCGCGATTCGGCTGAGCCAAGCCTTCCATACTTCTTCGTCCACCACGCGGTAGGCGTAGCCCAGGGCGTCTTGGCTGCGATGGATGCGGTCTTTGGTCGCCACCCAGCGCAGCAGGGTCATGCTGATTTGCGAACCGAAGCCGGCCGCCAGCCGCAATGCGTACTCGACTGGATAGATGCCTCCCTTGGACAAGTTCAGCGGACCTAACTCGGGATCGATTTCCTTGAAATTCGCCACCGGCGGCACACATCCGGTTTCGAGTGCTTTGACGGCGACGACATCTTCGATACCGGTGCCCATGGCGTGACCGGTGAAGCCCTTGGTGTTGGCGATCACGATCTGATCCGCGGCGTCTCCGAAGACGTGACGCAAGGCATGGATTTCCGCCGAGGCGCTTCCGCCGCGCGCAGGAGTATAGGTTTCGTGCGAGACGAAGACCGTTTGGGGCGCGATCTCGCGGCGTTTAATGCCGCAGCGGGCTTCGGCCTGGGAGACGAGGTCCTCCATCATTTTGCTGATGTGCTGCACATCGAGGCGAGTGCCGTGGAAAGCGCTGTTGGCCGTCACCGTACTCAAAACCTCGCAGATAGGCTGGATTCCACGCTCCTCAACGGTGTCCGCGCTCTCGACTACGAGCGCGGCAGCGCCCATGCCGACGAGCATGCCATGGCGGCGACGGTCGAAGGGAATGGCTGCGTCTTCCACCACTTCGTCGGTGGCTGCCGCACCGGTGGCAAGAAAACCGGCGCCCATCCACTCGAGCAGATGGTCAGAAGTGACATCGTCCGCCGAGATGACGATCACCCGGCGGCATCTTCCGGCGCAAATCCAGTCTTCCGCCAGGGCCACTGCCTGGGCGGTGCTGGCGCAGGCGGCATTGACTTGCGTGTTCGGTCCCCTGGCACCGATGAACTCGGCGAATTGCGAATGTCCCATCGACAACACTTTGAACATGAAACGCCGGTCGAAGAGATATGGATTTTCTTCGACCGCAAGGCGTGCCTCCTGGATGCGATGGTCGAGTTCCTGCGCGAGGGTGGAATTACCATTCCCGACTACCCGTGCCTGGAGGCTTTCGAGCATCGCCAACTTCTCGCGGTTCGCACGGTCCACGTAATACCGTGACAACTCGTCAGCGAAGGAGTCGTAGCCAGGAAATGCCGAGGCAAAGATTACCCCGGTGTCATCGCGCAGAGCATCCGGCAACTGCCAGCCATTTGGCAACCGCGTACCTTTACTGGTTGTCTTGTAATGCATTACGAGAGGAATGCCGGCGTCACGCAGGGCATCAATTCCCGCAGCGATCGCTAGAGAGGTAACGCGATCGAGGGCGGTCGAGCGCTCGACAGAGACTCCGAATTCGGCTACGACATCGAAAGTGCCGCCGCGGCCTGCCAACTTAATTACGTCATCAAGACTGCTGATGGTCTCAAATGCGCCACCGTTGTCGCTCTTCACCAGCCGGGTGATGTGTTTGTCGAGCATCGCGCGGCGTATCCGGGTGGGAATTACATCGATGAGTTGCTCTCCCTGGAGGATGCGTCCGATGTTGGCATCATCGAAGATGTGCCCGGTGCCCGGCAGCCCTAAAGCCGCGCCGGTGATCACGATCGAAGGCTTGGTTGAGTTGGCGACGAAACCGGGCTCGGGATTGCGATTGCCCGCGGATGCTGTGGGTGGAGGCGGTTGGATATTTGGAGCGGGCGCGGATGGAGCGGGTTGCGCGGCTGCGCTCGTCGCTGAAATCTCATGGGCCGTTTCGACCTGCCCACTTCCCAATCCTGCCGAATAGAGACCGCATAGTGCTTGATTGAAGGCCACGACATCACCGAATTTCGGATGGTTGGTGAAAAGTGAAAGGACGTCACCGTATTCGCCGAGCACATCTTCGGCAAATCCTTGCAATGCTTTCTTTGGACCGGTTTCAATGAACACGCGGGCTCCGGCCTGATAGAGGGTTTCGAGGCCCTTCACAAACTGCACCGGAGAGGCGACTTGCCTTGCCAGCATCTCCACCATCTGCTGCTTGCCGTCAGGGCCGGTAGGATAAAACTCACCATCGACGTTGGCTACGGTCGGCAGCTTCGGCGACCGCAGACGCAGGCGCTCCAGCATGCGCTTCAACGGCTCACTGGCGCCAGCGACAATCGAGGTGTGAAAAGCGTGGCTCACGGGAAGTTGCACAGCGTTGAAACCAGCCTTCAGGAAGGCTTCCATGGCCAGTGCGAGGGCTTTGCTCTCACCGCCGATGACGGCTTGGCTCTTGCTATTGACATTGGCGATCACCACATAACCGTCAATGGTCTTCAGAATTCGCTCGATTTCGGCGAGCGGTGCGAAGACAGCCGCCATGCCACCGTTGTCTCCGAACGACACAGCCGTCATTTCACGGCCACGGGCGCTGACTGCTTCCATCGCATCCTCGAACGGAAGGCCACCGGTGGCCACTAGCGCCCCGTACTCGCCCACACTATGTCCCATTGCCATGTCAGGCTGGATACCGTAGGCGGCTAAGAGCCGGGTGATGGCAACGTCGGTGGCGATCACAGCGGGCTGAGTGATGGCGGTCTGGCGCAGATCGTCTTCGGCTTTGGCGACGGCTTCGGGATCGGCTCCGTCAATGAAGATGTATTCGCTCAGAGGTTTGGCAAGCAGGTGAGTCAATGCACGATCGGCTTCAGCAAAGGTTTCGGCGACGATGGGCTCGGCGGCGCGGAGCACCTGGACCATATTCACGTACTGTGAACCTTGGCCGGTATAAAGGAACGCCACCTTGGGCGCCGGTCCATGACCGCGATAGATACCTTGAGCGCGCAGGGCTTTCCAAATTGGCGGCTGTTCCGCTGCCAGCGCTTTGAGCGCCTTGGCCGCTTTGTCCGCCAGTTCGGCGGCGTCAGCATAGTCAATTGCCAAGCGTTCGGGCGAGCGCAGATCGGCTTCCGTCGGAGCTGCCGGAGAAGGAGCCTGACCTGCCGCAGCGGCTTGCTGCACCGTTTGCAGACGTTCGGCTAACCCGGCTGACGAAGCGGCACCGATCACCAGAGCGCCACGCAACGGAGCTTTGCACGAAGCGGCAGGCTGAATGCTGCTCTCAGTAGCTGCACTGGCCGCAGGGTTGCTCGGTGCGGATTGGTACGCGGAAATCTGGCTCTCGCTCACGGATACCGAGCGCTTGCCATTACCGTTGAGCCGGTGAGGAATGTATTCCTCGATTACCAGATGGAAGTTGGTCCCACCGAAACCAAAGGCGCTCAAACCGGCGCGGCGCACGCCATCCTGAGGAACAGTCCAGGGCCTCAGTTCCGTATTGACGTAGAGCGGAGAGTGAGCAAAATCTATATCCGGATTGGTGCGGCTGCAGTTGACGCTAGGTGGCAGCACCTTTTCGTGAAGTGACAAAGCTGCTTTCAGCAATCCGGCAGCGGCCGCGGCCGCCTTGAGATGCCCGATGTTCGACTTGACCGAGCCTAGCGCTACCGAGGCCTGAGGAAGATTAAAGGGGATGAGTGCGTCGACCATGCTCTGCACTTCGACCACATCTCCCACCTTCGTCGAGGTACCGTGGCCCTCAATCATAGTTACGGAAGCAGGCGACAGTCCAGCGTTCCGCCAGGCACGATCGATGGCGAATTTCTGGCCGATCGGGTTGGGTGCGGTGATGCTCTTGCCTTTGCCGTCGCTCGACCCGCCGATGCCACGCAGCACGGCGTAGATTTTGTCTTCGTCGCGTTCGGCGTCGGCCAAACGCTTAAGCAGGAAGATTGCGGCTCCTTCACCCATGACGAAGCCGTCGGCGCCCTCTGCGAAGGGCCGGGTGCCGGTTGCCGAGAGAGCACCGATTTTGCAGAATTTTACGAAGGTCGGCGCGCCCATATTGTGGTCAATGCCGCCGGCGACCACCACGTCGAAATCATGGTGCACCAGTCCGTTCATCGCTGCACTCAAGGCCGCCATCGTGGAGGCGCAGGCTGCGTCGGCGGTGAAGTTAGGGCCATGGAAGTTATAGGTGTTGGCGACGCGGCCGGCGAGGCAGTTGGCCAATTCGCCCGGCATGCTGTCTTCGTTGATCTCGGGAAATCGCTTGTTCATCCGGCTGCGCAGTTCACGGGTGAGATCGGCGCGCATCGCCGCTGGTAGTGCGGCGAAAGTATCGCTATGGGTAAGTTCGTGCTCATATTCCGGGTAGTAGACGCGCAAGGCGGTCATATAATGTCTTTCCCCGCCCATGGCATTGCCGAGGATTACCGCTGTACGGTCGAGATTCAGTGGCCGATTCGGATATCCGTAGTCTTCAAGTGCTTCGCGGGTGCAGGCTAGTGCCCACTGCTGCCCGTCATCCATGGCCTCGGCGACGCGGGGTGGGATAGGTAATCGCCACTTCATCGGCTCCCATGGGAACTCTCGTACCCAGCCGCCAATCTTTGAGTAGGTCTTATCCGGCGCGCTATGATCGGCATCATAGTAGTACGCTGGGTCCCAACGGTCGGCGCGAACCTCAGTGATGCAGTTGCGGCCAGTCTTTATGTTCTCCCAGAAAGCCGCGACGTTTGGAGCCTCAGGCAGAACCGCACCGACTCCCACAATTGCGATTGCACGATGAGCTGTATCTTCCATGACAGCACCCCTTATATGAAGTACGGCAACGCATCCGGCCAGTGAAGCACGGACCGGATCGCCTCAATTTATGAAAACCAACGCCATGTAAAAGAACTAAAGCCGTTGCAGAGTGGTCGTACCCTGCCGCCCACATTCGCCCAACTACCGGGCGGATGTGGGCCACCTCACCTCAAAGAACTAGACACCTGCATGTTTGGCGACGCGATTGAAAAGCACGTCAGCTACGTAATCCATGTCAGCGATGAGGGCTGCCTGCGCACGATGAATGGCAGGCAGTCCCACCGCGGCTTCAAATGCCGCCATCTCCGAATCCTCGACGCCACCAGCGCCGCAGACCCACCGCAGGCCTTCTTCAGCTACCTTGAGCGCTGCCTCGCGGGCAAAGACGCGACTGATGGCCGCCAGGGCGGTTGCATTGAAGCGGGTATCAGTTTTTTCGTTGAGCTTGCCTTCGGCCATGAGCGCGGCGCGACGAGCCAAGCTGGCGGCGCACTCGGCATAGGCAATCAGTTCGCCGAGGCGCAGCAGGATGTGCTGGTGCCTAGTGAGGCGCGCAGCACGGCATTTCTCCATCACTTCGGCCAGCGCGTGCAAGGCCAGGGCTGCGATGTTGGCGCCCACTTCCGGATGGGCGAGATGCATCTCTTCGAATTTCTTCGCCTGGTCGTGATAGTACTGGCCACGGGTTTTGAGGTGAAGCTGCCAGCGGTCGCGGCTGATAGTCATCTCCATAATCTCGGAGGTGCCTTCGTAAATCGTCGTGATGCGAACGTCGCGCTTGATCTTTTCCACCATGTACTCGTGGGTGTAGCCGTAGCCGCCCAAGGCTTGAATGGCGGCATCGGCTGCGTGGTCGCCAGCCTCGGTTGACATGTATTTGGCAATGGCGCCTTCGGTGTTGAGATTGCCTTCGCCGGCGTCGATCCGCTCCGCGCATTCTTCAATGGAGGCGCGCCCTGCTTCCAGTCGAGCGACGTGGGGCACCAAAAGTTTGTGGGTGTATCCCTGCTTTTCCGAGAGCGGCGCTCCGGCCTGGATGCGTTTGGTGGAATATGGAATTGCCCGATCGAGCGCGGCCCAGCCCCCTCCGAGGCCGAAGGCGGCAACCATCAAGCGGGTATAGCCGAAGACCGCCTGCGCCTGATTGAGTCCCTGTCCTTCGACTCCGCCGATGAGGCGGTCGGCATCGACATAGACGTTATCGAGGGCGAGAGCAGCCGTGTTGCTGAGACGAATGCCGTGCTTGTCCTCGGGCTTGTCATGCTTGAAGCCGGGCGCCCCCTTCTCCAAGATGAACCAACAGGGACCGGAGTCAGTGGCGGCGAGAATGGTGTAAGCATCGGCGATGCCGCCGTTGCTGATCCACTGCTTCAGCCCGTTGAGTTTGTAGCCGACGATGCGACCATCTTGCATGACGCGCTCCGCCGTGCTTTTGAGCGATCCGAGATCGCTGCCCGCTTCCGGTTCGGTGGCTCCGTAGGCAAACAACAAGCCCTCGTTGGCAATGCGTCCCAGCCAAAGCTTCTTTTGCTCCGGAGTGGCACCGACAGAGATTGGATCACTGCCGAGGAACGTAGCCAACACGGCGGTCGCGACCCCAAGATCGATGCGCGACATTTCCTCGCAGATACAATAGACATCGTAGGCACCACCGCCGAAGCCGCCGTACTCTTCGGGGATGAACAGGAGTTGAATGCCGAGTCCATTGGGATCGCACATGTCGTGGATGATTTCCAAGGGGCATTCGTCACGGTTATCCAGGTCAATGAGTTCCTGGTCCGGCAAGCGTTTCTTGGCAAAGTCTCTGAGGGATTTCAGGCTCAGTTTCAGTGTCTTTTTCGAAATCATGGCGCGCCTCTATTTGACCTTCACGGTTTCACGGATTTTGGTAGTTAACTCCGGCAAGAACTCCAAGATGTCGGCAACAATTCCTGCGTCTGCCACCTGAAAAATAGGAGCTTTAGGATTCTTGTTGATGGCAACCATGAAGGGACTGCCCTTAATGCCGGCTAAATGCTGGAAGGAACCACTGATACCGCAGGCCAGATAAACCTTGGGCTTTACGGTTTGGCCGGATGAGCCCACCTGGCGGGACCTTGGCAACCACTTGGCATCGACCACCGGACGCGAGCAACTCACCGCTCCGCCCAATGCATCTGCCAGTTCCTGCGCGATTGCCACGTTCCCCTCTTCCTGGATGCCACGGCCGATGCCGACCAGAACGGCTTCTTTGCTGATGTCCACATCTCCGACCTCGGCGATGACCGTCTCCAGATAACGACGGCGGGCAGACAGAGCGCCTATCTCCGACGACTTATCGACTACAGTGCCGCGAGCGGGAGCGGCATCGACGGGCTTGAATGCGCCGGGCCGCAGACTGATCACCGCACCTGTGGAGAGATCGCAGCGGACGTGAGCGCTCATCAGGCCTCCGAATTCCTGGCGGACGACTTTGAGGAACTTTCCGTCCAACCCTTCGATGGCCACGACGTCGGAGGCCGCCGCCGCCTTCAACTTGACCGAGAGTCCCGGCGCTAAATCGACACCGAAGTGAGAATGGGAGAGTAATACGATACTGGCCGACGGCAGGATCGCTAACAGAGCTTTTCGGACCAGCTCAGCATTGGGATAGGCGAGTGCTTCGTGCGAGATCTTCCAGATTTCACCGTAAGTATCCTGAAGGGTCTTCGAAACCGCATCCAGGTCAGCGCCGAAGCCGGTGACGATGGCGGTTGGAGGAGCGGCGGGATCGATCATTTTCGCGGCAGCCAAGAACTCGGCCGCGGAGTCATCCGGCACACCGCCCTTGTGTGTAATGTAGGCGAAGATGCGAGCCATTATTTCAACCCTCCTTTGGCTTTTACCAACTCGATCACTTTGTCGATTACCTCTTCCCTGCTGCCGCCGAGGATTTCGGCTCCCTTGCCAAGCGCGGGCACGAAGTAGTCCATGCGCTGCACTTTCGCGGCCGACTTGCCCACGGAAGCTGGGTCAACCGCCAGCACTGAAGCGTCGAGCGCCGGAATTTCCAGCGAGGCCACCTGGCGGATGCCTCGCATGCCGACATAACGCGGTTCGTTAATGCCGGTCTGAATCGAGAGTACGCAGGGGAGATCGATCTCATTCATCTCCTTGTTTCCACCTTCGATCTCGCGGCTTACTTTCAGCTTGCCGTTGAGGACTTCGATCGAGGTGACCAGAGAGGCAAACGGATAATCGAGCATGGCCGCCAACATTCCACCAACCTGAGCAGCGCCGTCCTCGGCCTGCACACCGGTCAGGATCAGGTCATAGTGATTCTTCCGCACGAAAGCGCTGAGCAGGGTGGCAATTCCGGCGCCATCTGAACCCTCAAAGGCTGCATCGGAAAGCAGCACGCTCTTCTTGGCACCCATCGCCATCTGGCGACGCAGTATCTCCTCGTCATCCTCGCCGCCAACGGTGACCACGGTAACGTCTCCGCCGTATTTTTCGACAATCTGCAGGGCTTCTTCCACGGCGTAGTTGTCCCATTCGTTTACCGAGTACACCAAGTCATCGCGCTCAATGTCGTTTCCAGCACGGTTGAGTTCGATCTCATTCTCGGAAGTGTCTGGTACTCGCTTGACGCAAACTAGAATCTCCACCTTGAACCTCCCCAGATTTTCTCAGTGCAACAAAATCATCACGCATTGCTGGTTTCAGCGGTCAGCGCTTCCCTTGCATCCGCGCAAATTCGCCGCACGATCTGTCGGTCGACCAGCTCCGCCAAATCGATGGCGGTCATCTTGCCTTCCATGCCCGCTACCTTGATGGCATCCTCCATGTTGGCCATGCAGAACGGACAGGCGGTCACGATGACATTCGCCCCGGCATCGGCGGCCATGCGCACTCTCTTGACTCCCATTCGCTCATCTTCTTTGGGTTCGTAGAACAACATGAGTCCGCCTCCGCCGCAGCAGAAGGAGCGGTCGCGGCAGCGGTCCATCTCGACTCTGCGCAAACCCGGAATGGCATCGAGCACATTTCTGGAATCGTCGTAGAGTTGGTTGTGCCGGCCCAGATAGCAAGGGTCGTGGTAGGTGTATACGGCAGCGGTATCTTCTAAGGGATTGAACTGGATGTTGCCAGCCTTCACTTGCCGTGCAATCACCTGGCTGATGTGCTCCACGGGCGGAAGATCCTTGTAATCGTTTTTCAGCGCGTTGAAGGCATGGGGATCGGCGGTAACAATCCGCTTCACGCCGGAGGCTTGGATGGCTTCCACATTGTGGTCGCGTAATTCCGCGAACAACATCTCCTCGCCAAAGCGCCGGACCTCATGACCGCTATCCTTTTCCGCCGCGCCGAGAATTCCGAAATCCTCTCCGAGATGATCGAGAATCCTGGCGGTGGCGCGCCCAATCGCCTGCATGCGGTCATCGTAGGAAGTCATGCTGTCGACAAAGTACAACGTGTCGGCAGTATGCTTGCCATCCAGAATTCTGACCTTGCAGGCTGACTGAAACTCTGCGTCCTTTGTCCAGTCGGCCTTCTTCTTCTCCATTTTTCCGTACGGATTGCCGCGACTCTCCAGGGCCTTCAAAGGCTTCTGCATGGACTGCGGGACATTCCCCTGATCGACTAGGCCGCGTCGCAGATCGACGATCTTATCGATGTATTCGATCATCAACGGGCATTCTTCCTCGCACGCGCCGCAGGTGGTGCAGGACCAGATTTCATCCTCGGAATAAATCCCGCCCATCAATGCCAGCCCGTTTCCCTGGGAACGGCTGAAGACTGGGTAATGCTGGAAGATGTAATTTCTTGCTTTGATCGAGATGAATCTCGGCGCGAGCGGCCTTCCCACGGCATTGGCTGGGCAATTGTCCGAACAACGCCCGCAATCGGCGCAGGAGTAGAAATCCAGCATGTGCTTCCATGTGAAATCTTCGAAGGTTTTTACACCAAACGATTTCACGTCGTCGAGATTGGCCACGCCCCAGCGGACCGGCTTGACTGTTCCCCGGTCCAACTTTGCGAAGTAAATATTGAAGAACGAAGTAACCACGTGAAAGTGCTTTCCCAAGGGCAGAAAGCAAAGGAAAGCAAAGAAAGTAAGGTCGTGGATCAGATAGGCGGCTAGGCGGAGTTTCACCAGGACGGAAAGCGGTGACGAGAGCAGCGCTTTTCTGACGAGCCGAGCCAGGGTAAGGGGAGCCAATATTTCCGGAGCTTTCCCCTGGCACATCGGGAGTAGATTGCCACTGGCTTCAAAGACGCTCTCCGATAGCAGCAGCGATGCAATCGCCCCTAGGACGAGAAGGGCTTCAGACGTGTGGTCCTTGCCGAGTTCTTCCGGTACCGCGTATCGTGCGGGCTTGAAGATCGCCCGGCGAGCGGCGGCAGCGACGGCAGCGAGGAAAACCATGGTTGCCGCATAGTCTTTAACAATGTTGTAGCTACGAGCCACCCGTCCGGAAGGGCCGGGCAACAGGAGGCGTCCGGAAATTCCCATCAGCACGAGGGAGAAGGAGCGAACCGACAACGCGAGAAAGCCTGCAAAAATGGCAATGTGGAGGACACCTGCCAAGACGAAACGCGGTTGCTTCCACTGTCCGAGCCAGTACTTCAAGGTCCACGCAAACCGCGTGGAAAGACGATCAAAGCGAGGGTCGCGCGCGCCTCGCAGAAGTGGCTTCATGCGTTTCGTCAGGATGTAGGAAAAACAGGCCATCCCGAGAATGGTGATCATCGTGAACAGGATTCGCCCCGGCGAGCGCACGTAGTTTTCCCGCCCGGCTGAGTAACTGTCATCCACGACTACGCCGGGATCGAGATGGTCGGCGTAGAAACCGAACTGGTCGTAAACGGTTCGTTTTTCCGGATCGCTCAAAATATTGTTGGCTTCGGAAAGCGCCTTGAACTTTTCCTCCAACTTTCTGTCGCCCGGATTCACGTCGGGATGATATTTGCGCGCAAGTCTGCGAAAGGCTTTGCGCACATCGTCAGCCGTGGCCGTTTTCTTTATACCAAGGATCGCGTAATAGTCTTTCTTATCGTTTGGGCCCATGGTGTTCTTCTCTCCGCTGATTCCGCTCCCCTCAAGCATTGCCGAAACTGCAGACTGAAATGTTCGCGCTGTGCCCTTCAACTCACAGCGGGATGTTGCCGTGCTTTCGAAGCGGCCGCAGTTCTTTTTTGTTACAGAGAGTTTCTAGAATCTCAATAAGCCGCACCCGGGTTTCGCTCGGTGCGATTACCGCATCAATGTAGCCGCGGGAAGCAGCGACATAAGGGTTGTACAAAGCTTTGCGATAGTTATCGATGAGCTCCTGGCGTTTGGCCTCGGGATCCGGCGCTTCCTGAATCTCACGGCGGAAGATGATGTTTGCCGCGCCCTCGGCACCCATGACCGCGATCTCGGCAGTGGGCCACGCCAAGGTTATGTCAGACCCGAGATGACGGGAGCTCATGGCGATGTACGCTCCGCCATAGTTTTTCCGGACAATCAAGGTCATCTTGGGTACAGTTGCCTCCGAGTAACACCAGAGCAGTTTGGCACCGTGACGAATGATGCCGTGCCACTCCTGTTCGGCGCCGGGAAGATAGCCCGGCACGTCGGCAATGGTCAGCATTGGAATGTTGAAACAGTCACAGAAGCGGATGAACCTGGTGGCCTTGTCTGAGGAGTCCACATCCAGACAGCCGGCAAGGGCATTGGGCTGGTTGGCGATCACGCCAAGGGTGCGTCCGTTAAGCCGCCCAAAGCCTACGACGATGTTCTTGGCGTAGTGGGCATGGGGTTCGAGGAAATCGCCTTTGTCGACGATGGAGCGGATGATGTCTTTTACGTCGTAGGAGGCCGCGGGACTGTCCGGGAGGATGGTGTCGAGTTCGGGGACTAAGCGATCGGGACTGTCACCGGTATCGACCTGAGGCGGATTCTCGGTGTTGTTGCTGGGCATAAAAGACAGCAATCTTCTGATCTGGTCGATGCAGTCGCGGTCATCCTCAGCGGCAAATTGAGCGACGCCACTCTTGGCATTGTGAGCCATGGCACCACCCAACTCCTCCTGGCTGATCTCCTCACCGATTACGGCTCTGATCACATCAGGTCCGGTGATGAACATGTAGCTGGTCTTCTTCACCATGAAGATCCAGTCGGTCATGGCTGGCGAGTACACAGCACCGCCCGCAGTTGGACCCATGATCGCCGATATCTGCGGGATGACGCCGGAACTTAAGGAGTTGCGGTAAAAGATCTCTCCGAACCCTGAAAGCGAATCGACTCCTTCCTGGATACGGGCACCACCAGAGTCATTCAAACCGATGAAAGGCATGCCCGCGGTCAGGGCCATGTCCATCACCTTGCAAATCTTCTTGGCGTGCATCTCTCCGAGACTTCCGGCACGTGCGGTGAAATCCTGAGAGAAGGCTGCCACCGGGCGGCCATTGATCTTGCCGAAGCCGGTGATAACGCCGTCGGCGGGGATGTCCACCTTGTCGATTCCGAACATCGTGCCCCGGTGCTTCATGAACATGTCGGTTTCGCGGAAGGTACCGGGATCGAAGAGCAGGTCAAGCCGTTCCCGAGCGGTTAGCTTGCCGCGCTCATGCTGGGCGGCCACGGCCTTGGTTCCGCCCATCTCCTTGATTTGGCGTTCCCGCTCCTGCAACTCTCGAAGCCTCGCCGCGACAGCTCCGGTCTTAATCTTGTGAGCGGCCACCGCCTTGTTGGGATCTCTGATCGCGGGCACGAACTTTTCCGTAAGTCCGTTCTGGCTTATCAAGGCAAGCACCGCCCCTTTCTTTACTTTCTCGCCCTCCTTGCACAGGACGGAGACGACCGTCCCGGGGCCGGGCGCTGTGATCAGAATCTCCATCTTCATGGCTTCCAAAATCAGCACTACGTCTCCCTCTTGCACCCCCTCTCCGATGTTCTTCTCACACATCGTGATCACGCCTGGCAATGGAGCCACCAGTTGCGTCTCCCCATTTGGTTCGTCCAGCATACGTATCTCCTTCTAGCGAGTTCTTAGTCGTTGCAACGTCAGTGCGGTGCACTCCAAGACGCACATCACCCCTTGCCGCTTAAAGCGGCTAGGCCGGCGGCGGAGTAGCAACCGAACGCAGGGCAACGCTTACTGCTTTTGCTTGTACCGGGGGAGGGGAGACGGGATCACGCGCGGCGGCCGCAACTTAGCTAGCCACACGCCACGCAGGAACAGCAGGCGCCGATTCGATTCGGAGCCGGACTGTTCTGGCAGCTACACCTTGGCGTTTGACACGAAGGAAAACTTTCGAGATGTTTCTGAACTAGAAATTAGGTCTGAACTTTTATGCCGCCACGGTGCTCATATCTGATCTGCGACTTCCTACCCTGTTCTATTGCCTAACGAAGTCTCCCTTCCTCACGACGGGATAGCCCACGTACGAACAAATTATGAATGGCGTTGCTATAAAGTTTTCGCCTGTTGCCCTTGGAAAGCCAATACACCAGAGCTATTCCGGGGAAGACAATGCGCTAAGTATGATGCGTCAAGGTGGACAATTGGATAATGATGCTTCAATGACATCCCAATTACCGATGAATGTCCTCGGTTTCGTGTTGCGAACAACAAAACCGCACGCACCGCAAGATTGCGCTGCTCACGCCCGCCAACTGGAGTAGTCTTATAGCCGAGGGAATGTAGATGGCTACGCTGAAATCCCGCCGACTTCACTTTGGTGATTTTGTTGCCGATCTTGCCAGTGGTGAGCTTTTCAAAGACGGCGCGCGGGTTCAGCTTCAAGACAAGCCTTCCCAGATACTTGCCCTTCTGCTGCAACGTCCAAAAGAGCTGCTTTCCAGGCAGGAAATTATTAGCAAAGTTTGGCCGGATACTTTCGTTGAGGGAGATATGTGCCTCAACGTGGCGATCAGAAGACTGCGCTCAGCCCTGAATGACAAAGCGGCGAATGCCAGCTTCATCGAAACCGTGGGAAGCCACGGATATCGTTTCATTGCCAACGTCAACCGTCAGGCAACGTCCGAGATGGTTGTATCGAGAAAAGAACACCCGAGAGTTGCGGTTTTTCCGCTCAAGACGGTGATCGAGTCGCACTGTGATTCCTTTGCCGCCTCGATGACCGAGTTGATCATTGTCGAGCTTCGCCGCATCAATCCCTCGCTGTCTGTGGTGACTCCAGAGTTCACCACGGAACGCATGCGAAAGGGAAAGGGGAAGCTATCGCTATGCCGCGACGTATCGGCGGACTACATGCTGGTGGGTGCGGTGGCGGAAGCTGATGGGCAAATGCGAATTATCGTGCGACTGCTAAAATGCCGCACGCAGGCCTGCGTGTGGGCGGAAAGTTACACCCGTCCGAAAGAAGATTTGTTTGCCCATCAAACCGAGATCAGCCGGAAGATCGCCTCTTCGATTGTTCAATCGATTCCAATCTCCATACGTCCGGCTCATCTGGAAGTTGTGCCAGCCAGTGTCTATGAGACATACCTTCAAGCATGTTCGTTGCGCTCCAGACTCTCGGAAGATGCATTGGAGCGTTGCATTGGCCTGCTGGAAGGCGTGGTTCGGGAATGTCCCCAGTTCGCGCTGGCCTGGATCGCCCTGGCCAATGCTCACTGCATGGCAGCAAGATTGGGGATGGAGCCATCCGGCAAAGCTTTTCCCCAAGTCAAGAGTTGCATCGACAAGGCGCTTGCGATCGAAGATCTTGGTGAAGCCAAGACGGCTCTGGCTTACTACCATTTTTTCTATGAACACGATTGGGATGCGGCGGAGGCCTGCTTACTTCGCGCGCTTTCGCTCGATGCCAGATATCCGCTGGCGGTCGGTGGATACGCGCAACTTCTGGCGGCGTTGGGAAGGCACCACGAAGCGGTTTTTTTGATGAGGCAGGCTTGCGATCTGGATCCATTTGCGAGCTATTCGGCGATTATGTTCGGATGGGCTCTGTATTATGCCGGGAACTACGAAGCATCTTTCACGCAGTTAAAGAAGGCCATGGCATTGGACTCCTCGTTGTGGATTGGACACACGAGCGCGGGAATGGTGTTGGAGAGATTAGGCGAGATACAAGCGGCAGTGGCGGAATTCCGCCTGGCCCTGGAATACTCGGACGACAGCTCATTGGCGAAGGCCCACGTGGCATACGGACTTGCTCGTATGGGGGACAGAGCCGGGGCGACAGAGATCTTGAACACCCTACTGAAGCTACGACAGAAGCACTACTTCAGCCCCTATTGGATTGCCGTGATCTACGCTGGGCTGAACCAAACCTCCGAGGCTCTCAAGTGGCTTGAGATCGCGGCCAAAGAACGCTGCAGTTGGATTGTGTTTGCGCGCGAGGATCCGAAGCTGACAGCGCTCCACTCCGAACCACGTTTCAACCGCGTGGTGAGTGGCGTCAGTCCTGCGCGAGGGGGCACCTGCCCGGCGTGAACTGCTTTTGAATTGCTGCGGCTGCCCCTACTGCAGCAGCCGGAGCCGTATGTCTGAAGCAATCTGCTGAAAAGCCGCTTGCAGTTGACTGGAATCAGAGGCCAACGCAAATATCCCTTGCGTCAATTGCGGGGTAGTAGCTGTATAGCCCAACCCAGCGCAATACGCGCTAGGATCATTGGCAATCTGGCACAGGAAAAGCGGATGGAGCACGCCAGACGTCCCATTCAGGCCCACCGCGTAGACGATGGTGGGAGGAGTCGCCGCACGCATGGCGTTAGCATCCGCGACCGCGCGATTCAATGCATCCGCGTTCACATGCGTCCAGGTGAGCGTCTGCTGGGTGCCAGCGAGTGTGGTGAACAGGCCATTGCACGCACCGCTCCCCCCAGCTTGAGTGTTGCAGGCATCATAGGGATTATTGTTCAGCGGATAAAATACATCCGAATACCGCGAATTATTATCCGGACAGTTAGATGCGGTCTGATAGTAGCTCTGGTCTGAAGTCATAAAGCCAACTGTGGATCCGTCGTCAAAGCCGCCGAAGGTCCACGTGCCACTTTTTACATTGCCAGACCCTGTACAGGTCAGTGGCCCCTCCACGGTGTTAGCATCTCCATCGGTAAAGAACACTACGACATGGACGACATTCCCGACGATGGGTAGGACAGTGGAGTCCACGGTATGCGCCAATTGAAGCGCGCCGTCGGAAAAAGTAGCTCCCCGGAACCGGTTGCGGTAATTGGCCGCGGCGGTGCCGATCGACGCTTTGAAATTTCCCGTCGTCATTGGGAAGTCAATCGTCTGGTCATTGGCGAAGGAGATCATAGCTACGCTGTCATAAGTGTCGTCAAAATAACCGACAAACGACGTTATGGCGTCGCCGAGGCTAGTACCGGGAGCATTGGATGCCATGGAACCCGTGCGGTCGATCACAATCGTCATTTCGACCCTTGCGTATTGTGCCTGCGCAGAAGCCGATACATTCAAGGTTCTGAACGAAGGCAGCAGTCCGATGAAATACGTCTGGATCGTCGAAGTAGCGGTGACGGTTATGAGGGTGTCTCCGAGGGCGTTAGTGGGACAGGGAACATTGTTGCAGACGGTGACAACCGGAGTCGATGTGTCGCGACTCGATGTGCCGTAATTCATAAAAAACGCGCTCTTCGCGATCGGGGCGGGCCCACCTGGCGCACCGGTATTCTTTGCCGCGATGAGAACAGCGGCATCCACCGCTTTTCCGAGGCTGGCCTTGGTCACATAGGCCAGACCGAAATCAATGGCGAGTCCGACAAACAGCAGCAGAACAATCAGACAGATAGCACAGAGGACGAGAACCTGTCCGCGCTCTCTCTTCCGGTGTTTTCGGTCCATGATCATTGCTCTCCTTTTTCCAAAACCGCTTTCCGCGATGCTGTAGACACACTATCCCGTTGTACTCTGAAACCGCCTAGAAGTACGCGGCATCGTACAGATTCGCGGGCAAGGTAATTCTCATGAAGGACGCGATCGGCGTGATCGGAGCGTACGAATCGAAGACCTCGGTCACGTAAACGGTGGAACCAGGCTGCGGAATCTGGACCGTCACGCCCGGTAGGGACTCAGCAGAAAGCGTCGCGATGTTGGTTCCTCCAGAAACGTAGGCTCCAATTTTGCTCATTCCTGTGGGATTACCGCCGAAGAGGTTCCCGCCGTGGGCTTGGCCGATCATTACGTATGCCTGCACTCCCGACGGTAGTACCGTATTCTGCACAGCCGTAATGATGACCGCTCCACAATGGGGGCAAGATCCGCCTAAGTTCAACGGAGCTCCGTCGTTGATCACGGCGGTGACGCCCGCCGCCAAGGCCGTCGGCAAATCTACTCCGGTGGTGCGCGATGCCACATTCGAGCCCTCCCTGGTCAGTCCGGTTATGACTTCTTGCTGCCAGATGGCGCGACCGAAATCAACCACGGCGAAGGCCAATGTGAGCATCAGTACCATGATGGGCAGCATTTCCAGGAGCGCCTGGCCCCGTTCACCGTTCGTGCGGGTTTGTTTGCTCGCGGTAGATGCCATCATTATCTATTCTCCTCTAACTCCCGGTTCCCGGAAATGGTTCATTAACAAAAGTGGAGCTCGTCGTGAAATTGTAATCGTGATTCCCTGGGAACCATTTCAGCCCGGTCGTCAGCATTGGAATATGACAGGTGGCCGTAACGGTTACGGTGTCCCCCGGTCCACCTGCGCTCCCAGTTCCACCCGCCGCGCTGGAGATTACGACCGTGCAATGGTTGATATTGCCTTGGACGGCGGCAGCATCCAGAACCTGGGTGATTGACTGGACACGAGTGTATGTCCCATTTGTATTCCCAGTGGAAGCGAATCGTCCGGCCTCGCGTACGGCGTCCTGCTCGTTCATCTGGCTGAACATTAACCATGAGAAGTCGATGATCGCGAACGCGAGGAGGAAAAAGGTCATCAACACCAGAGCAACTTCGACCAGGGTTTGCCCCCGGCACGCTCCGTTACGATCAAGCGATTTGAGAAGCCGCGCCGAATGTATCCGTTTCGTCGCTGGGCTTATTCGACAATTACGCATCGTGTACTCCAAGTTGTGATGACACAGCCCTGTGCTATGAATCGAAAGCTGCAAGCTAGTGGACTTCTTGAGCGATCCATGCGAAACCGGGGGATAACTTCATCGCAATTTGCTACGCACGCATGCCGCAACATTCTATGTATATGGATTCCGAAACACAAGAACTGGCAGCCTGAGTAGCTAAAAAAAAAGTGAAAGTGACCCACGCGTGTGTAAAATCGCCATTACTTGCTGCTGCCAATAGCTTGGATATTCCGCGATGACGGCCCATCTGAAGGTAACTTTCGATGTTACTTTGAGGTTACTGAGAGTTACTCTTGCAGCGGCACCGAGTTCACCGGAACCCCTAACAGAACTTTGACGCGCACCGGCGCTCCATCGACTTCGGCTGGCCGGAACACCCACTTCTTGAGCGAGTCCAGCAATAACTGATTGAGGGCAGGATCGGGGCCCTGCATGATGCGCAGGTCCTCGAACTTTCCCCGCGAGGTAATCACTCCGAAAACCACAATCGTGGCCCCGCGATCGTTCCTGGCGGTGTCAGAGGAAATGTGTGGAAGTAATTTCGAGGTTGCATACGGAGGCACCAGCAATCCGTGGGAATACGGGCCCCGATTGGAGGTGTCCAATGCATACTGCAAAGTCCAGTTTGACCCGTACGCGCCAGCATCGGTCATGTCAAGGTAGACAGTGTAGGAAGCCTCATCGCGGAAAATGCCGTAATCCTTGAATCCGCCACCGCTGGCGCCACTTGCAACAATGGTGATCCCATAACTGTTTTGCGGAGTGGAATCTCCGGCCGGGGCCCTCACGCTGCTTCGCGCACCGCTGCCGGAACCGCCCTGGATCATGATCGATGGAAAGGGACTGTTCCCTGCGCCCGCGCCCGGTCCGCCACCGTTGCCGGAAGCATGGCCTCCTGCCCCGGAACCACTGCCCATCTCCTTACCGCCTGGGCTGCCATGATTTGTCCCCGTACCCGATCCAGCACCGGCCCGAACAGCGTTGCCTCCGCCAGTGCCGCCAGTCGATTTGTTTCCGGTGCCAGCGCTGGGACCGGTGGCTGCACCAACGCCCGCGCCTGACGCATTCCCGCCCAACCCGGGTGCACCCTTGGCTTCCGCGCCGCCGCCCGCCAGTCTCGTGGATGCGGCTCCTGGACGAGCCGCCATCGGCTGCGGCGACACGGTGAACGCTCCGAACAACTCTCCTGGAGGTAGTACGGGAAGCTTAACGTTGGGGACGGGTATGGCACTGACCACCAAGATGTTGTGCGCTCCGTTTCCCGTTTTTATGGCCGCCTTCTGATGCGCCAGGGTCGGCATCGTTGCCGGAGCTACGGTGTTTGCGACCGTACGCAGCGCGTCCGTTGAGTTCGGGGCCGGAAGCGGAAGTTTGGGTGCCTCAACCCTGGGCTGTTGCGAGGGAAGGAAAATGGGCTCGGCAGCCGCCTGTTGGACCGGTTGCTTCTGAGGAGGAACTTCCGGCGCAGGCTGAGGCGCTGGCGGTGCAAGTAGCGGCTTGGCCGGAGCAATGGATACCATTGGCGGCATTTGCAGAGGAGCCGGAAGTTTCGGCCTCAGGGGCAAATCTGGCTGGCGAATCGTCTGAACAAAATTGTCCGGATGTGGCGGATTGGAGATGATGAGCTGCGGCCCTGTGTAAACCACTCCTTGAACGGCTTTTGGGCTGGATGAAGAAGCGGTGGCCTCGTCCTTCTTCGCCTCTTCTCGACGGCTATCCGGTGGAGCTGGCGGGCTGTCGCTTCCCATAGGCTGTAGGTCGGGGAGGTACAACACCTCATGCTCCTGAATCATGGATTGCGCGTTGGCAAAATGTACTTCAGGCGGGAACCAGTAGCTCCATGGAACATAGAGCGAGACCACGGCGCAGAGTATGTGGGCCAATACCGAATAAAACAGTCCGCGGGCAGGTAGTGACGTTCCACCAAGGTCAGTGCTAAACATCTTGGAGGCAGGCACAATCCTGCTCTTTACTCGCTCATCGCGGCACTCTGGAGGCCCGACCACCGTTGGATTCATTGTAATAATGCTACCTTGAGAATGTTGTAACTTGCGTTCGGGTTCAACTCAAAGACAACTGGTCAACGATGATCTGACCGAGAAGATAGGTATTTGACCCAGAGCCTCCCGCAAGTTGCAAACCGCTACCGTAAGCGGATGACGAACATCTTCCACCAAGCTTTGCCCAGATTGAGAGCCGCACTGCTTGCGAAACTGAATCAGTTTCATGTTCGACACCTCATCGGCGAAGCGTGCCACTTAGTGGCGGGAATTCTATGTGTACTGATCAGCAGAGTCAATGCGATAGCATGCTTCTAAGTCAAATCTTCTTCCCAAAGAGGAGAGAATTGTGTTAACTTTCGCATTCCAGAGCTGCTTTCCTGGTTCTCTCCCCTGGTACTTGGGATGCACAAATCTGGCACGATTACTGCCTCGAACATACAAATAACTTCCGACCAACACGACCCGGCGCATAGAACCGGGAGATCATGGGGAACTGGCAATGCGACCAAGTGATGGAAGAATCAAACTTTGGCCTCTGGCAGTGATTATTATTGTTTTCACTTTCGTGGCCTTATCGGTTACACCCACCGTCAAGTTGAATAACGCGCCTCCGGCTGATTTTGTTGCATTGCACGCGTCGGCTGCAGGGCCGAAAGCCGCGCTGGCAAGGGGATATTGGGACGTGGCGGCGCGCGTGATTGAATGGAAATACAGCCGCGCCGTAGCCCTGCCGGTAGAGGCCCCAGCGGAATTTGCCCTGGCAGACGGTACCGATAAGCCGGGTAACATCGAAGACCAGGCAGCGCGCGCGATCTACTGGACAAAGCTTCGCGAGGAGTGGCTGAAACCGGACAATTGGCACACAAACTATGGTGTGGATTGGCGTTGGCCGGCGCGGAATGCTCAGGAACTTTCGCGCGCGATCATGCAATTTATTAATAAATCATAGGAATACGCGAAGAAATTGACTACCTGGAGACGAACGACAAACAGACGGGTGGGCCTCGAAAGATGAACACGGAAATCCATGTGGACGAATGGAGAAGTGGCACCGAAGCGATTGGCCTCTGCATGATTTGCGGCGGCGAATATGAAACCACCCGACGGGAATGCCCAGACTGCCACGTCAGCCTCTCGGTGGTACGGCGCTGCCCGAAGTGCAGGCGTATCGTCTCTGCCCAACATACTAAGTGTGTTTACTGCCGCACCCCGTTCACCCATGAACTGCCGGAAAACGCCTCCTCTACGGACGAGGCGCCGACGACCGGGCGCCCCCGGACCAGCAAGGGCGTACAGCGTTTTCGCGCTGCCGCCGTAAGCCTCGTGACATTTATGGTTGTCTTCATCCTGGGATTTCTTTTTCTTCGCCAAGTACACAGAGAGAAATTCCCGCTTCACACCGTTGCGAAATCCTACTTATTACGTTCGGTTGAGTTACGGCGCGCTCCCTCTTCAGGTTCTTCCAGTGTTGATACGGTTGCGGCTGGCACCAACGTCAACCTCATCGGATACCAGAGCGGCGAACAGGGCCAGCGCTGGATGACGGTGGATTGGCACGGCCGAGTTGCCTATGCACCGGCAGAAGACTTGGCTCCGCCCAAGGCTCTCGATACAAACGAGGGTGCGGACGTCCTTAAGTTTTACCTGTTGGGAATGGAGAATGCGGAAGATATTGACGAAGCCGTGAGGGCTGTTAATTACTATGCAAAAGCGTTTCCCGGCGATATCCATGGCGAAGAACTCAGATGGATCCTCGCGGAACGTATCCGATATTGGGGTCAGCACGGCGGTCCGCGGCAAGCGGCTCTCCGGCAACAGGCGCGACAGCAGTATGAACAAATCGAGGCATCGAAGGGAAGCTTTTCTGCAAAGGCTCATGATGCGATGGCGACAAACCTCCTTGCAACTGGCTCTGGGGCGCGGGCCTCGTCGCTCCCTACCGGCCGCAAGGCAAAGGTAGATGGATTGCAAGTCGTTGGCGGCGCCGCTGAGGTGCAGACCTCAACCGTCAAATCTACCGGTCATGAGGTGCTGGTTCTCAATCGAGCGCAGGTCATTGTGCATGCGGAAGCCCTGTCACAATTGATTGTGGGTGCGGTTATATCGGGACGCGTGGCACATGCCGTAAAGGCGAATGGAATTGTGGCGATACCGGAGGGTGCGCCGTGTCAACTGAGAGTTACGCGTACGGGCTCGTCCGATGCCGACGTGAGCCTCGGACTAACATCGATTGAGATTGATCATCGAGCCTATGCCGTAAAATCATCCGCGGTTGAGACCCCTTCCGGTAATGGAGCAGCTGATCGCGCGCTCGTCTTCCACCTTGACGCACCACTAGTGATTGAGCGCTAGACTGTATTCTCGGAAAGCCTACCGTAAAGCAGTCAAGCTCCTACAATTTGAAACGTAAGCGTCCGGTCCCGCTTTCAATTACCCACAACCTGACCTGCGAGAGTTGCGCCGAGTTCGATATCGATGAGACGGGACATGCCCCGCCAGATGACCATGTTGCCAGGCGGTGGGTCGTTTGCTCTGGCCAGATAGCCGCCGAGCTTCGCAAGCCTAGTGACATACGCAGCAAGCGTTTCTTGATGACCGCCGACGAGATAGCCGTCTTTGACAAGCAGGTCGAGCAACCGCAGTTCCAGGCTGGTAAAGACCAGCTGAGCTGAAGTTTCCGGTGCGGTGCGGTTCATCATTGTCATCCAGAAGATCCGCCAACTTACGATGCACAGTACGGCAAGCAGATTTACAAGCCGTTCCGCAGTTCGCAGTTTCGATTCCTCTGCCTGGCAGCCGGATTTCAGTATTTTGCGAAAGGTCTCGATTTTCCAGCGCAAGGAGTACCACTCCAACTTATCGATGGCTTCTCTGCGTGAGCGCACCGGCAGATCGGTGAGCAGCTTCCAGTCAATCTTGCTCCGCCCGCGGGGCTTGCCACGTTCGGTTGCGTGAATCACTGTCAAGATCAGTTTCGGGTACCGATTCTGTTTACCGATCGGCGGACAAGCCAGTAGACGGCGATACCGGATTTCCAACACGGCCTCAGACGGCTCGCCATCTTTATTTCTTATCTGAATCCGATGCAGTCCCTGAACCCTGACCTCCTTCATCTCGTCACTTACCGTTCCGCTGCCATCACCGGCCAGTCGATCGACGCATGTGCGTACCAGAAAATGAGTTCCGAGCCCTTCTGCCGTGCAGAATAGTTCATATATGTCGCTCTCGCGATCTCCAATGTGAACACAGCGACCGGGTTCATCGAGTAGCGCCGTGGACTGCTCCAGGTTCTCCAACCAACGGACGCTCTCCTTCTTCTCGATCGGTACGCGCGTCGGATTGATATGCTTCTCCAGAGCCTTGGTCCCGCGGAAACGATCTCTGGTCCAGAACTTGATCGCGGCCAGCCCCAGGGGTAAACCTTCCAGAGTCACCGCCAGGCTGGAGTGCATCGAAATGCCGCATACCGTATAGTGCCGCTTCCGATCTCGCTTATCTTTGCCCATGATGGAATCATGAAGAACACCGATCGCAGCGACGTCCTCGCGGTGATACACGAACTCTGTGGTGTCATGAAGAATCAGGATCAGCCCTTGGCTGGCCGCAAACCGATCACGGGTCGATTGGAAATGGCCAGCGAGAATCTCCGCTTCGCTGATGCGGTCGTTGGAAAAGAACCGGTAGGCAGCCTTCGTGTTCGCCCAGTCCTGACAGATCCATGGAATGCTACTACCCACACCGTTGGCTAGCTGTTCGAAAAGTTTCCGAAGCCTCTATGCATGACGCACGTCGCTGAACCAAGCTCCTGATCTATCCATGCGCCGCTCTCAGAATCGGTGATGCGGCACTCAAGCCCTGTGCGCGGTAACCGCTCCTGCCGTTTGTTCATATCGGCAGTTCACCACCGTCAGCACGTCACCATAAGTACACACCGTGATCCCGAATCCAAATCAGCAACAGCTGCGAGCAGCAGAGTTGTGGGTAATTGAAAGGCTCACCGGAGCCTTACTTTGAAACTACGGATCCGCTCCAAAAACCCGGCTCTTCCAAAATAACAGCAGCCCACGCAACTTCTATCAGCGTGGGCTGATTGCAACTAAAACCATGTCACGTTACTGAGTCGGGCAACCTTTCACATTGGGATCTGCCACTGTAAACACGGCCTGCGCCGCCATAACGGATTGGGAAGACCCCGCGCCCACGAGATTTTTACCTGCCGTTGCCGTAATAGTGGTTCCTCCGCAAGCAATGCCGGCGGGAGTAACAAGTCCGTTGTTGACCGTTGCGACCTGCAGGACAGACGAAGTCCAGGTTACTTCCGCCGTCACGTCGCGCGTCTCAGACGGGTGAATAAAAGTACCGTATGCGGTGTATTGGACTGGAATAATGTCTCCAATGCCAAGGACAGTCGCGGTGGACGGGGTAACGGACATCGATACCATGGCCGTAGGATGTCCGCAGCTAAGTACAAAAACTAACATTCCCAGTAAGCATACCAACCCGGCTTTCTTCATGACGCGGCACATTCTCCTTGACCCGAAATGGGAACGACGATTAAGAAGCTTTGGGACTGCAACTCAACGAAACTCGCATTCTCAAGAAAGCTCACCGTGTTTGAGGTGACTGGAAGAAAGCGCCTTACGGCTAAACGGCACCATTGAAACCAGAAATCAATATCAGCTACTAACATCAGCCCAGGAGCCGCAAAGTATAACCCGTGAAACACCCGGTCTCTTTTCCCCGATGATGATTCGGGGCTCGTCATACAGCACCGAGGTTTCGGTTAAGGAATCATCTTATGAAATCGACTTTGAGTTGATCTCCAACTTCGGTGCGAGAATCTCTGATCGTTCCAACCGGAAGTTCCAAGACCCCGAGAGCCTTCCAGAACACACGGGTGACGCGGAATGGGCGCACGCCCTCACGCACACCCAATACGTTGTACCTCTTGTCCACAAAGACTACATCGATCGGGAACACCATCCCAACGGTGTGAATTGCCTGGGAAGGCACAATGAACAATCCTCTCCCTGGTGCAAGGGAGCGCTTGCCGAGTAGACCCACTAGCCGCCGCAAACTGCTGTCGGCCATTCCGACCTGCTCGCCAAGGCAACTGTTCCTAGTCGTATTGTAAACACGAACCACGTCGGCGGTATCGCTCACCTTAAGCTCCAAAACTCTAGGACGCCCGCTTCTTTCGGCGCTGAATCAAAATGAAGAGCACAATTACGAAAAGAACACCAGAAATGACTCGAATGATCGCTACGTTATCCATTAGATCTCCTGTACTGATTCTCTGAATTTATTGACCAAAAGTTGCGGTGAAACTTCTGCTGATCGAAAGAAGCGCGGGCACCAGCAATACGATAAACATACTCGGGAAAATGAAAAATACCAGTGGAAACACAAGTTTGACGGTGGTCTTTGCCGCCATTTCTTCCGCCTGCTGCCGGCGCCGGGTTCGCAGAGAATCCGCGAAGTAGCCCAGCGATTTCGAAAGCGGTGTTCCGAAGCGCTCAGTCTGTACCAGCATGTTCACGAAGGAACGGAAAATTTCGAGGCCAGTACGATTCGCCATGTTGCGCCAAGCTTCGATGCGCGGCTTGCCGGCGCGCTGTTCCAACCGGATGAGCAACAATTCGTCGCTCAAATCCTTATGACCGAGGCGGATCTCCTCGCCAATGCGAATCAACGCCTGATCCATGCCGAGCCCGGCCTCCATGCAGATGACGAGGAGGTCGAGAGCGTCAGGAAGCGCCAAGCGGATTCTCTCCCTCCGCCGTTTCACCGCACCGGTCAACCAGAAATCGGGCGCAAGGAAGCCAACAGCCGCCAAAACGATGAACCAGATGAAAATGTTGTCGCCGCGCAACAGAAATCCTGCGATCAGACCAGCCACAACCGGTCCCAGTAGCTTAAAGGTGTAGTAAAGGTCCACGTAGGTGTGTTCCCGATAACCGGCGGCTGCCATCCGACGCGAAACTTCCCCGTCATCCGCCAGCCCAACCAGTTTCCGCAGTGGAGCAAACCAGTCTGTAAATCGAGATGCCACCTCCATGCCAGATCGCGAGGGTGGTTTCTCTTCTGTAGGCTCGCTTACCGCGAATTCCGTCAGTCTAGCGGCGACTGGAGAGTTCCCACTCAGCAATAGCAGAAACAGGCCTGCGCTAAGCACGAAGGTCAACACGACTGCAACAATTATTCCAACCATAGCGTTACACCCTAATGTCTACGATTTTGCGGATCATCCATACGCCGACAGCCATCAAGCCAAGTCCAATCCATACCGCCTTGCGTCCCATAGGATCATCGATCAGATTGCGTGCATAGCCAGGATTGAGGAAATTCATTATCCCGAAAATGATAAAAGGTAGCGAACCCAGAATCCACCCCGTTAGCCGACCTTGCGCCGTGTAAATTTTCAACTGCCCCAGCAACCGGGATCGCTCGCGTATGACCGCTCCGGCTTTGTCGAGAACCTCCGCCAGATTACCTCCGGTTTCCTTTTGCACTAACATTGCCGTGACCAGGAATTGAAGATCAGGCACGGGAACGCGTTTGGCAAGGTTTAGAAGGGCTTCGCGAATGGGAAGGCCGAAATTTTGTTCCTCGAAAACACGACGAAATTCTGTTCCCACCGGATCGGGAATCTCCCTTGCAACCATCTCAATCGCAGCCGTAACAGCGTGGCCGGCGCGGAGGGCGCGTCCCAAGAGATCGATTGCATCCGGCAATATGGTAGCGAATCGCTGCAGTCTTGCTCGCCGCTTCATGCGTAAAGAGATGTACGGTCCATTTGCGGCTACAAGACCGAGCAACAGTCCCCCTGGTACGTTGTGCAGCCACGCTGAGGTCAAAGCTGCTACCACGGCGAAAATTACCAGCGCACCAAATACCACCCGTCCAACCGTCCAAGTGGAGTCGGCTTGTTTGATCAGTACGTCGATATCAGCAGCAAGTTGGACTCGTCGCAGGATTGCGTTGACAAGAGGAAATTCGCTGTAGACTTCGCGCTTTAGAATGTCCGGATCGATACCCTGATCTGCGGTGTCGCCGTGATCCATTCCAGCCAGGCGTTTCCCCAGGTCGGTCTCTTCCTTGGTCGGTTTCGTCATGTAGAACACGACGGAGAACACTACCACCAATAGCACGAGAAACAGTAAAATTGGCATCGATGACCCCTCTCCAAGTCGAGCTATACATCAACCGACATATCAAAAAGGCTGGGCGGAACCGCGATCCCCGAAGCCAGAATTTTGTCTGCAAATCTCGGCGTCACCCCGGTTGAATAGAATCGTCCCAAGACGCGGCCGTTGATTCCTATTCCTCGCTTCTCGAAGCGGTAGATGTCCTGCATGCTGACGACGTCCTGATCCATGCCGGTAATTTCGCTCAGGTGAGTGATTCGCCTGGTACCATCGCTGAGGCGCGACACTTGAACGATAATGTTGACCGCCGACGCGATCTGTTGACGGACGGCTTTTTCAGGCAAATTCAGATTAGCCATCAGAGCCATGGTCTCCAATCGGGCGATGGCATCACGCGGGCTGTTGGCGTGTACGGTGGTCAACGATCCGTCGTGGCCGGTATTCATGGCCTGAAGCATGTCCAGAGCTTCTTCACCGCGAACCTCACCGATGATGATGCGGTCTGGCCGCATTCGCAGGCAATTGATGACCAACTCGCGCTGGTGCACTGCGCCCCTGCCCTCGACGTTCGGAGGGCGGCATTCCAGACGGACGACGTGCTGCTGTTTCACCTGCAGTTCGGCCGAGTCTTCCACGGTCACGATTCGTTCCTTATCAGAGATGAACCGCGAGAGTACGTTGAGCAGCGTCGTTTTTCCGGAACCGGTTCCGCCAGAGATAACGACGTTCAGCCTTGCCTTAACCGCACCCTGCAGGAGGTCGCGCATCTGCGGAGTCATCGTGTGGTTGGCAAGCAGATCCTCGGCTTCGAGAGGAATCGTCCCGAAGCGTCGAATGGATAGAATCGGGCCATCCACGGCCAGTGGAGGAATAATCACGTTGACGCGCGATCCGTCAGGCAGACGCGCGTCCACCATCGGCGACGATTCATCGACCCGGCGACCCACGGCCGAAACAATTTTGTCGATGATGTGCATGAGGTGAACGTTATCTTTAAAGGCAACGTTGGTTTCCTCAAGCATTCCGGCACGCTCGACGTATACGCTGGAGTATGTATTGACCAAGATGTCACTGATGGTTGGGTCCTGTAGCAGCGGCTCCAGAGGGCCGAGGCCAAAGACCTCATCGAGTACCTCGCGCGACAACCGCTCCCGCTCGGAAGCACTCAATGGAGTATTTGAGTGCGATACCAAGTCCTGAATAACGGCCAGGATCTGGTTTCGAGCGTGGTTATCATCAAGGTAATTCAGTTTCTCAAGATCAATTCGGCTGAGCAGATCCCTGTGAAGAGCGGACTTCATCTCTTGGTAAGCCTTGGGCTTCAGGTCTTTCCTGCCCCACTGGTCAGCTGCTTCCAGAATGCCGATCTTTGCTGTGGTGTCACGCTCGTTTTGTGCCATCGTCCCTCTTTATTGACCCAGCTTACAGGCCCAGTATCCCAAATCGACGTTTCGGCTCTTGCTTGCCGACTGCCTGTGCTGATCTCTCGACCAGAGTATCGACCCATCGGCGAAAGGTTACGGCCAGCTCCGATCGTCCGTTGAATGGTATTGGCGCGCCACTGTTGATCGCATTGATCACCTCGGCGTAGCTATTTGGTACCAAAAACGATATTGGCATCCGGATGGTCTTCTCGATTTGATCGTCGCGGATTGCCGCACGTTTGTCGTATCGATTGATGACGATGCGCGTCTTTTCCTTCGGGCAATTAAAACGCTTCAAGTGTTCGAGATAGCGGACTAGGTTCCGAATCGAAGGCAACTCCGGAGCGGCGACCAGAAATACCGCGTCCGCGCGGTCAATTGCGCCGACGTTGTAGGCGTTTAGCCCAGGTGCGCAGTCTACGATCACCAAGTCATATTCTTCGCGGAGGAAATCGAGGGTACCTTCTAAGGCAGTCTCTGAATCCTTGGTCGCCGCACCAAACGAATCGGGAGCGGCGAGAACGTGAAGCCCGGAAGCGTGTTTGGTGACGAAGCCCTGAAGGAGTTCGGAATCGAGGCGGTGAATGTTGTGCACCAGTTCATAGAAATGATACTGATGCTCCCCCAGGCTCAGATACACCGAGACATCACCCAAATCAGGATGCTGGTCAATCAGCAGCGTCTTGATTCCACTTTGAGCCGCAAAGGCAGCGAGATGGGTAGCAAGAGTTGTAACCCCGGTGCCGCCCTTCACTCCAACGAAGGCGTACACCTTTCCCCTCTTCGCCGGAGCACTGCGCTCCCTCTTCTTTTGCTCGTGCTTGACCAGAGCGTCCACCACCCGTTCACGCGCCGGTGGTTTTAGCAGGTACTCCGAACATCCCGAGCGCATCGCCTCGATGATGCACTCGGGACGCGAATCTGATGCCAATGCGAACACGGCAGTCATTGGCATGGCATTCTTAATTTGTTCAGCGCGCAAAGCTGCGCCTTCATGACTAGTATCAAAGTCAATTACACAGACATCAGGCTGCCGCTGCAGTAACTCCTGCAATAGAGCTGCGTCACTCGCATCCCATCGGTCAAGTTCACCAGTGATCTCAAACCCGGGGAGCGAATCCACGATGTCGCGCAGACCTGCGGCAGCCCGTTTGTCTACAGAAACCGTCACGATACCTAGCGTGCGGCGAGATGCTTGGGGAACCATGGCGCTCACGTTGTGCTACCTCGCGATTACTTATTATTAGTTGTAGTTACCGCCGGATTCGACTTTCCGTTAATCGTCCGGTCGAAATCACTTGCTTCCAAGTTTTTTATCGGCATTTTCACGGTTGGAGTCGCGACCACGTTCTCCGCCAATGGATCGACGATGGTTGGCGTCACCAAAACCAGCAGTTCAGTATTGGTCCGATTATATGACTTTGAGCGGAACAGTTGCCCAAGAATTGGGATGTCCCCGATTCCTGGCATCTTGTAGAGCTGTACCGTCGCGCGTTTGTCGATCAGCCCAGCCATTCCAAAACTTTGACCGTTGCGTAGTTCGATTTCGGTTTCTGCCCGCCGAGTGGAAATGGCGGGTATCTCGAAACCGGAGATCGTCACGGCATTCGTAAAGTCGAGGGTGCTGACCTCGGGCGAAAGCTTCAGCCGAATGATATCGCCTTCTTCAACGGTACCAGTGAAATCCAGCTTCACACCATACGGCTTGAACTGAATGGTCACACTGGCGGCAGAGCCCGCCGCCCCGCCCTGAACAACCGGAAAGGGGAACTCGCCGCCCGCCAGAAATTTAGCGGATTCGCCACTGCGCGCCATCAGATTCGGCTCAGCCAAGATCTGCAGAATATTCCTCTGTTGAAGATCCTGTATGGTTGCGCCCAGATTCAGGTCAGGACGGAACAAGAAAACGTTCAACAGATTTGAAGCCGTAAGACTGGTTGTTTCGCCGGTCAACGGAGCACCGATTACACCCGTGAGCAATCCCGACGAACCCAATGTAGATGGTCCGAACTGCCCGGTAGAAATCGTGCCTGGAGTATTAGCCGCGCCCGTGCTCAGAATGTTGATGCCGAACTGTTCGAGTTTTATTCGATCCACTTCAGCGAATTGCACCTTGAGCATGATCTGCTTTTGGCGAAGAGGAACGATGATCAGTGAGTTGACAATATCCTTGGAATAAACATTTGCCATCCGTAGAATATCGTCTGCCACTGTTTTGCTGTCGACTTTTCCGGCGACCAGCACTCTTCCCTGCTCAGCCTCAATCTGAACTGGCTCGCTGGGGTATGCCGACCTGATTCCGTCTCGCAGGCCTGACACATCCACATCCGCATAGACGTCCAGGATACGGGCGTTCGACTTCTCATCCCATAACACGAGGCTACTGCTGCCTGGCGCCTTGGCGGTGACGACCACCTGTGTGGTGCTGACGGTTACCGTGTCCAGAATGGCCGGATTACTCACCACGATTCGGCGTAGACGGGACTGGGTGTTGAGAACAATCGACCGGCCTACCTGAATGTGTACCGACTGAGTTTCTGGAGCCAGTGTGGGCTGGGCAATTTGCTGTTCCTGAGCAGGCGCCTCTTTTGCAACGTCGGAGGACGCATGCGTGTCTGCAATCTTTCCTGCTGGCGCCTGCGCCGCTGCCGCTTCCATCGCCAAAGCTAACAGTAAGAGAGCAACTGCCGAATTAACCACAGGGTGAAGTGCTCGCATTTCGAGTTTTCCTCTTTGTGGACTCAATAGTTACTCAAAATATATCCACTGAATTGCTATTCAAATTTATCCACCGACCGTTTGCCGTCGGAAATTGTCTCCACCTCATAAAAAACAGCCTGCTTCACAGCGTGAGGAGGGGGAGGAGCTTTCGCCACGATCTTCTTTTCCGTTACTGGTTTTGGCTTCCCGGTCATCAAGTCCGTCATATCGACCGGCTTGGTTGCGGGACTATCTTGATCGGCACCGTTGCGAAGCACAAACTGAATTACTCCCTGCGTTGACGCCAGAACGAGTTTCTCCCCGTCCTCCGGTTTGAGCAGCAGAGTTACGACATTGACTGTCTCAGGTTTTCCAGTAGGGTCAGGCTCAATTTTCTGTCCGGCTACGAGCACCTCGACGTTCGCCAGAACAGTCTGCGTCAGCTGGTTCGGTGAGCTTTCGAGTTTGGAGGTTACGAGCACATCGACGTGGGATCCCGGGTAAAGGAAGCCGGCCACACCGACCACATCGTTCGACCGCACCGACACAGCGCGCATCCCCTCCGGAATCTTGACGGTCAGACCGATTCCTGAGCCCGCCAAAGCGACATCGTGATCCAAAATCGGCTGATGCTGGTCGATCGGATAAATCACCGACCGGCCGATCACCTCTTCTGGCTTGGTAAACGCACCGCTCAAAGGCATACTGGCAGGCCAATCGATTAAAGAGACACTATCGGCGCTGATCGGCGATCCGGCCGACAACGGCTTGTTGGCCGCGACCACCTTTACGGTCGTGCAGGTTGCCGCCTGCTGCGCACGCAGCCGGGCATAAAAGGCATAGCTCACAATTCCTGCGATGACCAGGGCCATACCCAGCGCAAGTACAATTCGTTTCGAGTTCATATGCCACCTCGGCGATAGAAAGCCAGTACTGAATACAAAACTCCTGCCGCAATTGCGACACCATAGGGCAGACGAGCCGCCTGCGGATTGGAAAGATTCAGGCTCGGATGCACTTCAGCTCCCGCCGCTGCATGAAACCTGACCAGATCGACGACATTGACCAGTACGGCGCGCAATCTCCCCTGCCAAAGCGCGTAAAAGATGGCGAAGATTCCACCGGCAATAGCAGAGGCAAGAACGATCTCAAAGGCCCGGCCCGGCCCGACAAAACAGCCGACCGCTGTGATCAGTTTTACGTCGCCGGCGCCCATAGCGTGAATCAAAAAAAAGACCAGAAACGCGCCGCCGCCCACCAGTCCGCCGGCCAATGCGCTCCCCAGACCATGCCATCCCTGGAGCGTAAACCGCCCAATGATAGCAACCAGTATCCCGAGATAGGTGAGTTTGTTGGGAATCCGGCGACTGGTCACGTCCGTAATACCGCCGACTCCCGCGACAGTCAACGCGCCGGCCATATATAGAGATTCCGTTGTCATCGGATTTTCAAGCCCGCCTTAATTGATCTCTTTCTACCGTACTTTATACACCTGCTGTGACCGTGAATCACTGAGCATAAGGGTTGGCGAATCGGATGACCAGGAGCGCATTGGACAAAATCACTTTGAACCGCGCTTCCTGGCCATCCAATTAAGTGCGATTTTAGACAGCGCTGTTCAACGCGGTACCAATCTTGGTAAACGCAGAATTGACGGCATTGCCCAAGGTTCCCATCGTGGCGGTCGCTGCGAGCGCAATCAAAGCCGCTGCCAGAGCGTACTCGATCAAATCCTGGCCAGACTCATCGTTGTGCAGATTGCGAAGGGTACGCAGAATATTAGCTTTCATTCGGAACTCTCCTTGAATGGTTGGGTTGTTAAACTTCTCAGGTAACCCCAATCTGGGCTACAGTTCATTGCTGAATTGCGAAAATACCGCGTTTTGCCACGCTGGCCCAATCCTTCACGAAGGGCGACTCGAACGGATCGCGGTCTAAACTGCGAGTAGCGTTGAGCACTCTTGCCTTCATGATCTTCTCCTTCTGGAGTGGTCGAGCCACTATGCACAAATCAAAACTGTTAATTCTGATGCAGAGTTGCTGCCCGATGTTGCCAAACAAAATTAATGTGTGCGGAATGCGATTGGGGGAAAAATCTTAAGGCATCCGCTGCCCGACATTCTTAGAGATATGCGCGCGATCTAGGGTCGCAAAATAGAATGCAAAAGCGATCGATATTGGACTGGAAGCCACGTCTCCAGGAAAGACTGCTGTCTTCCATCGACGTCTACACCCAGCGCTGTAATACTTAGGCAGAAGCTATAGGAATGTCAATCAGAAAGGCATTGATTAAGAAGTCACCACCTATTACCTGAGGGGACCCGAAAGTAACCAGAAGTAACATAAACAGTAAGACGATTAGTCTCTTATTGAATCCGAACGAAGATGATCGCCAAACCGTCGTCGTATTCCACGCGCCAGTCCTTACGCTCCTTCAGCACGCTGGCGAGTGGTGAATCGGTCGCGACTAGCACCCATTTCACTTGGTATTTATCCAGTGGCTCCTGCCACCGCCAAGTGCCGTTGGCAGCCTTCAGGTAATCCTTGATGAAGTCTTCGCCATAGAAATCGTGCCTGTCATCAAAGTACAGTTTCGTGCCGGGATAAAGTTTGTAGATCAGATAGCCACTCCAGACATCGGAGTTGAACATGTGAGCGCGAATGCCTTTTGCTGCGATGAATTCCGTTGCTTTCACCGGAAATATGTTTTCGTCAAAGTGCGCCGAGACAATTTGTGCCGAAAGCACGCGCCCGCCGTTCATAGAGATCGCTACGGATGCTGCCAGAAAGGCGATTGCAAGCGCATGACCGCGGAATTGCTTCTCCATGGCAGCCATGTTTTCGGAGATATCGTGAACCGCACCAAGCACCGAGCAAAGCCACGGCGGATGAGCACCCTGGCCGAGCCGGGGAGAACCGACTCCAGCTAGCATCGGTCCCAGGGACAGGCTCATGATGATGGCCGAGATCGGTATGTTGCGCGCCGAATAGAGACCGGCATGAATCGCGAACAATAGAAGTAGCAGATCGGCTGCGGTAACGCGATCGTGCTTCAGCACAATTCCAAAAACAGCTAACAGAATGAACAACTCGAAATATCCGTGTCCGGATGCGTGGAAGTTCGGCGACATGAACTCGTTGATCGAGTCCATAAAGAAACTATTAGATAGATATTGATACACATGCACATGCAGTCTGTAGCCATACGGAGTCAGCAACGTAATCGCAAGGCATGCGGCAAAAACGATGGCCAGACCGACGATTTTTTGACGATTCTCCGCGCTGGGGGCGCACATATAGTTCCAAGCACGGGCACAGCCAAATAATGCGAGCAGCGCGAGACCTAGAATGAAACCGCCGTGTACATTGACCCAAAGCAGCATCAATGGGGGAAGCCAAAGCAATACCCAACGCTTCCCCTCTTCAAAGCGATACAGCACATCCACCCACAGCAGGACGAAGAGCCAGCTCAGAACATGTGGTCTCGCCAGCACGTGGATCTGCGCGGCGGCGGCGGCGAGCATTGTCAAGGAAGCAGCTGCCGCAAAACTGCCACTTCGTCGAAGCACAAAACGAAACAGAAGCGCGAATGTGCCTGCAATGATGATGGCAGTAAAGAGTACGACGCCATTTAGACCAGCAACGTGGTGGATTGCGCCGATAACCATGTCATACAACCACTCCCAGGCATACCATGATTGGCCCGCTCTGGTGTATGAGAAGGAGTCCGTTTGTGGCACCGAGTGAGTCGCAAGGATGAATTCCCCGTTTCGAATGTGCCACCCGGTATCGGCGTCGCCAAGCAGGGCTGCACTCATCGGGCTGTAAACCAAAATACCGACGAGTACGAGGAAAATCACATCGGCAATGGACGGCAGCAGCCACCGCGCCCACGCTGGCGAGGGCTTTCCCGCGAGAGACGAAACAGACTTGGGCGCCAATTCACTCGACACAATCACTGTCCGGACCTCTTCAAGAATCAGCTATCGACTTGTACCAGATCTCGAACGACGCTACAAGATCAATCCCGTATGGCATATTTCACGCTGGCTGTTGACTCTGTTTCCCGTTATGCTACGGGCCATGAGTCATGTCGCCATACCTGGACCCGGAAGCTGCGTCGCGAATTCCCCGTCGATGGCGCTGCGCAGCACCGGCGTGAACTCCTAATTATTGGCTGCGAATTGCGGGCTCTTGGAGGCCTGAGAAATGACCGTGACGATCGGGAACGGGAATTCTTCGCCAACGCAGGACTGCTCAGTTCACGAGGGCGAATCTCCAGCATTAACGCAGAGGATGAGGCGGACTGCTCTGCTTTGGATACTGCTGGCCAGTGGGATTTCCATTGTGTGGGGTTTCTATATCGGGCAGACGGGAAATGGGTGGGTGGATTTCAGGGCAGTTTACTACGGCACACGATGCCTGATTTCACACCACAACCCGTACAAGGTGAATGAGTTAGAGAACGTATATCGGATCGAGGGCGGGGAACGTTCGACGGAGACTGCCAAAACTCTTCAGTGCGTGACGCTTTATGTAAACGTGCCTACAACATTCCTGTTCGTAGCTCCGTTCGCGGTGCTGCCTTGGGGGCCTGCGCACATACTGTGGTTAACCATCACAGCCGGGGTATTCATCCTTGCCGCCTACCTTATGTGGGAAATAGGGGCGAGCTACGCGCCGAAGGTCTCCCTATTCCTGATTTGTATCTTACTTGCCAACTCCGAGAGCCTGTTTTGTGGGGGCAATACTGCCGGGATCGTCGTTGGCCTCTGCGTGGTGGCGGTCTGGTGCTTCATTCAAGAGCGATACGTATTGGCCGGCATCCTGTGCCTTGCATTCAGCCTTGCAATTAAACCTCATGATGCGGGCCTGGTCTGGTTCTACTTCTTGCTGGCGGGCGGGGTCTATAGGAAACGCGCGCTGCAAACCATTGCTATTACCCTTGTTCTGGCCCTGGCGGCATTCCTGTGGGTCTCGCACGTTGCGCCGCATTGGATGCAAGACTGGCAAACCAACCTGTCGACGATTTCGGCTCCCGGCGGCATCAATGAGCCCGGCCTCAATTCACTCACAGGTCGCAGCGCCTTTATGGTCATCGACCTGCAGGCGGCCATCAGTGTATTTCGCGATGATCCACGCATCTACAATCCACTCAGCTATTTGATCTGCGGAACGCTTCTTCTAGCATGGTCGGTTTGCACTTTAAGGTCTAACTTCTCGCGATCGAGGGCATGGCTTGCGCTGGCGGCAGTCACAGCTCTTACTATGCTGGTGACCTATCACCGGCCATGGGATGCAAAACTCCTGATGCTGGCTGTTCCCGCCTGCGCCAGGTTGTGGGCTGAGGGAGGCCCGATTCGCTGGATAGCATTGCTTGTAAATGGCATAGGGCTGCTGTTGGTCGGAGATCTTCCTTTAGCTCTTCTTAGCGGCCTCCCGTCCGAGTTGCATTTAGGGTCGACGGGGATATTCGCACAGATACGTACAGTTTTGCTGATTCGGCCCGCCTCGCTTATTTTACTGGTCACGGGTATTTTCTATCTATGGGTGTATATGCACACCACGCCAGGTACGGACGGCTGCATCGTCCAACCTAATTCGGCAGAAACCGAGCCCGCGATGAAGCTGGACTGACACAATTCCCTGAGCGGTAAATTTGCGCGCTCGTAATGACTGGCGCGACACACTTCTTCTCTTGTGGGCGGTTTGTAGGCGTGGTATTTCGACCCGGGGCCGCATTCTCCCAAACTGGTCTATCGCTTCACAGCCTTAGAGATCGACGATACAAGACGCTGACTTCGTCGCGATATAACACAGCCCAAGCTGGGCTGATCTTCAGGTACTTCGAGAGCGGACTATCCACCGGCATCAGTACGTACTCAACCTTATATTTGTCGAGCACCGTCTGTGGATTCTGGATGGAAGTTGCCGCCCAGTAATCCTTGAACACACCGGTTGGGGCATATGGGTCCCATCGTCCGTCGATAAAGACCCTCAACTCCGGAGCATGCCAGATCAGGTATCCACCCCAAATATAATCATGAAAGAGCCTACCTTGAATTGCGTTCGCTTTCATGTAGGCGACAGCTCGCTCGGGATAGTCCGCCTGACTGTGAAATTTCGATTGGTGGGGCATGCTGAAGGCGAATAAGCAGAGCAAAATGGCTAAGGCAACTGCATTGTTTAGACGCCTGTCAGAGTTTCTGTCATACGGGGTCATCAGTTTGAGACACTTCGCGAAGATCGGTGGGACAAGAATCGCTGCGAGGAACATGAATCGGATATTGGTCAGGGAGAAGTAGAGGGCCAACATGATGAACCCAAGCTCGTCCAACCGCCAACGCTCCATCGAGAAAACCGAAATCAGCAGTGTTCCCAAGATCAGGACCATGGCAACTTTGCCCCAAGGGGTGTGGAAATCGATTGAGGCAAACTCCTGAATGTTGTCGACCGAGGATTGCTTTCCGAACATAGCTCCGAAGGGGTAGAGCACTAGATGGTATCCAACGGGATTGATGAATACCGCTGCAAATGATGCCCCAGCGGTGATGAGCAGTTTCCGCAACTGCGGCCCTGACCATCGAATCGCATAGGCGTGCCCCCAACACCCTTCCAGCAGTCCGGAGGCAATGAAAATGCCGAACACCACCACCCCCATAGGCCACGAGCCGTGCGAATTTATCCAGAGGCAAAAGAGCGGGGGCACCAACCAGAGCCATTTCGAGTCATTTCTCCGCGACGCCTCCAGAATCAAGAGCAGAACCACCAAATACAACCAACCGAACAACAGGGTTCGCGCACCGATGGAGACCACCATCAGAATGGCGGCGGCAACGGTGACCAGAAAGGAATTCTTCACATCGTCGCTGGCAAGATAGCTGAGACGGAAGACGCCCAGGACGATAGCAGTACAAAGCAAGAAAACAAGAAGGAAAACCGCAGGAAGGCCGGCCCACCTGTACGCCAGATAATAGGCTAGTTCCGACAGCCACTCGAAGGGAAGGATGGCCGCCCCCGTCGCAGTATAAGAATAGGAGTCAACGGCCGGAAAATGGCCTGTAGTCAGCAGAAATTGGGCGTTACGCAGATGCCACCACAGATCAGGATCGGTGATGTCGCGCCTTGAAAGCAGAAATACCAGATAAATAAGGGAAGTGGTAAGAACCGTGGGAAATGAAAACAACCGACTCCACACGGTGGAGGGCAAGCTGACTGGCGCAATTAGAGGCGCGCTTAATTGAGACAATTCGCCTTCCCTCCTGGTTTTCGGAAGCACGCGTCCGGATGCTTTCATCAAATCGCGCGTTACCGGTTTTGGGACCGCTGAGTCAAGAGCAGTTCACTAATTACCACGCCTGCTCTGCCCACGCAACAAACATTTTCCGAGCTCTCTCGATCAATCGCGGACACGATTTAGCCGCGAGTCCGTCTCCAATCGGGGGAGCACTGCGGCGGGTAGGCATCTGCCGGGATGCGTGACGGAGCGAAGACTGCGGGAGGTCTTGCATAATATGTAGCCATCCTGGGCCTGGTCGATTACGATAGGTCAGTGCTCCGGTAGGTTCGGAGCCTCTACAAGTACCGGACATGAACTCTGCAAGTTATTGAAAAGAATGAGCGCCATGGAACTCGAGCCTGCAGTACGCAAGTAAACTGAATCCAGCGGGAAGCGGTGAGAGCCAGCGGAGGAGCGATAGCGATATGGAAGATTTGCGTTTCCCGATTGGGAAGTTTGACGGGACCAAGGGACCAAACACACCCGAAGAACGCAAGAAGCAGGTCGACACCATTGCCGAGCTTCCGGAGCGCCTGAAGCAAGCGCTGATGGGACTGAACGGAAAACAACTGGATACCCCTTATCGCGAGGGCGGGTGGACGGTAAGGCAAGTGACCCATCATCTTGCGGACAGTCATATGAATGCCTATGTCCGATACAAACTGGCATTGACGGAAGACAATCCAACGATTAAACCTTACCGGGAGGCAGCCTGGGCGGAACTGGCCGACAGTCGCATCACTCCCATCGATGTAAGCCTGGCACTGGTGGACAACTTGCATGCCCGCTGGGTGGTATTGCTCCGCAGCCTAAAACCTGAAGACTGGGAGCGGACGGTCACCCACCCGGAAATGGGTGTGATGTCCTTGGACAAAATGCTTGGAATCTATGCCTGGCATGGCGCGCATCATGTGGCGCACATCACCGGGTTGCGCCAGCGGAGCCAGTGGTAGTGACCGGCGTGCGTGGCTGTAAACGATAAAATCCGGTCACCCGTGGCAAAGAAGTCATTGACCTCCGGATTCTGCCTTTGATACTGTCAAGCGTTCGCGTATGCGCGACGTCGGGTCGGACCATGTTGTTGGCAATCCTATGGCACTCAAGTTCCGTGGCGTTGATTTCCTTGAATTCGACTCGCTCCTCACCGAAGACGAGCGCATGGTGCGCGACACGGCACGACAATTTGTAGAAGATAATCTCGTCCCCATCATTGAAGACTGTAATCGCCAGGGGAGGTTTCCCAGGGAACTGGTTGCGCCGATGGGTGAACTCGGCTTCTTTGGCCCCACGCTCCACGAATATGGCTGCGCGGGGATGAGCAGCGTGGAATACGGGCTCATCATGCAAGAGATGGAGCGCGGGGACAGTGGACTGCGCTCATTCGCCAGTGTCCAGAGCAGCTTGGTGATGTACCCGATTTACACCTTTGGCAGCGAGGAACAGAAGCAGCGCTGGCTCCCGGCGATGGCCAAGGGAGAAAAGTTGGGATGCTTCGGGCTGACAGAGCCTGATGCCGGCTCAAACCCGGACGCGATGCGCACCCGTGCGGTTCCGGACGGCGATCACTACGTGCTCAATGGCGAGAAAATGTGGATCACCTCCGGTTCCATTGCTGACGTTGCCGTGGTCTGGGCCAAAAGCGAGGAGCACGGTGGCCAGGTTCGCGGATTCCTGGTTGAGACCGACCGTCCTGGGTTTGTCGCCAAGGACATCCATGGAAAGTGGTCGCTGCGCGCTTCGGTCACCTCGTCGCTTTCGATGCAGGACGTACGGATTCCAAAGGAGAACCTGCTGCCGAAAACATCAGGGCTAAAATCAGCGCTGATGTGTCTGAACCAGGCGCGGTTCGGCATCGCCTGGGGCGTGATCGGCGCGGCAATGTCGTGCTACGACACGGCTCTGCAATATTCACAATTCCGCAAGCAGTTCCGCAACCAGCCCATCGCGTCGCATCAACTCGTCCAGGAGAAACTGGTCTGGATGATCACCGAAATCAGCAAGGCTCAGCTATTAGCACTTCAGGTGGGCCGGTTAAAGGATCAGGATAAGGCCCAGTACTTCCATATTTCGATGGCTAAGCGGAACAATGTGTGGATGGCCCTGGAGTGCGCCCGCATGGCGCGCGACATTCTTGGTGCAAACGGCGTGGCAGATGAGTATCCGGTATTCCGTCACATGGCAAATCTCGAGTCGGTGAAAACCTACGAGGGAACGCACGATGTTCACACGTTAATTCTGGGATCAGCGATAACAGGCATTGACGCGTTCTGAATTCAGGAGCAAAATTGGCCCGCCAAACTGTAGATGCGAGTCAATTAGTTATTAGTTTGAATGATGAGTAGTGAAGAACGGCACAAGGCCAAAAGCAAGTACGAAACAGAGCCGCGGCCGCTGGAATTAGGAGCAATTATGGCGACACAGTTTCAAAACAAAGCAGTCCATCTGGAAGACAATATCCAATCGAATCTCGAATCGGATCTCGCACTGGAAATGTTGCGAGTGGTTGAGGCGGCAGCCATCGCTTCGGCACGGCAAATGGGAACCGGTGACCGCAAGCGCGCCGATCAGGTCGCGACAGAAACGATGCGCCGCGTCATGGACACGATCCCGATGCGCGGCACCATCGTGATTGGCGAAGGCGAACGCGACGAGGCTCCGATGCTGTACATCGGGGAGAAGGTGGGACGCGCACCAAAAGAGGGCGTCATTTATCCGGAAGTGGATATCGCAGTCGACCCGCTGGAGGGTACGAACCTCTGCGCCACCGGCGCGCCGGGCTCCATCTGCGTACTGGCTGCCAGCGAACGCGGCGGCCTGCTGCACGCCCCGGATTGCTACATGGAAAAAATCGTGGTTGGCCCGGCCTGCAAGGGGTCCGTGGATTTGGATGCGCCTACAGCGGTAAATCTTAGGATGATCGCTAAGGCTCTGGATCGCGATGTGGAAGACCTAGTGGTAATCGTGCTGGACCGCCCACGCCACGAGAAGTTGATCAACGAGATTCGTCGGGCAGGCGCGCGCATTAAGTTGATCGGCGATGGCGACCTTGCACCGGGAATCGCGGCGGCCGTGCGCGGTACCGGGGTTCACGCTGTGATGGGCACGGGCGGTGCGCCGGAAGGCGTGATCACCGCGGCGGCGATGCGCTGCCTGAACGGCTACATGGTGGGTAGGCTGACTGGCTATACTGACGAACAGCGCGAGCGCATGACCCAGTACGGTATCTCCGATGTGAACAAGATTTATACTGCCGACGAACTAGCTCCGGGCGAAAACATCATATTCGCCGCGACCGGCGTAACGGACGGCGCGCTGATGCAGGGAGTTCGCTTCTTCGGTGAAGGTGTACGCACATCCTCGGTGGTTATGAAGATGGCTTCGCGTAAGGTCCGCTTTGTGGAAGGCATCCACCTGGAACACGGCAAGGATTTCAGCGTTCGATTCTAATGCGCTCAAATGTTAAGAGAAAAGGGGTACGGCTTAGGCCTTGCCCCTTTCGCTTGCCTGCAGCGCAGCTACTGGGGTGAGATGGTGATGATATTCATCCGCGCCAGCCCGTTGATCACGAACTGCACCGCAATCGCCGTCAACATCAATCCCATGATTCGCATCATGATTCGGATTCCCGTCTCTCCCATGCGCTTCCGTACCCGATCTGCCGAGGCAAGGATGATGTAGCTGGCGAAGGCGGTGAATGCGATGGCGACGAAGATCGGGATGGCGTGCTGCCAGGTAGGCGAAGCACCCATTAACACCATCACGGTTGAGATCGCACCCGGTCCCGCCAGTAGAGGAATTCCCAGGGGAGTGATGCCAATGTCCTCCTTATTCGAACCCTCCTCAGTTTCGCTTGTTCCCTCCTGCGTAGAGCGGCGCGCCTGCATCATATCAAGGCCGATCAGCAAGAGGATGAGTCCGCCCGCGATTTCAAAGGCCGCCAGCGTGATCCCGAATAGCTTGAAAATGAACGATCCGGAGAGCGCGAACAGGCTGAGAACGATCAGGCAGGTCCAAGCAGCGCGGGCAGCCATACGACGGCGCGACGCGGAATCCGCGCGATGCGTCATCGCCAGAAAAGGCGGAACCGCGGCAAAGGGATCAACAAGAAAGAAGATCGAGCAAAATGCCACGAATGAAAACTCCGTCATGGAAGTAAAGAACGAATGAATGCGGGCGGCTTCCGGCGGCAGGAACATACGAGCGAAACGGTCTCCATTACCAGCGTACACGGGATGATCGCGAATTCCAAAACAGCAAGGCGCATGCGCTGGCAGATACGGGCCAACGGACGCCCCTCCGGCCGCGGGCGCTGGCTACTTGCGCCAACTGGTGTTCTTCTAGCGGGGCGATGCGGGCTCTTCGCTCAGCCGATAAGGATGGCGGAGATGTTTCCGCGCCGCTGCCGCGTACTCGCTGTCGCGGCCGGCGGCAATCACACTGCGATAGCGCGCCACCGCCTGCTCGCGCCGTCCCAGTATGTCGTACATTTCTGCGGCGGCAACATAGGCGCGAAGCATCAGGGATGGCTCGACGTCCTTGCAGGTGGTGACAAGATCGAAGGCGCTAGCTGCCGGTTCGAACTGGTGCTGCCCACGCAAGGAAATGCCCAAGCCCCATGCTGCCAACTCTGGCTGAAAGGTCGAATACTTCCCTTCGCGCCCCTTCTGCAGGGCGAGGCGATAGTGTGCAATGGCCTCGGGTCCCTGACCGGCAGCATTGAGCAGATGGGCGTACTCGATGACGAGAAGAAAATTTCTGGGATACTCCCGCGAGACTCGTCCCACCAGTTCCAGTGCCTCCGGATAGCGCTGTTCGCGCCGCAGAAACAGGCTGAGAGCGAGGGCCGCGTCATTGCTCGACGTACCGTGCGAACGGCTCACCTCCCGCAAATAATTAAGACCCTTCTGGCGATTACCTGTGACTCCCACCAACGCTACGGCCGCACGCCCCGCCCAGTTCAGCGAACCGATTATGTAGTTATGGATTCCGACGGTCATTTTGGCATCCACGTAGCCTGGGTCCAATTCGAGCACGCGCTCATGATCGCGCCGCGCTGCCAGCGCCGAGCGGATTGCCGGTAACCACGACTTCTGGGCCATTCCCATGTACGTGGCGCGGAAGCCACGCGCGACGCCTCGAGCGTAGAGGGCATCCGTGTCATTCGGATTCTTCTCCAGGCGTGCGTTGCAGAGCGACTCAACGCGTGCGATGATGTCGAATATCCGCTTTTGGGCGGCCATATCCAGAGGCCGTCGCGCTTTGCTGGCGAGAAAGCTTTCACTCGAATAGGTTTCCGTATCGAGGGCGCCGATGCGGTTCAGTTCCTTGAATAATTCGGCGGCCAGGAGATAGTTGGACGTAAAGGGATCTTCCGGATGTTCGCTCTGAAGTTTTGCCAGATCGCGAATCGCCGGATCGTAATCCATATTGTAGAGTTCGTTAAAACCGCGCGCCGCAAGGGCATTATTGTCGGGGCGGATGACCGGAACCGAGCCCTGAACGGCCCATGCCCACGCGGGTAGGAATAGCCACAAACCGGCGAGAAAAAGGATGATGGTAAATCGATTTGGACTCATGAGACTGAGAAGATTCTAAACCGTTGCGCGGGGTAACACACGGTTGCGCTCCACGATTCAGCGGTCACCCACGCGCTATGAGAGTTCAGTCTCAATCGGACAGAAATCTCCCAGCAGCGGAAGATAGAGTGCGCAACGCAGCGGACGCGGATCGAAAGCCCGCAGAACACGAACGTAACGCTGCATATCAGGACGATACTTATCCACCTGCATCCGCACAAAGCGGCCAGTATCTCCTCCGAGTCGTTCGGTAATTTTGTAGTCGATCAGCCAGCGCGTACCGTCCTCTATAAATGTACGATCCACCCGCACGTGTTCCAGTCGCCCCTCGATTACCGCCGACACGGCAAACTCACAGCAGTGTTCGGCGTGCGGAGACAGCAGCCAGCGGCCCCGCTCATCTTCGAGCGTCCTACTCAGCGCCTCCGATACGCGCACGGTCCCCTGCTCAAGTTCGCCACGCATCACTCCTGCACGCAGCAGCGCGGCCGAAATCGCCGCTCTCGCCGAGAGCAAACGCCGGGCGTCCCAAAGTGACGGACCTTCGAGGGCGATGCGCTGTAGAAAACTATGCGCGACCACGCCGATGCGTGGCAAAAGATCACCGACCCACTCGAAGCGATGTTCCTCGTTAGAAACTTTGGGTTGCAAGGAACACCAGTGCAATGCTTCAGGGATCGCCGGGGCGGCAAAGGTCAAGGGCAGGCGGCGCAGTAACGACTCCGGCGCCGGCTTCTCGTCTGCTTGCGTGCCACTCTCGGATGTCGCAGGCGGGGCAAATTCCTGCTGCATTCCCGGTACGTCCCAGAGCATGCGCAGGATGGAATTCTGGTCGGGTTGCCGCCCGTCCGGCACCGCAGCCGAGAGATAGAGACGCTTTCGCGCACGGGTGGCGGCAACATAAAACAGGCGCTTCAACTCCTCGCGTGAACAACTACTGGCAATGTCACGCAAATATCCTTCGATGGTCGGCGCCTTGCTGCCCTTCTTGCCTGGAGCTTCCATCGGCCCCAACAAAAGAAATTCCTGCCCGCTGCGCCTCCGCAGACGCCAATAGAGCAGACTCTTATCATCCTGACGCGAGCGCCGCTCTAACGCCGGCAGAAAGACTACATCCCACTCCAAGCCTTTTGCCTGATGAATGGGCATGATTTCGACGCGAATGCCGTTGCGATTATCGGCGGGCGCAAACAGGTCATGCAGCTTTAAGGCAAAGTTCTCCGCGTCGCGTACCATGCCCGCCGAAGATTCCGCGTCCAGCAGCGCAAAGTATGCATTTGAGTCGCGAATTCCCTGATCCTGGTCAGCTAAGCAAGCGGGACCGCCAACGCGCAGCCAGGTGGACTCGACTAGTGCGCGCAGTGAACCACGCCCACGCCGCGCCAACGCATCCTCCAGCACCGGAAGACAGCGCGCCAGTGCCGAACGCGCCTGTTCGGACAGCTTCGCTCCCCGTCGATGCAAAAGTTCGCGCACCGTAGAGCCGTCATCGCCCCGACAGAGTTCCCACAAATCCGCTAGGCTGAGACCGCACCACGGTGCCCGCAAAACTGCCAACCACGCAGTACGGTCGGCGAGATTTGTCAGGGCCGATCGCAGTGCTTCCAGATCCCGAACCATTGGACGATCCGAAAGCCGGTCAGTTTTCACTGCGCGAAAATCAATTCCCGCCGCATGGAACGCCGCCACCAGGTGAGGCAGGTGAGTTCGCGAGCGCACCAGCACGGCAAGCGTGGAAGGCTGCTCGCCGGCTGGCGTAGGAATCGCGAGTTCGCGCTGAATGCACTCCGCCAGATGCTTCGCCTCGCCTGCACGATCCGCATTGGCGAACCCCCTGATCTGCACCGCCGAACCATCAAGACCCGGACGCGAAGGCTGCGCCTCTGCATACTGAACCGCATTGGTCAGGTCGCTATCCTCGCGTAGAATCAGCGGGAAAATGCGGTTGAACCACTCGACCAGATTCTGTTGCGAACGAAAGTTTTGCCTGAGCCGGTCGAAACCATGCAGATGCCCACCAATACCCTCGGTGCGCGCCTGTTGATAGATCGCTACGTCGGCTTGACGAAATGCGTAGATCGACTGCATGGGATCGCCGACATAAAAAGTGGAACACTGTTCATCCGCCTCCCATGTGCCAAGCAGACGGGCCAGGAGTTCGACCTGGACACGGTTAGTGTCCTGAAATTCGTCGACGAGAATGTGGCGGATTCGATACCCCAATTGCAGGCCCAGCTCGGTTGGATCACCATCATGCCCGATGGCATCGAGCGCGCGCTGAGCGTACTCGGCAAAGTCGATGGTAGCCTTCTCCGAGAAAATAACTTTAAGATTCGCCGCCGCCAGAGGCAATACCTCAAGAATGGCGTGCATGAACTGCCACTGCGATTCCGTGTAATGCGGATCAGGTAGACGGCGAATCCGATTCAGCGCCGCGCAGAGTTCTTCCGCGCCGGAAAGTTGCGCAAGGCCCGCGAAGAATTCAAGGCATTGCTTTCGACGGGCTTTCTCGACGAGTGTTCCTGAAGGGAAACCGTGGCGTACGTTCACTGTTTTGCGAAGTGCCGGGTTGCTCCGATCCGAGGTCAACAGAAAATCACAAATTCTGCGCCAGGTGTCGAGATGCTCGGCGGTTGCGGGAGGCAATTCTGTGATGTCAAACGGTCGCGGCAAGCGCTGCGAGGAAATCGGGACCACCTCTGCGCTGGCCGCAATTGAATCAACCACTGGTGCGGAAGCAGTTACACTATGCGTAAGCCGATCCGCGGAGTAGCGTATGAGATCAAACATTTCCGACTCGTGTGCGCGGTTCAACACCATCTCAATACGCATACGAACGAGTTCGAGATCTTCCTCAACCGAGAGTGCCAGCGCCGCTTCAAGCCTACTTCTAAGGCTTATCCGCTGTGAGGCATCAAACGCATCGGAACGTCCGAGAAAGTGTAGCCATTGGTCACGCTGCGCAAGCATTGCGGCCAGCAGATTGCGCACGCCGCGTACATCGTTGTCCATGTGTACGAGCAATGCAGCTATCGCGTCCCCGAGTGTGCCTGGGAGGGCCAGTTGATCGATCACCCGCTGCGCCGCAAGTTCATAGAGAGGCCGCGCATCTTCCGTGACCTGCGCCACGCCTCCGAGCAATCCTTTGAAAGGCGCACGCTGCGCCACCGACTCGCAAAACGAATCGAGCGTGCGAACCTGTAGCCGCGCGGGATGCTCAAGGATATTCCAGCCGAGCGCGTCGGAAGTGTCGAGAACCGAGCGTGCCAACCGCAACGATTGCTGCTCATACGGAGGACGTCCTGAAATCTGCGCACTGTTGAGTTGCCCGGCGCGTTGCAGCGTGAGAAGAATTCGGCCGCGCATCTCCGCCGCAGCCTTACGCGTAAACGTGATGGCCAGTACGGATTCCGGTTGATCGACCTTGGCGAGGCATGCGAGGAATCGCTGCATCAGTAATTCAGTTTTTCCAGAACCGGCAGGAGCCTGCAGCATCCATGACTGCGTGATATCCAGAACAGCAAGGCGGAGGCTCGCATCAGAGGGTATGGCGCGCGGAGTAGGACTACTCATCGTTCTCTCCCGCTGATCCAGCGTCCGAATCGTCGTCTGCCAGTTCACCTACGCGGCATAGCGATGTTAGATGGCAATGCTCACACGGCGAACCACTTTTTCCCGGCACAATCCTCGGATCAACCGCGGCAGCCCCTTGCACGAATGACGTGGCAATCTGTTCCAACTCCACCGCCCAACGTCCGGTGTACTCATCGAACGCAAGCCCATCGAAGACAGGTTTGTTTGGGATTGCGCACGGCAACAGATCTTTTCCGCGCAGATAGCCTTTGAAACTGGATTCACCCTTGCGAACAATCGCAAATGACACGCCAGCGAGATCAAACTTCTGCTGCTGCATTGCCAATGCGTAGAACGGCAACTGCGGCATCCGCGGACGCGGAACCTGCCAGGCGCTCACATTGTTAGAGCCGCCGGTTTTGTAGTCAATCACCACATGGACGTCGTCAATCTCGTCCAGACGATCGAGGCAACCACGCAGACTCAGACCTCCTAAACTTACTTCAACCGGAAGTTGATGGCCAACCACATGGAAGGGTTTACGGGTGGACTCAAGGTTGAGCCATTCCGTAAGTACCTCGATGGTGCGCTGGCGTTCCAGCGCGCGAAAACGCTTCGTCCATTCGTCGTTGCTCGACGGCAACTCACGCGCCATCGCCTCATCCACGGCAGCCTCAACGATCGCTGTGCGATCAGGGCGACGCAATCCCGCACTGTCTTCCAACTGCTCCCATATCAGTTGCAGCGCGAGATCAACAATCTTGCCTCTCTCCGTTGGAGCCAGCGCATCGTTCGGTCCTTGGAGTTCCTTGGCGAGCAGGCGGCGAATCGCGAACGCCCGGAAAGGACAGTTGGATTGCTCCTGCAGCAGCGACGTTCCACCCCGGACAACTTCCCCGGACCGTAATGCGGGAGCAGTGGAGTCGCAGATAATTTCCAAATTCGCGCAGTCGAATCTCGACGCAAGCATCAGCGGCATTTCGATGGCCTGATCCGCGACCGGAAAATTAGAGAAGCATGGACTCCAGCGCTGCTCGCGTTCGTCATCGGTGCGTCGCGCCAGGCTGAGAGAAACCATTGGCGCCGACTGCAAGAGACGCGAAGTAATCCGCGAGATCCGCGCCTTCGCCTGAGGTGTTCCAATCAGCGCCACGCCCTTCTCTTTCAACAAGGCAATCGGAATCAGCGGCGAGAGCCCCGGAGAGTCCGGCCAAAGGTCATCGCCGCACGAACCGATCCACAGGGCATCGAAGATCGAGCCCTCCGACTCCGCCGCGTTCATGATTTGCACCGGAGCATTGAGCGTCTCAGGCTTGAAGTTCTGCGTTGCCGCGGCGCGGTTCAGTCTTGCCACAAAGTCTGGAAAATCAACGCGCCATTCGAGCAACTCCAACGAAGAAACTGAGACGAGAAGTTCACGCCAACTTTGCGTACACTGAAACTCTTCGCTGTTCAGTGATACCCGGCTTGGCCATCCGAAAGCTTCCAGTATCCGCCGCGAGATGTCCGCCCAATAGGGTGCCGACTGCTCGGAGGAAAATGCAGAATGCTTTGGAAGCGCATCCAGCGCAGCATGCAATCCGGGCAGTTCATGCGAATCTTCGAGCCACCTCGCGAGATCGGCGATGCTGACCTGGCGATGGGCATGTTTTCTTATGTCTGCAAGAAAACACGCGACCGCGTCCGGCTCTGCCGCCAAGTAAGGCGAACTTAACATGGAGCGAAAGGAGTGGAAGTCGATAGGGGCCGCAAACAACGAGAGCAATTCCAAGGCACAACGCACAACGGGATACTCTGCCAGCGCAAGTGGCGATGCGATCTCAAAGGCGGAGGGCGTCGCCCGACCGAGCAGATGTTCGGGATGAAGCACTGGATGAAACGCGCTTTCCACCTGCGGAAGCTTTCGCTCGAGGTCGAAGAGAATGACACCGATGCGCGCTTCGGGCGATGCCTCTACCTGCTGGCGCGCCCATTGCGCCGCCGTGCGCAATTCATCTGCAACACCGTCGAACTCATACCGGAGCGGATAAATAACGGCCTCTTCGTCCTGTTCCGTTACGGCAGCGACCTGCACTCCGGCTTCTACCAGCGCGTCCAGAAATTTGCACTGTGCAGGCGTGGGTTCAGCGAGGAACGTAAACACTTGTTGCGGAAGACGCAATGCCGCCAAGCATGAAAGCAGTTCGCAAGTGAAGAGCGCCGGGCACGTCCACCGGTGCGCCGCAATCCGGCGTCGAAATTCCGCTGCCCATCCGGAAAACGCTCGGGTGTCTGCGGAAGCGTTCATCAGCGGAGAGTCGAGCGCGATATCATACTCGATGGCTGTGCGGAAGGACTCGCAGGCCAGGGCCGCTGCAGACTCCGGCAACAACATCTCGCGTCCGCTGGGCGAGTACTCGATGATCTGCCGCCACAACTGCAATTCTTGTTCCCGCTGCAACGCCTGAACCGTAACCGCACCCGCGACCACCGCATCCCAATAAAGCCGCTCTACAAAGGCTCCGTATGGCAGCACATCGGGCGTGAGCCAAGCGGCATGGGAGAGGCGCATCCGCCGCTCCGCCGCCGCAAGGATAGAGCGCGCGGAACGAGTATTCGCTGTCAGCACCGTTGCTCCAGCAACTGCCGCAGTGACTGCCTGCTCGAAATACTCGCGATACCCGGTCAACTTGCCTCCCGCGGAGCAGCGTAGTTGCAATGGACGACCATGGATTTCATCCGGAGCTACAGGAACGTTCTATCACGGGCGCGAGCGCTTCTCAAGAAGCGCGGTCCTTAGTTCCCAATTCTTTATAGCTTAAAGAAACAGATGCACGGGATGTGGTTCAACGGGCAGCGATCAGAGTTCCGCGGCATTCGCCAAAACCGATACGTACGGCTCCAGGGGCCTCGCAGAACGCGCGCAGCGTCACTTCATCTCCATCTTCCAGAAACGTCCGCCGGGTTCTGTCGGGCAGCAGGATGGGCTCGACTCCGCCACGCGTAATTTCCAGGAGACAGCCGCGTGCGGCAGGATCGGAGCCGGAGACCGTGCCGCTGCCGAGCAGATCTCCGGGCCGCAGATTGCAGCCGTTGGAGGTGTGGTGCGCGAACATCTGCGCAAATGTCCAGTAAAGATCGCGGAGATTTCCCCGGCTGACCAGATGGGGTGAGCAATCCCTCTCACGCATCGCAGCAGTCCGTAAATAGACCTCCGCCGTCAGATCGAAGCCGCCCCGTTCCTGATCGTCGGGATCAGCGAGGTACGGCAGTGGCTGCGGATCTCCCGCGGGACGTGCAAAGGCCGGAACGCGAAAGGGAGCCAGGGCTTCGGTGGTGACGATCCAAGGCGAAATGCTCGTGGCAAAGCTTTTTGACAGGAACGGGCCAAGCGGCTGATATTCCCACGATTGAATGTCGCGTGCCGACCAGTCATTCAGCAGACAAAGTCCGAAGATGTGATCCCCGGCCTGCGCTATCGGAATGGCTTCGCGCATCTCGTTTCCCACCCCTGCGAACGCTCCAATCTCCATTTCGTAGTCGAGGCGGCGGGAGGGAGCGAACTGCGGATGCTCGGCAGACGGTAGCTTCAGTTGCCCCCAGGGGCGGCGCACCGCGGTTCCGCTAACGACGATGGAGGAGGCGCGGCCATGGTATGCGATGGGCACCCACTTGTAATTCGGCAACAGCGGATTCTCAGGACGAAACAGCGCTCCAACGTTGCTGGCGTGATGCACCGATGCATAGAAATCGGTGTAATCACCGATCTCGACCGGCAGTACCATGGTTATGTCCTGCTGCGGACGCAGGCACGCTTCGACTTCGGCCCGGTTTGCCGAATTCACGCGCAGCAACTGAAACAGAGCGCGCCGCAAGGCCGTCCAGCGTGCCGGACCTAGACCCATCAACGGATTCAGGCACGGTTCCTTGCAGACCTCATAGGTAGCGTCATCCACATCATCCAGCAGTGCGCGCTCGGCGGCCACTTCCAGATCGAGCACCTGATCACCGATCGCGACACCAAGACTTGAGCAAGAATCCTGTCCGTTGGTGAATGCGCCGAAGGGAAGATTCTGAATCGGAAAATCGCAGCCGGGGATGTTGGCCGATTCCACGAAGGAGCGCGCATCCGGATCGTGACTTTGGTTTCGTTCCATGCTCATAGAAGGTCAAGTTCGTGCAAGTCCCGGAGAGGCTCCTCGAACGAGCAGGAGCCAAAACTCAACGCGAATTCCGCACGCATCGAGCGAATACCTGCTACATCGATCAGTATCGGCTTCTCTTCTCCACCCCAGGTCACGGCATCATCACCAAAGTGCCAGTTTGCGCGCTCTCGGTCGGCAAGGCAAGTGGCCAGCACGACACGCGACGCCACCTTGCCAGAACGCACCGCACCCCATGCGATGGCAGCCGCGGTAAAGAGGTTCAGAAATCCGTGCATCATTCCCTCGCGCGAGTTTGGCTCATAGGTAAGCGAGTGAAAACAACGCAACGGATGATGCAGCCCCGAAGTTGCTTTGAATGGCACACCGCACTCCGCGCACCGCACGATGAATGCGGCAACGTTCTCCACGCTCGGAAACGCTTCTTCGACCACACCGCCGGTTCGCAATTTGGCGCATCCGCCGAAGTGACGGAGGATCGGAAGAAACTTGTCGGCTTGCTCCGGCGCAAACTCGAAGAACACCGCCGTACTTGGGGGCTGTTTCCTGCGGACAAGATCAACCTCGTCCAAGTCACGTACGCGCACCTCGATGGTGTCGATCACCGCACCGGGTGCTTTGCGATTAAACTCATCGACCGCCGCCAGTTCTGCTTCAATGTTGGCTGAAATAATTCCACTGAGCCGCCACGGATCGGCTGCAACATTCTCCTGCGCATTTAGAAATTCATCCAACCGCGCGACCGGCAGCACGAACCGCCCCAGGGCCCATCGCTGCTGAGCATTTAGATATGTCGAGTAATTGTTCACGCTCGTCATCATGTCCAAAGATGCGGGAGGAAACAGGCCTGCGTAATCAATGATTCGGTCGAGAAACACTCTTAGAGATGCGGCCATGCTGCGAACTGAAGTGGACATGATCGCTCAACTCCGCGGGAAGTTGCGTTTCAGATTCTGCCAGCAAGTGTAGTACTCGTGCTGAAGTTCGGCAGACTCGAGGGCGAAGCAGGTAGGGCGACAGACAAAATTGGTTTCAAACATGAAGGCCAGGGTATCAGCCAAATACTGTGGTTGTAGTACGGCGGTCGATGCCCGCTCATAGCTGGTCGCATCTGGACCATGGCCGCTCATGCAGTTGTGCAGACTTGCGCCTCCGGGTAAAAAGCCCTCCGCCTTCGCATCGTACTGCCCACGAATCAGTCCCATGAATTCGTTCATGAAATTGCGATGAAACCACGGCGGACGGAAGGTATGTTCGGCAACCATCCATCGCGGTGGGAAGATCGCGAAGTCGCAATTCGCTGTCCCAGGCGTTGCCGAGGGCGAGGTGAGCACCGTGAAGATCGAGGGGTCAGGATGATCGAAGCTCACGCTGTTGATGACGCAGAAGCGCGCCAGATCGTACTTACAGGGTGCGTAATTGCCATGCCACGCAACCACATCCAGCGGCGAGTGATCGTACTCGCTCTCCCACAGGTTTCCCTGAAACTTGCAGATCACGCGAACGCTCGCCTCGATGTCTTCGAAGCTAGCAACGGGGGTCTGGAAGTCTCGCGAATTTGCAAGACAGTTGGCACCAATAGGTCCCAACTCCGGAAGGCGGAAGCTCGCGCCGTAGTTCTCGCAGACATAGCCGCGAGCTTCTCCCTCCAGCAGTTCCACGCGAAACTTGATCCCGCGCGGTATGAGCGCAATTTCACCGGGTGCTAGCGCAATCCGTCCGAGTTCGGTATGAATGAGCAGACGCCCCATCTGCGGTACCAGCAGCAGTTCGCCGTCGGCGTTGTAGCAATAGAGCGCCTCCATGCTGCGGTTGGCCGCATAAATGTGGATAGCCACACCGGTATGAGTCGCAAGGTCGCCATTCCCCGCAAGCGTGATCAATCCGGCGAGAAAATCCGTTGGCTTCTCCGGCATCGGCACGGGATTCCAGCGCAGTTGATTGGGCGGAGCGGGAACCTCGTCGAATGGTGTCGAGCGCAGCAAACCATTCGCAATCTGGCGGTAGGGATGGTGCATCACGCTGGGACGAATGCGGTAGACCCAAGAGCGCCGATTCAGCGCACGCGGCGCGGTAAAAGCCGTCCCGCTGAGTTGTTCGGCATAAAGCCCGAACGGCACTTGCTGCGGCGCATTCTGCCCTGCTGGCAGCGCGCCCGCCACCGCTTCCGTCGCGAACTCATTGCCGAATCCCGATTGGTAGTCCGGCGCAGCCTGCGGCTGAGAGGAATGCATCTTTGCATTGCGCGTTGCCGGGCTACTGCTCATCACGTCGTTGCTCATCACATCCCCTGTCGTCGCACCGGATTCCATTTGGCCGGCTACAGATTGCCTCGCCGCGCCTGCTCCAGTTCGATAGCTTCAAACAGCGCCTTGAAGTTTCCCTTGCCAAAGCCACGGCTGCCCTTGCGCTGGATAATCTCGTAAAAGACGGTGGGCCGATCCTCCACCGGACGCGTAAAGATTTGCAGCAGATAGCCATCCTGGTCCTTGTCCACAAGAATTCCCAGGCGCTTGATCTCCGCCAGCGGTTCGTCAAGTTCTCCGATGCGTTCTTTGAGAAGGTCGTAATAGCTGTCCGGCACGCGCAGAAACTCGACTCCGTTGCGTTGCAATTTGTTTACGGTGGCGAGCACGTCGGTCACCTGCAATGCAACGTGCTGTACTCCCGGCCCCTGGTACGCTTCCAGATATTCTGCGATTTGACTCTTTCGCAGTCCCGCTGCCGGTTCATTGATGGGAAACTTCACCGAATAGGAATCGTCAGACATTACAATCGACATCAACGCACTGTATTCAGTCGAAATATCCTTATCGTCAAAGCTGATAAAGCGGTGGAAACCAAAAATCTTCGAGTAGAAGTCCGCCCAACGATTCATTTGTCCAAGTTCGACGTTGCCTACCATGTGATCGATGCGCAAGATACCCGCATCATTCCCTGCAATTCTCTGTTCGGAATAGCCCGGCAGAAATGTCCCGCTGTATCCGCGCCGTGAGAGAAGCGAGTGAATGGTATCGCCATAGGTGCGAATCGCCGCCCGCCGCACCGTCCCAAAATCATCCTTGAGGTCGTGTGGGGCCTCGGCCGCTTCCGCGCCACGTGCCAACGCTTGCTCGAAGGCCAGATCCGCATCGGCCACCTCAAGTGCAATGTCGCGAATGCCATCGCCGTGGCGCTTAATGTGCTCAGCCGCGGGATGCGATGGAGTCAGAGGCGTGCTCACCACGAAATTTGCCTTGCCTTGCGCCAGCGCATAGGAGGCCAAATCCCTGCTGCCGGTCTCCTGTCCGCGATAGGCCAACTGTGAAAAACCAAACGCGCTGCGGTAGAAGAACGAAGCTTGTCTGGCGTTGCCAACCCAGAATTCCACGTGATGGATACGCTTGATCTGTAGCGGATTCTCCATTGCTTCACCCCGGCTCGCCGATAACATACACAGGGCCTAGTGCAGCGCTTTCGGCGAGCAGCGCCACGGTACCTTGGACCATGCGGTTAGATGAGAGAGCACGCCCTGAAGTTGCGGGCAATTCGTCAAACTCTTGGGCAAAAACAGCCAGTCTCACTCTATACTGGAGGGCCCAGCACAAACCCTGCGGTCTTATACGCAGCGGCACGGGAGGATTATGCGAAGCTTCGAAAGCCTTTCGGAACGGGAGATTCTTGCCCTAGCCATCGCCATGGAAGAGGAGGACTCGCGTATTTACGCGGACTTTGCCGAGGGACTGCGCGACAGCTATCCAGTCACGGCCAAGATTTTCGACCTGATGCGCAAGGAGGAGATTAACCATCGCCAGCGCCTGTTTGAGACCTACAAGGCCAGGTGGGGCGAACACATTCCTCTGATCCGTCGCGAGGATGTGAAGGGCTTCGTGAAGCGCCGTCCGTTCTGGCTCATGCGTCCGCTGCGCGCAGAGAGCGTACGCAAGCACGCCAGTGCCATGGAAATGGAGATCCGTCAGTTTTACGAGCAGGCCGCACGTCACACTCACGATGCCAGCCTCCGGCAGTTACTTGATAATCTCGCCGAGGAGGAGCGCTCGCACGCGCAGAAGGCTGAAGAGTTACAAAGGACTATGTTGCCGTCCGAGGTGCGCGAACATGAGGAAGCGGCCACCCGCCGCCTCTTCGTGCTCCAGGTTATACAACCCGGACTCGCCGGCCTGATGGACGGTTCAGTTTCCACGCTCGCCCCATTGTTTGCAGCCGCCTTCGCCACCCATAGTTCGCATGATGCTTTTGCTGTCGGCCTGGCAGCCTCGGTGGGCGCCGGCATCAGCATGGGTTTCGCCGAAGCGCTGAGCGATGATGGCACGCTTACCGGCCGCGGACACCCCTGGATTCGTGGCGTGGTCTGCGGACTTATGACCACCCTCGGCGGAATTGGGCATACGCTTCCCTATCTTCTGGGCTCGTTTTATACGGCCACCGCGGTCGCCGCCGTCGTTGTGGTGCTCGAACTCGCGGCCATTTCCTACATCCGCTATAAATATATGGATACCCCTCCCTTCTCCGCTACCTTCCAAGTTATGATCGGCGGAGCCCTTGTATTCGCTGCCGGTGTACTTATCGGGAACAGTTGAAGAGTTGGCCAGTTCCGCGCAACTTATTACCGCAGCTAGAGTTGCCCGGTTCGTGGTCATACATCACAAAGCAGTGTGACTTTGATCCATAGGAAGACGAACCAAAGAGGGGTACAATTAGTCCGGTATTGAAAATGGTTTTCAACTTGATTGACACCCTGAACGACAAACCGAACCGCACCCTTTGCGATCTCGCCGTGGGCGAGAGCGGAATTCTTGAAGACTTCGACATGCCTCAGAGCGTCGCCGAACATCTGATGAATCTTGGCTTTGTGCCGGGTCTGGAGATTCTGGTGGCGCGTAGCGGTCCCGGTGGTAACCCGCGTGTCTATCGCGTCGATGGAACGGACGTGGCTCTGCGTCGTGACCTCTCCCGCTGCATCGCCGTGCGTCCCTTGCGCGCTGCGGAAGCAGAGGCGAGGTAAGCAGTGGGTGTTCCGATCCCGGGGACTCTGGTAGCTCCGAAAGCAGCAACTGGTCCTGCGGTCTACAAGACCGTGGCCGTGGTCGGTCCCCCCAACGCAGGCAAAACCACACTCTTCAATCGCCTGACCGGGTTGCGCCAGCGGGTTGGTAACTTCCCCGGCGTCACCGTAGAGCACCACACGGGAAGCTTTCGTCTGGCTTCTGGCGAAGAGGTGGCGCTGATTGATCTCCCGGGTGTCTACAGCCTCAATCCGAAATCGGAAGACGAAAGAGTTACGATCGATGTGCTGAACGGCGAGATGGCGGGTGCCGCGCGCCCGGATGCAATCATCCTGGTACTCGACTCCAATAATCTCAACCGGCACCTTATCCTGGCTGGACGCGTCATCGCGCTTGGACTGCCTACGCTTGTTTTGCTGAACATGGCGGACGAATTGCACAAGCAGGGCGGTCAGGTGGATGTGCTTCCCCTGGCACGGCAGCTTGGCACTCCGGTCGCTCTGGTCAGTGCGGTGACGGGCGAGGGCCTGAACGCGGTAGCGAATTTTCTGGTCGCGACCCCGCAAGCCCCCGAGCCACTCGAACTACCCATCTTCGGAGACCCGCGGCACTGCCGTGAATGGGCAGTACGAATGGGTTCCCATGCGGCCTATCGGCGTGGCGCAACTCCGGAATGGACCCGACGCCTCGATTCAATTTTCCTCCACAAACTGTGGGGTGGAGTGATTTTCGCGGTCGTCATTGTAGCGGTCTTCCAAACCATCTTCTCGTTGGGTCAGCCGGCCAGCGACTTGTTGCAGAGACTGCTGGATAACGTCGCGGTTCGTCTTTCCATCCTGCTTCCCGCCGGTCTGATCAATTCCTTGGTTGTAAACGGAATTTGGAAGGGTGCCGGATCGGTACTGGTCTTTCTGCCGCAGATACTTCTTCTCTTTCTTGTGATCGGCATTCTTGAAGATTCCGGCTACCTGGCGAGGGCCGCGGTAATCTCCGACAAGGTGATGGCAAAGGTTGGTCTGAACGGAAAATCTTTCATCCCTCTGCTTTCCGCCTATGGATGCGCGGTGCCGGCAATTATGGCGACACGCACCATTGAGAACAAGCGCGACCGTATCGCCACCATTCTGATCGCACCCTTCATGACCTGTTCGGCGCGCCTGCCGGTTTACACGATGGTGATCGCAGCATTCATCCCAAACCGTCCGGTATTCGGGCCTGTGGTCGGGACCCGCGCCATCGCGATGTTGAGTCTGTATGTGCTGGGCTTTGCCATGGCAGTGGCTACCGCCAAGGCTCTGAAGAGTTCCGTACTTCGCAGCCATGATGTCGCATTTATTATGGAGCTGCCGCCTTACCGATGGCCGATGTGGAAATCGCTGAGTTTGCGGCTGATGGATCGCGCCAAGGCATTCCTTTTCCGCGCCGGGACGGTGATATTAGGCGTCAGCATTCTGCTGTGGGCGCTTACTTACCTGCCCATGCACCACGGACAGCCTCCGCAGATTGCCGACAGCGCGATCTCGAAAATCGGGCATTTCATTGAACCCGCGATCCGCCCGCTCGGCTTTAATTGGAAGATCGGGGTAGGCCTCCTCAGCTCCTTTGCCGCGCGTGAGGTCATCATCGCCACCATGGGAACGCTGCATGGAGTCGATCCTGAGTCGCACGCCATGGCATTGCAGGAAGCACTCAAGAGCGACCTCTCTCCAGCGGGAGCCATTGCCTTGTTGGTTTTTTTCGCCTTCGCCATGCAATGCATGTCCACAATGGCCGTAGTGCAGCGCGAGACGAACAGTTGGAAGTGGCCCATACTGCAATTCCTTTACATGACCACCGTAGCCTATGTAGCGGCATTCGCGGCGTATCGAGTCACACTGCTGTTCTGGAACTGAGATAGCGGCTCTTCCTATTCACCGCAACCTTGACACACATTCCCCACCAATCATCTATCAGCCGCGATTCGCCACGCGGCAACAAAATAATGAGGCCCTTCCGCTCGTACATAGAGCAAAGCGCGTGCAGAGTTGCAGCATCACGTCCCAGAGCGCCAGGCGATACGCGCCGTGACGCGAACACGCGTCAGGTGTCAATCACGCGAACTCCCCTTTAGTGAGCAGTAAGTTCCACCATCGATTAAATTGAGTCTCCCGCAGGCACCATAGGAGCCCTGGAGTACGGACAAATTTATCGCCAGAATATAAATCGAGCTTTCCTTTCCGCAAATGTTGACCAGAATGGATGTCGATGAAGTCTTTTCCACATCTTTCATGCTCTACGGTTTGACGCTGCCTCACTCGATTGTTACTATCAGATTGCGGGGTGGAGCAGCCTGGTAGCTCGTTGGGCTCATAACCCAAAGGTCGCAAGTTCAAATCTTGCCCCCGCAACCAACAACTCCAACAAAATAAGACACTTACAGACGGGCCGCGAAAGCGGCCCCTGTTGTTTTTCCCCAGAATGTCCGTGTTCTGTCCGTGAATGCCAACAATTCATCCCCGCCGCCGGTTGATCCCGGCAAGATTGTGCTTTTCGAAACTTGAACTCGACAGCGAGCTGCCTGATGCTAGTCAGACGGAGGACTAATCGATCCCTCGCTACCAACGGCTTGTGGACGGTGGCGCTAGTGTTGCGATAGGTCAGCTAATCCCTATGATGTGGATCCTTTGCGGCGCGGATCGCTTTTGGCGACACGACGACCTCAACAAGTCCGGTCGCTACGTCATAGACGAGGCCCGATATAGCGGCTCACAATTCGATCGGTGTGCTTTTCGTAGGGTTCTTATCTGTTGCCTTTGCTTGTGAATCTGGCCAAAATGAACTCCTGGGCCAGACTACTGACAACGTGTGTAGCCATGCCAATGCCGAAACTTCCGAATACATGATCGGCGGTACGATTTGAGCCGGGTAAGTACGAAACAGCAATGGCATTCGAAATCAAGGAGCCGCCCCACGTGGAATAATTCGGCTGCGAGCGTCCGTTGTCTCCCTTGCAGACAAATGAAGCCGAGAGCGCGTGCCAAGCCCGGGACTTTTTGGTACCGTTGCCCTGGTAGAAGTAACGGGGGTCCTGGTGCAGAAGGGATGGCAAAATTGCGTTGCCAATCAGGCCTTCGCTAACTCCACTGGCGGAGTTAGCCCCGAACCGCTTGAAATAACCTTCGGCCCCTTGGGGGTAATTTGGAGTGTTGGCTGCCTGCTGGATTCCAGACCACGTAGCAAGCCAGCCCCAAAATACTGGATCAGTGAGACTCTTGTAGGCTAAATGGAACTTCATCTCTGTGGTGAGAGGCTCGGGATGAGGTTCATAAGTCACATACAAATTTGGGATGAATCCTAGAATGCGCTGCTTTTCCTCAGCCTTGAGCTGCTGCTTGACGATTTCCTGGGGTGAGTACGCGACAATAACCGTTCTCTGCTTACCTTCAATCCGAAGCTTGACGTCGGTCAGAGACTTCTTTTGCCCCAACTCGAGTGTGACGGACGAGTCCCACTCTGAAAATCCTGCAGAGGTTACGGTGATCTGATACGGGATTCCCGGCGTGACATCCTGGAATGAAAAGACTCCATCATCCTTCGTCGCAAGTGTGTGACGATCATCGGCGGTCGGTCCTTGAAGAACTACCGTGGCGTCCGGAATGGGAGCGTCGTCGATATCCGTTACCGTGCCGAGAATGCTCCCTCTGTTTCCATTTGATTCGTCTGTAGATTGCGCGGAAAGCGGCACGGCTAGGAACAGACCTCCGGCCAGAATAATGAGCAAAAAGACGTAGGTCATTTTCAGAAATGTTCCCGGGTGTCGCTTCGGCCCCGCATGCGCGCTTCTATTCAATATCGACACGTCTTAGCCTCCGGATAGCGTGAAATCAATAGTGATCTGGGTATCGACTTCGACTGGTTCGCCGTTCAACATGTATGGCCGGTAGCGCCACTGCTTTACGGCATTGATCGCCGCTAGCGCAAGCAGTGGCAAACCGCTCTTGACTTGTAAGTCCTGCACGGTGCCGTCCTTGCCTATGACAGCCAGCAGGACTACCGATCCTTCAATCCGAGCCCTGCCGGCCTCAGCCGGATATTCGGGCGCAACGTCATGCAATAGGTAACCTTCCGCGACCCGAGAAGGGACACGAACCTTCTTAGCCGGCATCGGAGCCGGTTCCGTCATCTTCGCCAGTAAAGGCGCACCGCCTGTACCGCCCAGTGCCCCGCCCGGCACGCCTCCGACCACCCCACCCGGCACTCCACCTACCATCGCGCTCGCCGCGACAGCGCGGTCCGGAGAGTCTTCGTTTGTCTTAGGCGTGTTATGGGGCTTCGGAAAGGTGATCGCTTTCGGCAACGGAGAGATACTGATCGCTTTAGAGATATCCGGGGGCATCCTGAGCTTCGTGCCGTACGTCGCAGGCGGTGGTGCAACTAAAATCGTTACCACTTGCCTGCCGGGAAGCGGCTCAGTATAGAACAGCGGAACGACGATCAGCGACATGACAATGAGTAATTGGAAAGCAAACGATGCAACAGCAGCCCAAGGGTTGCGCTTCAGCAAGTTACTGCCCGATTCAATGAGGCTGTCTTCAAATATAGATCCGCCTTCTTTATCATGGGTGTCCTGAGCGAGACGGAATCTTTGCGCCGGTGCCAAAAAATGCTGCCAGTCGTGTGCCACGTTCGCAGCCGGTGGCACTGAACTGCTAGTTGCAGCGCAATCGACCGAGCCAGAATAATTGTCACTTATGAATAGCTGCGACACATTAATCCCCTTTCTACTGAATCGCCGATTACTGTTCGCTCGAAGCCATGTTTCGAGCTAAGTCACTTGCGGCGGGTGTCTGTCTTACCTGGTACTCCTGATAGTGAATCGTTAGAACAGCCGTGCCGAGCATACGCACGTTGCTCACGCTTTCGTTTGACTGCGGGAGCCACACATCGCCAACCTTTTGATAAGTCCGGATGAAGTCGGTTTTCCGCGTCCACCATGAAGGATTGACAGCCGGTTCACCCACGACTCGAGTGATTGCAAAATCCTTGGCGTCTACCCAGATACGGCCCCGAAACAGGAACTTGTTCTTGGTTCGAGGCGCGGCCTCGAGTACATAGAATTCATCCTTATCGGTCTTTTGGTGGTCCACGAGATGAAATGTATAGTTCTCCGGGCTTACTGCGGAACGTTGCTGGTTCTCCGGTTGCGTGGACTCCAGTTCTGCGTCCAGGAGCGCCCGGAAAACCTTATTCCGCACTGTTCCACTTCCGCTCTCCGACACGACATTGAATTCCTTATGATTCGGGGAATAGTAATCCGCTTGAACGACCATGTCTGCTTGCTTGGGAACCAGACAGTGACATTCAAGATGGTACCTGCGCAGACTTGAATAACTATCGAGAGCTTTGGCTCGCACTTCATTCATTGCGGCAACACGCTTCATAACCTCGTCAGCAGTCATGGGCGCGGAGAGTGCGGCCTTCTGCGCGACTGCGGGAACACAAAACAGCAAGAGTGGAGCGAATGTCCATAAAAACGAGCGCATACGAAAGTTGATCAAGTTGGAAAAAGAAGTCATGGTTGCTGCCTCAAAGCTGCATGCCAGATGGCATACGCAGTAGTGTTGTCTGGGTAATCAGCAGGTGCAGCGCAGCGACCTCGTGGCTGTCGCGCCTGCACGAATCCTGGTTTCTGAGTGTCTTTTCGAGACAGGGCCGATGGCTCGAACAGATAGATCGTGCTTGCCGAGACAGGTCCGACCTGCACCTTTCGGCGAGGCATCTTTGAGTTCCCAAGGAGGTCAAATAATCCTTGTGTTTCAAGAAAGCGACGCGATGGCTCTAGGACGATTAGGTCGCCTTCCTGAGGCGTGTAGAAAGCCCCATACAGGGGCATAATCTGAATGTCCGGGCGATTGCAACTCCGCAGGTAATAGGTCATGCTCTTGGGTCGGCTCGTCGCCAGCCTCACGCCGAGCGGAGCTCCAGGACAAATCTGTTGCGCAACTTCACGCGTATCGAATTCGGAAATCTCGTCAGGCGCGAAATACTGGGCGATTTTGGTTGTGCCGCCGCCAATTGCATTCACATACAGCGGGTAGTAGGGAGCCCAGGCACGCAATTCGATCAATGGCCATCCAAGCAATACGACCGCGCCAAGCCCGGCCAATGCCACCGCTTTTCTTTCTTTCACCCAACCGTACGCCGCGTGCACCGCATACCCCGCAGCCAGATAAAGAAAGGGCAGCAAGGGAAGCGAATAGCGCAACCACTTGGCCCCGGAGAGGGATAGCCCAACCAGCTGCACGACGCCAAAGCTCAAAAAGATGCAGGATGCGACCGTCTTTCGGTCGCGCAGGAGCAAAATACCGCCGGCGATCATCGCCACCAGGATTGGAATCGGTGTCTTTACCAGCAACATCCAAAGGTAGAAATACCAGGGCATTCCTGCCAACAGAAGCGAAGGAAAGTTCACATAGAGATTCCCGTCGAAGGCATAGCCCGTGTGCCGAACGCCATCGTGGTGCAACCAATGGAGTATGCTGCTGAGGCTGGCTGGCGAGAGAATACACGGGTTCGCCAATAAGAACACCAGACTCATCAGTAACAACATTCGAAGGTGCAAGCGCAATGGTTTATGGTCCAGCCCTCTGTGGCCTGCGATATACCATGCCAATTGGTTCAGCCCAAACAGTTGAATCATGTATTGCGAGGCGACTGCGAGTCCAAAGGCGCATGCGCTGAAATCCAGGCATCGGCGCGTGGTCCCATCCGTTTCCGCCTTCTTGGCGCGCCAGTAGAAGTAGCATCCCAACAGGGTGAAGAAAGTGAGGGCGGTTTCTTCTTTGGCGAGGCGATTGATAGCCACGGGCAAGGGAGATATTGCCCAGAATAATCCTGCGGCAAAGGAGCCGGCCGGACCCATTGCCAGACGACAAAGCAGGTAAAGAACTCCTGCCGTCGCAGCGCCCATGATAGCGTTGGGAAGTCGCAGCCAGCCTTCAGGTGCTGCCATTGGCCAGCCATGTCGCGAGGCCAGCCGGTCCCAGCGCTCGCCGGTCTCCAGACTGCCCCACGCGAGCATCTTGAGCATCATCGGGTGCTCGCTATTAACACCGGCGAAATGACCCTGCCGGTATTCCTGAATGGCCAACCACTTCGCCGACTCATCCTCGGATAAGCTATTAGAACCAAGGGAGCCGATGCGAACGGCTAAGGCGAGCAGGACGAGCACAATGGCCAGGGCCGCATTCAAGTGCCGGCTAGCCGGGCGAGTTTGGGGTTCAACGAACATGACTGCACCTAGTCAGCGTGGCCAGATTCACGGACGTGAAGCACGTTCGCTATTGAGTATGGGGCCCTCGCAGATGGATTGAAGTACTGCCATACTGACAGTTCACCTAAGAGTCCGAATGCCAGCGTCAGCACTCCGAGCACGATCAACACCGCGGCAAACGCCAGGAGGGGTACATGCTCTGGCACGATCATCGTTCCGAATACAAGTTTCTTTATTAGGAGCCAGAAGGCTAAGGCCGAACCCGCCATCACATTCATCAGTCCGAGGCGGCCGAAGAAGTGCAAGGGCCGGGACAGATAACGCAGCAAAAACCAGATCGTAATCAGATCGAACATCACTCTGAAGGTGCGGGACAGGTCGTAGTGCGAGACGCCGTGCGTGCGATTGCTGATGTGAATGGGAACTTCGCAAATCGAGGCTCCATATCCGGATGCTATGGCCGGGATAAAACGATGCATCTCTCCATAGAGCGGCAATTGACGAAGCATTTCACCGCGGTATGCCTTAAAGGTAGTTCCGAAATCGTGGATATCCACATCGCTGAGCTTTGCCATCAGCCAATTGGCGCAACGGGAAGGGATTTTCCGAAGCCATAGATTGTCGACGCGATGAACACGCCAACCGCTTACGACGTCGTACCCCTCCAGCAGCTTGTTGAGGAAGATAGGAATTTCCTCAGGATCGTGTTGAAGGTCGCCATCCATGGCAATGACGTATTCACCACTGCTATGGGAAAATCCCGCCGCGAGCGCTGCTGTCTGTCCGAAATTGCGCCGTAGCCGGACGATAGTTAACCTAGGATCGATTGCTGCAAGCTCGCCCAGCAGCCGCCAGGTATTATCAGTGCTGCCGTCATCCACAAAGACGAGTTCGTACGACCAACCGATCTGGTCCAGAACAGCATGCAACCTAGCATGCAGTTCATTGACATTGCCCTCCTCGTTATAGAAGGGGACTACAACGGACAGTAATGGAATGACTTCGCTACGGTGGGCGAGAGAACCAAAGCGCTCGGAAGTTGTCCCTATCCCTCCGATCCTTGTGTCGTCGCGATCGCAAATTGCATTGGCGGTCACAGTGAGCACATGACGTTCACTCGAGGGCTTGTTTATCTTCATTTCCCACCTCTCGTACTCCTTTACAGCGGAGTGCAAGTCAGTTGCCAATTAAGGTCATACGCAAGTCCTTGGCTGTAAGTGCCTTACCCTTTCTACTTCGTCGCTCCCTCTCAAAATCTTTTCGTCATCGTCGACAGTTCGACATCGGTTTGGCGGGCTTTTACCAGTTCGAGCGCAATCAAAGTGCCCAAATGATGTCGAAACTGATCGGCGTGCCGAGGTCCCGCGTGACTCAGTGTGATTCAAGTTGTTGAATTCGCATGATTAGGGAAAGACTGGGTCCGCGTTTGCTAACGATAGTTGGGCGGCCCATGTCGACTGCCCATCTATGGGCAGAGCCTGCGCTCGATTGGCATCGTATTCCGAGCCAGCATAACCGCCTTCTAGGTTCTTCAAAGTGTGTCCGGCGTGCGCTGTAAGCACGCTCCTTTGAAGCATGTCCGCGGCCCCTTTGCAGCACATCTTCGGACAATTGCAACCGCCACAAGACTCGAAGCTTGCTGAGTATCGGAGCGCAAATCATCAGCAATGAGGCATTGAAAACATGGAAATCAACTTCGGGGTTCAGTCGGCCTATTTCCTGGAAGATGCCAGCGAAGCCCGTTGCCATGCAAAACTGAAAGCGGAAATTTATTGATATAGGTGCCGCCTGCCGCGTCCAATAAGCGTGTGGTCTTGGTCGTTGCTAGGGAGGAAACTATAGTGAGTGTCCGAATCGTACGAAGCATCGGACTGATTGGTTTGGTCGCCGCGTCTCTGCTGTTCTGCTCCACCGAGTCTTTTCGGCCTGTGCCGAGACTGTATCGCGCCAAGCCGGAGGACGTGCCGTCGTGGGCGCAGCAGGGGAATTTTCGTTTCATCCGGCTGGACGGCGGACAAATCGAGAGCTGGAAGGCCGAGCGGACCTGGTGGGGCAACAAGTTCAGCGCCGAAGAGAAGGAAGTGCTGACCCACATCTATGACCGCGATTTCGAGCAAATGCTAGGCTTGCTCAAGCAGGCGGAGTTCAACTGGATCTGGGTCACCTGGAGCAGCGGCTGGTCTCTCAAGGACGAGGATGAGAACCGGGAGAACCTGAAAAAGGTAATCGCCCGCTGTCATGAAAACGGTATAAAGGTCTCGGCTTACCTGTCGGCTTCCAACATGTTCCGCAAAAGCGCCTACCGCGACGACCCGGAAACGAAGGAAAACGGCCTGTGGATGCACGGCGTTCCCTATTTCTACGCGGGCCTAACCAAGACCAATCTGCACATCTCTTGGGAGCGCCGGCTGGCCGACGCGCGCCAGCCCGGCTGGCGAACGTATCTCTTGAAGAAGGCGGAACTTGCGGTGGACGCGGGAGTGGACGCGATCGTCTGGGACAACATGATCGGATACGACGACGGACTGGCCCAGGTACTCGATGGCACCCAGAGGATGGTGGAGCGGAAGGCACGGGAGAGCGGCCGGCCCAAGGTCATAGTTTATGCCAATATCCATATTCCGCCGGGCCGGTTTGGGATGAACGACATTGACGAGGTGATCTGGGAGGAGGACGGCAAGGACACTCCAGGGGTGTGGGGCGGTAATTGGCAGGTGGATAACGCGCGCAAGATCAAATTCCTGAGCGGCGAGAAGCAGCTTTGGCAGTCCCTGATGTATGAGAACGACCTTTACCACTGCGGCCCGCGCGAGCGCTGCATTCCCAGCCCGGCCGAGCAGAAGCTTTCTATCGCCGAGGCTTATGCATTCGGCGCGGCCACCTCGCGCAACATCGAGGGACGGTTCCTCTCCGCGCTGATCAAGGGCGAGCCGGAGGCCCAGAAGGCCTGGACGGCCATCGCTCAATACAACCATTTCCTGGTCGAGCATCGGGAGCTGTATCACCAGGCTGCGCCGGCGGCGCGGATCGCCTTGATCTCCGCGGGGCCGCATAACCCGCTGGCCGACGATTTCCTCAAGCAGAGCATCTTCTTCGAGACCAAAGTGCTCGCGCACCTGGACAAGGGAGTCCCCTTGGATCGGTTCAAGGTGCTGGTGATGCCGGCTGACCTGCCCAAGCTCAGCGCCGAGCAAAAGGCTCGGTTGAATACGTTCACCGCCGGCGGCGGCGTCATCATCAGGGCCGGAAAGGTGAAACCGGGAATTGCGGCGCGCGCCGAAGCCGCGGCCGGAGGGCCTCGTCTCAGCCTGGAGCCGCGCGGTCACGTGCTGGGCCAGTTGACTCGGAAACCCGACGGTCGAACTTTAATTCTCCACTTGCTCAACTACGATCACCAAGCCCCGGCGGAGAATGTGAAAGTCCGACTGGAGTTGAGCGGGCTGGTCCAGAACCTGAGTCGCTGGGAGGTGAAAGTCCTTTCGCCGGACGCGGCCCAGCCTCAGTTTGCTGGCCTCTCTCTGCACGGGAGCGTCAGTGAGTTCACCCTGGGCCGGATCGAGCACTATACCGTGGTGACTCTCTCGGCTAGGCCGGGGCCGTAGTTTTGTCGAATCGGCTGGCAAGACTTCCGACATCATGCCGCTTTTCCGATTATGCCGACTTTCGCCGACGAGATCTCTCCTTCTTTGCGCTTGGAGCCGGACCCCTCGCCGTGCTCATGGATTGAATTGGGCATAATCCTCTGATCTTCTCTGAACTGGATTGAAGCCAGGAAAGCGGAGACATATGCTGGGAAATTCTTCGAAAGCAGACAAACACTTTCAAGACAACCTGTTGAAGTTCCATCTCCGGACGTTTGCCGCATCGCTGATGGATGGCGGCTATGCAGACGTGACCGTGAAGTCGATACCCGATGCTTTCAACAATTCCGTCAAAGCGTCTCGAAGGGTTGCTCAACACATAGAGATCCACATGCTTGCCGGGCCGTATTGCTTTCAACTCCGATTCTTTGTAGTTGGCCATCACATACCAGGTTCGGCCATCGATCTACCACCACGCTTGGGTAAAACACAACTAATGCGGGAATGGGTTTCTCCAGATCCCGGCGCGCCAACTGCCACCGTAGTCGACCGGTAGCGACAATGGCGGCAACAATGCAAAACATCCACGATGGCAGGAACGTCCCCAGGATCTCGATGGGCGGAGCCCGCGAACATCCACTAGAGCCGAACAGTGACAGGCAGACTAACCAATAAGTTCTGTGTTCAAGCACAAACGTTCCTCGCACTCTAAGGATTGACCGCCGCGGGTTGGACCACAGGCGGCAGCTTCCGCAACAGATTTCCCGTCGCGTATTCGAGATTCGCTCGTATCGCAGAGCGAGACTGTACTACCGCAATCCTGGCCTGCGCGAGTTGCATTTCCGCAGTTACCAAATCCACTAAATTCTTGACACCGTATTTTGTACGCGTCCAGGGATGCATCATAGGAAGTGCTCGCTGAGGTGAATAGCGTTTCAGCGGCTTCGCGCGGGCGTACGGCGGTCCGGAACTGCAGGTACGCTGTCCACACCTCTCGACCTATCGCATCTTGCTTCTCCCGCATTTCATCCTGCGCTTCTCGACGTTTCGAGTTAGCTAGGCGAACTTCGTTCTTACGCAATCCGCCATCGAAGAGGCTCCATTGAAACCTCATTCCCACACTCCACACTGTCTGATTCGCGTTGCCGAGTACTCCATAGTCCGCCGAAGGCCAAATCTTCTGCTGCGCGGCACTCGCTTGCAGATGAAAGCTGGGCCGGTAATCGGCTTGCGCCACTTTGAGTTCCGCATTTGCAGCCCGAAGCTTTTCGGAAATCGCCAGCAGATCGGGCCGATGCTGCATTGCCATCTCCACCAGCTTTTCCGTGGATGCGATTACCTCAGCCGACATGGGGGACGTTGCGGGTGCCTTCGATGGTGATGGCGTCAGAGGGCTCCGCCCCAATTACTTCGCGCAATACAACTCGACCCACGCCTTCCGCGCCAACACTGGATTCGAGGTCGTAAGCGGCTTGCGCGGCGGCAGCTCTGGCATTCAACACGTCAGGAAGAGTGGCCCTGCCGTTGGCAAGCTGAGCCTCTGCGGCTGCCTGCGTAGTTTGGGCGGTCTTCAAGTTCTGGCGGGATGCTTCCAGCCGTTCTTGTGCCGTAACGAGGTTGTAATAGGCAGTAACGACGCGAAACGCTATGTCCTGATTGGTTCGCTGAAATGCTGCCGCAGCAGCGAGCCGGAGAGCTTTACTGGCTTCGATCTTTGCGCCACGTTTTCCAAAATCGAATACGTTGTACTCCAGCCCCCGGCCGGCTTCGACTACAGGAATCTCAACCATCACATATCCGCGGGGCGCAAGGGGTTCAGGGAAGGGATCGATGAGACGCTGATCTCCAAAGAGGGCTAGAGCGGCCAATCGCGGGTAATAGTCGCTGCGCTCGATCCCTAGCCGATCTGCCGCTTGCTTTGCTGTCTCCCAGGCAATCCGAGTCATTGGATTGTAGCTTTCCGCGATGTCAATCAGTTCTTCGAGGCGATAAGGTTTCTGTGGATCAATCTCCGCATGAGACAAAGGCGCAGTGCTCCGAGTTGTGCAGGTCGCGCCAGCGGCCACAGACTCGACCATTCCCTGGCATTGAGCAATTGCACTTTCTGTACCTGCCGAAAACAAGAACAGCATAACTATCGGCAGAAGGCACATCAGCTCTTGGATCGCTCTCCGGGACTGTCGCGAATTATTCATGCCGTACATGGTACAAAAAGTGTACGGAATATATAATGTTTTGTTAAAATTGAATTCGGTTTAATTGATTCCCGAAGAAAATGAGGAGAAGGATGAGCAAACCAACACGCACATCGCTTGTTCCAGGGGGAACCACGACTGCAAGCCTAGAGTCGAGACACCCAAAATTCAAGGCAGGCGCTGAGCTGAGAGAAAGAATATTAGAGACGGCAAGCCGGCTTTTCGCCGAAGCTGGATATCAGAATGTATCCATGCGGAGAATCGCTGAGGAAGTTGGGTGTTCAACGATGGCTGCCTATCACCATTTTCATGACAAAAATGCGCTGTTCCAGCAGCTCTGCATTGATTTGTTCGATCAATTTGCGACTCTGCATCACAAGCTCGGCCATGTATCTGATCCCAGGGAGCGATTGAAACAAACGATGCGTGATTTCATCATCTTGTCGATCAAGTACCCGCACCATTACAGGCTTACATTCCTAACGCCACCTGTGGATGAGCAGGCTCAGGAACTGCGAGTGAAGATGACCAAGCCGATCACCGCGTACTTCCATGAGAACCTTCGACAGGTACTTCCACCCGATGCTTCCGACGCAGTGGCAGAACAACGGCTGCACCAGATTCTAGCCTGTCTTCATGGAACGGCGGTGATGCTGACGACCAACCCCCGGGCATATGGACTGACCATAAAAAAGGCGCTTCGGGAGCTTAACTCCGTATTCGACCTGATTCTTGCTCAATAGTCCTCGGCAAACACAGGAGCTTAGTCAGATGGTGATTGATTACGACAACGAAATCCTCTACTGCTTTGCGACATCGAGCACTTTGAAGCAAAGATCGGACGGTAATTCATGAGCGCCATACCTCCAATGACACAGATTGAGCGGCTTGAAGCTCTGCTTCGAATGTCGAAGGCCAGCGGCGAGGAGGTATTCGCCCGGGAATTGCACCGTATCGTGAACTTCGACTATTTGTTCATCAGCGACTGTGCGCTGGATGCGGCCGAAGCGAAGTCAATGCTGGAGACGAACGGAATAAGGCGTCGGCTTTCTGAAGCAGGCATTCCACTCCAAGAGAGCACGGGTTTCTGGGTGCATAAAAACCAGCAAACACTGGCGATCACCGACTGGGCGCGAGAGACACGCTTTCCGAGGATGAAAGAGTTCCTTCGTGAGGCGGGCATTGCTTCTACGTGCACGCTGCCTCTGGCCAGGACAGATCGCAAACTGGGAGTGATTGAGTTTGGCAGCTCTCATCCCAACACATATCCCGAAGCTGAGATTGACTTTTTATCCGTCGTTGCGAGCCAGGTCGCCCTGGCGTTTGACGCCTTCGTCAACTGCATGTCGATGGAGATTGCGGAAAGCAGGTTGAAACTCCTGCTGGAACTGACGAATAGTGTTGTCTCCAGCCTGGAGCTTCGCGAGGTTATGCGGGCGATTTCCGCCAGTGTTCGCCGGATCATGCAATGTCATGGTGTGAGCGTGATGATGCCTGATAAAGCCGGCAAGAACTTGCAGGGATTTGTCATAGACGCTCCGGAGAGTTTCCCGCTCAAGCACTACGACACCAAGCTCTTCCCCATCGAGGGATCGCTCATCGGCAAGGTATTTCGGACGGGAACCCCCATCGTAGAAAGTCCTGCAGACCCACTGCCTGAGCTTTTCGAGAGTTCGGAACAACGAGCCGCTTTCGTTCGTGAAATCAAGTCACTTTGTTTTGTGCCGCTCATCAGCCGGAATCGGGCCCTCGGTGTCTTGGCTTTGGGGAAGTGCCAGGAAAATGGCTTTGGCAGAGGGGATGTTGGATTCCTGATGCAGGTCGCGAACCAAGTCGCAATCGCAGTCGAGAATGCGCTGGCATATCGTGAAATCGCCGACCTCAAAGACAAGCTCGCACAGGAGAAACTGTATTTGGAGGATGAGATCCGAGGCGAGTCGGACTTTGAAGGTATTGTGGGCCGGAGTTCAGCACTCCGGCACGCTTTGAGCCTGGTGGAGACGGTAGCGCCAAGCGATTCCACGGTTCTCCTTTTGGGTGAAACAGGCACAGGCAAGGAATTAATCGCACGAGCCATCCACGATCACAGCCGGCGAAAGGAGCGCACCCTTGTGCGCCTGAATTGCGCCGCCATCCCGGCCGGCTTACTGGAAAGCGAACTCTTTGGACACGAGAAGGGCGCCTTTACTGGAGCGATCTCGCAGAAGATTGGAAGGCTTGAGCTCGCCGATCAAGGCACACTGTTTCTCGACGAGGTCGGAGATATTCCCCTCGAAATCCAACCCAAGCTGCTCCGTGCTTTGCAGGAACGGGAGTTTGAACGTCTGGGAAGCACTCGAACGAAGAAGGTTGACGTCCGTCTGGTGGCAGCCACCAACCGCGATCTGGAAAAAATGATCGAAGACCGGGAATTCCGCAGTGATTTGTTTTATCGCCTTAACGTATTCCCGATCCGCATCCCTCCCTTGCGCGAACGTCCGGAAGACATCCCCCTCCTGGTGCGCAACTTCACGCAGAAATACGGACGTCATATGGGCAAGGACATCCAGACAATTCCCGCAACAGCAATGAGGAAGCTTACCGCCTGGCATTGGCCGGGGAACATTCGGGAGCTGGAAAACGTCATAGAACGTTCAGTGATTCTGACGCATGGCGCCGCCCTTCAGGTTCCGTTGGACGAGTTAACCCACAGTAAAAGGGCCACTCCTCTTGACGGTACCAGCGCGGCAGGTGAGCGGGAGGAAATTCTGCGAATTCTCAAGGCAACCAACGGACGTGTTGCTGGAACCGACGGCGCCGCAGAGAGAATGGGAATACCGCGTACGACGCTGATCTCCAGAATGAAGAAGCTGGGGATCGACGCACGACGACTGGCGTAACCGTCGACTTCTGTAAGGACTCCGTGGACCGGAAAACAGTGCGCTCACTAGCGGCTGAGTTCGCCTGGGTGCGTTATTACCTTAACTTGCCCGTTCTATCCAAAGCACCACAACCGTTGCCATGGCGCGAGCCGACGGAGTCCGAGCAAAACTGTCTACCGGCAGCCATCACTTGTCTTCGAGCGACTGTTCCACTTGCTCCATCTTGCCGGTGGCCAGCGACTCGGGAACGTAGATCAATCCGCAACTGGGGCATTTCAGCAGTTCGATGGGAAACTTGGCTCCAAGATAGGAGACGACCACTTTCCCATCGTCATCTCCTGCTGGCACTTTTTGCAAACCAGCTTAGGGGTATTCGCGGCTTTCTCTTTTTCGGCCATGTCGAGCTGACTTCCATCCTGTGGCTGTAGACGTTGTGGATCTCGAATCCTGTCTCCCGCACCGAATACTCCACCCAGTAGGTGCAACCGGGCGGAAAGAGGCCAGCAACCGGCCGGTGGCGGCGTCCTCCATCTTCTCGCCCGTGGCGGCCTCGGCGTGGGCGATCACCTTGCGGATGTCGTCGGCCAGCACCATTCGTTTTTCCATCACCTCGGCAACTTCCGGTGAGATCGTCAGTTGGATGGGATCGGCTTCGTCGATCACGTCTTCCCCCATAGTCCCCTTAGCACTCTGGTCTTCAGTCTCGCACGGTTCTCATAGCGCTGCGAGTAGCCGGGGCCTTTGCGCACCGCGTCGCCATTGCCGCTGCGTAGATCAAACTCAGCAGATTCGCCATCGTGAATCCGGCGTTTGACCACCTTGTCGGGCGCCTCGGGATTGGCGAACGCTGTCCTGAATATCGGTCTCATGCCGCGTCGTGCAAGCATCATGAATGGCGACTACGGTGGAGCTGGCCGCTTTGGCTGAGGATGGCGGTCCGACCCGGTCGAGCACCGTCCACAGGGATTCGACCGGCATCGCCGAGGCATGATCCTTGAACATCCGGTAACAGCTCGAACGGGCGGTAATTACCTGCGGCGAGCCCAACTCTTCCAACTGCTTTTGAATCGCTCCAAGGGGTTCGCCCAACAGCTCTTTGCGTCCGGCCCAGTCGGCTGGGGCGCCGCGGCAGCCCAGCCTCAGTCCCACGCTGCCGTCCATGCTCTGCTGCAGATGCCCATGGATCTTGAAGACCTCGGCAGGGGAGGATGCCCAAGGCTCGTCGCACGTTGTCGAACTGCGGAGCCAAATCGACGACTCCCGCGGCACTTTGAATTCGTCGCTTGAAGATCTGATTCCTTCAATTGCCACCTATGCAAAGGTACGTCAACTGCCAGGCCCGCTTCTGCCGGCGCCGTGCATGAGCTATTGAAATTCGAAGGGAACGGGCAGATATCCGACATGGATGTCGAAGATGTCGAAGCAAAGTTCGACGAATGTCGATGAGATTCGTCATCGATGCAGGCCTTGCAACCGCCTACCTCAGTCGCGCACACGAAGCTGCTCGCTGCATTCGCATCGCTGGCCCGATTAATTTCGGCCGAGTGGGGTAGACGCATAGGGGGCGGACAGCTGCAAGGCGCAGACAATCCCTTGCCACCCATCCCGAAACCTATACCGAAGCTAAACATCGAGCCCCCCAGCGCCGACATTGCCGCCACCCTTTCCAGACCTCGGCGCAACAGCCTGCCTCGCGCATTAACGATCTCTGCCCCGTCCATCGTGCACCGCAGCTTCTTGCTGCTGGTGACAGTCTGGGCGGGAGCATCGAACAATTACATCGCGCTGCCGTCGTCAAGGGTGAAAAAGAAACTAGGTGGCCCTGGATCAATAACGGCGAATTTCGCGCGCTCACTTCCTCGTCAGCTTCGGCTTCAACTGAGGTCGAGGTCTTCTGAGAGCGTGTGTCCCTCCGGGCGGATGTAGCAATAGCCTCCTACCTGACGGTAACGTAGATCATGGGTCGGACAGATCATCGGCAGCCTCCTTTCGCCACCACTCAACGAGTTCGCAGCCAAGTTACCTTGTGCATTGCCTGAGGAAATAATGCATGGTCTCTACAACGTACGACTCTGATCCGAATGAAGAAGCGGGTGATAGACTCACGACGAGTGGCGTAACCTTTGAAATCTGTTGAGACCATTAACCTTCTCGCCGTATCTCCTTGGGCGCAAACAGCGCATGCATACTGTGTATTAGCATGTTTTCCACGATTTGCGTCTCTTCCTCACCAAACGCCTTCCAACCCATGATCTGCAACACCGAGCCTTGATCTGCCTGGATGAACTCGATCATGGAAAGAATGGCCAGGAATTGGATGCGGGTCTCCGGTGCCTCTGCTGGACGCTTCATCAACCGGGAAATGTATTCGAAGCCCAACTCGAAGATCGGTGCATACTTCGTACGAATAATCTCCAATGCCTCGGTCGGATCGAGCTGCTCACGGTGGATGAACTGTCCCCACGAGTTCGGCGTATGTGCACTAAGCACGACGTGCGTAAGGCCAACGATGAACTCGGTAAACATGCTCAGCATCTCATCGCGTGTGAGCCCGGTTTTCAGAAGTCCTTGGCGGGCACGGTCACACGCTGGCTGGAATCGAGCTGCGATATTCGATCCGATGAACTCCGCGGCTGCGTGGTAGAGTCCCCGTTTGCTGCCAAAGTAATAGGGAATGGAGACGAGGTTGGTCTGGGCGCGTTCTACGATGGCCCGAGTGCAGGCGGCCTCATAGCCCAGTTTTGAGAAAGCCTCGACTGCCGCTTCAATCAGCCGTTGTCGGGTTCGTTCGCTCCGGTTTTGGCAGGCAGAGCGTTTCACGGCATACTCGGTTTTTGCTGATATGGTCATATCCGCGGACCGCTCAAGTCCGGCAAAGTATTTCATGAGCACTCCCTCCCGTTGTTCCATCTCTCAACTTCCCATAAAGCACTTTAGATGGGCGGCTCTGAAACAGTGGCGCCAACAAAGCTGAGGCGCCCGTATCTACCTCTGATTTACTGTGGCGCGCAAATTAGCACAGCAATCACGTCTCGCCCACGCAAAACGAGCGGAGCGATCCTGATCGGATTTGTAATAGCGCGATTGTGTTTAGTTGATTGCGTCTCATAGCTTGCTGTAGCACTTCCGTTCAAGCTGTTTCAGCACGTGCCTGGTGAGAACGCCACCGCGGGAAAATCTCGTACCCTCTCCCATCAGATTTAGAATCGCGTCTTCTCCCTCGCGGCTGATGACGGTCAGGTTGCTCAGGTCGATGACCAGTTTGCGACCGTCTAGCTCATGCCTTGCCTTAACGCACGTTTTGCGCAGCTCAGCGACCCAGGGCCCGATGAGTGTCCCTTCCACAATTAGCGTGCGCTTTGAACGCGTATCGACGGTGGAAATCTTAAACATGTTGATCCTCTGACGAGCATGGTGTCCCATATCGCAAATATCTCTAACTCTTCAGGCACGCTCCAACCCATTCTGCAGTTCAGCCGTGCCTGACGTAGCAGCTCCGAAGGCCGCAATAGTAAAGAGGCCTCAGATAAAGGACACCAGAATCGCCTTCACCAATTGCGTAGGTTGGCAGCACATGGAAATGGCGACCTAGAGTCGAACTGATGGCGTGAAGGTGCGTACTTTTCGGTCGGCTGATCGCGTGGAGGTGCGATTGCTTCGGTCGGCGTGTGGGGGGCCATGGAAGATGGCACGTTGACATTTGGTGAAGGTGAGGTCTTTTCAATCGTGCGGCTTGCCGGCGCCGGGTTCGCGGCCTGTAGAAACGGCAACGGTTGATATTGCTGGCCTAGGGCCACTGTAGTTACAAACAGCAGCGCTGCGAACACTCCGATAGTACGGTTCATAATAAGGAACTCCTTCTTCCTCCTGGTGTCCTGTATCGCAAATCTACGTGGGCATACTCCAACCCATTCTGCGGTTGAGACGTGCCGAACCGAGGTACCACAGAGACCTGGAACACAGCACACCGAAAATATAAGCAAGACCCTTGCCAAAGCCACGCGCTGCTTGGTACCCCTCGCAAACCGTTGAATTCATTCGCAGCCAAAAAGGCTAGCGACATGTGCATCGAAGAATGTCGAAGTCAGAATCGACAATTGTCGAGACCGGAGACAACTAAAGCGATTTAAGGGTGAGGCCTAAACACATACGCAGAACCGGAACCATCGCTCGTCCGGTGGCTAATGTTCAGACGGTTGTCCGCCAGGCCGTTGCAACTCGATCCTGGATATGTTTGACCTAATGTAGTGAAAAGCGCGGAGGTTTCGACGAAAGATGTCGTAATTTTCGTCACCTGTCGAATTGTGTGTCGGGACGCTCGACACACAGTCTGACCGCTCCTTCGGCAGCGGTTGCAACCGTCGTCCTCTCAATCAGTTGCCGACAAACCAAGGACAAACGCAACTTTGGCTCCTTACCTGCTTCTATGGAATGCGGAAACGATTCGCGTCGGACCGTTGCGGCCAGAATCGTAGGACCAAACACAGATAGGGAGGAATCACACGATGCCGCGAACCACGAGTACACCTACGGGATTTGTTTTTGTCCTTCTATTAACTCTTGGGGCGATAGCGTCTGTCTGGGGATTGTTGCAGTCGATGTAGTAGAGACTTTCAGCAGTCCTGAACGACATGGTCGGGACGGTCCGTGATGGCGCTCGGAGTCGATTTAAGGCCGTCGCGCAACTTCGGGTTTAATCGCTGACAGAATGCTCGGCGTAGAAAGGACCTCACCATGAAAACCAAGATGCTTATCGCGTTCCTGATATGCACTGTCTCCGCATCACAGACAGCATTCACGACAGTACGACATCAGCCGACAAACGACGAACCGCCGCATCTGGATATGGCGCGCACCTCAGGAAATAACGCTCATGTCTTGGCAGACCTACTCGCGCAGGTCACTCCTGCCGTCCCCCAAGGCCCACGCGATCTACTTCAAGCCTATGAATCAGCAATGGCCTCCATTGCAGGTCGATTGTCGACGGATCTGGGAACGATTTCGAATGCGGTGCAAACGGGACAGATCACCAGAGAGCGGGGGGAATACATCAGCGGCGAGCGATACGTGGTTGCAATGATGCAATTCCAGCTCTTCAGCGCATTGCACGAAATGCTAGAGGCGGATCTTGCCAGAACGCCGTCTGTGCGAACAGTTCCCACTCCGCCCCCCGCTGGCGAGACGGTACTGGGGGCAATGCCATTCTCCTCTTTGCAACTAAGTAGCTCATTGGTCGAATACCTGGGCTTGAGTCCGACGCAAGTTAGATCCATCCAAAGATTGATGGACGAGGAACGGCCGGCGACAGAAACGTTGATGCACGAACTACGAACAATTAGCGAGGAACTGCGTGCCGCGATTCAGCACGGGGAGAACAATGACAATGGAGTAGCTACCAAAAGACTTGCGACTACTCAAGCACGGCTGCTCAAGCAGTTGATGAAGTCCAACTCACGTCTCCAGCAACGGATTAACGATGTGCTTGATTCACAACAGCGGAAGAAGCTCGACTACTTCAAGCGCACGAGCGAAGTCACGGTGGGAGAAGCAAACTAGAAGTGCGGAAGCCAAACTCTCGGAGGAAATGCACTATGGCCGAAGGAGAGCGCAAGAACTGGAGAGAGTTGTGCAATAACGCATTGCAAGCAAAAGATCCCGATGAGCTAATGAAGATCACTCAGGAACTCAAGAAGGCACTAAAACACGAAGAGCAAGTCCTACGTGATTTCTGGGAGGCCACGAGAATGAATAAGCCGCAAGCAACCTTGGGGACGATAACGAAACCCGCGGATATTTCGAACCCGAAGGAGCAGTTAACAAAATCTTCCGAGGCGACTCTGGAACCGTGAGGAAATTGGCGATCCGCGATTGACGTAGACGGTTCTCCGCGCCATGTTCTTCATAATGGGAAAGAGGATATTCTCCAACAATTCCAGTTTGTGTCAGCCAATCGCGCCGTGATTCCAAGGAGCCACCAATCTGCACGGCTACCTGCCCGATTCATGTCGACGCGCGGGGCATGATCGAATGCATCCGTAAGCAGGATTTTGCCAGTGCATTCACCGTTTTCAACAGATTTGATGAGCTGGGTGGTCCACTTCCCTACGCCGCCCTCCGCCTCGGGCAGTCCGGCAGATATTTCAGAGATGCCAAATTACGACTCGAACTGTCGGCTGCCTTGGTTCCTGCTCTATGCGGGTAGTAGCACCTACTTTGAACTCTTGCCCTTGGACGTGAACCTGCCCAGTAGGAACTCCTGTGCCAGGCTGGCGACGATGCGCTCGCCAGTGCCTATAAGAAAATTCCCGAACACCAACCCCACGCCGCGATTCGAATGCGGATAGTATGCATTCGCCAGGGACGCTGCAGCAAGATCGCCACCCATGCTCGAGTAATTCGGCTCCAGCTTTCCGTTGTCTCCCCTGCAGACGAATGGGCCGGAGAGTGCGTGGAGGGTGCGTGACTTCTTTGTGCCCGTACCCTGGTAAAAGTATCGCGGATCCTGATGCAGGAGCGATGGCAGGATAGCACCACCGATCATGATGTCGGCAAAGCCATCAGCCGCGCCCGCACCCATGCGCTCGCCATAACCCTTCGCACCCTGTACGTAGTTGGGGATGTTTGCCGCCTGTTGGATCCCGGCAAACCCAGCTACTCCCATAATGGTGACAGGATCTCTCGAGACTCTGAGGGCAAGTTTGAACTTCAGCTTCGCCGTGAGCGGCTCGGCATCGCGATCATAGACGACGTAGAAATTGGGGATAATGCCGAAAACACGTTGCTGCTCCTCCATCTTGACTTGCTCGGTAGCGATCTCCTCGGAGGAATAAACAACATTTACCGCGGTCTGCACCTCTGCGATCTTGAGTCTGCTGTCAGTCAGGATTACACACTGTCCTGGCTCGAGGACGACCTCGGGCGAGGTCCAGTTCGCAAATCCCTCGGCGCTGATGGTGATGTGATAGGGGGTTCCCGGCTCGAGATCCTTGAATTGAAAGAATCCGTTGTCGTTTGCCTCGACTGCTCGGTAATCGCTGGGGACCGGACCTTCAAGAACGACCCTGGCACCAGGAACGGTATCGTTATGGTGTAGTGTCCGTTTCGGATGCAGGAGAAATGAGCTTCGGGTCTTCCGGTGTCGTCTGGGCCATTGAGTCTTTCCTCCTAAAATCCTGGTGCAACAAACGGTAGCGGAATCATTACAGGATGATCGACAGCGTCGGCCGTGGCGAGTTGCAGAAGCAGCGTTTCCCGGCTCTGCTTGAATCCCGGACGCAAGAACTGCACCACTCCGTCCAAACGTTCGCCTGGTGCTAGTTTCACGACATTCTGGCGAAAATCCTGGATCGAAACCGGCGCGGCGAGGATTCCTTTCTTGCTGGGTTTCTTTTGAACTGGGTTGCCGAGTTGAATCTGTGGTGTCAAAACCTGGATCCATTCCCTGCTGACGTTCAAGACGGAGTAGGACACCATCATGGTGTCGCCAACCTGCACCGCGGGTCCGAGAGATGCGGCGATGGATCTGGTCGCGGTGGCGTTCGCCTTGTCCCGCTTTACCAGATCGTCGGCCGTGATCCAGGGGGGTGTTGCAAGCTCAGCCTGAGCCGCGAGCGCAGCGTCAATCACGGAAACAGGTTGCACGGTGCGCGAGGAGGATCGAACCGGATAGCTTTTCACAAATGGTGACGTTGGCGATGTCGTGGCCGGCCATCCCAGGATGGCCAATGCCGGACTCCAGTGGCCAACCCAGAGTCGCGTCATCGAGTAACCGCCTGAGGGCTCTCAGCGCGCTCGCCCAGGAAGCTTCAAGAGACATGTTTGAACCGGGGTTTTTCGCGCTTCGAGATGATGTACAGACGGCTACGCCCTAATCTAGTGTAGTGTCCCATAAATAACTATGCTAAGTAATGGTTCTGGGGTAAGCTACGGTGCATGCCAACCGGTCGCCCCATAACCGCCATTGTCTTGAGCGCTGACGAACAAACCCAACTGCG
>Ga0181520_10000548_pt1 | contig 81536 bp, 64 predicted proteins | sample PEATcosm2014_Bin_29_FD_132451 | JGI IMG/M metagenome (GOLD analysis project Ga0181520, IMG submission 132451) | Peatland microbial communities from MTU Mesocosm Facility, Houghton, MI, USA - PEATcosm2014_Bin02_30_metaG | ecosystem: Environmental > Terrestrial > Soil > Wetlands > Peat | place... | reverse complement strand
CAGAAGCAAAGAAGCCCTCGACCAAGCCATCACAGAACTGCTTCCTCAGATCACCGCGGAGAATGCGTCAGCATGGTTCAAACACTGTACGGACAGTCTACAGTAATAGGGAAAATGCTCTAAGGTTGTTTCTGGCGGAACAAACAGCCCCCGTATGTACAAGAATCGTTCAATTTATGCCTGTCCTCATGTAAACTAAAGTTTCGACTACCATGAAAAACAAACTTCCAATTGGCATCCTGGGCGCTACCGGAATGGTGGGCCAACGCTACATCCAACTGCTGGAAAACCATCCCTGGTTCGAAGTCGCCTGGCTGGCCGCCAGCGACCGGTCTTCGGGTAAACCGTACGGCGAGGCTGCCAAGTGGCGGCTGGATTCGCCGCTGCCCGAGCGCATCGCCCAGATGGTCGTCTCCCCGGCCGAGCCAAGCGCCGCGGCCAGCGAAGGTCAACCCGCGCCCAAGATCATCTTCGCCAGCGTTGACGCCGCCTTCGCCCGTGAACTCGAGCCAAAATTCGCCGCCGCCGGCTGCGCCGTGGTCTCGAACTCCAGCGCCTTCCGCATGGCGCCCAACGTGCCCCTGGTACTTCCCGAGGTGAACGCCGATCACCTGCATCTGATCGAGGAGCAATCCTGGCGCAAGGAGTCGGGCGGCTACATCGTCACCAACTCCAACTGCACGGTGATGGGTCCGGTGCTGGCGCTCAAGCCCATCGAAGACCGCTTCGGCATCACTCAGATCTTCGCCACCTCGATGCAGGCGATCAGCGGCGCGGGCTACCCCGGCGTCGCCTCGATGGACATCATGGACAACGTCGTCCCTTACATCGCCAACGAAGAAGAGAAGATGGAAGAAGAGCTGCTCAAGCTGCTGGGCAAACTCGATGGTCACGTTGTCAAGCCGCTCGCGGCGCGCATGAGCGCCAGTTGCAATCGCGTCGCTGTCGTTGATGGCCATACCGTCAGCGTCAGCATCAAGCTCGCCAAGCCGGCCACACGCGAGGAGATTCTGGCCGCATGGGCCGGCTTCCATCCGCTGGCGGGTCAAAAGCTGCCCACCGCGCCCGATCAACCGGTGCAGTGGGCGCCGCAGCCGGACCGCCCGCAGCCGCGCCTCGACCGCAATCGTGGCAATGGCATGGCGGTGACCGTTGGCCGCCTGCGACCTTGTGGATTGTTGGATTGGAAGTTCACCGTGCTCTCGCACAACACCATTCGCGGCGCTGCCGGAGCCACCATCCTCAACGCCGAATTGCTGGCCAGTTTGGGGAAGTTGTAAACAGTGGTCAGTGATCAGTGGACAGTGGTCAATTATTTGCCGGGGATGAATCATGCAACAGTTCATCGCGGCGAACGAATAACGTGAGTTTAACCCTTTGCAAGATCACTGATCACTGACCACTGACCACTTTTCCGAAGGAAAAATCATGAGCCTGGTAGTCATGAAATTTGGCGGCACGTCGGTCGAAGATCCGGCGGCCATCACACGCACTGCGGCCATTGTCGCCGGACGCGTCGCCCTCGGCAAGCAGCCCGTCGTTGTTGTCAGCGCGATGGCCAAGGTCACTGACCAGTTGCTGCGCGCAGCGGCGGCTGCCTCCAGCGGCGACCGCGCCGGCGCGCTCGAAATCAGCGCCGCCCTGCGAGCGCGCCACTGCTCGACCGCAGCCGAGCTGGTCAAGAACCCCGCCGACTCCGCAGCGCTGATCGCCGTGATCAACCAGAAATTCGACGCGCTCGATGAGATACTTCGCGGCCTCTCGGCGATCCTCGAACTCACTCCGCGCATCAGTGACCTGATTGTCAGCTTCGGCGAACGCGTTTCAAGTTGTATCGTCGCCGCCGCGTTTCGCGAGCTGGGCATCCAGGCTGCTCACGTCGACGCGCGCGAGGTCATCATCACCGATTCGCAGTTCCAGAAGGCGGTTCCGCAGGATGCGCTGATTGAAAAACGCGCCGCAGAAAAGCTGCTTCCGCTTATCCGTCAAGGCCAGGTTCCGGTGATGGGCGGCTTCATTGCATCGAACGAGGCCGGCATCACCACCACCCTTGGCCGCGGCGGCTCCGACTTCACCGGCGCACTGCTGGGCGGCGCGCTGGCCTCCGAGTCCATCGAAATCTGGACCGACGTGGACGGCATCATGACCGCAGACCCGCGCGTCGTTCCCGATGCTCTGCGCGTCAAGGTGATCAGCTTTGAAGAGGCCGCCGAGCTGGCTTACTTCGGCGCAAAAGTCCTGCATCCGGCCACCATCCTGCCGGCAGTCAAAAAGAATATTCCTGTCCTCGTGCTCAACAGCCGCAACGCCAGTTGTGAGGGCACGCGCATCGTTTCGCTTCCGCCCGGCTGCAAGAGTCCCTTCAAATCCATCGCCGTCAAAAAGAAACTTTCGATCATCGACGTCGTCGCCAGCCGTATGCTGATGACTCATGGCTATATGAAAGACATCTTCACCATCTTCGACAAGCACCAGTGCGCCGTCGACATGGTTTCCACCTCGGAGGTCAGTGTCTCGCTCACCGTCGATTCCAACGACAAGCTGCCCGTCATCGCCGCCGATCTCGGCAAGCTCGCCGATGTGAAGTACGAGGGCAAAAAGGCGCTGGTCTGCCTGGTCGGCGACGACATCCGCGGCAAAAGCGGCATGGCCGCCCAGGTTTTCTCGGCCATCCGCCACGTCAACGTCAGGATGATCTCGCAAGGCGCCAGCGAGATTAATATGAGCTTCATGATCGACGAAGAAGATGCCGACGAAGCCGTGCGCTCACTGCACGCCGCCTTCTTCCAAGACCCCGACCCTGCGATCTTCGACGTAGATGCGCGGCGCACAAAATAGCTTGTCATCCTGAGCTTCTAAAACGAACTGTCATCCTGATCTCTGTACTCACGGTTTCTGTACGAAGCGATCTCCCTTGTGCTGCCCGCCGAAATCCTTGGTCAGCTTGCAGGAGGCCAGCTTGCCGTTCTCGTGAAACTGTGCCCCGCCGCCGCGGCCATCGCCGAAGAAGCCGCCATTCATGCAGGGAACTCCCTGCACATCCTGATCTCCGGCCAGATAGCATTGCTTGAGCTTGCCGCTGGAATAAAAGGCCACCATTGCGCCTTCGCTCGGACCCAGCAAACTGCCTCCCATGCAATTCATGTCCAGAATCGGCGCGTCGTGGCTCAACTGGACCAAGTCAGGTGTTCCGTCTGGATTCAGCGCGATGTACGATCCGGCGGGAATGCGCGCCTCGCCAAATGGGATCTCCCGCGTCACCGTGCAGCGGCTCAAATGCTCGTCGTCAAAGAACCACGCGTAGCCCTTGTCGCAGGGATAGCCCTGAATTTCGGTTGGCCGGTCCAGCGTTTTGCGCGTGGTGTGGGGCAAAGATGCAGCCCATGCGGCCCAGCTCAGAGCGCACGGCAGCAAGGCGAGAAGCGAGATAGTTTTGATGGCTCTGTTCTGAATCGAAAACGTCCATGCAACTTTCATTCGCAAGATTCCTCCGCGGAATGTCTCCGCAGGTTCTAATGTTGCTCTGGCGCGGCCAAAATAGAGCTTCTGAATTTATGATGAAATCCTTCGCGTCTTTTGAAGCCGGGCGTAATCACGGTTGTGCCGGCGAAGGCCGCCCGTGAACCTCGAGATGGGCGCCGACCTGGGCGGAAATCTCCTGCGCCGCCCGCTCTTGCGCCGCCGCCAACTGATCGACTGGGTAATCGAAGCGATCCGACCAGACCAGCTTGGCGCTATGCACGTCCACCAGCCGAGCGGTGATTCTGACGCGATCTCCGGTCCGCTGAATCGTGCCTTCCAGCACCACATCTATCCCCAGCAATCGCGCCATGAAGGCCATCGAAAGCCGGGCGCGCTGGTAACTGTAAACGGTGGACGGCGAAAGCACGTGGAGATTCTCACGTTGCGAGAGACGCATCGCCAGCAGCTCGGTCAAGCCGTGCGGAAACGCGCCGCAGTCCAGCTCCGGGCTCAGACACTCGAAGGGAACAACTGCGATGCTGGCGATCTCACGGCCCGAGGAAAGATAGCGCGAAGGCCGGTAGAACTGCCAGTAGACAACTCCCAGCACGACGCAGAGAATCAGCGCGGCCAACATCAGACGCCGCATCCAGACTGGCTTTGCATTCGCCGCTTGGGAATCGCTCGCGAGCGTCACTTCTCCAACAAACCGGTATCCCCGCTTGGGAAGCGTCTCGATGTATTTGCCGGTTTCGCTCTCATCGCCCAAAGCTTTGCGCAGTTGCGAGATGTTGCGCGCCAGGCCGATCTCTTCCACGGTCGTGTCCGGCCAGACCTGGCGCATCAGTTCAGTTTTTTCCACGACCGAGCCGTGCCGCTCCAGCAGCACACGGAGCGTCGCGGTTACTTTGGGAGCGAGCGGAACCATCTCGTCCTCTCGAAAGAGGAGGCGCTGCCCGGAGTCATAGCGAAAGGGGCCAAAACGGTATACAGGCTTGGAAGTCTGATTCATCGCGATCGGGCCGCATTTTATGGCCGCAAGACGATAGTACATTCTCGCCGTTAGTTTTATCCTGCGATTTGCTTCTCGGCTAGCAAGTCGGGCTTCTTGCGCCCATATATTATCAGCAGCGCCGCCAGCATCAGCAGGATGACACCGATCACCAGTATGCTGCCCTCGGGACCGTCCGCGCCGCCGCTCCAGAAGGCGTTGCCCACCGGGCGGGTGCTTAGGTAATGTCCCCGGGCAACCATGCCGCTGTCGGCGGTGCCGTAGAAATAGCTCTCCGCCCAATCCCAGGCGGCGTGGCAGCCGATTGCCCACCAGGCCGAGCCGGTCACTCGCACACTGACGCAGAAGACGAAGCCGATCAGCGCAGCGGCAAAGATGCCGATCCAGTTTTCTCCTTCGTTGCTGGTGTGGATGTATCCGAAGAGCGTCGAGGTGACCCAGGCGGCCTGCCAGAAGCCGCTACCTGGAGTTTTGCGAATGTGGAGCCACAGGCAGGGGAGAAGCCCCAGCAGCGCCATCGCATAGACGCCCCAGACGCCATTGCCCCTGGCCCGCATCACCAGGTTGACACAGAGCAGAGTGATGATCCCCAGCGCCCACCAGAAGTTGATGCCACGCGCGAGGGTGAATTGCAGGTAGCAGCGGAAGGTTCCCTCCTCGACGCAGCCCACCAGCAGAAATGCGGCGCCCCACAGCACGGCATACTTGAGGATTGCCGCTCCCGAGAGCGAGACAGGCCCGAAGTGCAGCCAGCCGCCCAAATTCATTGCACCCACAAGCAGCGAGAGAGCAAGGAAGCCTGCCGCGAAGCCGCTGATGAAGTGGGGAACGCGCCGCGGGCCATCCAGATTGAAAGCCAGCAGGCTGCGGCGGCGCTCGACGAAGGCAATAACCGCTGCTGCCCCTACCAGCGCCAGAGCGACGCTCAACTCTCCATAGAAGATCGCGGAGGCAGTAAGTTCCTCTCCGTTGGCGGCAAGATGGAGCATATAAAAAGCGGTTCCCACGATGTAGTTGAATAAACCGGCGTGGCTTGGGAAACCGCTTAGGAAGAAAAAGATCAGCACCGACCAGCCCGCCCTCAAGCCCTGGCGACCGAGAAATACCCAACTCAGATCGCGACAATAATCAGCGCCGGGCGCGAGGGCGGTATGCGCGGCAGCCGGGAAGAGCAATTCGGGGCCACTTACGGCGGGCTGCCTCTCCGGCAGTGGGGGCTGAATCTCCGGCTCCATCAAGGCTCCTAAAAAAATGCTGTCCGCTGCATTTTACTAAAAGGACTACGCACTCGGTGATTCTCGGTTCCGAGCATCCGTTTCTTTATTCGTCGCGCAGCGCCACCATAGGATCAATCCGCGCGGCCCGGCGCGCCGGCAGCCAGCTCGAACCCAGCGCAATCGCGATGATCGCCGCGGTGATGCCAGTGAAGATGACAGGATCGTCGGGGCTCACGCCGTAAAGCAGATTGGCCACGCCATGCGCCAGCGCGAAGGCCAGCAGCAGGCCAATGCCCACGCCACTTCCCGTCAGCCACGCCGCTCGGCGCAGAATCATGCGCATCACATCTTCGCGCCTCGCGCCCATCGCCAGCCGCACGCCGATTTCGCGGGTGCGTTCGGCCACCAGGTTAGCCATCACGCCGAAGATGCCGATAGCGGCCAGTAGCAGCGCAATCGCTCCGTCAATGTCCAGCCCTCGGGCGACAAACATAAGCCCAATCAGATTCTCGTGCATGAACTGCGAATAGCTCTCAACCCGGTCCATCGGCAGCGTGGAATCGAGCTCGCTGAGCGCCCCGCGCGCCGCCGGAGCCAGCGCCAGCGGGTCGCCATCGCTCATCACGGCAAAGACCGCGGCCTGCGGCGGAATCTGCGCCGTGCTCATATACACCTCGGCCGTGTGCGCTCTCTCCCACAAGGAATAATCCGTCTCCTCGACGACGCCGACGATCGTCAGCCATGCAGTCTGGTTCTTTCCCGCGCCCATGCGAATATGATGCCCCAGCGGGTTCTCCGCGGGAAAATAGCGCGTCACAAATCCTCGGCTGACAACCGCGACCGGCTGTGAGCGCAGGTCGTCGCTCGCGTTGAAAGAACGGCCGGAGAAGAGCGCGATATGTAACTCGGAAAAGTATCCATCGCTGACCGGCAGCCGCAGCGCGCTTTGAAAACTGCCTGGAGCCAGCGGTCGATTTTCGATTTGGCAATCGTCCGGCACGTCGTAATTGCTCAACGGAAGCGTCGCGGTCAGCTCGGCCTGCTTGACTCCGGGAAGCGCGCGCAGCTTCTCCAGACTGGCGGCATACCAAGCGGCCTGCTTCTCCGGCGTATCGTAGCGCGCTGCAGGCAGATGAACGCTGAAGGTGAGCATCTGGCTGGGGTTGTAGCGGTCGGCCATATGCACCATCGACCCCATGCCTTTGGCCATCAGCGCAGCGCCAATCACCAGCGTGACGGCCAGAGCGATTTGCGCGGCGGCAAAGAAGTTCCTCAGCCAGCGGGTGCGGCCCGCGCCGGCAATCGCGCGCGAGCCGGATTTCAATTGATCCACCAGGTTGACACGCAGAGCCGAGATTGCCGGCGCAAGGCCGGAGACGATGCCCGCTCCCACCGCCAGCAACAGAGAGTAAATGAGAGCGTGGCTATTCAGCGAGATATTCGACCAGCCGGCGATATAGCGCGCCACCTGCGCCGGCATCGAAATCAGCGTCCAATGCAAATCCGCCTGCGCCACTATCAAACCGCAAGCCGCGCCCAGCAGCCCCAGAACAATACTCTCCGTTAGCAACTGCCTCATCAGCCGCCAGCGGCTTGCACCCATCGCGACGCGCATGGCGATCTCAGGCCTACGGGCAATGCCGCGCGCCAGTTGCAGATTGGCGATGTTCAGGCAGACCACCAGCAGCACAAACAAAGTGGCGCCCCGCATCATGCCGAAGTAGAGTGGCGTCTTATAGCCATTGATGGATATCAGCAACGGCTCAATCTTCACCGACCAGCCCTGATTGGTCGCAGGATAGGCTCGCGCCAAACCTCCAGCGACGAGCGTCATCTCCGCCTGCGCCTCGGCTTTGGTGACGCCCTTGCGCAAGCGGCCAATTACCTGATAATCATGCGAGCCGCGGTTGGCAAGCTGCGCGGCATTGGGCGCAAAGGGAAGAAAAAGATCGGCGGAAGCCGGATATTCCATCGCCTTCGGCAGCACGCCGATGATGGTGTAGGCGTGCTCGTCCAGCTCGACCGTGCGGCCCACCACGCCAGCGTCTCCATTGAAACGCTGCTTCCAGAAGTAGTAGCTCAACACCGCTACGCTCTCGCGCCCCGGCTTCGCTTCGTTCGCTCCAAAGACGCGCCCGATCAGCGCATTCGAGCGCATCACGGAGAAAAAATTCGGCGATGCATACTCTACCTCGATATGCGCGGCATCGCCAGCCCCTTTGCCTGATTCGCCCAGGCTCATATCCGCTGGGCTGTGCACGGCCAGCTCTTCAAAGCTACGGCTCTGCTGCCGCCAGTCTTCATAGTTGGCCAGCGCGACCGGCTTCAGATCATCACTGTGATTCTGCTGCTCCTGAACGGTCAGCACGCGATCCAGATCCGGCACCGCCAACGGGCGCATAACGATCGCATCGGCGACGCTGTAACCCGCCGTATTGGCTCCGATGCCGATGGCCAGCGAAAGCACCGCCGCCAGCGTGAAGCCCGGCGAGTGGCGCAACTGCCTTACCGCGTACCGCAAATCCTGAAGCAAAGCGTGCATAATATCCCCGGTTCCCGCAAATTCTTCTCTTGAGACTCATTTCTGTATATTGCACTTTTTCGGCCAAACCATTGAAAGCTCTAACCGCTGATTGTAAACAGCTTAGTCGAAAATCACATCCCGAGGAATCATCGCTTCCTGTTCACAATTGAAACCCGCCGTCCGCAATCGAACACTCGCGCGCCAGTTCGAGAGCCGAAATTTTTCACTCTCTCCTTGACACAAACGGTTCTTGCCTTGATGCTAGACAGTTCCAGTAATTCTACTTTTTCTGTGCACGAGGGAGTTCACGCCTTGCGGGTTCGCGTCTTCTATCACGACAAATGCTTCGATGGAGCTTGCTCAGCCTCGCTCTTCACTCGCTTCCATCGCGAGTGCGTTACCCCCGCGGCCAGCTACGAGTACCACGGTCTGGTTCATCGCGCCGGCGCCCTCTTTGACGAGAGCGATTTCTGCGGCGACGAAAACGCCATCGTCGATTTCAAGTATTCCACCTCGCCCAAAATTACCTGGTGGTTCGATCACCACCTCTCCGCCTTTCTTACTCCCCAGGACCAGGAGCACTATTTGACCTGCAAGCAGGACCCGGTCTGCGGCTCGCACCGCTTTCTCGACGCCGACTACACCTCCTGCACCAGCTTTCTGGCGCACATCGGGTCAACGCATTTTGGATTCAACATCGCGCCGATGGCCGAGCTGATTCGATGGGCCAATATCGTAGATGGCGCGAAGTATGAAAGCGCCGAGTCAGCCGTCGAGATGGCCGCTCCCGCGATGAAGCTAACGCTCATCATCGAGTCCACGCAGGACGACGCCTTCATTCCCCGGCTCATTCCATTGCTCACCGAGATGCCGCTGGCCGAGGTGCTATGCCAGCCCTTTGTCGCCCCGCTGCTGCCACCGCTGCTCGAACGCCACCAGCAGGCCATCAAACTGATTCGCGACCGCGCCGAAGAGCGCGACGGCACCATTTACTTTGACATCACCGACCAGCCGCAAGAGGGATATAACAAGTTCATTCCTTACTATCTGCACCCCCATGCGACGTACTCGATTGGTCTGTCGAAATCCAGCTTCCGCACCAAGGTCTCGGTCGGCTCGAATCCCTGGACCAAGGCCGACCCAGCCAGAATGGTGAACCTGGCGCAGGTTTGCGAACGCTATGGCGGCGGCGGCCATGCCCGCGTCGGCGCTATCAGCTTTCCTCCCGACCAGGCCGCAGAGGCGCGCGTAGCCGCCGCCGAGATCGTCGCGGAGCTGCGGGCGAAGAACCCCTTTGCCTGAGCGGATTTCCGCTCACAGGCTCCTATCCATTACGGAAGGAACCACCGGGCAAAATCTTTCGCGAGCCGAAGACGCCCAAACGTGCTAGGACTCGCTAAGAAAACTCTAAGAATCATTCACAATGAACCATAGACTGAGTTAGCAGTGGTAATCCTACTGCCGAAGCTGTCTTGATTTGATTGCGAGAATGTTCTTTGAAAAACTTGATTGGCTTTTTTCCCTTGACTTTGTTTCTTGCTGCCTCCATCGCATCCGCCCAAGTTGCCACCAGCGAATGGGCCTGGATGGGAGGCAGCAGCACGGCTGGCAGTTACAACTACCAGTCCGGCGTCTACGGCGCACTAGGTACGCCTGCACCCAGTAACATCCCCTCGAGCCGTTACTTCGCTTCAAGCTGGACCGATAACAGCGGAAACTTCTGGCTCTTTGGCGGACAGTTATTTGATCTTCAACTCGGCACTCCCCGCTGGAGTTACCTCAACGACCTATGGGAATTCAATCCAACCACCAATGAATGGAACTGGATGGGAGGTAGCAGCAGTGTGCCTGCGGCTTCCTGCTCTTCAGCGAATTGCGGTCACTCCGGCGTCTATGGCGCGCCCGGTGTCTTTGCCGATGAAAACGCGCCGGGAAGCCGGTATCAAGCGGTAACTTCAGTCGGGAGCAATGGCCATCTCTGGCTCTTTGGCGGCTATGGATTTGATGCTAACGGAAATCTTGGCGCTCTGAATGATCTGTGGGAGTTCGATCCATCCACGAATCAATGGGCATGGATGGACGGCAGCAGTACGATCCCCGTCAATGTTAGCTGTGATGACTGCATCACTGGCCAGCCGGGATTCTACGGCGAGTTGGGCGATGCGTCCGCGAGTTACATTCCCGGAGCGCGCTCGATGGCTTCGAGTTGGACAGATAAGAACGGCAATTTCTGGATCTTCGGCGGATCGGGCTTCGATTCGAGCGGCGGCTATGGCTCTCTCAATGATTTATGGGAGTTCAATCCATCCACGAATATGTGGAGTTGGATAAGCGGCAGCAGTACGATCGGTAGCTCGGATCTTGGTCAGCCTGGAGTCTACGGCATTCCCGGCGTGCCTGCCGCCGGAAATATCCCCGGTGGCCGTGCCGGAGCTTCTAACTGGATCGATAGCAGTGGGAATCTCTGGCTCTTTGGCGGCCTCGTTCCCGGCGACAGTAATGCAAATGATCTGAACGACCTTTGGCAGTTCAATCCATCCACCAGCGAATGGACGTGGATGAGCGGAAGCAGCACCGTCGGCTACGCCGGAGTCTACGGCGCGATGGGCGCGCCTGCCGCCGCAAACATCCCTGGGAGCCGCGTCTGGGCTGCGAATTGGATTGACCCCAGCGGCAATCTCTGGCTCTTTGGCGGCGATGCGTACGATAGCAACGGCCACTGGGGCGGACTCAACGACCTATGGGAATTCCATCCATCTACGAACGAGTGGGTGTGGATGAATGGAAGCAGCGCGCTGGCCTGTGGAAACTATGAGTGCACCGATGCTGGAGTCTATGGCGTGTTAGGCGAGCCTGCCGCGGCAAGCGCTCCCGGAGGCCGCGTGGGAGCTTCGAGTTGGACCGGAAGCGGCGGCGCTCTCTGGCTCTTTGGAGGCTGGGGTTTTGATGCCAGCGGCAGTTGGGTCTACCTCAACGACCTTTGGGAATATCAGCCTCCCGCGGCCACTCCGACCTTCAACGTGCCCGCCGGGAGTTACTCCGCTACGCAGTATGTGACCATCACCGATACGACTCCGGGCGCAATCATCTACTACGCCATCGATGGCCTCCCAACCACGAGTTCAAGTGTCTACAGCACTCCCATCGCGATCACATCGACAGAAACCCTGCAAGCGATTGCGATGGCCAGGGATTACTTGCCCAGCGCCGCGGCAACGGCAAAATATGCAGTTACTGTAGAAACCATTATCCCCGTCACCACCACCACGGGACTCTCAGCATCTGCGGCGAACTTGACCTACGGCCAGACGCTGACGCTGACCGCGACGGTAAAGCCAGTGAGCGGCGCTACGCCAACCGGGATGATCACCTTCTATAACGGAAGCGCCTCGCTTGGCAGCGCAAACTTGAATAACAATGGCGTGGCTCAATTCTGGTTGATCCCGGCTATCGGCAGTTACTCGATGACCGCGAGTTATAACGGCTCCACTACCGATACTTCGTCGGCCTCTGCGCCGGCGATTGCAGTCAGCGTAACTGCCACGAATACCACCACCAGTGTGATCGCATCTCCCGATCCCGCGGCCTTTGGAAGCGCCGTTACATTTACTGCGACGGTCAAGAGCCCCGCGTTGATTCCAGTGATTACTTCCGCAGTCACTCCCACGGGAAGCGTTTCATTTTATGACGGCGAGACCTTGCTGGGCACGGCAAACATCGTATCCGGCGCGGCTGCGTACTCCACCAGCTCCTTGAATGCCGGTTCGCATTCCATCACGGCGACTTATGCAGGCACGGCGGAATTCAATAGCAGCACATCAGCGGCTGTTGCCGAAATCATCTCTCCCGCCGACTTCAGTCTCTCCGCCTCGCCCAGCACGCAAACCGTTTATACGGGAGAATCGGCGATTTACATCGTTACCATCGCGCCCGGCACAGGATTCAAACTTCCAGTCACTCTGAGTTGCTCGCAATTGCCGGCAGAAACCACCTGCAAGTTTTCTCCGGACACTGTCTCCGGCGGCAGCACAACCGCCAAATTGGTTGTGCAAACCACTGCTCCCAGTCAGAGTAGAACGCTCTCCGCCAGAGTTAGATTGACCTCGCTGGCCGGCCTCTTGCTGCTCTTCATTCCGCGCCGCTCGAGTCGCTTCCGCAATGGCTGGATGCTCACGATCTTTGTGCTCCTCATCGCCGGGACGACGATCTCCGGATGCGGCACGCCCGGCCCGATATCCTTTGGGACGCCCGCACAAGACCCCAACATCACCATCACTGGAATCGCAACCACTGGATCGCAAACTCTGACTCATACAAGAGCAGTAACTCTGAATGTGCGTTCCCTTTTCTAACACCCAAGATCGCGGTTTTGAAATCTGGGAGAATTTCCTTTTTCATTCCAAATACGAAGCCACCACCGCGAGCGCGGCGATGGCAGCGGTCTCAGCTCTCAGGATGCGCGGGCCGAGCGAGGCGGCGCGCCAGCCATTGGCGTCGAAGAGCGCTTCCTCCTCAGGCGCCCATCCGCCTTCGGGACCGATGGCAAGCTCGATAGTGGGCGTTTCGGCTCCGGCTGCAGAGAGCGATTCTTTGAGTACACGGCGCAGCGTGGTGGTGCGCTCCTGCTCGGCGAGAACGATGCGGGTGGCCTCGGAGGCGGCGCGGACGCTCTGAGCCAGCGGGGCTGGATCGAAGAGGATCGGCAGGTCAGAGCGGCGCGACTGCTGCGCGGCTTCATGTGCGATGCGCCGCCAACGCTCGGCACGCTTGCCCGCGGCCTGGGCCAGATGCTTCTCGGTCCGCCGCGCAATGACCGGCGCAATCGCGGCCACTCCCAACTCGGTGGCCTTCTCGATGGCCCATTCCATGTGATCGAATTTGTAGACGGCCAGCAGCAGCGTAATGGGAAGCGCCGGATCGGCCTCGAGTTCCGCGATCAAATTGAAGCGGACTTCGTTGGCGGTGACCGCAGCCACCTGCGCGTGAAAGACGTGGCCGCCGGCCACCACGTCGGCCTCCATGCCCGGCTGCGCGCGCAGCACGCGGGCCATGTGATCGGCCTGCGCGCCGTTGAGCGTTGCGGTGGCTTCATCCCAAAACTCGGCAATCCAGCGGCGGCGTGTCATGGGGTTCCCTCCTGCTGCACCAGTGTAATTCTTTCTCCCAACACAGATCAGGGGAGCGATTGGGTCGCTCCCCTGACGTGTTGCCTTTCGGTTGGAGGTACCGCTACTTCTTCTTCGCGGCCTTCTTTGCCGCCTTCTTCGCGGGTGCCTTCTTGGCTGCTTTCTTAGTTGCCATTTGCCTATTCTCCCTTTCGATGATTTGCATCGATGCTGCAAAATATTTTTTGCAGATGAAGAATGTATAGAATCACAAAACGCAAGTGTCAAGAAAAAAACGACAGGACGGTGGAAAAATAGACAACAATTTTTTCAGGTGGGGAATCGAATTGGGGCTCGCCGCATTCAAAAAAACCTCTCGCGCAGAGTATCACGAGCAAATTTTGCGACTCTCTCATCGGCTTGATGCAAGTTTTTTTCTTCTGCGGCGACGCAACTGGAGCGTACGCGGAGGACGGAGAACTCAGACGTGTTGGTTCATCGAATGGAACGATTGATCTGTGAAGGGTGTGATACGCGAGGAAGTCGGAGGTAGGAGCGGTGGGATCCAGAAGGGATCTCTACAGCACTTTAAAGTTTGGTGGAGCTGAGCGGGATCGAACCGCTGGCCTCCTCGTTGCGAACGAGGCGCTCTCCCAGCTGAGCTACAGCCCCACGACTCTTTTATCTTACCAGCGCGCGGCAAATCCGGGAAGGGGAGTGGGAATCGAACGAAGCCGCACACCTTCAAAACGATCAGCGGTAGAGATTCGTGGTCTCTCACCCTTTTGCGCAAAGAACGCGGAAAAGGGTGGGAGACCCAGAGTACGGAGCGAAACTCCTGCGAGCGAATCGCGAGCGGTTGGCCGCACCGCAGGTGCCCGCAGGCGGCTATAACTGATTCATGTTGGCGAGGAACTCGGCGTTGTTGCGCACCTTTTCCAAGCGGCTGATCAGCAGTTCCATCGCCTCGACCGGCGACAGCGGGTTGAGCACCTTGCGCAGAATCCAGATGCGCGAGAGATCTTCCTTGGGAATGAGCAGCTCTTCCTTGCGGGTTCCGGAACGTTGGATGTCGATGGCCGGGAAGACGCGCTTGTCCACGAGCTTGCGGTCGAGGATGATCTCCATGTTGCCGGTACCCTTGAATTCTTCAAAGATGACCTCATCCATGCGCGACCCCGTATCGATCAGCGCGGTGGAGATAATCGTCAGTGAACCGCCCTCTTCGATATTTCTCGCCGCGCCGAAGAAACGCTTGGGGCGCTGCAAGGCATTGGAGTCCACGCCGCCAGAGAGCACCTTGCCCGAAGGCGGCACAATGGTGTTGTAAGCGCGGGCGAGACGCGTGATTGAATCCAGCAGAATCACGACGTCGCGTTTGTGCTCGACCAGGCGCTTGGCCTTCTCGATGACCATCTCGGCCACTTGCACGTGGCGGGCTGCCGGCTCGTCGAAGGTCGAGCTGATCACCTCGCCCTTGACCGAGCGCTGCATATCGGTGACTTCTTCGGGGCGTTCGTCGATCAGCAGCACGATGAGAACAACCTCGGGGTGGTTCGTGGAAATCGAATTGGCCAGCGCCTGCAAGAGCATGGTCTTGCCGGTGCGCGGCGGCGCGACGATCAGGCCGCGCTGGCCTTTGCCCACAGGCGTCAACAGGTCCATCACCCGGCCGCTGATGGCCTCACGCACCGTCTCCAGCTTCAAGCGTTCCTGGGGATAGAGCGGCGTGAGGTTGTCGAAGAGAATCTTGTTGCGCGTCTCCTCGGGTGATTCAAAGTTGATGGCTTCGATCTTGACCAGGGCAAAATACTTCTCGCCCTCGTGCGGCGGACGGACGTTGCCCGAGATCGAGTCACCGGTCTTGAGATCGAATTTGCGAATCTGCGAGGGCGAGACATAAATGTCGTCGGGGCCGGGCAGATAGTTGTAATCCGGTGAGCGAAGGAAGCCGTAGCCGTCGGGCAAAATCTCCAGGACGCCCTCGGCAAAGATGTGGCCTTCCTTTTCGCTCTGCGCCTGGAGAATCTTGAAGATCAGGTCCTGTTTGCGAAGGCCGCTGGTGCCTGGGATTTCCAGAGTGCGCGCGATACGAGTTAGTTCAGTGATGTTTTTTTCTTTTAGTTCCGCGATGGTCATGTTTACCTGCAATAAGTGAGGATGGGAGTTGGGAAGGTTCGGAAGGGGGAGTTGCTCCGAAAAATAAAGATTGGAATTTCAAAGTTGCGGCCGACCTGCGCCGGGTTGGAGGCCTTACCCGAAATCCAGGGTAGCATTGAAGGCCGGCTGTGCGACTGCCTGAAAAGAGGAGCTGCGGAAATCGCTGCCTGATTCAACTATACCCTTCGGGGGGCGCGATCAAGCGGCGCGGCGAGTTTCAAGCAGCCGTTCCGCCGCGGCCTCGACAGGCACAGCGGCGCCGAATTTGGTGGAATGCAAACGGGCCAGGACTTCATTGGCCGTATCCTGCAGCCGTGTATTCGGCTTGTGCAGCTTACGGGTTGCCTTGCTCGCCAGTTGACACAACTGGTAGCGATTGGAGACATGAGAAAGTGCCCCAAAAACAAGATCAGAACGCATCACGAATTTCTCCTTGAAAAAAGTGGCTGCCCGGCCGGATCGACAGTCGCCGACTGCGCAACGGGAGAGCCGGCGCAAGGCAGGCTGCCCCAAATTTCTACTCCCAAGGTTTAGACGCACGAGTTGAGCGTACAGTTCACAATCCTGACGCACTTTCGCGCATTTTGGAACAGGCCTCACATCGTATCAGGGATAGAGATAACCGCCTTGGGAACCATCCGCCCTGCATTCCCATTCCGGCCCCGTTCCGACAAAATCCAAAACGCACCGGGGCATCAACGAATGAGCCTTAGCTCAAATAAGATGCGGGAAAAAACAGGAAAGCGCACACAAACGCACTGGTCAGCTTGCCCTGTATGGATGGCATTTACGAATGTATACCGAGTTGGCTTCCAGGTCAATAGTTTTTTCTAAGAGCAGGGGGTAGGGGTTAGAGCGGTTCTCCAATAGATAGGTCCTGACCTGCCTTGTCGCGGTGGCCTTTTCTTGAGGAAAAAGCCATTCAACTACGTGGTTTCGGTGTATAGCAATTGGAGAACTGCTATAGCTGGTCGCCGTTGCTCCAAAGTTCGCAGCTTAGTATAAGAATCGGTTCATCTCAGCTTCCCGCTGGCTCGCTGACGCGCCGTATTGCTAGCCCCTAACCCCTAATCCCTGCCTTTTCAAGCCCAATAGCTGCGGTCCAGGGTGCGGTATTGGATGGCCTCGGCCAAGTGGGCGACGGCCAGGTGCTCGGCGCCCTCCAGGTCCGCAATCGTCCGGGCGACCTTGAGGATGCGGTCGTGGGCGCGGGCGGTAAGGCCCTGCTGCTGCATGGCGCGCTCGAGCAGCCGTTCGGCGTCGACGCCCAGTTCGCAGTGGACGCGAATTTGGCGGGTGGTCATCTGCGCGTTCGAGTAGATTTTGTCGCCGTGCTTCATGAAGCGTATGCGCTGGCGTTCGCGGGCTTCGAGCACACGGGAGCGAATCTCAGCTGAGCCTTCGGCTGCCGCTCCGCCGCGCAACTCCTTGTATTGCACCGCTGGAACTTCAATGTGAATGTCAATGCGGTCGAGCAGCGGGCCGGAGATCTTGGCGATATAGCGCTGAATCATCGGAGGAGTGCATTGGCACTCGCGCGATTTGTCGTTGAAGAAGCCGCAGGGGCAGGGGTTCATCGCTGCAGCGAGCATAAAGCGCGCGGGAAAGCTGAGCGACATGGAGGCGCGTGCGATGGTGACGGTGTGATCCTCGAGCGGCTGGCGCAGAACTTCGAGGACGTTGCGGGGAAACTCCGGCAGCTCATCCAAAAAAAGCAGGCCGTTGTGCGCCAGCGAGACTTCGCCGGGGCGGGGGATGATGCCGCCGCCGATCAGGCCGGCGTCCGAGATGGTGTGGTGCGGCGAGCGAAAGGGCCGCTGCGTCACCAGGCCCGCAGCCGCGTCCAGCACGCCAGCTACGGAGTGAATCTTCGTGGTTTCGAGAGCCTCCTCGAAGCTGAGCGGCGCGAGAATCGAGGGCAGCCGCTTGGCCAGCATGGTTTTGCCGGAGCCGGGAGGGCCGATCATCAGAATATTGTGGCTTCCGGCGGCGGCCACTTCCAAGGCGCGCTTGGCCGTCTGTTGGCCGCGCACGTCCTTGAAGTCCACGGTGAAATGTTGCAGTTCGCCGAGCAGTTCCTCGGTCGAAACACGATACGGCTCGCGCTGAATGACGCCGACTACGGCGGTGTTGAGCAGTTCCAGCACGTCGAGCAGAGACGATGCCGGATAGACGTTGACGCCCTCGACGACTGCGGCCTCAGCGGCGTTGGCGGCGGGCAGAATCAGGTTGGGAATACCTTTTTCTCGCGCCAGAATCGCTACCGGTAGCATTCCCGGAACCGCGCGGACGCTGCCATCGAGGCCCAGTTCGCCCACCAGCAGAAACTGCCGCAGGTCGTTGGAGTGCAGAGCGCCATACGCACCAAGAATGCCGACGGCGATGGGCAGATCGAAGCCCGAGCCTTCCTTCTTCAAATCGGCGGGGGCCAGGTTGATGGTGATATGCGTGGGTGGAATCAGGTAGCCGGAGTTCTTGATCGCCGCACGCACCCGGTCGCGGCTCTCGCGCACCGCGGCGTCCGGCAGGCCGACGGTATGGAAGACGTCTTTTTCCGCCACCACGCCGCTATAGTCCACCTCGACATCAATGAGGTTGGCGTCGATTCCGTAGACTGCCGCGCTGTGAGCCTTGAAAAGCATCTCGTTGGATTGCAGCGAGTGTAACAGATGAGAGGGAAGAGAGAACAGGGAACAGGGAACCCGGTTGCCATGCAGTATTTTCATCTTGACGGTGAACGGACGGTCTGTGCTACCGTTGTACGAAGATTTCTAACCGTCAATTTCACGGGAGGTTTTTATGAGCAAAAACAATTTGCCTTCGCCGCTGGACACGGCGCTTGCCCACGTGGACCCTGACCGGCGCAAATTCCTGGGAATGCTGCTGGCCGGCGCGGCGGCGCTTCCGCTGCTGGCGTCAGCGGATTTGTCAGCCGAGGAGAAGCCCGGCAGCCAGAAGGCCCAGGCATTCCCCAAGAACGCGGCCAAGAGCAACTCGACAATCAAGAGCAACCAAGCCGCGACGGACAAATCGAGTAACTTGAAAGCTCAAACGTGGACCAAAGGCGGCGCGCCGCTCAAGAGCAATCAGGCACTCAAGAATAGCAGCGGCACGATCAAGAGCAACGCCGCGATCAAGCAAAGCAACAGTACGATCAAGAGCAGCAGTACAAACAAAACCATCAAGTAGCAGCGGGCCCAGGAAGAATGACCGGTTGCGCTCATGGCTAATCCCGCAATCAACGCCGCCGTCGGGCTGTCGCCGGTCGAGGGCGGCTATCTTGCGTATGATTCCGAAGATGATCGTCTGCATGAACTGAACGCGACGGGCGCCTTGCTGGTTGAATTGTGCGATGGCAGCCGGAGCGTCGAGGAGATTCGCGCTTTGGCCGGGCCGCTGATGCCCGATGGGCAGAGCGCTGAGATCGATCGCTGGATCGGCGAGGGCGTCGAGGCAGGGCTGCTGGTTTGGAGTGAAGGCGAGGCTGCTCGTCCCCATGAACTCTCCGTCAGTGAATTGACCGACCTGGCCGCGCATCTGCAAGAGACGGGCATGACCGAAAGCGCCTTCCTCTGTCTGAAGAGAGTGACGGAGCGGTCGCCGGAGGATGCAAGCGCATGGTATGCGCTGGGCTGGGCGGCGCAGGCCGTGCAGCGGCGCGATGAGGCGCGGCAAGCCTTCGCAACATACCTAGAATCCAATCCAGAAGACGCCGCGATTCGCCATATGCTGACGGCGTTGCGGGACGAAGCACCGCCGCCGCGCGCCCCGGACGAATGCATCCTGCAAACCTTCCGCGATTTCTCCTCGCACTACGACACCAAGATGCGCGACAACCTGAGTTACCAGGCTCCAGAGCGCCTGCAAGATTTGATTCGCTCGGAGATCGGCGAGGCAGCGAAGCTGGAGATTCTCGATCTTGGCTGCGGAACCGGGCTGTCGGGCGTGGGCTTGAAGGAGCGCGCGGCACGGCTGACGGGGATCGATCTCTCGCCGGAGATGATCGAGAAGGCCCAGGATCGCGGCATCTACGACCAACTGGAGGTTGCCGAAATCACCGCGTGGCTTGAGCAAACACAGGCGCAATTCGACCTGATTGTTGCCTGCGACTGCCTGGTTTATTTCGGCGACTTGCAGCCGGTGGCGGTCTCGGCGTCTCGACGTCTCAAGCCCGGCGGTTGCTTCGCTTTCACCACGGAACGCGGCGAGAAATTTCCATTTCACCTCAGCGATTCGGGCCGCTACACGCATCACACCGATCACATTCGCGCGATTGCGGCGAAGGCGGGGCTGAGCGTCGCCCGGCTGGAAGAGGGATTCCTGCGGACGGAGCGCGGCGTGGAAGTGACCGGCCTGCTTGCGCTGTTAAGGAAATCCGGGGCTTGACGCGGCAGGAAGTTCCATTCGCGCATCGAACTGACGGTTGAAGCGGATGATGGCGATCCACAGGCCCTGCTCTTGCTGCTTCCAAACCAGCTCGCCGTGGAGTTGGCGGGCGATCTCCTCGGGCAGCAGGTCGTGATGCAGACCGAAGTAGCGCTCGTCGGCCGCTCGGCTCCTTGCTCCCAAAGTAATGAGCGGCGAGGGCGGATCGTATTTTGTCGAGAAGACTAGGGCTGCCGAGTATCTCTCCGGCTCGTCGGCGGCGCGGGCGATCTGCGCGGCGGTGAAGTCTTCAATTGCGACGACGGTGAAGGGCTGCTTGAGATAGCCCAGCTCAGGGCGGGTCAGCTCGTCGGTGGCCGGCCACGCGGAGAGCACGGTCGCATCGGGGAAGCGTTTTTCAAGCTGTGCAATGCCGGCCTGGTGGAGGCGAATGCCGCTTGCGTAGGCCAGATTGTCTTCGGGAGCAAATCCGTAGGGAGGATTGATGAAGAGCCCTGCAACAAAGGCCATGGCCGAGATGAGAGCCAGCGCCTGCCAGTATCGAACGCGGCGATAAAGAGTGGTGACGGCCACGAGCAGCACCAGCGGATACATCGGCAGCAGGTAGCGGGTGAGCAGCGCGCCGCCCAGAAGACTGAAGAATGCGGCGTTGACCAGCAGCAGAGCAAAGATGCGATGCAGTGCGGGCGGCACAATTCCTTCACGGTCGTTTAGCTCGTCTTTTTCCTGACCACTGACCACTGACCACTGACCACTGCCGCAACGCGGTTCCAGCAGCAGTGCGGCGAAGGCCAGCAGCACCGGCACAAAGAGGTTCATGTGAGCCGACAGATGGAGCAAGCGATGGGCGAAGGCGGCCGCCATGCGCAGCGGATCGAGGTTGGCCTGGGCGTTGTAGCGCAGGAACTCGGGATTGCCGAAGAGAAAACCGGTCTTCGCGTAGTGGTAGCCGTACCAGGCGGCCAGGGGCAGCACACAAGTGGCCAGCCACGCGGCATCGCGGAGCAACTGGCGGCGAGCGATGCCAGAGGCACGCAGGCATTCAACCAGACTAGCCGCGGCCAGAGTAAGCGGAATGACGATGGCTGTCTCCTTGGACAACGCGGCCAAGGAAAACCACAGAGCAGCGGCCCAAGGCTTGCGGGTTTGATTGAGTGTAGGCAGCGCGTAAACCAGCCCCCACAGCGTGCAAGCGGCGGCGAAGATGTCGGCATGGGCCAGCGAGCTTTGGGCAAACCAGATGGGGTAGAGCGCGGTCAGCAATACAGTCCAAAAGGCGACCGCGACCACGCCCGTCAGGCGCATCGCCAGCCGCCAAACCGCCGTGAGGCCGAGCGAAGCAACCGCCAGCACAGCCACGCGTGTGACCAGCGGGCTATAGCTGAAAAGCTTCCACGCGAGCGCCAGATAGATGCTGGGCAAAGGCGGATGGGCGTTGCTCAGCGTGCTAAAGGGAATCAGCGAGCCGGTGCGGAAGAAGTCCCAGGCTGCGGGAATGTAGTAGCCAGCCTCGTCCCAGTAGTAAGGCAGGCGCAGCAGCGTCCGGTGGCTCAGGCAGAGCGCCGCGAAGACCGCCGGGAAGACGATCCAGGCGGAGAGGGGCGCGTCCAGCCGCGGCCAAGGAAGTTTCTTGAAGAGCAATGCTTTCGCTCCTGATCAGTGGGACCGTTTTAGGGTTCGCGGCAATTCCCTATTCCCTGTTTTTAGTTGACCGGCCCCTGCGGGAAGTTGTGGTTCTGCGGCTCGAGGTTGAGCGCGCCGAAGGCCTGCTCGTACTGCGCCAAGTGCTGCCCCAGCATATTCCACAGGACCTTGGCCTGCTGCGGGCTCAAGAAAATAGCATTATGGTTGCGGATGGTCCACTGCTCGGGGGTATCGTTCGAGAGCAGGCCAAAGACCACTTTGAAGTCCAATACGCTCATGCGCACCTGGACACTGTTGGCATAGGACTCGCGGTAGTCGGGGGTCTGGACGAAAGTCATTTGCGGTTGCTGCGGAGACGGGCTCATGGTTTCTCCAGATTACTCCGGCGGGGATTGCGCGGGTCGAGGGCCGGTTGGCCGGGTACGGGTAATGGTGCGAAAGGGGGGACTCGAACCCCCATGGATTGCTCCGCCAGATCCTAAGTCTGGTGCGTCTGCCAATTCCGCCACTTTCGCAGGAGCGAACTGGATACTATTCTAGCCCTTGGCGCTTGTTCGCTGCCATGGATCAGCCGCTGTCATCCTGAGCCAAGTCGAAGGTCCGCTGTTTGCAATTCTGGCGTATCGAGATAGGGAATCTTGCTTTCAACACTGCAGTATTCGCCAACCCTGCTACGCGTGGAAAACAAAAAAAGGCTTCGATCAAGCCATTCCAGATCGAAGCCCCTTTTGACTTGCGTGCTGTTACTTGGCCTTTGGTCCAGCCGCGTGGATCGCCTCGGAGGCGTCGAACTGCTTGAAGTTCGCCTCGAAGCGCCCAGCCAGATCGGCAGCCGTCTTGTCGTAAGCGGCCTTGTCGGCCCATGCGTTGCGAGGATTCAGAATCTCCGCGGGAACATTGGGGCAACTGACCGGAATGCTCAACCCGAAGGCCGGCTCGGTGACAAACTCCACCTTGTTCAATCGTCCGTCTAGCGCCGCATTGACCAGCGCGCGCGTGATCTTCAAACTCATGCGCTTGCCAACGCCGAATTTGCCGCCGCTCCAGCCGGTGTTAACCAGCCAGCAGGAGGCGTTATTCTTCGTGAGCCGCTTGCCCAGCATCTCCGCATAAACCCGCGGTGCGAGGGGCAAGAAGGGCGCGCCAAAGCAAGCCGAAAACTCCGGCTGCGGATCAATGATGCCCGCCTCCGTCCCGGCCAGCTTGGCCGTGTAACCCGAGAGGAAGTGATACATCGCTTGCTCCGGCGTCAGCCGCGAAATTGGCGGTAGCACCCCAAAAGCATCGGCTGCCAGGAACATTACGTTCTTGGGATGCGAACCCACGCCCGGAATCACCGCATTCTCGATGAAATCCACCGGGTAAGCCGCGCGGGTGTTTTCCGTCAGGCTGATGTTGAAGTAATCCGGCTTGCGCTCGCCATCCAGAATCACATTCTCCAGCACCGACCCAAAGCGGATCGCCCGGAAGATCTGCGGCTCTTTCTCCTCGGTCAGGTCCACGCATTTCGCGTAACAGCCGCCTTCAAAATTAAATACTCCAGTAGGACTCCAACCGTGCTCGTCGTCGCCGATCAGCCTGCGCGCCGGGTCCGCCGACAGCGTCGTCTTGCCCGTGCCCGACAGTCCGAAGAACAGCGCCGTCACCCCATCCGAGCCCACATTCGCCGAGCAGTGCATCGGCAGCACGTCTTTGTTCGGCACAATGAAATTCATCACGCCAAAGATCGATTTCTTCATCTCGCCGGCATACTTCGTCCCGCCGATCAATATGATCTTGCGCGTAAAATCCGCTATGATAAAAGCCTTTGAATTCGTCCCATCCCGCTCCGGAACCGCTTCGAACTCCGGCGCAGCCAACACAATAAACTCAGGTTTGTGCGTAGCCAGCGCCGCGGCCTCGGGGCGCACAAACAGATCCCGTACAAACAGCGCGTGCCAGGCGTATTCGCTGACTACGCGGATCGGCAGCCGATAAGTCGCGTCCGCACCGCAGTAAAGGTCCTGCGCGTACAGCTCGCGGTCCTTCAGGTGCTCGACCACCCGCTCCATCAGCGCCTCGAACTTCTCCCCGGAGAAGGGCTTGTTCACCTTGCCCCAGTCCACCACATCGTGCGTCACCGCATCGTCCACGGTGAACTTGTCTTTGGGACTGCGTCCTGTCCGCGCCCCGGTTACCGAGACCAGCGCGCCATTGGCTGCCAGTTGCGCTTCGCCGCGCAGCAACGCAGTCTCTACTAGCTGAGCGGCACAATGGTTGGCATGCACTCGCGGTCCCGCCACCAGCGCCTTCAGCGACTCCACACCGGAAATCGTAGCCATCGTTTAGAACTCCTTACGCGGAAAATATGAAATTGAGTCAATAAACAATTGTGTCATCCCCGGCCTGCCTATGGGAAGTACCTTTGCTGTAAACAGGGGCAGGGGACAGGCGTCCGTGGTCAGCCTTCAGCAAACTTTGAGAGCAGCCCGCGGCGCGCAGAGATAACACCGGCGGTTGTGGATTTGTTCCCCGCTCGCGCACCGCCTACACGCCCTTGGTGAACGCCCGGATGATTATGCCCAGCAGGGCCAGCACGACTGCTCCCCAAAACGCGGGAACGAATCCGCGCACGTGGAAGCCGCGCACGAAACTCGAGGCCATCATGATCATCAGCCCATTGATGACCAGCAAAAAGAGGCCGAGGGTGAGAATACTGATGGGAAAGGTGACAACCTTCAGAAAAAATCCCACCGTCGCATTGAGCAGTCCGATCACCAGCGCCGCCACCAGTGCCGGTCCCAGTCCCTGCACGTCGAAGCCGCGCACCAGATTGGAGACCACCAGCAGCGCCGCCGCGCTCAACAGCCATTGCACCAGAAGTTTGAGCATCGAGTTCTCCTTGTCGTTGAAATTCTTGAATCCCGCCAAGCAGCCTGCAATTATTCCGCCAGCGTAGGCTCGATTGGATCGCCGGGCTGCAAGTTACCTTTTGCCTTGATCTGCGCCGTGGTCAGCAAGAAGACGGCCAGCACGATTCCCGCCATGCCGGCAAATTCGGCCGGCTCCGGCCGCTCGTGGAGCAGAAGGATGCCCAGCAGCACCGCGACTACCGGGTTTACATAAGCATACGAGACGACTTTGGCCAAGGGCACGTGCTCCAGCAGATAGACGAAGGCGGTGTAGCCCAGCAGAGAGCCGCCGGTGACGAGGTAAGCAATCGAGCCAACCGAGGCCGCGTTCACGTGAAATTGCGGCCATTGGCCCAGCGCCGTGCCCAGCACGGTGTTGACTGCGCCGGCGATCAGCATCTGCCATGCGGCGGCAACAGCGCTCGAGACTGGCAGACGCGCGCGCCGCGAGATGATGCTGCCCACGGTCCAGGCCAGCGCTCCGGCCAAGAGCACTGCGACGGCCACGAGGCGCGCTGGCTCACCGGCCAGCCCAGCGCGGAGCGAGGGCAACAGCAGCGCCGCCAGCCCGGCAAAGCCGAGCGCCATGCCCAGCCAGCCACGCGCCGGCAGTGGTTCTCCTCTTGGCAACAGCATTTCGGCCAGCGCAATGAAGAGCGGTATCACCGCCAGCATCAGCGAAGCCAATCCGCTGGGAACGGTCTTTTCCGCGTAGACCAGGAAGACATTGCTCACGCTGAGAAGGAAGAAGCCGACTATGCCCAGGATCAGCATGGTCCTGGGTGGCCAAAGCAGGCGCAGCCCGCGCCAGCGGCACCAAGCCAGCAGCAGCGCGCCGGCAATCACAAAGCGCGCGCCGGCCAGCAGCAGCGCCGGCATCTGGGCCGCGCCAATGCGAATGGCTGTATATGTCGAACCCCAGAAAAAGTAAACGCTGGCGAAGGCCAGAACGATCGAGAAGGTGGTTGCCGGCTTCTTTTCCGGATGGGTAGTTTGAAGGGTGGAATTTGCCATGCGCTTGATTCCATCCTAGCGTCTCAGACCGCATGAATTTGTACGTCGAATTCGTACTTTCCCAGGTCCCAAAAACGGGACCTGGGGCAGCCATAGTTGGTGCAACGATACGCGGTCAGAGATCTATCACTTGAGGCGGATGGGGTCGGCCCAGTTGCCGCGGTAAAGGAACTTCTGCGTGTAGATGGTCTTGGTGAACTTGCCGTAGCGAATATCGGCCCCGGCATAGATGCCTAGCAGGAAACACTCATCGGGCAGCTTGAAGGTATCCGAGACACTCTGCTCTTTCAGCGCTGGATCGATAGCGTGCTGCTGCGACACTGCCGGATCCCATCCCTTGTGTGGAGCAAAGACGTAGCGCAACTGATTGCCCAGCGTGAAGACGGTGTTGTTGGAGACGTGGAACTCGACCGGAACCTCCTTGACCTTATCGAGGTCGGTGACCGGAGTGCGCGCTTCGAGCGTAGGCCAGACGATCGGCTCCTTGCCGGTGAGAATCACGATGGTCTCGATCTTCAGCAGACGGCCCTGGGCGTTGTAGCTTTCAAAGACCAGCTCGCGATCCTTCAGCTCTTCGCCCGCAAAGGAAAGTTTGCCGCTGAGATAGCCGTGGTCGTCGGGCGATGCTTCCCAGATCACCGCGTCCTGATAGATGACTTTCACGCGCTTGACGTCGGGTTGCAGAAAGGCCTCGACAGGAACCTCATTCAGATAGAACTGCTGATTTTTCGGCGACGCAATCAATGCCTGGTTGTACTCTGCCAACGCATGCCACACCGGGCGCGGATAGCCGGTCCTGTCCTTCAGATCCTTGAAGCCCCAGAAGCCGAACCACTCCTCGGCAGTGTCGTTATGCACGGCCGGCTCGCCGCCCTTCCACCATCCATCGGCGTAATAGAAAGGGCATACTCCGGCGACGCCCGAGTCAAGCAGGCCGCGATAGGCGTGGGTCATTGCGTCCGCTTGCTCCTGGAGCGTGTTGCCTCCGTACTGGCGATCGCCGGCTCCCTCACGCGAGACCGAACGGCCAAACTCAGTGACCAGCACCGGCTTGCCGCCGCCGTTGAGTTCCGCGACGAAGCGATTGGTATTGGCAAAGCCGTGCGTGTAGTTGGAGCCTTCGGTTGCATAGTCGTAAGTGTTATGGCCGTATACGTCGAAGACGTTTAGGTCCAGCCAGCCGGTTATCGCGGTGTTGCCAGAGATCGTTACCGGAACGCCCGGATCTTCGCTATGGATCAGGTCGCGCACCTTGATCCACAGATCCAGCGTCGGTTGGGCTCCCACCTTGTGCAGATGAGCCGGCATCGGCTCATTCATGATCAGATAGGTGATCACGCAATCATATTTTTTGGTGTAGGCGAGAATGCTCTTTGTGTACTCGAGGTCGTGCTTGACGACCTTGGGATCGGCAAAATCCTCAGTAGGCTCGATCCAGATTCCGAAGACGATCTTCAGGCCCGATGCCTGCACCAGTTTGAGTTCGTCTTCGTTCAATGCCGACCACGTGCGGATGCCGTTGAAGCCGGCGGCCTTGATGTTGATCAGGTCCTGCTGTATCTCGGGAAGATTGGGGAGGCGCTGCGTTTTAGGATTTTCGCCGGGACGCGCGCCGGGCTCGTAGCCGATGGCGTTGACGAAGAATTTGTGGCCGTCGACGTAGTACCAGCCGTCTTTGATTTCAATTTTGCTTTTGGGCGTCGGCGCAGCCAAAGCCGTGACCGAGCTAGCCAGAAGTGCAGATAGGGCGCAGTGTTTCAGGAACGATTTCATGACGAAGCCTCTTGCGCCCTTGGGGACGCTCTGGAATCTAACAAACAGAGTTAAAGATAAATGACAAGGCGGCAACTTTGGCGTGAAATCTGCGCTGGGCGCGGAAAGTGGTAACCAAGGCCAGGTCTCCAGAGTTCATCTGATTGGCGCATAGGGCAGATCGCGCCATCGTCGTTTTTTTGTTTTTTGCCAATTCGATATACAGTGGAGGCGAAAATGTACTATCCTCGTGCCATCGGGGGATTCGATGCATCCGCTCGCCGCCAAAGCATCTACGCTCATGCCAGCCGTCAGGCGCTGGTCGCGGTCGCGCTCTCTCTCGATCTGCCCGCGGCGGCATCTCCGTGTGCTGCCCGCCCTGATTCGACCTAGACTCTTCGGCGGCGATTAGTAGTCGGCCAGTCGAACTTCCTCGCCCTTACTGGTTCGCCCTGAAAAGACGAGCAGCACAGATCCGATCTCATGCCCTCTCTTGTGCGCATGGGGTTTGTGGTCGCGCCCCCGCCCAACCGCCGAGGAGACAAGAAGATGACCAAGCAGGAACTACACGCGCAATACGGACCCAGGCTCGTCTGTCCGCTTCCCGGACCGAAGGCCAAGGCTGCCGTCGAGGCCGACCGCCGTCTGATTTCACCCAGTTACACGCGCTCTTATCCGTTAGTTGCGAAACGCGGCCGCGGCATTCGCGTGGAAGACGTGGACGGCAACGAGTTTCTCGACTTCGCTGCGGGCATTGCCGTGGTTTCCACCGGCCACTGCCACCCCGAAGTCGTCGCCGCCATCCAGAAGCAGGCCGCCGAACTGATTCACATCTCGGGAACCGATTTCTACAACGAGGCGCTCACCGACCTGGCCGAGCGGCTTTCGGCCATAGCGCCAATGCCCGGCCCCCACCGCTTTTTTTACGGCAACTCCGGCGCAGAGGCCATCGAGTGCGCCCTCAAGCTGGCTCGCTATCACACCGGACGCCAGCAGATCATCGCCTTCCTGGGCGCATTTCATGGCCGCACCATGGGCGCGCTCTCGCTCACCGCCTCCAAGCCGCAGCAGAAAAGGCGTTTTTCGCCGCTGCTTCCCGGCGTGACCCATGTCCGCTATCCCTACGTATATCGCGGCTGCACCGGCGGCACGCAGGATGAAGAAGCCTTCAGCCTCGGCTGTGCGCGGTACATCGAGGAGAAGCTCTTCAAGACCATACTCCCGCCTGAAGAGGTCGCCGCGATCTTCGTCGAACCGATCCAGGGCGAGGGCGGCTACGTGGTGGCGCCTGACAACTTTCTGCGCGAGTTGCGCGCGATTTGCAACCGGCACGGCATTTTGCTGGTGGTCGATGAGGTGCAGTCGGGCACGGGGCGCACCGGCAAGTGGTGGGCGATTCAACATTCCGGCGTCGAGCCAGACATCGTCTGCATGGCCAAGGGAATCGCTTCGGGAATGCCGCTTGGCGTCTGCATGAGCCGCGCTGAAATCATGGATTGGGTTCCCGGCTCCCACGCCTCGACCTTCGGCGGCAACCCGGTCTCGATCGCCGCCGCGCTGGCCACTCTCGACATCATTGAACGCTCGGCAATGGCCAATGCCGAGCGTGTCGGCGCGATTATGCTGGACCGGCTCCGCAGCTGGAAGCAGACCCATTCGCTGGTGGGCGACGTGCGCGGACGTGGCCTGATGATTGGCATCGAATTGGTGAAGGACAAGGAAACCCGCGAGCCGGCCACCGCTCAGCGCAACCGCGTCGAGACGCTGGCCTTCGAGCGCGGACTGATGGTTCTCGGATGCGGAGAATCCTCGCTGCGCCTCTGCCCTCCGCTCGTCGTCAGCGAACAAGAAGCCGCTGTCGCCCTCGACATTCTCGAGGAATCGCTTTCGCAGGTCGAGGAGGAGACTGTACCGGCCTGAGAATTCATGAAAGACAAGCGCAGAAAAATCGGGGCTGGCGAATAGGAGCTAATCTACAGCTCCCATCCCCCAGCCCCATCCCCTTTTCTGCGATGCTTGTCCCCAGCGTCTTCTCTTGTTACAACACGTCTTCATCGAGGCGCATATTTGCAATCTCCGAGGTGCGATGCGCAGCTCGTTCCAGGTTCTGCGCCATCTCTCGCGTGGCCAGATGCTGTTCTTCCGCCGCCGCAGCCATCTGGTGCGACAACCCCGAGAGTTCTTCAGTCTGCGAGGCGATCTGGCCGATTGCTCTCATGGCCGTTGCCACGTCCACGCCGATCGCGGTCACCTTGGATTGAATCTCGGCCGTGGCATTGGCCGTCTGCTCCGCCAGCTTCCTGACTTCGCTGGCCACCACGGCGAAGCCTTTGCCGTGCATCCCCGCTCTGGCCGCCTCGATATTCGCATTCAACGCCAGCACGCTGGTCTGCGTGGCGATCGAGGCGATCAGCCCCGCCACCTTGGCCACCCCGCTGCTCGAGGTCCGCAGGCTTTCGATTGCGGTCTTGCTCTCCGCGCTGGCAGTGCGCGACTTCTCCGCTGCCTGCGAGACATCCACGGCGTTTCTGGCGATCTCCGCGATGCTCGACTCGATCTCGTGCGTGGCCGTCGCCACCATCTGCAGGTTGCCGTTCAGATGCTCGATGTCGTTGCGCTGCGCATCCTGCGCCGCCCGCAGCGCTTCCAGCTTTCCTTGGGTGCTGATACCCCATATGACCACTGCGCCGATATACTCGCCGCACCCGTCAATCATCGGCTCGACTTCCAGGTCGAGCTTCAACGGCCCTAGCGGAATGGTCGCCTTGTGCGGCAGATGGTGCGCTCCAGAATCTTCGCCCGCACCCAGAATCTTCTCGATATTCAGAGGAGACTTGTGAAAGATGTGGATCGAATTGCCGACAATCTTGTCTACCGGAACCGGCAGGTACTGCTGCAGCGTCTTCAGCGTCTTGCGCGAAGAGCGGTTCAAATAGCGCAAGATCAGATCCCGGTCGCAGAACATTGCATTGCAGGGCAGAGCATCTAGCGCGTACTCAAAGCTGCGATCCGTTTCCGTCCCAGGCGCCGTCTCCGCGGGCGTCTGAAAACCCATGGGAATAATCGGCGGATGAGTGCTGTGTTGTGTAAACAGGCCTCCGAGCAAACCTTGAGACATGACAGTTCTTCCTCCGGCCACACTCCAGTCTCGCTCATTTCCTTCCACACCGGAACTGCGGAATGCCATCAAATTGTCCTTGAACCCAGGGGCTTCCCGGATGCGAACTCTGCCGTTCCACTTTGACAATCACAGCCTTCCCTCGAGCGCGATTTGCGCCTTTCGCTCATTCCGTTGAGAATGGTCTTCCATGGAATGGTTTCGGCAGATGAAGATCGGCTGCGAGGAGCGCTCCCTGGCTGGTCTCGAATGGCTGGCGCGCCGGCGCGGCCGGGCAGATGATCTGCCTGCCCACTTGGTCACTGGCATTGACGGCGAAACCGCAGCCTACTTTCACCTGCGCCGCAAGGGCTACATCGTGGTGGCGCGGCGCTGGGCTTCGGGCGAGCTGCCGGGCGACATCGACCTGATCGCGTGGCAGGGTCCGATGCTGTGTTTTATCGAGGTGAAGACCCGCACCGCTCATGATGCCTCACCGGCCGAGATCGCCGTTGACTCGCACAAAAGATCGACCCTCCGCCGTCTGGCCCGGCATTACATTCGCCAATTGACCCAGGAGACCGCCCCGCCGGTGCGCTTTGACGTGCTCAGCGTCTACCTTGTGGCAGGCAAAGAAACCGAGTTCCAGCACTTCGAGGGTGCCTTCGGATGGAGTGAGCGGGAAGAAAATGAGTGGCGCTAAATGAGTCGGCGGATATGCCCGCGAACATTCGTGCGAATGCCTTTTGAATTCAACATGACCATGTTGGTCATGTTGCGCTACAATGAGTCTATGAGAACCGCGAAGATCAGCGAACTGAAGGCCAAACTCAGCGCCCACATCCAATATGTCAAGAACGGCGAAGAGGTGCTGATCTTTGACCGGAACACGCCCGTCGCGCGGCTGGTCGCTCCCGGATTGGTCGAGGATGATGATGCGCGGATGCGCCGCCTCATCGCCAAAGGCATCGTCACGCCAGCTAAAATGCCCAGAGTTGATGGGCAGGAATGGCCTTTGCCGCCCGGCCCAATGATTTCACAAGAAGTGATGGATCAGGTTTGGCGCGAGGAGAGAGAGGGCCGATGAGTACGCCCTTTGCTTTTTGGGATACAAGCGCGCTCATTCCACTCTGTGTGCGGCAAAAACAATCAGAACCGGCAAAGGTGCTTTTTGCACGCTACAGAGTTGCGGTATGGTGGGCCACATCCGTTGAAATCATGAGTGGACTTACTCGCCTTGAACGCATGAACTGGATAGGCCGCGATCAATTTTTGGCTGGCAAGCAGCGCGGGAAGTCGCTTGCTCAAATCTGGGATATAGTAGGTCCTTCCGCAACCATTTTGGCGCGAGCATATTCGTTGCTTGAGCTTTATCCGCTGCGCGCCGCCGATGCATTGCAGTTGGCAGCGGCGTTGGATTATTTTGAAGACTCACCGAGGGGAAATGTGTTCATCGCAGCGGATCAGCGTCTCGCCGATGCCGCTCGCCAAAGTGGCTTTTCAGTCGAGTACATTGAATAACTGAGCAGAGGTTTACCCCTGCGCGTCCTCGAACTCCTCGTGCCAGGCCATCTGAATCGCTTCGAGGCGCGGCTCGTTCGACTTGGTAGGGTCGTCGGCAAAGCCCTCCAGTTCGGTCACGTACTGGTGCAGGTCGGTGAAGCGCACCGTCAACGGTTCCAGGCCGGGAAACTTCTCCGCCAATTGAATCCCGATCTCTTCGGCGTCGGTCCACAGAATCTTGCGCGTCATGGTAATTTCTCCAGTTTTGTCCCACGAATAGGATTATCTCTTTCCATATCTCAGAATCGAGATGTGTGGCACTCACGTTTCTACTTCTCTTCCGCCAGAATCGCCGGCTTTCCCTCGGTGACATAGTTGCGATTCCACTTGGGAATCTCGACCACATAGTCGCCGGGGCGGGTGATCACGGCTTGGCAACCGAGGCGCGAATTCAACTGCTGGTCGGCGGCCATATCCATCCTGTCTAACTCATCGTCGTCCGCCTCGCTGATGCCCGCCTGATCCTTGATCCACAAATGGCAGGTGGTGCAGGCGCAGACGCCTCCGCAGGCGTGATCGAGAAATACATCGTTGTTTTCTGCCACGTCGAGAAACGACATCGGCTTGCCGTGATGCTGATAGGGCAACGCGCCAAACTCGAACTCCACCGTTCTGCCCTCAGGCATAAATGTGACGCGCACCAGATTCTTGGCCGGAATAATTGTCGCTGTTGCGTCACTCATACAATCCTTCCTTCCGTGCCGACTCGCTGACTGCTCACTGGCTTTACTTAAACTCCGCCGCGGCCATCGCGTGCGGGGCGGTCACTGCCTCGGCCAGTTCCTCGCCCGCGGTGTTCATCGTCTTGCCGCGCAACGCGCTGGAGACAGCCGCATCCATCATCAGTTCGGCAAAGCGCCGCGTGGCCTGATCCAGCACTAGCGTCGCCTCGCGGATTTGCCCCGCGTTCTCGCCCAGCTTGACCGCGGCCAGCCGGTTGCGAGCCGCGGTGATAGCCGCCTGCTCCTCGCCGCACAATTCTTTCCATGCCGGATTCTGCGGTGCGCGCTCGACCGCCGCAAGAATCGTCTCTGCTTCGTTACGCGCTTCGATCAAGAGGCGCTTGGCAAAGTCGGCCTCGGCGTTGTCGAAGGAATCCAGAATCATGCCCTCGACCTGCTCGTCGGTCAATCCATAGGTCGGCTTGACTTCGATCTGCGCGGCCTTCCCGCTGCGCTGTTCGCGTGCGGTTACTTGCAGAATTCCGTCGGCGTCAATGAGGAATTTCACCTCGATGCGCGGAAGGCCAGCGTTCATCGGAGGAATGCCCTTGAGGTCAAACCGCGCCAAGGACCGGCAATCAGCGGCCAGTTCGCGCTCGCCCTGCAGAACATGAATCGCCACGTTGGTCTGGCCATCGACGCCGGTCGTGAAGTGCTCGGTGGCCGAAGCCGGAATCGTCGAGTTGCGCTGAATGATGCGCGCGACGGTCCCGCCCAGCGCCTCGATGCCGAGCGAGAGCGGCGTAACATCGAGCAGCAGCATCTCATCCGTGGATTGCGAAGCGCCGGCCAGAATGCCGGCCTGCACCGCCGCACCCAGCGCCACCACTTCATCGGGATTCAACTCGGTGTGCGGGCGTTTGCCGCGCACAGTCAGATGAAAGAGATTGTCCACTAACTCGCGCACCGCGGGAATCCTCGTAGACCCGCCCACTAGCACCACTTCGTCGATCTCTTCCGGTGTAACTCCGGCATCAGAGAGCGCCTGCTTGCAAGGCCCCGCCGTGCGCGCGAGCACTGGCTCGATCAACATTTCAAAAACAGCGCGGGGAATTTCTCTCCGATAGCGGTCGCCATCAGGCAGCTCGATGTCAATGTGCGCAGCAGGCACGGCGGAGAGCTGTATCTTGGCCTCGATGGCCGCCTTGCGCACAGCCTGCACCGCTCCCGGATGCCGCCGCAAATCGATGCCGTGCTCGGTGAGAATTTCGTCGAACGCAATTCCCAGCAACAGGTTGTCGATGTCGTCGCCGCCCAGATGCGTATCGCCGTTGGTGGATTGCACCTCGAAGATGCCATCGCGCAGCTTGAGAATCGAAATGTCAAATGTCCCGCCGCCAAAATCGTAAACCGCAATCGTGCCCTCTTTGGCGCGGTCGAGGCCGTAGGCCAGTGCGGCCGCTGTGGGTTCATTCACTAAACGAAGAACTTCAAGCCCGGCCATGCGACCGGCGTCTTTCGTGGCCTGGCGCTGCGCGTCATTGAAGTAGGCTGGCACGGTGATGACTGCCTGAGTTACCGGCGCAGAAAAAAACCGTTCGGCGTTGCGCTTGAGCTGGCGTAAAATGTACGCGGAAATCTCCGGCGGAGTAAAGCGAAGCTCGCCTAACTGAATACGCGGAATCTCACCCGCCTCGATGTCGCTGGCCAAGTGAAAGGGAAAGAGTTTCAACTCGTTCTCGATCTCTTCAAGGCCGCGGCCCATCAGGCGTTTCACCGAGTAGATCACCCGCTCCGGCGTCTCGATCAGAGCCTTGCGCGCGCTGTTGCCTACGGTCACTGTAGGCCGTCCTCCGGCTGGCGAAATGGGATCGAGCGCCACCACCGACGGCACCAGATTCGAGCCGTCAACGCCGGGGATCACTCGCGGCGCATCGCCCTCCATATATGCGACCAGGGAGTTAGTGGTTCCGAGATCGATTCCGACAACTCGGCCAATCGAGTTCAATTCCGCCATGTTTTCTTTCAAGCTCCCAGGATTTCAGTCACGTCGCGGACCAGATTGCTGAGGTAGCGCCGCTTGTCGAGTAGCTCCACCATTCTGACTTGACCGGCCATGCGCGCGCTCTTGTCGCCAGCGTCCCACCTCTGCCACTCAATGCGCAGCTCTTTGTCCACCGCCTCCAGCAGCCCGCTGGTTTCCTCTTTTGCATCCGTCAGGCTCGCTTCGAGCGCCGCGTCTGCCGCGCCTATCTTGCGATTCATGCGCATCTCTTCAAGCTGCATATTCAGCTCGAAGACCTCTTCCAGCAGATCTGCGGGCACGCGCGCGGCTTTTTCATCTTTGCTTTCGGAGTCAATCTCCGCGCCCTCCAGCTTGAGCAGGTATTCGGTCCGGCGCAGAGGGTCTTTCAGAGTGCGATAGGCGTCGTTGAGCAGCGCCGTGTCGGCCAGACTCCACTGCCGTTCTTTCTCTTCCGCGCGGGCAAAGCGGTCAGGGTGAACCTTGCGGCTCAGGCGATGAAACTCATGTTCCAGCGCGGGCAAATCCAAATCGAGCTTCGGCTCCAATCCAAAGACAGAAAAATAATCGCCGCCCGGAGGAGGCTGAATCTTGCTGCAATGCGGGCAAAAAAGCGTCGAGTCGTTATGCCCAATCGAGCAAGACCAGCAAGCTACGGGAACCGCGGAATCGAGAACTTTCAACATACTTTCACTCTTACTAAAACCCTGGACGATAACAAATCCACTATGAGAACGACGAACCACAGCCACAGGAGTGCGTCGAGTTCGGATTGATGAAGTTGAAACCCTGGCGCATCAGCGTCTCTTCGTAATCCAGCGTCATGCCGTGCAGATACAAAAACGATTTTGGGTCGACGAAAACTCTCACGCCGTTAAATTCGAAGATGCGGTCGCGCTCGCGGGGCCGCGTATCGAACTTAATCGAGTAAGAAAGCCCCGAGCAGCCGCCACCCATCACGCCCAGCCGCAATCCACCTTCTTGCGCAGAGACGCCCTCCTTGGCCATCGCGATGCGGATGCGCTTGATGGCCTTCTCCGTTACTTGAAGGCCCTGAACAGGCGCCTGCGGTGCCGCCAACTGCGACTGTGCCGCGATTGCTTCCCGCGCAAGTGGTGTTTCAATGCTCACCATGTTCGACATACTTCCCTCTTCCTCATTGTGCCGCAGCTACGGCTTCGGCCTCAACCTCAGCCTTCTGCGCCGCGCCATTCTTCTTTTTCCAATCGCCGATGGCCGCGCGAATCGCATCCTCGGCCAAGACCGAGCAATGAATCTTCACCGGCGGCAGCGAGAGTTCCTTCACGATGTCGGTGTTCTTGATGCCGAGCGCATCGTCCACCGTCCGGCCCTTGATCCATTCCGTCGCCAGAGATGAGCTGGCAATTGCCGAGCCGCAGCCAAAGGTCTTGAACTTGGCCTCTTCGATGACCTGCGTCGCGGGGTTCACGCGAATCTGCAAGCGCATCACGTCGCCGCACTCCGGCGCGCCCACCAGACCCGTGCCGACCTCTGTCGATGCCTTGTCCAGTTGGCCCACATTGCGCGGGTTGTTGTAGTGGTCGATTACCTTGTCGCTGTATGCCATTGTTGCTCCTTGTCGCGGGGGAAGCCGCGGGTTTAGCTTCTAGCTTCTAGCCCCTAGCTACTGTCCCTGAGCTTGCGGCCGAATGCCTTCCAATTCAACGCACAAGCTAGAGGCTAGAAGCTAACGGCTAGTAGCTGCTTTTAATGCGCCGCCCACTGAATCTTCGTCAAATCAATCCCGTCCTGCACCATCTCGTAAAGCGGCGACAGCTTGCGCAAATGCTTGACCACATCGATCACTTTGTCGGCCACGTAATCCACTTCGGCTTGCGTGTTGAAGCGGCCCAGACCGAAGCGAATCGAGCTATGAGCTACATCATCGCCCAGTCCGAGCGCCTTCAAAACATAGGATGGCTCGAGCGTCGCCGAGGTGCAGGCAGAGCCGCTCGATACCGCAATCTCGTTGATGCCCATCAGCAGTGACTCGCCCTCGACATACACAAAACTCATATTCAGATTTCCCGGCAGGCGATGATTCCGGGAACCATTCACATGAACGTAGTCGAGATTGGCTTCGAGCTTATCCTTGAGCCGGTCGCGCAGCTCTTGCAGACGGCGGCCCTCTTCCTTCATCTCGGCTCCGGCTAACTCGCAGGCCTTGCCCAGGCCAACAATCCCCGGCACATTCAGCGTGCCTGACCTCATGCCGCGTTCGTGGCCACCGCCGTCGATCTGCGCAGCGATCTGCACACGCGGATTGCGCCGCCTGACATAGAGCGCGCCCACGCCCTTGGGCCCGTAAATCTTGTGCGCGGAGATCGACAGGACGTCGATGTTATCCGCGATCACGTCAATCGGAACCTTGCCCACCGCCTGCACCGCGTCACTATGGAAGAGCACGCCGCGCTCGTGGCAGAGCTTGCCGATTTCGGCGATGGGCTGCAAGACGCCGATCTCGTTATTGGCCGCCATGATCGTGACCAGGATTGTTTTGTCGTCCAGCGCCCGCTCGAGGTCTTCCATATCGATCAGCCCATCGGCCTTCACCGGCAGATAGGTAACTCGGTAGCCGGCCTTTTCCAGGCGCTTGCAGGTGTCGAGGATGGCCTTGTGCTCGGTCACCTGGGTGATGATATGGTTACCGCGCTCGCGATACATTTCAGCAATTCCCTTGATGGCCAGGTTGTTCGACTCTGTGGCTCCGCTGGTGAAGATAATCTCTTTGGCCGTCGCTCCGATCAGCCGGGCAATCTGCTCTCGCGCTGCTTCCACGGCAGCTTCCGCCTCCCAGCCAAAGGAGTGGTTGCGGCTGGCCGCGTTGCCAAACTTCGTTGTCAAGTAAGGCATCATCGCTTCCAACACCCGCGGGTCCAGTGGGGTGGTGGCGTGGTTATCCATATAAATCGGCAAACTTACGCCCTTCGGCACTTCAACTTGGCTGACGAATGTCTCCATTTTGTTCTCCATCCTCAAAAACCTGTACCATGTCATCCCGAGCGAAGCTCAGCGAAGTCGACGGACCTGCTTTCTTTTGCTTCTGCCGGACAAAACATTCTGCAATTTCGTTACAGCTTCAACGCAACCAACTCAACCAACTCGCGGGCTCGCGCCGGCTGATCGTTCTCTGCCAAATCCTGAATGCTGATGCTCTTCAAAACGCCTGCGATGGTATCGTTGACCCGCGCCAGCGGCTCCTTGATGGTGCAGCTGGCCCCCAGCTCGCAGCCGGTTTTGCCTTTGGTGCATGAGGTGATGAAAAACGGTCCATCGATCGCCAGTATCACCTCGTAAGCCGAAATCGACCGCGCTTCCCTGGCCAGTGCGTAGCCGCCATTCATCCCAGCGTGCGAACGCAAGAGGCCGGAGCGGGTCAACTGCTGCAAGATCTTGGCCAGCAACTGCGCCGGAATCCCATAAGCGTCGGCTACATCTTTCGCGCTGAGAGCAACGGTTTCCGGGTGCTCAGCCAAGTACTTGAGCGCCATCAGGCCGTAGTCCGCTTTTTTGGTCAACTTGAGCATTTGAATATCCGACTTCTTCGGTCCTCATTCAGTATACGACCGTTTCTGTCGGGATTGCAAGCCCACACCGGGTATCCTCACAGCGCCTTTTTGGATTCGATTCCTAGGCTGGACGGAATCTTTTCGCCGCTGAACAAAAAAGATTTATCAAATATCGGTTTGAAAAAGGGGGAGAGGCCAGATACAATCTGCGGAAAGAGTAGTTCATTCTACCGATTCCACGAGCGATGGCAACCCTCTGCAAACACCCGAAAGTACGCGTCGTCTCCCGGCACGAAGACAGTGAGTTTGTCGAGTGCCTGGATTGTGGCGAGGTCTTTGACTCCGAAGAATTCCGCGATATGGAGATTGAAGCAATCGCCGAAACAGAACCCAGTATGGAAGACGACTGAACCGCCGCGGCAAGGGACGGCGCACCGGGAAGACGGAGCCCGATCTTCGCCTCGCGGCTATAGCAAAATCATGATAGGTGTACCCAGGCCAAAGTCTTAAGATGTTGATTTTCTTAAAAAATCAACACCTCATGTCAACTTTATCCGGGCATGGAAATCGTGGTTTTGCTCTAGTTCCGGCGAAGCGCGAAGCTACTTGGCGCCGTGGCCGTTGGGGCCTAACCGCTTGGCCGCGATCCACGCATAGTGCAGCCCCGAAGCCACGGTCAATCCCATCGTGGCATCCAGCGCCACCAGGCGAAAAACCTCCACCCAGTAGGCTGCGGTGAGTTGATGCGCCAGCACCGCCGCCACTGCGGCCACTTGTGCCAGCGTATTGGCCTTGCCGAAGAGGCTGGGGCGGAACTCCCGGCGGCCGGCAGCCGCGTACAGTAGCGCCGCCACCACCAGAATCCCTACATCCCTGCCGAAGACCAGCGCCGTCACCCGGGCAGGAACCAGCCCCTTGTAGGTGAGTACCAGGAAGAGCGTGCTGAGAAGCAGCTTGTCGGCAACCGGGTCAAGGTACTCGCCCAGCAACGAGTACTGTTTGAGCAGGCGCGCCAGCAGCCCATCCAGCGCATCAGTCAACCCGGCGGCCACGAACAGCCCAAAACTCAGCACATAGTGGTTGTCGATGATGGCGGCCACCAGCAGCGGCGCCAGACAGATCCGCATCAGCGTCAGCAGGTTAGGAGCTGTTCGGAATCGGTTCAGTCGTTTGATCGCAACGTCTTTCATGGCTGGTTAAAGAATGTAAAGCAAGATGGTACAGCATGGCCTATGCGACTGCCCATCTTTTCCTTCGCGGCCCGATCCTGATAGACTACGGAAAGTTGCTTTGCAGGCGCGTAGCTCAGTTGGTTAGAGCGCTTCCTTGACACGGAAGAGGTCGCTGGTTCGAATCCAGTCGTGCCTACCATATTTATCAAACACTTAGCGGACCCCCTTCCTTGATGCTTGGCAGCAAATTGGCAGCAAATCTCAAAACCTTCGTCGATGAAGGTTCCGAATTCTCCCCATCTCTCCTTTCTGAAGCGCCTTTCAGCTTTCCCGATTTCAATTCGTTTCTGGTTACAGGCATCTCGACGACCCGAGTCTCCGACTCCGGCCCCGCAGTCGCTGGCTTTGCCGTGCTTTGTGTAGACCGGGAGGTTGCCACCGCCCCGCCTCCACCTGTACCGGTATTCAGCTCCCTGTGGATTGAGTTGACCGTCGCCCGGACCCCTTCGGGAAGTTCCTGCATATCGACATCCGTGGTTGTAGCCGTCCACGAGTGCCGCAGGATGCCCTGCACATCCTTGACTGTGCCCTTTTTCTGGGCCAGCGTAGCGATGGTGCGCCCGATGACCTGGAACGTCAGCTTCGGCAGCTCCAGTTCCTCGGCCAGTTTGTGTAACACCCGGTTGCGGAAGTTGCTCGAATTGAGAAATCCGCCGGCTCGGTTGGGAAAGATGAATGCCTCTGGAGATGGATTCTTGCATCGGGAGATGGCCGGCATCGCGCTCTCGTTCCGCAACTATTCGCTTGAAAAGCCGCCGTCGGTCTCGCAGAAACGCCGCGTCCATGCCACCAATGCTCCCGCCGCAGCGCTTAAAGGCACGACAGCGATGTGCCACACAAGCACGTGAGCGACCTGGAAATTCGGACAATGCAATTCGAGCATTACTACACCGGCAAGGCCGCCAAATGTGCCGGCTGCCAACCCCGCGGAGACGGAGTTGACCGCGAAGCCGCGCCTCAGCAGCAACCAGCCGAGCACCGACGCAGGAATGGCGTGAACGAAACCAGTGAGCAGGCAAGCGATGCCCGCAGAGAAGAAATGGTCGATTCGATAGTCTCGGAACAAGAACGCAAAGACGATCAGCAGCGCCGCACAGCCGAATCCCAAAAGCGCGCCGGAAGAGATGCGACGCAAGCTGCCAGGAATCATTGCATGGACGAATTCGCTTCCCGCCATCCAGATGAGGAAAATGAGCGCAGGAAAGATCAGCAAACGCTCCAGGGGATCCATCTTCTCAAATCCGATGAACCCCGCGCGGGCCGCGCCCATCAGAGAAATGGCCGCGCAAACCAGCACCAGTCCGCAGGTCATCACCCATCCCGGCGGCAGTGGGCGCACGGGGCGGAGCGACGTCTTGATAGAATCACCGATGCGTCGAAGTATCTGCGGCGCCAGATGGTGCGGAGTTCGCTCAGGCATTTTCAGGACACCGTCAATCTCTTGGTCTTTCACGACAGCTCCTCGCTCTGCTCCGTCCTGTACCCGGCGGCGCTCATGGTTACCCTCAACTTTTTGTATGCCCTATGCACTTTTTGCTTCACCGACCCCACGGTGGAAGACGTGGCGCGCGCAACCTCCTCCAAAGACATTCCCGCCACCTTCATCATCTCGATCACCTCACGTTGGCTCTCTGAGAGAGGAGCCAGCAGCATATCCAGACCATCGGAATGATCGAATTCTCTCGGGAGGGCTGCGACTTCTTTTGTCATTGCTTCCAGTTGCTGCTTGCCGGCAGCAGTCCAGATCGACTTCCGATAATGGTCTACGCGAACGTGTCGCGCAATTGCATAAAACCAGGGAAGCGCCGGTTCGCCGGGGCGATAGGTATGCCGCACCCTGTGAATACGAAGCCAGGTTTCCTGTAGCAGGTCTTCAGCATCCGCGCGGCTCTGAGATTGCGCAAGAAAGAACCGATGTAGCTGCGGTCCGGTCCGCTCGATGAGGTCAGCGGCCGCGGCATAATCGCCCTGTTGATAGCGAACCATCAAAATCTCAAGATTGCTGTCTGGGTGCATGGGTTCGAGTGCCTTCTTGCATTGATTATTTGAACATGCTACTTGATGCAAATTGTTTCTGACCTCAAATGCACTCGCAAACCTATTGTGATCGCCCGTTGAATAATTCGATGAAGAGCGCCGGAAAGTTACGCAAAGCCAATTCATTTCAGAGGTTTTTAACAGAAAGATAAATCGAATAGCCTACCGTAACTTTTCAGAGGTATAGATCGAATACCAGTTAGTGAAAATGCTCCGCGTTCGGTGTGAGTGCCCAAGGTAGCCGCGGAGGATATTTTCAACAAATTCCCCTCAAGGAGATCGAAATGGAATTGCAAAGACACCTTCACAAAGGTATGCGGCGTTCCGGCTTTATGCTGGCAGCGCTATCTCTCACCGGCGTACTGGCTGCTTTCGGCCAGATGAATCGCAGCACGCTGGTGATCACGAGCACGAACAACGCAAGCGGGAATGCAGTCGTCGTATTCAAACTGGATACTACGGGAATGCCCTCGCTGGCATTAGCGGAGAATATGAACACGGGCGGAAAAGGCGGGGCGAGCACAAACGCGGGAATCGTGCAATTCAAAGGCGATCTGGGAGCGGTGGCGAATTACGGATCGAAGACCGTCAGCCAATTGGTACGCTACAACAACTCCATTGCTATTGGAAAGACGATCAGTCTGGCTCCCGACTGCAACAATCCGGATTCGGTCGCATTGACCGAGGAGCATCTCTTTGTCGTCGGCGCCAATTGCGCCGAGAGTCATGCATGGCCCTGGGGCTACGTGGATGGCTCCGTTGTGAGTCTTACGGATTCCTCGGCGGCGCAGATCGCGGTTGGTAAGAACTGGGCAGCCGTGACAATGAGCTCAGGATCAGTTCTGCAATTGCCGCTCACGCAGGACGATGGTGTGTTGAGCGGAGCCACTAACACCGTTGCGCTACCCAGCAACGCGGATATGGTGCCGCTTGGGGAGGCCTTCTGGGGAAACGTATTGGGCTTCACGCCGGCTCATAGCCCTGACAGCTTCGCTATAGTGGACGAAGACCGGAACCTGTATCCGATAGCTGGACCCACACCTTCCTATCCCGTCAACGCTCCCTGCTGGGTGGCCAAAGGACCGGGGAACATTTGGTACACGGGCAACTCCCCCGGTCAGGCGATCTCCATCTTCTTCAGCGACAACCAGGGCGGAGTCTTCTACAAATCGGTTCCCTTGCCGGGCTCGCCGACAGACATCACGGTCTCCGCCGACAAGAAGTGGCTTGCCGTCATCTATACAGCGAGCGGCAACGCCTATGTCGCCGTCTTTTCAATCGACGATCATGGCGATCTCACGCCTGCGGCGACCTCAAACTCAATTGGCGTCGCTTCCTTCAGCGGCGTGGCCTTCAGCCAGTAACCGATTCAGTCGCCGTCATCATGTCTGGCAGGTATTGCTTGTCAGACATGATGACGGTACAGCCAGATTGCGATTTTGGGGAGAGCCGTGAGCAACGCGCTCTATAGCTCCCATTAGAACCCTTGGCGCCATGGCAGGCACTATCCGGTCGTCGTACAACGCATCTTCTAGAAAGCTCTCTTCCCTCGATACCACCAGTATCTTTGCTTGAGGCCACCGCTGGCGAATCAACCTGCAGGCGGCATCGAGTTCGAACGAGGAAAGCGTGTCATGAAGAATCGCGGCCTGTATGGATTCCCTCGGTGGTATTCCCCACAATTGCCGATAATCTGTTGCTATGGTGAGACGCGAGTTCGGTTCATGCAAGAGCGCATCGTGTATCCAAAGGCCACGAGCCACCGGACCCACCGAAACAACGTGGATCGTGGCTGCAACCCGAATATGCGTTGCATCCGGAGTTACGTTGACGTATAGATCGGTGCTCGTAGTAATGTTGCTGTGACTGTCCATTCGACTCCTTGAGGGCAATGTCAGCTTGTAGAGGACAAAACAACATTGCAGGCAAAAACCAGAGTGAGCACATTCTGTGTTACTCCATAGAAAACTCGCTCCGATATACAGTTCGATTCAGAGCACACGGCTACAGCGCGAACTCGAGAGCTAAACCGCGCGCAAACTATGCTCAAAAGAAGCGAAGTGGAGGGGGCGAGCGGAATGGAATCAGAAAGTCGAAGTAGGCAACGTCGCGCGGGCGCACTCTGAGAATGCGCCCGGCAGTACGGCTAAGTTGGGGAAGCCGTCGAATAGGAATATAGAATGCCTGTGATCCTGGAAGTTGGTACGACTTGATTTTGGAACTAGAAACTGTCGCTTCGGAAGCGTCTCGCGATTCGATCCACAACTGCGCAATCGGAACTCGCGACGATGAGGTAGAATGACAACGATAAACGGATAGCTTGTATTCAACTCCACATACAACAAATACGCCTGCTATTCCGAGAAGTCCCAGAGCGTAACGCCTAAATCGGCATCTCCATAGTGGATAGCTGAACAGCGGCTGCGTTCTCGTCAAGAGAATGTGCGACTGCAAGGCTCTAGCAATTATCGTGAATGGGCTGCGATCTGACAAATTGTTAAACCAATCCTTCTGCTGGGGTGAAGTGAATCACACCGCCATAGACTCCGTTCCTGATAAAAAGTCATGCGTCACGCTATCTATTTCGAGTTCCATGCTTGCGCACTTGCGCCAGTTTCTGAACTTTCTTGTCTCGACTTCCATTATTCACAGTCTGAATATAAGCGCCTGTCCAAAACGGAACAGCGACACGCTGACCGCTCCTCCATAATTGTTGGCGGAATGAGACGTGTTAGTCGCGGGTGAAGATCGATAGGAATTGCGTGTGAGGCAGACAGAGGTACGAGTCGGGACACTTGCTATATCCATACTCTTGCCTGCTAGACTCAGCGCTGTCTTTCCCGCTCGCGCTTACACAGAAAAAGGAGAAAAGGAGATCTGTCGCGATGCGTATGAGAGTGAATTACTGTGTCTTGCTCGCCGTGGCCCTCGCGGCCTGTTTATGCGCCAAACCAATGCTTGCCCAATCGTCTGAATACACTGGAAAGTTAAAGATTCACGTAGAGCCAAAGCGGGCCTACGTCTTTGTCGATGGAAAGGCCATTCGTCAAGGCAGCCAAACCATACGTCTGGCGCCGGGCACACATAACGTGGATGTGCATAACTACGGATACTCCGCCCAAACGCAGAATGTGCAGGTAAGCGATCAGCGGGAAACAAAAATTGATGTTGACCTGCAACGCTTCGGCGACAAGGTCAGCGGACCTTTTGCCGACCTTGAATTCAAAGGCGATCATCGGGCTGCGGTCCTTCTAAACGGGACGACGCCGGCGTACTTTGTCGGCAATCCGGGCGAGTTCGACTGGGATTGGCTCTGGCATAAGCGTCTGCTGCTCCAGCCGGGATCGTACCATGTCACGGTGAAGCGAGAGGGTGACACTCTATGGAGCGGAGATGTAACAGCGCAGGCCGGCCGGAAGGTGATCGTGTATCTCGACAAGAACGGCAAGATGGTTAAGAAGAACTTTCACGCTGGATATGACCTCGGACCGCAACCGCGTTTCCACGCTGGATTCATCAGCGACACAGTACCGGTTGCTCCGGTGACAACTGAGCTTTCGGCTGCGTCTGACAAACTCGGCTGCGGACAAAGTACGGCGCTCAAGTGGGAGACTGCGAATGCGATAGATACGTCAATCTCCGGAATAGGGCCAGTAGCAAATGATGGGAGCCGCGATGTTTCGCCCACGCATAAGATGACGTACTCGATCAAGGCCGTCGGACCTGGCGGAGAGTCCACGCGGACCGTGACAGTCGATGTGAATGCCCAGCCGGCGGCGACAATCGCAGTGAGCCAACCGGAGATTCGTTATCACAAGATTGGCGACAAGGTCGTGGAACAGGAGTCGGCGACATTACGCTGGACTGCGTCGGACGCCAGTTCCGCGTCGATCCAGCCGCTCGGAGAAGTGGCGATGAACGGAAGCCGGACGATTATGGCGGATCCCAAGCGCACCAGCGCGGGGCCGGTGAATGAAGACGTGTCCTATACGCTTACCGCGTCGAACCCGTGCGGAGGAAGCGTAACCAAAACCGCGACCTTGCATATTGTGGGTTCGATCGATCCACCGCCCAATACCACGCTTGCGAGCCTCTTTTATCCCACAGCCTATCCGACCAAGCGGCATCCGAAGATTGGTCTCGTGCCGAACGAGAAAGCGGCATTGGATCAACTTGCAACTCAATTCAAAAACTATGGGAGCTATGAAGACAACGCCAACCTCGTGATCGTCGGACACGCGGATATTCGCGGTTCGGACCGGTACAACCAGGCGCTCAGCGAACGGCGCGCGGAAGAGGCCGAAAACTATCTCGTTTCCAAGGGCGTTCCTGCATCGGAACTGAAGATTGAAGCAAAGGGGAAGAAAGATCAGATTCCGCTGAAAGCGGTTGAATCACTCCAAGCCAAAGATGTGCAGAAGCCTGAGAAATGGATGAGCAAGGACGAGAAAACAACCTGGCTCGCTTACAATCGCCGCGTAGACATCGTTCTGGAGCCAAAAGGCCAGCAGTCAGCGAGAATGTATCCGAACGATGTGACATCCGCGCGCCTGTTGTGGCAGCGATCCGAGCCGAGTTATCGGTCTTTCTCTAAAATGGCGGGAAGTTCAGCCGGCACAGAGCAGGCAAGTTTGAAGTCTCATGGTAATTGAGTAACGAACTTTCGTAAAAGAAGCGCGTGAGTTCTGGCAAAATTCACGCGCCAGTGGCCTAACTTGTTGGGTGGCGAGTTAGCGATCGTTGTCTGTGTCGCAACCCAGTCTTATCATCGCAAGTTTCAACCAGGAGGATTTCACATGAAACGCATACTCACAGTAGTTTGCTGCCTCTTCTTATGCTCGATTTCTGCCATGGCTCAGAAAATGGCTGCGAAAGAAAAGGCAATGAGAGACCAGCGGTTTGTGGATTTCGTAGCGCAGATCGATATGGTCGAGGCCAATCTTGGCCAATTGGCGAAGGCCGAGGGGGTATCGCAGTCGGTGAAAGATTGCGCTCAATTGGCGATTACCGATCAAACAAACGATTTTCGCGAACTCTCTGGTCTCGCTCGTCAGGCCGGCCTCCGCGTGCCCAGCGCGATTGACACCCAAAATAACAGGACTTTGATTGTTCCTTTACAGAGGCTGAAGGGCGAAACTTTTGACCGCCAATACATTCAGAAGATGATAGCTGAAGACGCCAGAGCTATCGCGATCTACAAAAAGGAAGCAGTAGATGCGGAGACGCCCGCTCTGAAGTCCTACGCGAACAAGACTCTGCCAGTCCTCGAAAAACATCTTGCCAGCGCCAAAGATATAGAAAAAACGAAAGCATCGTAGAGCGTTGGTTGAAGCCCACTGATCTTCCAATGGCGCGGACGCTCGGATGGAATGAGTATCCGTTGCCATTGTGAAGGTTGCCAATCATTGAAATCCCCCTGACCAGTTTGCAGAAAAAGATGAACGCTTTGGTGAGGTATGATCTCTGAAGAACGGCTGCTGTGCGTCTGAATCACGAATTGGCTCACCAATCGGCTTTCCAGCCGTCACTTCTTTATTTGAGGATCAAAATACAGTGATGACCTTACGGCTGCGAATCCTATCTCTCCTTCTTTTCTTTGTGCCCGGTCTAGTGTTCGCGGATCCCGCGCCGTTCGATCTAGCTGGCCCCAGGCTGGAAGTCAAGGTTGTTCATGCTGGCAAGACACTGCCGATCTCCGAGGTGCCTAACCTTTCAGAGGGCGATCAACTATCGATTAAAGCGGAACTTCCTCCCGGCCAGTCCGCGCATTATCTTCTCGTGGCGGCGTTTTTGCGCGGCGCAACCAACCCGCCGCCAGAAAAGTGGTTCTTCTCATCCGAGACCTGGAATCGCAAGGGCAGCGAAGGCTTGAAGATTACCGTTCCCAAGGATGCCCGGCAAGTTCTCATCTTCCTGGCTCCAGAGACCGGCGGAGATTTCAAAACACTTATCGGCGCCGTTCGCGGCCGTCCCGGCGCCTTTGTGCGCGCCTCTCAAGATCTCAATCAAGCGACGCTGGACCGTTCGCGGCTGAAAGTTTATCTCGCGGCCATCCAAAAAATCAGCCAGACCGATTTCGATCACCTGAAGACCGCTTCGCCGCTGCTGGCGCGCAGCCTCTCCATCAAATTTGATTCCGACTGCCTTCAGAGAATTCCAGCGTTGCAGGCTCCCTGCCTGATGCAGGGCCGGGATTCGCTGGTTTTGAATGATGGGCACAGCACATCGATTGTCCAGGCTCTCACCACAGGGCCAACCGGCGATCTAGCCTTTGCGTTGAGCACAACTCCGCAGGCGGGTTTTGGCTACTACAGCCCGTATATCGCCTCGATCGTCGATATTGCGCGCATCATGGATTCCTTTCACACCGCGCAGTATCAGTACATTCCCGCGCTGGCCACCGAACAGGACGATCAGTTCGCGCTCGAACTCAACATGCCGCCCTCGTTTCATAACCCGAAGTCGGTTCTGGTGGCCGCGCTGCCGGCGGTCGAGCCGCCCCAGATGCCGCCTCTTCATCCCGTCGATCCCAAAGAAGTTTATTGCGCTGAAAAGACGGAGTTGGTTTTGCCGGCTGAGGGCGCTCCGCTCGTCTTCGCAACCGCCTACGCTCATGACATGGTGCTTCAACTCAAAGGGAAAAATGGCAAACTTGTCGATTTGCCGGTCGAAGCAGATGCCGAAAAAGGCGGATTTGTGGCGAACACAGCGGGACTCAGCCCCGCCAATTTCGGCGATGTTCTGGACGGATCTCTTCACGGTTACTGGGGATTCGAGACATACAACGGCCCAGAGTTCCGGCTGGAAAATGCGCATCCCCAGCACTGGCAACTGGCCGACGAGGATCAGCAGTCTTTGATCGCCGGCCACGATGCCCTGGTGCATATCGAAACCGAAGACGCCGCTTGTGTTGACAGCATTCTGCTGCAAAAGCCAACGGGGGAAACCGTCAAAGCCGACTGGAAATCGACCGGGCCGAATCAGGTTGCAGTAACCGTGCCGCTGAAAAAGATCAAGCCGGGCGCTCTGAAGCTGCTGGTCAAGCAATATGGAAGCAAAGATCCCGACATCGTTGCGCTTGAGGCATTTTCTCAAGTCGGACATCTAGACAGCTTTACCATCCACGCCGGCGATCTTTCCGGCGTACTCAAAGGCAGTCGTCTTGACGAAGTGAAAGGACTCTCGCTGAACAGAATCAGCTTCAAGCCGGAGCACGCTACCACTGAGGATGCCGATGAACTACCGCTGCTCACAGCCGATGCCAAAGCTGCCGGGGAATTGAAGGAAGGCGACGAGGCGACTGCCACGGTCGCGCTCAAAGATGGCCGCGTTCTCACTCTCGAAACTATCGTAGCTTCCGCGCGCCCAACGGTTACGCTGATCGGAAAGAGTGTTCAGCCTTCAGCATCCACAGCCGGCAATATTCAGCTTGCAAATCAGGATGAGCTTCCGCAAAGCGCTCAACTGACATTTTCAATTCATGCTCAACTTCCAACAGCGTTCTCCGGCGACGAGAAGGTTGAAGTGGCAACCGTGCACGGCGCGAATCTTGCAACCCTCACCTCCGCTAATGGCTTAACCCTGGAAGATTCTCAAGTCGCTTTGGTGACACTCGACACCGGCAAGGCTTTCGCTTCTTCCGCCTCCGGTCCCTTGCGTTTTCGCGTAAGTGAAAAAGGAATTGCGAGCGACTGGCAGCCGCTTGCTACGCTGGTTCGCTTGCCTACGCTGGGTGATCTCCATTGCCCCGACTCATCCGATGAACCGTGCAAGCTGACAGGCTCCAGGCTCTTCCTGGTGGATTCGTTCGCGAACAATCCGCAGTTCGATAAACCCACTCAGGTTCCCGAGGGCTTTCCCGGCTACGTTTTGACAGTCCCACGTCCCGCGGACGGGCAACTCTACGTCAAGTTGCACGACGATCCGTCCGTTGTGAATACCGTGCTCTTTCCGGCGGAAGCACACGCGCATCCTATTGTTGCAACTCCCGCGGCTTCCCCGAAACAGGCTGAACAAATTCCAAATCCATCCGCCGTGGATGGGCAGCCTGCTCCCGCGCAGTCCGCGGCAAAGACTTCCAGCGGCGCGCCTGCCGCCTCTGATGCAACGGCAAATGCGCCTGCGGATGCGCCGAAGTAGGGCAGTCCCTCAGTCGCGCAGGAAGACATTCAGCAAGGATTTATGAACCCGGATTCGTCCGTCGTATTCAATGAATCCCAGTTTGCGAAAGCGGCTCAAAAATGCATTGACGCGTGGTCGCGTACTGCCAATCATGCTCGCAAGAGCTTCCTGAGAGATAGGCTGTATGAGAGTATCGTCATCCTTCGACTGGCTGTACTCGGCCAGCAGCAATAGCACTCGCGCCAGCCGTTTTTCCGCCCGGTTGAAGAGCTGATCGAGCAGATCCGCTTGTGTCCTCAGGTTGCAATCGAGAAGGAATGATGAAAACAAGTTGGAAAACGCGTGCTCGTCGCGCATCACCCGCAGAAACTCCGGCCTCGCAATTCGGAGCGCGGTGCAGGCGGTAACGGCTGTGGCAGAGGTCACGCGCAGGCCCGGTTCCGCAGCCATTGCCTTCTCGCCGAAAAAGTTATTGGCTGCAACCAGGCGAATTGTGGCTTCCTTTCCGGTCGAAGAGAGAACGGAAATTTTAACGCGGCCACGGTGCAGATAGTAGACGCAATCAGCCGGGTCTCCCTGAGAAAAAAAGGCTTGCGAACAATTCAACTGGACGATCCTGCGCCCAGCCCCGGCATTCCTTAGATAGGCGTCAACATCAAATCCGTGTTTGCTCACATTCGCCATTGGCTGGTTGCATTCTCACTGGTGCTGGATGGAATAAAAATCGCAAAGACAAACGAGTCAATTCATTATAGGAAAATCGAGTCCGGCCCCGCGAACATGGCTCGTAACACAAAGCCAAATCCACTGTGCCAAAAAGAACACCTGTTGTGGAACTTCATGATCCACAATAAATCGTATTCTATCGATTTTATCTCATGCTTTACATGAAGGACATGGCAAACGAACTCGCCGGCATCTTCTTTGTCCAGAGGGAGAAAGAGACGCTGGCCTCAACCATAGCTTTTTCGTGAACGATCAAGGCCGAAACCATCGCAGCACGCAGAGTAAATTCGATATGCGGGCAGGATGGCACGAAGCAGGGAATATAGGTCAAGTCGTCAGGAAAGTGCTCATGCGTTTTCTGAAGGAGAAATCCATTGGATCGACGGTATCGAATTCTGGTTCCTGTTGTATTACTTGTCGCTTTGGTTGCTGTTGCAGGTTGCAAAAAGAAGAAGGCCCCGCCGCCTGCCGCAACCGCTCCCGCAGTGGTTACGCCTGCTCCCACCGCGCAGATTTCCGCTTCTCCGGCTGCCGTCATCGCCGGTGATAGCGTGATGTTGACATGGAGCACGACCAATGCCACAACGGCCTCCATCGACGGTCTGGGCGATGTGCCCACTTCCGGCACAAAGACTGTAACGCCCAATGCCTCGACCAGCTACCACCTGGTTGCGAAGGGCGCTGGAGGCACTGCGGACGCTTCAGTTCGCGTTACCGTGAGTGCAGCGCCGGCTGTAACCGCGCCGGTCAACACCATGAGCGCGGAAGAAGAATTCAAGGCCAATGTGCAGGACATCTTCTTCGATTACGACAAATACTCCATTAGCGGCGATGCGCAAGCTACGCTCACGCGTGATGCGAAGTATCTGTTGAGCCATCCGGCGACGAAGATCCTGATTGGCGGCTACTGCGATGAGCGCGGCTCCAACGAGTACAACCTGGCGCTCGGCCAGAATCGCGCCGATTCCGCCAGGAAGGCACTGATTGACGCCGGAGTGGCAACAAGCCGCATCCGCGTGATTAGCTACGGCAAGGAGAGGCCCATCTGCTCGGAGTCAACTGAGGCTTGCTGGCAAAAGAACCGCCGCGCTGGATTTACCCTGGACCGTTAGAACATCAACGAACTTGCTTGGTTTACTTTCGCGCCTGACTCCCAATTTTGCGCGGACCGCTGCAACCCAATCTTTGCAGGATGGGTTGCAGCGTTTTTTCTTTCAGTCTTGCGAGTGGTGTGCGAACTGATGTATATAGAAGGAGTAAATGACGAAAGGATTTGTAAGATGTCGAAAGAAATAGTAAAACTCTGTTTCCTCGCTGGATGTCTTTCGTTAGCCTCTGTTGCGGCACCGGCGCAAGAGGTCGTTCATGCTCTCACAGGAACAGTCGTTTCCATTGATGCTTCCGCCAAAACGATCACGGTGTATACGGACGACCGCTCCGAAGGCCTGTTCAAGGATATGACGAATCCGAATACGCGGATCGAATTTGACAAGAGCCTTCGTATCGACGCAACCGCTGCCGATACTTTCAAAAAGATTGGGGCGTATTCCATCATCTTCTTTTATGGTGGAGGCGACACGCGAACGGCGGTTGCGATACGGGCGCTCGGCTCAGGGCCATTCGCAAAATACACCGGAAAGATCGTCGCCGTCGAAAACAAGAATTCAATCTCCGTGTCAGACGGATCGGGATCGATCCAGTCTTTCAAACTCACGCCGGATACAGTGGCGGAGACGGATCACGGAGCCGTGGGAGGATTCAAGTTTCAGCCCCACAAAGGCGATCAAGTACGTGTGACTTCCGCGGTGATCAATGGGAGCGAAACAGCCCTGTTTATCAATACGCTGATTGCCAACTGAATTGGACCTGAATCTCCCTCGGCTGAAACGGATCGCCACTGATTACAATGTTTCTTCCTCGGCCTTTCCCACATCGCGCGCATCGGCAGGCAACATATGCGCGTGAGGGTGAGCGTTTTTATGTGTGCTGTGAGAAACGCTCTTGTGCGGCAAATGAATTCCGTCCTGCTCCAGCAGCGCTTCGTACACCGGTGTGTGGCGCCAATGACGAGCCAGAGCGAAGGCGCTCATGTTGGCGATCATCAGAGGCAACACCATGCCATAACCGCCGGTCATTTCGAAGATGATAAGTACGGATGTCATCGGAGCGCGAACGATACCGGCAAAGACCGCGCCCATGCCGACCACAGCAAATGCGCCGATGGCGTCGGAAGAGTGATGGAAGACAGCAACATCAATATAGCCGACCGCGCCGCCCAGCATGGCTCCCATGAATAACGAGGGGGCAAAAATTCCGCCAGAGCCGCCGCTTGAATACGAGCAGACCGTGGCCGCTAGTTTCAGCACGCAAAAGGCAACCATCGCCAGCACTGGCAGTGTGCCCATCGAGCCGGTCAGAGCCAGCGTGAGGGTCTTATAAGGATCGCCGGCAATGCCGTTCAAGTGAAAGAACGCCAGCGCGACCACAGCCAGACAGCCCGTGGCCAAACCGCCGATTGCGGGATGCACCCATTTTGGAACAATGGTCAGGCGTTTGAATTGAGCGCGTAACCATAGCAGTAAATCGGTAAAGGTCACAGAAACAATTGCTGCAAGTAATCCAAGCACGGCATACCAGAGAAGCGAAGAGGCATTGCCGAGCGCGTAGTTGCGGTTCACATGAAAGATCGGATTCGAGCCAAGGATAGTGTTCTCGATGAGGGCGGAAAGAGCTGCTGCAACAATCACGCCAGTGAGCATGGTCTGATCCAGGTCGCCGATTAACTCCTCCAGCGTAAATGTGATTGCGGCGATGGGCGCGTTGAATGCCGCGGCGATGCCTGCAGCCATGCCCACCGAGGCCATGCGGCGACGGTTTGTCGGTCCCAATCGGGCCACGCGAGCCAGCAGGCTGCTGACACCGGCGCAAATCTGCACTGTGGGGCCTTCCAAACCCAGCGAGGCGCCGGAACCAATCTGCAAGGCGCACAAGACGAATTTGCCAATGGTCTCTCGCAGGGTGATTAGGCCATGACGGAGTGTAAAGGCCACTTTCACTTGAGGAATACCGCTGCCTGCCGCGGCAGGAGCAAGATAGGTGAGTCCCAGCCCTGCGACGAGACCGCCTAGCGCCGGGGTTAGAATCGTCCACCAAATCCAGCTATGGCCGGGAGCTGCGTTAGCGCGGTCAATCATCAGCGACTCGGCCCAGCCGATGCTCAGATGGAAGGCGACGGCGGCCAAGCCGCAAAGCCCACCGGCGATGATAGTGACCGCCAGCAGGCGTTGCCTTTCGTTTGACATCCTGCGCATGAGCCACGCGAACAGACGCGAATACAAATCCAGGAACTTAGCCCAATATCGTAATGCTGCTTGAAAGGAACTCTGCAATAGTTTCACTACTCAAGTATAAAGGGATTGCGAAAATGGTAGAGATACTTTCGGTACTGTAAATTTATAGCTTCTTTCTGAGGTACTCAAACACAACATAACCAACCAGCGCTGAGAACACCGCGATAATGAAATTCGTTCCCGTGAATATATCTTTCAACGCAAAAACTATACTCTTTCCTGGACCATTAGTCACAGTCAATCAGTGAAACTGAAGCCGAACGGCACGAATTGGCCGGCTTTGATCGTGTAAAACCCCTGTCAGGCAAGCATAGCCAATAGAACAATTTGATGAATTTGCGAAGCTGTGAAAATAAATCCGCAAATCCTGTAACGAATTTTACAGTTCGTGACTTTATTCTGATGAACGCACAATAAGGACAGAGCAAACGATGAATCTGAACCGAAGACCAGCGAAGTGGCTCCTGATCCTCTGTAGCCTCTGGAGCAGCGCAGCCGGAGCGCAGACAACGCAACTGACGCTTCGGCAGGCCATTGACCTCGCACTAGGGCAAAACCCGGAGGCGGCGGTTGCCAGTGCTGACGAGAAAGCCGCCTGCGCTTCGGCACGTCTGGCGCGCACCTACCTGTTGCCGCAACTCAGCTTTACTGAAGACATCTCGCGTGGGGACGATCCCGTGTATGCCTTCGGAATGCGTTTGCGTCAACGCCAATTTACGCAAGCCGACTTTGCGTTGAATGATTTGAACAAGCCTCAGCCGATCAGCAACTTTTCTTCGCGCTTCTCAGGCTCGTGGATGGCCTTCGACTCATTCAAGACGCGGAAGGAGATTCGTGGCGCCGATCTAATGCGCAAGAGTGCCGAGTCCAGCGCCAGGGCCGTGGACCAGAAGATCATTCTCAATGTAGTGCAGGCCTACGAGTCTGTGCTTTTTGCCGAGCGCGAGAGGGACGTTGCGCAGCATGAACAGGAGACGGCCGCGGCGCTGCTGAGCGCGGTCGCGGATCACGTCAAGGCCGGCTTGACGGTCGAGTCGGATCGTATGTCTGCCGAGGTAAACATGGCTGCACGCAAGCAGGAACTGATTGCCGCTCAAGGCGACCTGGAACTTGCGTGGGCGCAATTGCGCGTGGTAATGGGCGATACGGAAGTGCAAACGACTGCTTTGCGACCCATCGAAGCGCACACGTTTCCATCTCAGGAACTCGATCAGGAGTTGGCTACGGCCGCAAAGACTCGACCCGATCTTGCGGCGCTCAGAGACGCGCAATCGGCGCAGGCGACGGCGGTGGGAGCAGCAAAGTCCAGCTTTGGTCCGCATATAAACGCTTACGGAAACTGGGAAGAAGACCGCGGATCATTCACCGGTTCCGGCGGCAACAACTGGGTCGCAGGAGTTCAGGTTGGCATCGATATTTTGCCTTTGGGCAAGCGCGCGGAACTGGCGCGAGAGAGGGCGATAAAGCAACGCGAGAATGCGCAGTTATTGGCTTATCAGCAACAGGTCCGTCTTGCGGTAAGCCAGGCGCACATTCATCGCAATACTGCGGAGTTGTCGATGGAGACGGCGCGAGCCGCGATGGAGCAATCGGCAGAGAGTCTGCGCATCTTGCGGAATCGCTACACGGCTGGTCTGGCTACCATCACAGATTTGTTGCGCGGAGAAGATGCGTCGCGCGAGAGCCAATCCAACTACTGGCATTCCGTTTATGGAAATGCCGCGGCTTACGCTGAACTGCTTTTCGCGACGGGGACTCTGACTCCCAATGCGGCGGAGGAACTGCAATGAAAGTGTTTTTATCCGGATGTTTGTTCGCTTTTTCTTCGGCCATATTCTCAGGGTGCCACTCAACCGAGTCCACATCCCCAACGGCGGCGCAGAATGTTCAGGCGCATCTTGTGGAAAGCCATCAGCTAGCAGCGCCCTCGCTCCTGCGCGTGACAGGAACGCTGCACGCGCACGAATCGGCAACTATCTCGGCGCAAATCATGGGACGTATTGAGCAAGTCCTGGTGCGCGAGGGAGACAGTGTGCGAGCAGGGCAAACGCTCCTGGTGCTCGACGACGGCACGCTGCGCGCTTCTGTTGAGCAGGCGCAGGCCGCGGTGAAGGTCGCCGAGGGCCAGCAGGCTGCCGCGCAGACGCAATCCGCGCTTGCCGCAAGCACGCTCGCTCGTTACAAGCAATTGCAAGCCGAAAAGAGCGTCAGCCCGCAGGAGATGGATGAAGTGACGCGCCGGGCCGAAGCTGCCGCCGCAAGCGTGGATGCTGTGCGCGCGTAGCGCGATGCCGCCAAAGCGCAGGAGAGCGGAGCTCGCGGCCTGCTGGGCTATACCCGTTTGGGCGCGCCGTTTGCGGGGGTGGTGACAGCGCGTCTGAGCGATCCGGGATCAATGGCCTCGCCAGGTGTGCCGTTGCTGCAGATCGAAAGTATGGGGCCATTGCAGCTGCAGGCTGCGGTCGATGAATCGGCGATTGGAAATATTCGCAAGGGAATGAAACTCTCCGTTACGATCGATGGTGTATCCAACGGCTCATTCATCGGCACTGTCGCAGAGATTGTCCCCGCTGCCGATCCTGCAAGCCACAGCTTTCTGATCAAGATCGATCTGGCTCCTTCCCCACAACTTCACGCCGGAATGTATGGCAGCGCGCAGATTGCGACCGGGACGCATCTGGCGATTCTGATTCCGCGCTCGGCGGTCGTTCTTCGCGGCTCACTCTCCTGCGTCTACGTTCTCGATGCAAGCGGCATTGCGCAGCTTCGCTCGATTACGTTGGGCGCGGCGCAGGGTGAAATGGTCGAAGTGCTCTCTGGGATTTCAGCCAACGAGAAGCTGGTTGATCTACCCGGGGACCGCGATCTGGCCGGCAAGAGAATCGAGGCGCAATGATGAGCAAGGAACCCATACATCATGACCTTGGCATTGCCGGACGTTTGGCGCACGCATTTCTCAACTCCAAACTGACCCCGCTCTTCATCGCCGCGGCTTTGGCGCTCGGAATTTTTTCAGTGGCCATTATTCCTCGCGAAGAAGAGCCGCAGATTCTTGTTCCCATGCTGGACATCGCCACAGCAATGCCCGGCGCCTCTCCGGCAGAGGTTGAACAGCGCATCACGCTTCCGATCGAAGAGTTGGTGCATCAGATCTCCGGCGTCGAATATGTCTATTCCACTTCAATACCCGGACAAAGCCTGGTGATTGTCCGCTTCCTGGTTGGAACCGCTCAAGAAGACGCGCTGATCAAGGTGTACAGCAAACTGTACTCGAACTTCGATCGGATGCCGCCGGGAGTTTCGCAGCCGCTGATCAAGGCGCGATCGATTGACGATGTTCCCATTCTTTCACTCACTCTGTGGGGAGAACACTACAACGGCTATCAACTGCGCACCATAGCCAATGAGGTGCAACACAGTATTCAGCAAGTGGACAATGTCTCGGAGACGAAGATCATTGGCGGACTTCCGCGCTCGATGCGCGTGGTGCTAAGCACTACGAAGCTGAATGCCTACGGATTGTCGCCGATGGCTATTGTCGGACATCTACAAGCCGCCAATGCAAGTGTGCAGGCCGGAGACTTTGCCGAGGACAATAGCGAGATCCGTGTCGATGCCGGCAATCTCTTCACCCGTCGCGAAGACCTTGAAGCTGTTGTGGTCGCTGTTGACCATGGCCGTCCAGTCTATCTGCGCGATGTTGCGGACAAGATTGTGGACGGCGCCGCCGACCCTGCTAACTATGTGCTCTTTGGAACCTCCAACGCCAGCGCGGCTGCGCATCAAGCCCCCGGCCAATACCCAGCCGTGACCCTTACCGTGGCCAAGCGCAAGGGCACCAATGCGACAGATATTTCCAACGCCGTGCTCAAGCGCATTCACGAGATGCAGGGCGTGACGCTGCCCAGCGATGTGACCGTAACGACTACGCGGAACTACGGCGAAACGGCAAAGGCTAAGTCCGATGAGTTGCTGGAGCATCTGCTGCTGGCAACGCTTTCTGTCACACTGTTAGTTGCGCTCTTTCTGGGCTGGCGCGAATCGGGCGTTGTGCTGTTGGCTATTCCGGTCACGCTTGCGCTCACCATGTCGGTCTTTTATCTGATGGGCTACACCATCAATCGCGTCACTCTGTTCGCCTTGATCTTCAGTATCGGTATTCTTGTCGACGATGCCATTGTCGTCGTCGAAAATATGGTGCGTCACTTCCGATTGCCAGAGAACCACGGCCGCCCGATGAGCGAAGTCGCGGTTGAAGCAGTCGCCGAAGTTGGCAATCCCACAATTCTCGCAACCTTCGCTGTTATCGCCGCTGTGTTGCCGATGGCCTTTGTACGCGGCCTGATGGGTCCCTATATGCGGCCCATTCCCGTGGGAGCTTCAGCTGCGATGCTCTTCTCGCTGATGGTGGCCTTTGTGGTGTCGCCCTGGGCCGCGCTGCGGCTTCTCGGCAAACATCTTCAAGGGACGAAGTTACTCGAACCTGAGACCGAAAACTGGCGAACAAGACTCTATCGTCGGATCATGACGCCGCTTATTCAATCCAAGCGCAATCGCATCCTGTTCTTTACTGGAGTGGCTGTACTGTTTCTTGTTTCGGTAGCGCTGGTGCCTCTGGGTTTGGTGCGCGTCAAGATGCTGCCCTTCGATAACAAAAGCGAACTGCAAGTCGTCATCAATATGCCGGATGGTACACCGCTCGAAGAAACAGCGCGTGTTGCGCAGACTCTGGGAAACGGACTTGCGAGACAGCCCGATGTGCTCAACTACCAAGTCTACGCGGGCACATCCGGCCCCTATAACTTCAACGGGCTGGTGCGCCACTACTATCTGCGCGGCCAGCCAAATCAAGCCGACATTCAGGTGAATCTGCTCCCAGCCAACGAGCGCAGCGACCAGAGCCACACAATTGCCAAGCGGCTGCGCCCGCTGCTTCTCGCCATCGGCAACCAATATGGCGCGCGCATTCAGGTCAGTGAAGTTCCACCTGGGCCGCCTGTTGTGCAAACGCTTGTAGCAGAGGTCTACGGTCCCGACCTCGATGGTCAGACTCAAGTCGCGCGACAGATCAAGTCGATCTTTCAGCACACTCCGGGCGTAGTCGATACCGATTGGTATGTCGAAGATCCTCAGCCCAGACTGGTGATGCGCGTAGATGAGGTTAAAGCAGCGCAGCATGGCATTGCAGTTTCAGACGTAGCTCATGCTCTGGCGCTTGCGCTTTCGGGAACTCAGGTCGGCTTGATTCATGACCAGGCGTCGCGCGAGCCAGTGCCTGCAATCGTTGAGATTGATCGCGCGGATCGATCCTCTGAGCAGGGACTGGAGAGTATCCGCTTGCCCGGCGCGGATGGTGGCGTGGTCTCGCTGCGTGAACTGGTGATCATTGAACATAAAACAATCGAACGCAGCATCTATCACAAGAATTTGCATCGCGTTGTGTACGTGACAGGAGATGTGGCCGGCGCGGAAGAGAGTCCGGTCTATGCGATTCTCAAGATGAACAAGGCTCTCGATCATCTCAAGCTTCCAGCGGGATACATTCTGGCTCGCTACAATGCGTCGATGCCGGAGTCCACAAATCACTACTCGATGAAGTGGGACGGCGAATGGCATATCACCATCGAGGTCTTTCGCGATATGGGTCTGGCCTTCGCCGCGGTCCTCATTCTCATCTATGTTCTTGTGGTTGGCTGGTTTCGCTCCTTCATCGTACCTCTGATTATCATGGCGCCTATTCCGCTTACTCTGGTTGGCATCATGCCGGCGCACGCGATGCTGGGCGCATTTTTCACCGCGACTTCGATGATTGGCTTCATTGCCGGAGCCGGCATCATCGTGCGCAATTCGATCATTCTCGTTGACTTCATCGAACTGCGCATACGTCAGGGTATGCCCTTGGCTGAAGCGGTGATTGACGCGGGAGCAACGCGCTTCCGGCCCATGCTGCTAACTGCGGCTGCAGTCGTTGTCGGCGCAAGCGTGATTCTCACGGACCCCATCTTTCAGGGGCTTGCTGTGTCGCTGATTGCCGGCGCAGTCGCTTCGACCTTCTTGTCCTGGCCAACAATTCCAGTGCTGTATTACATGGTTCATTCCGGCCTACAATCGGGGTCCAAACTTCCACTCAAAACCGAAAAAGGAGATTCTCTATGACAGTCGAAAGAGGTCTGCGCCTAATGGCAGGCGTGATGGTGCTTCTATCGCTTGTGCTTGCGCATTCTGTATCACTCTATTGGCTTTGGTTGACTGTTTTCGTCGCGGTCAACCTGCTACAGTCGGCATTCACCAACTGGTGCCCGGCGATGAACATTCTTCGCGCCATGGGGATGAAAGAATCCGTCTGCCGTTGAACTGCTGAATGAGCAAGCGCTGCTGGAGGCTATACTGGACTTACTCTGTGAGTCCCAGCAATGCGTCCTGAATTGATCCGAGCAACTGACCTTTTGCAGCGCAACACGCCGGAAGACGTCGCCGAAGCGATCGGTTTGCTGCAAAACACTGTCTATTCTTTCAGCATGAAGGTCTGTGGGCATCCCGAAGACGCGGAAGACACCATGCAGGAGGTGCTCTTCCGTTCTCTTGGACACCTGGCCAGAATCCAGACCCCACAGCAGATGGCTGTATGGCTTTACACCGTCACCAGAAACCGCTGCTGGCGGATGCGCCGCAAGCCTGTCCACGCACCTGCAAACGTGCTGTCGCTCGACGAGTTGATGCCGGATGACGCAGAATTGAGGAGATTGCTGGAAGATACCGCGGCGGGACCGGAAGGCAACCTGCTCGCCGCCGAGCGGCACCATCTGCTGCATCAGGCAATTCTGCGCGTCCCGCCTGCCTTGCGCATCGTTCTCGTGCTCCACGATATTGAAGAACTGACTACCGAGCAGGTTGCGCAGGTTCTATCCCTTAAACAGGGCACTGTGCGGATTCGGCTTCATCGGGCGCGCCTCAGTGTGCGCAAGGAGATGAGCCAACTTCTCAGGGATATTCCTGAGCAATCGAGGAAAGCTAAACCCTTCAACACAAAGCCCAGGGAATCCCGGGTAAAGGATAAGCGACGTCCCGCCGAATGCCGCGATCTGTTTGCCAATCTCTCCGAATATCTGGACGGCAGAGTTGAACCTCTTACCTGCGAACAGATGCGCGGACATATCGAAGCTTGCCCGTCTTGCGTGGCTTTTCTGCGCGACCTGCGCTCAGCCATTGATCGCTGCCGCTCTTTGGATATCCCGTGCGATCGAGCAGTCGCGCCTCGCTTGCGCGCCATTCTCACCAAGGAATACCTGCGCATGATCGCATGACCGGCGTGAAGAATGCTGCCGCTGTCATGTAACGAATCGCAGATCTCGTGTCTCTCTTCTATCGAATGCGGTATTCATCTATAACGTGGCTCGGAGATATTTGGACCGTGGATGGGACGAAGCCTTCCACTCATGGACGAAGAAGGGGCTTGAACTGCTCTTCTATCAAGTTCAAATCAGTTTCTCCGCGGAATTGAGCCTGCACTTTGCCTTGGTCATCGATCAGAAAAGTTAGTGGGAGGCCGAGCACTCCTCCGTATAACCGTCCAAGTTTTTCATCGCCCATTGCTACCGGGTAGTTCAGTTTCATCTTCTTGTATAGCTTTCGCGCCGGCGCAGGATCGTCATCCATTGAGATGCCGATGATCTGCAGGCCGCGCGCGCCATACTGAGTTTGCCAGGCTGCGAAACGAGGCATCTCAAGCAGGCATGAGGCGCACCAAGAGGCCCAGAAGTCGAGCAACACAACTTTGCCCCGATAGTCACTGAGATCAAGTTTCTTGTTCTCCAAATCAATGCGCGCGAATTCAGGCGCCTCTTTGTGAAGAAGAGAAGTTGACGCTCTTGGAGTTTGCGCCGCGCTCGCTCCGACGAAAAGACACAATAATAGCTTCAATGTAGATGAACGGCGGAGTGTGCGTAGCACAATCTGAACGATGGATGAAATGGCCAAATCATCGCTCCGCCCATCGATGTTAATTGCCCTGTTCAACCGGGTAGCCTTTGTCGGCCCAATCTGCGCCGAAGTTGTTAGCGAGATAGAGTACCTTCACATTGGTAAAACCCATCTCACTCAATTTTGCAAATGCCGGTCCGAGATTTGGGCAACGGTTTAAGGGACAGCACCCACAATAGAGCACAATCAGTTTCTTGCGCGAGAGTGCACTCACGCGAGTCTGTAGTTGTAGGATTCCTGCTGGCTGTGATCCTGGTCCTATGTATTCCGAGCCAGGAATATGCGACTGGTTAAAGAGCATACGAGAACCTACTTGCAGGATCAGCGGCTTTTCCGCTCCTTTGATCTGCTGAAGGTGAAGCAACGCCTCAGGCTTCAGCCACTGCGCATCGGGAATGGAAGCCGCGCTTGCTGTAGAAGGCGGCATGAATTGTGCTGGAAGTTGTGAAGTTGTGGATACAAAAGCTAAAACAAGAAGTATGGAGATCCCTGATCGTCCAGCCAAACCAATTCTCATCGTGCTCCTCCGAAGTGAGTTTACATCATAGTCTCAGGTCTCTCACGGTTTCCGGAAATATACTCTATTCTAAATCTCGACCAACATACCTATTTTCATTGGCATACGAGACAAGTCTCACAGTGTCCGCTACAGACATTTGCTAATGAATAGGTTTTCTTATGAAAGATAAAATAAATGATTCATGCAACCTTTTGGCTGATTGAACTGTCGAATAGATGTTATTCTACCGCGGTACAGGTGCGCATGACTGCTCGGTGACCGGTTCACAATTGGATTCGATCAGGTTTGACGACTTTGCATGGTTTGGGCAAAATTCGGAAGTTCGGCCGCTTCGGGAGACTCGCGTTCCTGGGACTGGCCATTTGCGTTTTTGCATGGGGCTTGCAATACAAGCTTTCCCTTTATGATCCACCTCAAGCTGCTTCCCATCAGATTCCAAAGGCCAAGCTGCTATCCAGAGACGAACAATCCAGTACGGCGAAAAATCCCCTTGTAATCCGAAGCAAAACGTTCACCAAGATTATCTACACTGCGCCAGCAACAGTATTTCTAATTCTGTTGCTGGCCATCAGCCTATTGAATACTCCGGCACTCACGAAAGTGGATTGGCTGGGTGATAAGTTACAGCATTTACATCGTGCCCTCTTCAACACAGTTTTTGTAAGGCCCCCTCCCGCTCTCGTCTAGCTATTTCCTCATAACAGATTTTGATGCATTCGGTCGAACAACAGCCGAATGCAGCGCTGCATATTCTCTATTCGAGAGTATGCCGACCACCGTGAACTGAGAAATCCCAACTTCATATAGAGGTGCATTCGAGATATGCGAAAGCGAACCTCCTTGATCGTCGTCGCGGGAATAACACTCCTTGTGTTGGCTGGCATCGTTGCTTACATTGTCATGAATCAGCATCCGAGCGCGAATGCGGCCGTGACGCCATCGGCGAAGGTGGCTGTTGCTGCCAAGGGAGATATTGCACACACCCTAAGCCTTGCCGGACAGTTTCAGCCTTACCAGGTTGTGGATGTCCATCCCAAGGTCACTGGCTTCATGGTAAAGATCAACGTGGATATCGGCGACAAGGTGCGCAAGGGACAGACTCTGGCGATATTGGAAGTTCCAGAGTTGAACGCACAATTGCAAGGCACCGTCTACGAGGTGCAACGCGCCAAGGACGATCTGCTGCGCGCTCAACATGAAATCAAACGAGCAGAAGCAATTCATTCAGCGCTTCACGCTGATTATGAGCGGTTGCTTGAAACATCAAAGGCGCAGCCAGGACTGATTGCGCAGCAGGAACTGGACGATGCTGATAGTAAAGACCTCTCATCGGAGTCGCAAGTGGACGCTGCCAAAGCTGCCGCCGCAGCCGCGGAGCAGCACGCTGATGTAGCCCACACGGACAACGACCGCGTGCAGGCCCTCAAGAACTACACCAATGTTGAGTCTCCGCTGGACGGCGTGGTCGTCTGGCGTTATGCCGACACCGGTGCATTGATTCAGAGCGGTACGAATTCAAACGAGCAAGACATCCCGATTGTGCGAATCTCACAAAGCGGCTTGTTGCGACTGCGGATGCCCATTCCCGAAAACGATGTGCAGTTTGTTCATATCGGCGACCCGATGCAGGTTCGAGTCGATGCCATAGGGCGCTCATTCACTGGCAAAATTGTGCGATTTACACGTGATGTGAACTTTGAAACGCGGACGATGGAGACCGAGATCGATGTCGATAATCAAGATCTTTCGATCTCCCCAGGCATGTACGCCAACACGCAAATGCAGCTTGCACACGCATCGAATGTGACCACTATTCCTGTTGAAGCGCTGGTACTCAAGGGGAATAGTGAAGCGGTTTACACAGTGGATGCGGGCAATCGCGTTCGCATTCGCAACGTGGAGGTTGGGCTGCGTGGATCAAAGCTTGCTGAAATCAAGAGCGGCCTTCAGCCTGGCGACAGAGTAATTCTGGGAGGCCAGGAAAACTATTCAGAAGGCGAAGAGGTCTCGCCAATCATGACACAGTCGCAATCTTCTGATGTTGTGCGCGAATCGGGAGGCGTGATCGACATGAAAGCGGAAGCAGAAGAGAACAGCGGAGGTAAACAGTAGTGCCAAAGTTTGCTCTCAAATATCCATTCTTTATAATCATGCTCTGCTTGATGGTCTCGCTTGTGGGTATGGTGAACACCGTGCGTATGCCGGTCGATCTCTTCCCTAAAATCGATATGCCTGTAGTGGTCGTGGCTACGTTCTACAACGGTATGCCGCCCGAGCAGATCGAAGCCGATATTACGAATACCTTCGAGCGCTTCTTTACGCTGGGTGCAAATATCGATCACAGCGAGTCGCGCTCACTGACGGGCGTGAGCCTGATCAAAATCTACTTCAAGCCTGGCACCGATCCCAATGCAGCACTTAGTAACATTGCCAACCTAGCCATGGCCGATCTGCGCCGTCTGCCGCCGGGAACGTTGCCTCCTGTGGTGCTGGGCATGGATGCTTCGACCCAGCCGGTCTGCCTGGTGACCTTGAAGGGACAAGGGCTAAATGAGACGAACCTCAAGGACATGGCGCAATTTCAGGTGCGCAACCAAATATCGAATGTTCAAGGCGCTTCAGTTCCACAGCCGTATGGAGGTACCTATCGACAAATCCAAGTCTACGTGGACCCAGTAAAGATGGAAGCGCGCAACCTCAGCCTGAATGATGTGGTCGAGTCGGTCAACAGCTCGAATCTGATTCTGCCCGCAGGCGATGTGCGCATCGGCTCAAAGGACTTCAATATTTATGCGAACAGCCAGTTCCCCGACGCTAGTTCAATGAATGAGATGCCGCTCAAATCGGTCGGCAACGCATCGGTTTTGGTCGCCGACATCGGAAAGGCATTGGACTCAGGCGCATTACAGTACAACATTGTGCGCATCGATGGACAACGTTCCGTTTACATTCCAGTATTCAAGCAAGGCGGAAATAGCAACACCATCACCATCGTCAATGGCATGAAAGCAGCAATCAAGCATTTGGTCGATATTCCTGCCTCGCTGAAGACTGCCGTGGTCTTCGACCAGTCGATCTTTGTAAAACTCGCGATTAAGAATCTTGTTAAGGAAGCTAGCATCGGACTGGTGCTGACCGGAATCATGATTCTGGTTTTTCTTGGCAGCCCCCGCGCAACCTTTGCGGTGTTGCTGTCGATTCCGCTTTCCGCACTGGTCTGTTTGCTGCTAACCAGTGCGATGGGCGGATCGATCAACACCATGATTCTGGGTGGACTGGCGCTGGCGTTCTCGCGCCTGATCGATGACTCTGTCGTGGTGCTGGAAAACATCTTTCGCTATATGGAGATGGGGTTTGCGCCGCGGGAGGCGGCGGAAAAGGGCGGCATGGAAGTATCGCTTGCCGTACTAGCTGCAACTTCTACAACCTCCATCGTCTTCTTTCCAGTCAGTTTTCTTTCCGGCATCAGCAAGTATATCTTCACTCCGCTGGCGCTCGGCGTTGTACTTTCGATCTTTGCGTCGTACTTTTTCGCCATGACAGTAGTGCCGCTCTATTGCGCGAACTTCATTCGCTTTACGCACGATGAGTCGGACGGGGAGAGCGATAAGCATGGTTTATTTCTGCGTTTCGAGCGTAAGTTCAACGAAAAGTTTCAGCGATTGCTGACCTGGTATGGGGGCCTTGCGAAACGCGCGATGCAACGCCCGGGCTTCACGGCATCCGTAATTCTTGGCGGCGTGGCATTAAACCTTCTTGCTCTCTTCCCTTTCCTCGGACGTGCCTACTTCCCACGCACCGATCCCGGCCAGTTCGTCATTGACGTTCGGATGCCCAGTGGAACTCGGCTGGAGGTCAGCGACGATTACATCGCAAAAGTTGAAACCATCATTCGCAGCATTGTTAAATCTTCCGATCTGGACATGATCGTGTCGAATATCGGTGTATACCCCGATCTTTCGGCCATCTATACCACCAATGCCTCGATGAACACTGCGTTCGTGCAAGTCAGCTTAAAAGAAGACCACAGCGTCGCAAGCTACAAATATATGCAGCGCGTACAGGCGAAACTTTCACGCGAGATGCCTGAGCTTACCACGTACTTCCAGGCTGGCGGCCTAGTCGATGGTGTGGTCAATCAAGGCCTGCCGGCTCCGATCGATATCCAGGTCAGTTCCATGGATATGGATGGAGCTTACGCACTGGCCAAAGACCTCTCACAAAAGATCAAATCAATGCCAAATGTCAGCGGTGTGTATATTCCGCAGGATATTGACTATCCAGGCATCGCGTTGAACATCGACCGTGAGAAAGCCAGTTTGATTGGCCTCTCTGCAAAAGATGTTGTGCAGAACGTGATTACCGCCATGACATCTGATGGCATGATCGCCCCTAGTTACTGGATCGATCCGAAAAGCGGAAACAACTACATGGTGACGGTCCAGTACGCAAACAGTTTGATCAATAACATGTCGATGGAGGACTTCCAAAACATTCCTTTGCGTGGCATTCGTCCGGCCGGTTACAGCCCGATGCAGCAGGCTCACGAGGCCGGCGATCAATCTCGGAAGTTCTGGAAGGGAGACCACACCGCGGGATATACACCGTTAGGCTCCGTTGCGGATATCAAGCTGATCAACACGCCAACGGAAGTTGATCACTATCAGATTCGCCGCGTGATCGACATCTACGTGTCCACTAAGACAGAGGCGCTTCAAAGAGTGGGCGGCAATATAAGTAAGCTTCTGGCGAACACCAAGACTGACAAGAACACTGTGCTGAACTTGCGCGGCGCTGTCGTTAGCATGAACCGCTCGTTCGCGGAGTTTGGTGTTGGACTAATCATCGCGGTCCTGATGGTCTACCTGATCCTGATGGCTCAGTTTACCTCGTTTATTGATCCCTTCATTATTCTCATGGCCATTCCACCTGGACTGGCAGGGGTTGTGATGATCCTTCTACTGACAGGAAGCACGCTAAACATCATGTCTCTTATGGGCGTGATCATGATGACCGGAATCGTGGTCTCAAACAGCATTTTGATCGTCGAATTCGCTGGCACTCTGCACAAGCAAGGGCTTTCGCTGCTCGAAGCTGTTGTCCAGTCTTGCAAGATTCGCCTGCGTCCGATTCTGATGACCTCATTGGCAACTTTGCTCGGCATGATTCCGATGGCTCTAGGCATGGAAGCCGGCAGCGAGCAATATGCGCCATTAGCGCGAGCGGTCATAGGAGGCCTGGGAGTTTCGGTTGTTGTAACTGTTTTTCTGGTACCAGCGGTTTACCTGATCGTTCATGGCAAGCGTGAGAACAAAGCAGATGAGTTACTAAGTCGGACGGATAATAACAGCTCGAGATTGGCAAGCGACGGGAGGTTGGAGTAATGCCGAAGTTTGCCCTTGATAATCCATTTTTCATCATCATGCTCTGTCTGATGGTGTCGCTTGTTGGGGTGGTAAATACTGTCCGTATGCCGGTCGATCTCTTCCCAAAGATCGATATGCCAGTGGTTGTTGTAGCGACGTTTTACAACGGTATGCCGCCCGAGCAGATCGAAGCCGACATTACGAACACCTTTGAGCGTTTTTTCACACTGGGTGCAAATATCGATCACAGCGAGTCGCGTTCGCTTACCGGCGTGAGCCTGATCAAGATTTATTTCAAGCCTGGCACCGATCCCAATACTGCACTCAGCAATATCGCAAATTTGGCCATGGCGGACTTACGGCGTTTGCCGCCGGGAACATTGCCTCCAGTTGTACTCGGTATGGATGCCTCGACACAGCCAGTCTGCCTGGTGACATTGAAGGGGCAGGGACTCAATGAGACGAGCCTGAAAGACATAGCGCAGTTTCAGGTTCGCAATCAAATCTCGAATGTTCAAGGAGCCTCGGTCCCGCAACCCTATGGAGGAACCTACCGGCAGATTCAAATATATGTTGACCCAATAAAGATGGAGGCACGCAATCTTAGTCTGAACGACGTGGTGCAAGCTGTAAATAGCTCGAACCTTATTTTGCCGGCAGGCGACGTACGTATCGGATCGAAAGACTATAACATTTACGCGAATAGCCAGTTTCCGGATGCGAAGTCAATGAACGAGATTCCACTCAAGTCGGTGGGCAACTCCTCGGTTCTGGTGGCCGACATCGGTAATGCGGAGGATTCAGGCGCGCTTCAATATAACATTGTACGAATTGACGGACAGCGCTCAGTCTATGTTCCGATCTTCAAGCAGGGAGGTAACAGCAACACCATCACCATCGTCAATGGCATGAAGGCTGCCATCAGGCATCTAGTCGACATTCCGGAATCACTTAAAACAGCTGTGGTCTTTGACCAATCAGTTTTTGTCAAGCTGGCAATCAGCAATGTTACAAGGGAAGCCGCCATCGGACTGGTGCTAACCGGAATAATGATCCTGATCTTCCTAGGAAGCCCGCGCTCCACGGTCGCCGTGCTTCTTTCAGTTCCGCTCTCGATGGTGTTTTGCCTGCTTGTCACGAATTTTATGGGCGGGTCCATCAATACGATGATTCTGGGTGGTCTGGCTCTGGTTTTCTCCCGGCTTATCGATAACGGAGTCATCGTACTTGAAAACATCTTCCGGCACATGGAGATGGGAGAATCGCCACAGGTTGCTGCAGAGCGTGGTGGAACTGAGGTCTCAATGGCGGTACTGGCCGCTACCTTCACAACTTCCATCGTGTTTTTTCCAGTCACATTCTTTAACGGCATCAGCAAGTATATCTTTACGCCGTTAGCGCTTGGCGTCGTGCTATCGATCTTCGCGTCGTATTTTTTTGCTATGACGGTGGTGCCGCTCTACTGCGCCAAGTTTATTCGCTTAAATAGCGAGGGCGAAGACCCCAAGAAGGAGAAGCTTGGCCTTTTCGCCAGTTTCGAAAGAACGTTTAACGAAAAGTATGAGAGGATGCTGGATTGGTATGAGCGTCTTGCCAAGCGAGCGATGCAACGGCCGGGCCTGACTGCAATCGCAATTTCTGGTGGAGTGTTGCTCGTACTCGCTGGAACATTACCCTTTCTTGGACGTGCCTACTTTCCGCGTACCGATCCCGGACAATTCATTATCAACGTTCGTATGCCCAGCGGCACACGTCTTGAAGTTAGTAACGATTACATCGCGAAGGTGGAGACTGTCATCCGAAGCGTGGTGCGCCCCAAAGATCTGGACATGATCGTCTCCAATATCGGCGTATATCCGGACTTATCGGCGATCTATACCACTAACGCCTCGATGGATACAGCGTTCGTACAGGTTAGCCTGAAAGAACACCATAGCATCGGCAGCTACGAATATATGCAACGTGTGCGAGATAAGTTATCCAGCGAGATGCCTGAACTTACCACTTACTTCCAGGCCGGCGGCCTGGTGGATGGTGTGGTCAATCAAGGGCTGCCGGCTCCAATTGATGTTCAGGTCAGTTCGATGGATATGGATGGAGCCTATGCGCTCGCGAAAACCCTCGCTGAACAGATTAAAGGGATGCCCAATGTGAGCGGCGTTTACATTCCTCAGGATTTGGATTATCCGGGCATCGCGCTGAACATCGACCGCGAAAAGGCCAGCCTGATCGGACTCTCCGCAAAAGATGTGGTAGACAACGTGATTACTGCCATGACCTCCGACGGCATGATCGCACCCAGTTATTGGATTGATCCGAAGAGTGGAAACAACTATATGGTGACGGTCCAGTATGCCAATCGCTTTCTCAATAATATGTCGATGAAGGACTTCGAGAACATCCCCTTGCGAGGCATTCAGCCTTCCGGCTACAGCCCTATGCAACAGGCCCACGAAACACGCCAGAGATCGCGTGATTTCTGGACGGGCGACCATGCGGCCGGATATACGCCGCTAAGTTCCGTTACAGATGTCAAGCTGATCAATACGCCTACGGAAGTGGATCACTATCAGATTCGTCGCGTGATCGACATCTATGTCTCAACCAAGACAGAAGCGCTACAGGGAGTTGGGAGTGACATCAGCAAGCTTCTGGCGGCCACCAAGACCGATACAAACACAGTTCTAAACTTGCGTGGCGCTGTGATCAGCATGAATCGCTCCTTCGCGGAGTTCGGGGTTGGGATCATCATTGCAGTGCTGATGGTTTACCTGATTCTGATGACCCAGTTCACGTCGTTCATCGATCCTTTCATTATCCTCATGGCCATTCCACCCGGACTGGCAGGGGTTGTGATAATCCTCCTGGTTACAGGGAGCACACTGAACATCATGTCTCTTATGGGCGTGATCATGATGACCGGCATTGTGGTCTCGAACAGCATTTTGATCGTCGAATTCGCGGGCACGCTACATAGACAGGGATTTTCATTGTTGGAAGCGGTTGTCCAATCGTGCAAGATTCGCCTGCGCCCAATTCTGATGACATCTTTGGCAACTCTTTTAGGCATGATTCCGATGGCCCTTGGAATGGAAGCAGGCAGCGAGCAATATGCTCCGTTGGCACGTGCGGTCATCGGCGGCTTGGCAGTTTCTGTAGTTGTAACCGTCTTTCTCGTTCCGGCTGTTTACCTGATCGTTCACGGCAGGCATGACAGGAAGTCTGGGCTTGCTGGGGAGGTATTTGAAGCATGAGGCGACTGATAATTAGCAGGTCTGATTCTCGATTCATTTTCACAGTTGCAATTCTCTGTGGAAGTTCTCTTGTTGGGCAGACGACGAAGGTCAATCCGCACTTGCCCAATGCACCGCAAGTTGCGCTCGTTGCTCTTGCACAACAAGGTGCGACACCGGTGCAATCGGAGATCGCAGTTCCTGACCAGCACCTGCGCCTCACGCAGGCAGATGCTGAAAAGATGGCCATCAAGAACAATCCGCGAGTGAGTGTGGCGCACCTGCTGGCGTTGGCGCAACACCAGGTTGTTCGTGAAACCAGATCTGCGGAATTGCCGACAGGAACAGCCAGCATTACTGCGGAAGACGCGGAAAACGCAAGCCGCATCTCCGCGGGCTCACTCACTGCCTCGCGTCTCTTCGAGCACGCAGGAGCCGGAGGAGGATTTACCCAACTCATTACCGACTTTGGAAGAACCAGAAATCTTGTTGCATCTTCAAAGCTCCAGGAGAAGGCACAGAATGCGAATGCCCTTGCCTCAATCGAGGATATCGTTCTTGCGACCGATCAAGCATTTTTCAATGCGCTTCAGGCCCAGGCTCTTCTCAAAGTGGCACAGCAAAACGTCAGCACGCGCCAGATTACTGAAACACAGATCAGTGAGTTAGCGAAGAACAAACTCAAATCGACTCTAGACTTGAGCTTTGCAGATGTCAACTTGTCGCAAGCCAAACTGTTACTGCTCGATGCTCAAAATAATGTTGACTCTACGATGGCTGCATTGAATGCTGTTCTTGGACTCGATCATCCGATAACGTATGACCTGGTTGAAGACGATGAGTCGATGCAAGTGCCTCCTGCAGATGTAAATCAACTTCTGCAACTTGCGCTTCAACAAAGGCCGGACCTGCAGGCTTTGACCTATAACCAGCAGGCGGCCGTCAAGTTTAGCCGCGCACAGCGAGATCAGATGCTGCCGAGCATTAGCGCCGCTGGAACCGCAGGCAGCGTCCCGATCCGTCCCGCGCAGTACTACGTTAACAGTTGGTGGGGCGGCATTGGAGTAAATATGAATATTCCGATCTTCAATGGATTTCTCTACTCGTCCCAGGCGAAGGAAGCTTCCATTCGCGCCCAGGCTGCTTTAGAACAGAGCCGCGATTTGCGTGACAAGATTATCCGTGATGTCCGCACCTCCTGGCTTGCGGCAAATACGGCATATCAACGTGTCGCCGTAACAGCCGAGTTGCTGAGAGAAGCAAATCTCGCTCTCCAACTGGCGCAAACCCGCTACCAACTGGGACTCAGTTCGATCGTGGAGCTGAGCCAGGCCCAGTTTCAGCAGACCGATGCCGCAATCGGTAACACTGATGCGCAGTACCAATACCGGCTTGCCCTTGCCACGGTCAACTATGAGATTGGAGCAAATCCATGATTGAAAACTTCAAGCTGAAGGTTTTCCGCGTTGTCGCAGACAATCTGAATTATCGCAGGGCCGCTGACGAGCTTTACATCACCCAGCCAGCGGTTACAGCTCAGATCAGATCCATGGAAGAGAGCGTTGGAATCGCACTCTTCGACCGCGTTGGTCGTGAAACCAATCTCACCTTCGCTGGGGAGACGCTCCTGCAATATGTGCGACAAATCGAGGCCGTTGCTAATGATGCGATTGCCGCACTTGCTCCGTTTGGTGGACTCGAAGGGGTCGAGTTGAGTGTCGGAGCTTCGCACACCATAGCCGACTATCTTCTGCCAACCCTCTTGCCTCGGCTTATACAGGAATGGCCCAAGCTCAGAATTCATGTCACGAGTGGAAGTACAAACGATGTCTTGCAGTCTCTGACTTTGCATCAGATCGGAATCGCATTGATCGAGGCCCCTGCTCATCGCCCGGATCTGAAGATTGAAGTATTCGGTGAAGATGAGCTGAGGCTCATCGTCAGGCCCGATCATCGCTCGGCTATGAAGCAATCTATAAGCGCTGTCGAATTGGTTCAGGAACAGGTTATTCTTCGAGAGGTCGGGGCAGGAATGCGTCATTTTGTTGAAGAATATCTTGAACAGAATGGCATTCTACGGCAGCAACTCCAAACTTTTCTCGATATAAATTCGACAGAAGGCATTATCTCTGCAGTAGAGACGGGCCTCGGCATTGGTTTTGTCCCCAGCCTCGCGCTTGAAAAAGCACTGAGGATCGGAACGGTTAAGGCAATCCGGCTTGACAACGGTCCGATTCGGCGGGAGTTGAACATTGCATTGCTCAATGGTCCAGATCCCAAAGGACAGATCGGAACATTACTGGAGATTGTTCGTGAGCACGGCACGGAAAGGTGGCACCCCAAATCGAAGATTCATGCGCAAGAGAGTTCGGAAGATGGAGTCGATGTTCGCGATGTGAGGTTTAGTTTTCCTCTGGGAGATAGCCAAAATGCCTGTATTAGGTAACAAGCCTGTTTTAAACCTAAAATCGGTTGTGTATGCAACTGATTTCTCTCCATGTTCCCAGAATGCTGGGTTCTACGCCTCCCGAATGGCCGCCTACTTTTCAGCGGAGCTCTTAGTCGCTCATGCCTTCACGCTTTCGCAAGCCGCCTTGGAGGTTGAGACCGGCGACCGAAAAACGAGCCTGCAGAGAGTCGATCTAAATTGTCTCCTGTCGAAGGAGGCACATCTCCTTGGAATGGATTCAGTGAAACCCATTCCGAAACTTCTGGAAGGCGATCCCAAATACGCCATTACTCAACTAGCTGACTGCAATGAGCCTTCCATGATTGTCATGGGGACGCAAGGAAGAAGCAGATTGGAACGTGGAATTATAGGCTCTATCGCAGAGAAGATTTTGCGTTCTACTCGCTGGCCAGCCCTTACTGTTGGCCCGCAAGTTCCAGCATTATTCTCAAAGACTCTTCCATTCAAAAAAATTCTCTTTGCAACTGACTTCACCTCAGAGGCTGCCATCGCAGCAGCCTTCGTTGTGAACTTCGCAGAGGCACTCGAAGCAGGAATCGATGTTCTTAATGTAGTTCAGGATGACGCAATTGATTCCCCCGCATTACTCGCAGATATTCGGAGTCGCTTCTTTTCTGTTGCCGATGGATTAGTGCCACAGCACGCGCGCGCGTTTTGCGCTCTGAAAACTTTTGTAGCTATTGGCAGCGCACATGATCGCATCATTGAGCATATCAAAGACAATTCAATTGATTTGTTGGTGCTAAGTATTCGAAATGCTTCGCATCTCAGGATGGAAATGAGAACCTCTGGGGTCTTTCCAATCATTGTGGATGCGGAATGCCCTGTTCTGACTATTAGAAGGTAAGATGACAACCACATTGCAGTTGGCTCAGATGGGACAAAGAAAAAAAGACGCAAGCAACGAGTATAACGACACATCGAGGACGTTGCTCGTTGCGTTGTTTTGTGGCGTATGCGCGATCCTCACGATAGAAACTTATTCCGGGGACGCAAAAGATGCGGGGTGGCTGCTTGTGGATAGGGTACCTGCTTGGCAATTGCACATGGGAACAGCGTGCGTGGGATTCGTAACCTTCTTTATATTCTTGTCCGTTCTGGAATTCCTGGAGACAAAGTCACGAACAGCAGCATGGCGATCAAGTGCGCCATGGTTGCCTCTTGTCGGACTCACCGCATTGGCAACTGCCGTTCACATTCAATCTTCATTGTTTTCCTAACGGGTGGAAGTTATGCCGTATGGGCCTATCATCGAACGTGTAGTGCGCGACACTTACCTGTATCCCGCAAGAGAAATTGAGTTGCAGAATCTTTGCGCGGAGTGGATGGACAGAAGTCTGCCGCAAACTTCGCACTGATAATAATCTTTACTTTTCATATAACCAACGAGTATCTCGCGCCATCTAAGTTCGATGGGAGATGGTTCGCGCATTTTTCCACGCGGTGGTTTGCGCACACTAGCGTTCGGCAAACAATGCCCCGACGCGCATCGGACTTAGCTTCGATTCGATCGTTGTGCACGGGCAACGACTTGCGTTGAAGACGAACCTGCGCGCACTCGCTTCACCGGCCTATGTCGAGGGAGCGCAGGAGGCGATGTACGGGCCGGACGCAGGAATCGACATTGAGGGTGAGTCAACCAACCAGATCGGAGGCGATCTTGTCTTCCACGGCGGAGGCCCGGTGTATGCCGGTGACACTTCCGTCGTAATCGGCAAGACCACCTCGGACGGCGTTCTCGTGCAGCCGCAGGATAATCCCGATCTACACTGCCGCGGAGTCATCACAGGCAACAGCAATGTACAAGCGCTGTGGCTGTTCTCCAGCAACGCCTGCGGCATTTACGGATTCGACGGCATCCGGATTGAACACGCGGGCCGAAGCGATCCGCGCGGAATTATCGTTCTGGCGGCGGACAACGGGAGAATCGAAATCTATAGCCGAAGCGGTCTGCTGCTGCGTGTTCAGGGATCGTGAGCAAAAGCATCTACGCGCGTCCCAATGCAATCCGCTGTGCCTTTCGATACAAAAGTATCGTTCCAGCGTCCGGTGCCAGATATCTCCGGCAATTGCCGCGACGGAGCGTCAGATGCCCCGCTCTCCGCAAGCGAGGTATTTGCGAAGGGCTTTTACTCAACTGGGTCCCCGGCGAAAGGTCTTGGTCGCCGGGGTGGAAGCAAAAGCAAATTCCTTGCACTCCTGATGTCAACTAGTGGAGCGAAAACACTCTATTGCTGCGTCTGCGGAGCCGGAGCCGCAACAGGAGCGGGAGCCGGCGTCGCGTCGCTGGGATTCTGCGCCGGAGTCTCTGAGTTCTTCTTCTTGTCGGCCAGGCGGGTCTTCTCGCCAGTAGTGGCTGTACTCTTTTTCTTCTTGCCCTTGGATGTATCGCCGGCCAGCCCCAACGGCCCGGACTGCGTCTGACGGTCGGCAACCTCGGCGGCATCGGGAGCCGCGGGAGCCAGAGCGTCCGTCTTCTCTCCTTTGGCCACTTTGGCTTGCTTGACTTGTTTGGCGCGCGCGGTGAAGCGCGTCTTCTGTGTCGGCCTGGCTGGTTCCAGCGGATTGACCGGCTCCTGGCCGGAACTCGCCGTCTGCTGCTCCGCACCAGCGTCCTCGGTCAGAGTCTGCGGCGCGCTGGGCAGAGTCTTCGACGGAGCCTGGCCATAGCGAATCTTTTCCTTCTTGCCGGGCTTCATCGCAGCCTGCTCGCTCTTCGCGCTCTTCCGGGCCTGCTTGGACGGTGCGGCAGCGGGCTCGGCGGATGCCTCAGAGGATGACGCCGTGGGCGCTTTGGTGCGATAAGAGCGCGTACTCTCGCGGAAGCGCGTGCGCTGCACCTTCTTCTTCTTCTTGGAGGTGGGAGGCGTGTAGGCGCTGAAGCTGATAGTCGACTTCAGCTCGCTGGGGCTGGCGCCTGTATCCGTAAACCGCTTGGTGTCGTAATTGATGAATGCCTGATCGCGCATCGTGGTCAGGTACGCGCGCATCGCCGGCTCCATCCGCTCCATGAAAAAGTTCTGCTGCACCTCCTCCGCAACGTCCTTGTACGCTGGAACGCCGCCGGAGATGTGCTGTACCACCTTGAGGATGACGAATCCCTGCCGAGTGCGAATCGGCTCTGTGTACTGTCCTGCCTTCAGCGAGAAAGTCTGATCCTCCAGAACCTTGGCAAGAGCGCCGCGGCGAAACTGGCCCAGATCGCCGCCCTGGGAGGCCGTGGGTCCGTCGCTGAAGCTGCGCGCCAGTTGGCTGAAGTCGCCGCCCCCGTGAAGTTTGGCCACGATATCGTCAGCCTTGGCCTTGGCTGCGGCCAGCACGGCCGGGTCATCCGCCTGCGCGCCGCCCTGTCCCGTTGCCGAAGCGGCCTGCGTGCCGGTCGACACCAGAATCTCCGCCAGAGTCACGCTCTCCGGCTGCACGTACTCATTCTTATGCTGCTCGAAGTAGCGCTCGGCCTCGCCCGGAGTAAACTGGGCACGCTTGCCCACCTCCTCCTGCATCACCTGCTGGGTGATGATGCCATTGCGGATGTTGGCCTTGAAATCCTCAAACGAGACGCCCTGCTCCTTGGCTGCCTTTTCCAGGTCCTCCAAGGTCTCCATATTATTTTGCTTGCGTATCTCATTCAGGCGGTTCACCAACTCGGTTTCGCCGGTGATGCCCAGTTCCTTGCCCTTCGAGAGCCAAAGCTGCTGATCGATCAGGTTGCGCAGCAGGTCCCTGTGGCCAGCGGAGATCTCCTGCATCGAGGCCCCGTGCTGGCGAGCCTCCGCATCCATCTCCCTCATTGCCCGGTCGTAGTCCGACCGGGTGATGATCTGGTCGTTCACGCGGACGATGATCTCCTCGACCGTGTCGCCGCCGTATGGACTCTGAGGCGCGGCGGAGTGCGTTTGCGCCATAGCAGAAGTTGCGAGCAGCGTCGTGAAAATCACAAAAGCCGCGAGAGTGCGAAAGAATCGAAGGGTCATAGGGTCTGGACACGGCCAGGCAGAGAAGAATCGCCCACCTGACGCTTAGACGCCATTGTAAATGGCTGGGCAGCAGCAAAGCGACTCCGAATCCATTTCCCGCTGATTTAGGCACAGATTCATCGCCTGGACGGATCCCATGGGCAAAAAGCTCAGCGCAATACGCCCCACCTGCTACCCCAACCGCCTCAGCCGCCGTCAAACGACTCGGTGCTATACTTTAGCCCATAAGACTGCTGTTTCTGGCCTTTTTCCAAGCGTGAGCCGCGCCGCAGTCCGGAGGTTCTTCCCGCCCATGACTCCTCGTGCCCGCCGCTCCCTCTTTACCGTCGTTATCTTTCTTGCCGTCTGCGCCGTTGCGGGCAGCTTCTTGCAGAGTAGGGTGGGCGCGGAATCCTCGGCCGACGAAAGCCAGCTCCGTGATAGCCTCAAGTCCTTCACCAACGTCTATGCGCTAGTCGAGCAGAATTACGCCGATCCGATCTCCGGCGACAAGGCCGACACCGCCATCTACGACGGCGCCATTCCCGGTATGCTGCGCGTCCTCGACCCCCACTCCAACTTCTACGACCCCAAAGCCTACGCCAAGATGCGCGAGGAGCAGCATGGCCGCTACTACGGCGTCGGCATGACCATCCAGCAGCAGGCAGGCAAGGTCTATGTCGTCTATCCCTCTGAGGGAACGCCCGCCTTTCGCGCCGGCATCCATCCCGGCGACATTATCTCAGCGGTAGACGGCAAGCCGGTCAGCATCGACGGCAAAACCCCCGAAGGCCTGACCTCTTCCGACCTCGTTGCCAAAGCCCTCAAAGGCCCCAAAGGCACCCACGTGCAGGCCACGATGATCCGCGAAGGCCAGCCCAACCCGCTCGTCTTCGATCTGGTCCGCGACGAAATTCCCCACCCCTCTGTAGATTTGGCGTACGAGATCCGTCCCGGCGTCGGCTACATCCACCTCACGCAATTCCAAGAGACAACCGCCCAGGAGGTCATCGAGTCCATCGACGGCTTCGGCAACCTCAGGGGACTGATCTTCGATCTGCGCGGCAACCCCGGCGGTCTGTTGAGTCAAGCCGTCGAAGTCTGCGACCATCTCCTCGCCAAGGGGCAGGGAATCGTCAGCCAGCGCGGACGCGCCTTTCCTGACCAGAACTACACCGCCACGCGCGGAAACGGCGGCAAGACCTTCCCTATCGTCGTGCTCGTCAATCGCGGCACCGCCTCAGCCGCCGAGATCGTCTCCGGTGCGCTGCAAGATCACGACCGCGCCCTCATCGTCGGCGAAACCACATTCGGCAAGGGACTCGTCCAGACCGTCTACGACCTCGGCGATCACACCATGGGCCTGGCGCTCACCACCTACCACTACTACACCCCCTCCGGCCGCCTCATCCAGCGCAATTACTCCGGCGTCTCCCTCTACAACTACTACAACCACGGCGGCACGGCGGCAGCCGACACCGCCAGCCGCGAGGTCAAGCTCACCGACGCCGGACGCACCGTCTACGGCGGCGGCGGCATCACCCCCGACGAAAAGATTGAAAGCCCAAAGAGCAACCATTTTCAGGAGTCGCTCTACTATAAGGATGTCTTCTTTCACTTCGCCCCGGTCTATCTCGCCAACCGGACCGTCGACAAGAACTTCCAGGTGGACGCATCCGTGCTCACCGAGTTCAAGAAATACCTCACCAGCCAGGAGATCCCCTGGACCGATACCGACCTGAACAGCTCGATGGATTGGCTAAAGATCAACATCAAGGACAAGATTATTGCCATCCAGTTCGGTTTTGTGCAAAGCCTGCGCACCCACGCCGATTGGGACCCCGAGATTCAAAAGGCCCTCACCTTCCTGCCCGAAGCCCAGGCCCTCGAAGACAACGCCCACAAGGTGCTCGCCCAGAAAGCCCTGGCCCGCAACGAAGACAAGTAGCTGATTGAGCCTTGTCATCCTGAGCGGAGCGCGGCGCAGTCGAAGGACCTGCGGTTGTTCTCCGTCATGAATGCGATGAAGATTAGACTCAGGCCACTAGGGTGGGAAACCATGAAACCCAACCATTGAGCGGCTTTGAAGACGAAAATCGCACCGGCCGAAGTGAAGCCCTGAGTCTGCAATCAACCCACTCGCTAGTGGCCGGCGCGCAGGCGTCATAGCCAGGAAGTGCAAGCCGGCTGCCGTCTGCTTGTCCATGTCTGCTGTAACTCCCGCACACGCGCGAACCATGCCGAAAATCGAGGATGAACTGCATATCCTTCTGCGAGAGGCTTCTCTCCTTCGCTCCCCAACGTCATCAGCCAAAAGACGTATTGCTGCTTCAAATAAAGCCATGGCATACTACCGTCATGAATCCTGCTCTCAGAATGCCCTCTTGAGACTCAGGGGATGTCTCCGTGCCATTGCGGTGATTGGCAGTTCCGCCCCATGGCAGGAACAATGATTCTCTGTTGGCACAATCATTCAACTCATCTAGGTAAGAACAGCTCAGTGAATCCACTGAGTGGCGTTTGCACCGGAACCAATATCGGGAATTCAAAACAATCTGTTCATGGAGAAGCCACTATGAAGCACACGACATTCTGTTTCCGCGTTATCTTGTTCCTTGCCGCGACATTTCTGCTGATGAGCGCTGAGCACGCATTCGCAGCGCCGTTTTGGGCGCAAGTTACTGGAGTTAACCAAACAGGGCAGAACTTGGATTGGGAGGAAGTTTCCTGGGACGCCGCATCTCGCCCTGCGGTTGCGACGACTACCAGTCCCTTCGATGCTCCTTTTATCGGCTCGCTTCTGAATACCATCAACGTCTTCTACCGCGACGGAGGCGGCTGTATTAAGCACTATAGAGGCACCGACCAGAACTCGGATCTAGCGTGGCAGAATAAGGAAAAGATCGGGGACTGTGGCACTGCTTTGGATGGTCCACTGGCGGCCCTCGCCAGAAGGGACGGTGGCGGGGATCTGTTCTGGTTCAGCGGCGCACCCGGCAAGCCGGCCAAGCTGATGCATATGTGGACAGGCGATTTCAAGATTTGGCAGAGCGAAGTACTTTGGACGACGGCTACCGCTCCGGCTTCTCCGCCCACGGTGGCGTCCTGGGGTCCAGGGCGCATTGATCTGTTTTGGCGGGATTCCGCAAACCAGTTGCGCTGGTATGGCTGTGACAATGGAAGCAAGGGGAAGGCGGGATTCAATTCCCAGGGCTGGTTCGACAAAGAACGCGTCGTTTGGAGCAATGTGACCGGAGATCCGACGGTGGCGGAGCGCACGACGAACGTTGTGAACTTGTTCTGGAGAGATGAAAGCACCGGCCAGTTGCAGCAGGTGAACGGGAACGGAAGCGGCAGTTGGTATGCGGCGTATCCCTCTATCGGCGTAGTGAAGTTGAGCAGCGCGCCGTCGGCGACCTCGTGGGGCCCTGACCGGGTCGATGTGGTGTATGCGGTGGACCAGACCCACTTGGGACATCTTTGGTATGACGGCAGAAAAGGAGATTGGACGCCCCATACCGAGACGTTGTTCAGCAGTTGGCAGGTTGGTGCTCCGGTGGTAACGGCCGGCCCTTCGAAGAAGAACCGTCTCGACGTTTATTCGTTGCCAGTGGGAGGCGGACTTCTGGCACACACGCTTTATCAGGAGAGCTTGGAGGGGTTTATTGGCATTGGGGAGGGCCCGGGAGAAGGCGACTGGTGCTGGGCCTCGGCGGCAATCTCTGTAGTGGACTATATGAAGTACCTACAGACGGGCGTGAACCCGCAGATTCAGTCCTGCACCGCCGCCGACAAGTATCCCGGTCTCCCCAATTCCTGCTGTGCGAAAAATACGCCCGAGGCATGTCTGGTTGGTGGGACTGTGGAGCCGATCCTGACTACCTACGGGGTGAAGTACAGCAGCAGCGGTCCGCTCGCGCTTTCGGATCTGGAGTTTTACCTTTGGTCCGATTCCCATCCGGTGATATCCAATCATCAGCACTCGGATGGCACTGGGCATTACGTTGTCCTGGTGGACGTTTACCACTTCCGCGGCACTGACATGGTTGTGATTTACGGTACGCAGTTCAATGCCTACTGGGTTCTCCCATATCCCGAGTACATAAAGAACCATGGCAGCTGGTGGGTCGCGGGAATGGACGCGCCTATATAGGGGTTTGCCTCGGGCCCCACCCTTCATCGACTCATGCAGTTTGCGTGACCCATCCTTGCGACCTGGTTACATTTGTCGCAAGGGTGGGAAACCACAAGCCGATGCGATTGAATAGCGAGCCGCTGGCCTCATCGCAGGGGTTTGCAGATAATTTCCATCCGTCGGCCCACAATGGAAGCATGAACAGTCACCAGAGTCGCAGGTTATTGCTGACCACTGTCCACTGGAGCCTGTGCAGCCGGGCACATCCCTGACATTTCAGACCGGGGACATCCCTGACACTTTTTCGTTTTCTGCCGCGGAATTGCGGTTTACATTTCCAGCCGACGGAGCTGAAGATGAATCCGGCT